>ERZ1740059.1129-NODE-1129-length-13555-cov-7.735037_pt1 | contig 13555 bp, 9 predicted proteins | sample MGYA00581744_ERZ1740059 | MGnify/ENA primary metagenome ERZ1740059 (study PRJEB43018, sample SAMN04849738) | marine metagenome | isolation source: floating plastic debris | place: Pacific Ocean | collected 2008-08-28 | study: EMG produced TPA metagenomics... | reverse complement strand
AAGTCTTATGTTGCACCCCGCCCCCTCACCCTAGAAGAGATTCCGGCAATAGTCGAACAGTACGCCACAGCAACCCGCAATGCCAAAGCAGCCGGGTTTGACGGTGTCGAAATTCACGCGGCCAATGGTTATTTAATCGATCAGTTTTTGCGCGATGGCTCTAATCAGCGTACTGATGAGTATGGCGGCAGTGTAGAAAATCGAGCCCGATTCTTGCTCGAGGTAACAGAAGCGGTAGTCAATGCCTGGAGTTGCGATCGCGTCGGCGTGCGTCTGTCTCCCTACGTGGCCTTTAACGACATGAAAGACAGTAATCCTCTCGCTACGTTTACCTACGTAGCCACGGTCCTAAGCAACTTTAACCTGGCCTATCTCCATGTTATAGAAGCCTTACCCGGTCACTTTATGGCCGCAGCAGCAGGTGCCGAACCTGCCCTACCCCATCTGCGCCGAGCCTTTGGCGGGGCCATCATCCTCAATGGAGGCTACGACGCCCAAACTGGAGCTACCGCCATTCAGACAAATCAAACAGATGCCATCGCCTACGGTATTCCCTTTATTGCCAACCCCGATTTAGTCGAGCGCTTTCAGCAAAGTGGCCCCCTAAATACCCCCGGTACTGACACCATCAACACCCAAGATTATAAAGGCTATGTGGACTATCCAACGTTAGCTGCTTAATGCCATTAGCTGAAAGCCATAACAACAGAGAGCCCTTAGCGATACGTCCGCACCTTTTTATACGGGTCCTGCTTTCGAATCCATCCTAAAAACTTCTCCATATGGGGGTGTGACCTTAACCGATCCACCGTATTTAGCTCCTGGGCCAGTTGCTTATTTGTAAACAGCGTATGGATCTGCTTGTGGCATGGCCCACAGATATCCGTTGTGGGTCCCGGCTCTGCCTTTTTTCGCCTTGTCTGCTGACGTGGCACTAGATGATGTTCCGTCAGCTTTGGACAATGACGCTGGCAAAGTTCACACTGGGGCATGGAAGAAAAATAGCAGAATCCCCTTCTATAGTAGTGCTGACACAACTGTTATGCTGCTAATGAGCCCATTGTCAAAATGCCCATGCCGCTGCGTATGGGAACGGGCAGTGTACGGATGGATGCGAATAGTAGGTTAAGGAGAGTTCAAACGCAATCATTGTCTTCCCTGGTCGATACGCTACGAAAAGCCGTGGGGCTGCTGGATGCCAGTCATGCCGGGCTAAAGGCAATGGTGCTGCGTCAGTGCGATCTCATCGCCCAGCCCACCCTACGCATCACCGTTTTTGGCCCCTTTAACTACGGCAAATCCACCCTACTCAATGCGCTGCTAGGAGAGAAAACCCTCCCCATCGATCTGGTGCCCACCACCGGAGCTGTCATCACTGTCAGCTATGGAGCCACCTTAACCAGTCGCATTTCCCTGGCGGATGGCACCACCTTAGAAGCACCGGGCACCGACCTGTTAAAACGTTACGCCATCCTGGATGACCAACGCCACATGCGCCAGGATGTAACCGCCGTCGCAGTGCAGTGCCCCCATCCATTTTTGCAATCGGGGGTGGAGCTAGTGGACCTACCGGGCACCGACGATCACGCCATCCAAAATGAGCTGGTTCACACCCAATTGTTAGAGGCTGATGCCGTCATTCAGCTATTGGATGGCCGCAAGCTAATGACCCTGACAGAGCGGGAGCATCTGCGGGACTGGCTGCTAGAACGAAAGATTACCACGGTGATCTTTGTGGTAAATTTTCTCAATCTGATGGAGTCCGAAGAGAGACAACAGGTGCTACATCGGCTGCGGTTTGTCGCCCAAGATTTTCGGGCCACCCTACCCGATGGCGTAAGTAACCTCTACGCGGTGGATGCCCTGCCAGCCCTGCGAGCGCGGTTAAAGGGCAATATGGCCGCTGCCACCCAGTCTGGGTTACCCGCGTTAGAGTCAGCACTACAAACCCTGGTTCAAGAGCGACTGCCCCAAGTAAAAAACCATCGCTTGCCTCGATTATTACCCCTGGCAGCCCAGGTACAGCAGCTCCTGCAACAACAGTTGACAACCCTAGAAGCTTCGCCACTACTGGACCGTCAGGTTGAAATTAAGCAACGGGTAAAGGTTCTCCTACAAACAGGGTTTCAACAAACTGTAGATGAGTTCCAGGACTGGCTACGCCTAGATAATTTGTTAAATCAGTATCAGTCTAGTTTTGCAATGGCCATCAGAGCAGGAACTGCTGTTCAGTGGCTAGAAGGCACGTTGCAACCAGGGTGGAAACAAAAGAAACGAGCAGTAACAGAATGGGTTTATAAGGCCTGTGATTTTTTTGAGCAGCCACGTCCGGTAGATCTGTGGATAGACTGGCATAAATCAAAATTTTCTCAGTCAGGAAATACAAAATTCTCTCTCGAAGCTAGCAATGAAGCTGCCCATACTTACCTGACTCGTTTTTCCGAAACGGCCCTAGAGGTGCTCGATAACTATAAAATAACAGCTAACAGAATTCTGAAAACACCGATTGTTGCTCCATCATCTCAAACACAACAAAACGGCCAACGATTACTCTTAGAAAATATATTGGCAGATTTACAACAGCTGCAGCTAGAAAATGATTAACAGATTTCTAGACTACTTTAACTCGTGAACCTAACCATTTTGTGAATGCTTGACGATCCAGTGAACCTTCTGCCAGCAGTAGAATTACAGCTTCTTGTTCGTCAACTGTAGCTGCTATTTCTAAATCATTCATCACTAGAAAAATTTCCATCGCTGCGTGACCAGTTCTCTTATTGCCATCAACAAATGGGTGATTCATCACCAAGGAAAATCCTAGAGCAGCGGCTTTATCTATCAGCGTTGGATAAAGCTCATCTCCATCAAATGTCATCATGGGTTGTGCTAAAGCAGACTCTAGGGAACCCAAGTCTCGAATTCCTACGGCTCCTCCGGATTGCTCAAGTATTTGACTATGTATGGTGAGAACCTCATCTAGCGTGAGATAGAAAATCATGCTAAACGTCGATACAGTTCAGCATTTTTCCTTAGAACATAGCTAACGGCTTTATTAAAGCGATATTTTTGCTGACTAACTGATTTAGAAGAGAGTAATCTCTCAGGAGCGATACCATGTTCTCTAGCTATTACGCTTAATTTCTGAACTTGTTCATCTGGGCTGTCAATGGCCGCAGCAGCCATAACTTCTATAACGATGCGCCTTAATTTTAAGGCTGGATCTAAGGTATCAATATCTAGATTGGTAACTACCTCTTCTTCACCAGCGGCACAATCATAGACAACATATGTCCATATGCCTGGATTACCAGCTTCTGCACTTTCTCCCTCATAAAAAGTGGTAGTACCATCTTCCTCAGAATCATAGTAAGCAGAGTAAATATCCTCCCATTCGCAATCTGAATTTTCTAGCGTGTCTCGAATATTAGACAGCACACCAGCAATATGGTTGGGTCGGGTTTCTACTTGTACTAAGCGCACCCCTTCCCAAGTGAAGTTATGCAATTCAATAGGCATAGCTGCTCCTTCAAGGCGCACGCGATAATACTACTCTGCTTTAAGCTTACCAACTCTAAAGCAGTCTTATCTGAAATGATTGAGTAGATAAATTCTTCTCAGCTCTATAGGGTACGTTGTGAACTAATTCGCCCCAATTAGTGTAAACGCTGACCAAGCTATGGGATGTTCATGAGTCTCCATTGTCACCAGCATCGCCTGCCGCAATGCCTGGGCCTTTGTCTGCCCCAAACTCAGCTGCCGATAAAACTCTGTCATTAGCTCAGCTGTTGGCGCATCTGGCACCGCCCATAGTGACACCACCAGGCTTGGTGCCCCCGCCGCCACAAATGCCCGTGATAGACCAATTACCCCATCTCCGGTAATCCTCCCTCGCCCCGTATCACAGGCACTTAACACCACCAAAGACGCCTGCAAATCCATCTGTAAAATCTCTGCCGTTGTCAGCAGCCCATCTTCGTTCAACCCAGGGGCCAATGCCACTGCACCAGGCACGTCCTCGCTGCCCGTTTCCGCCGGATCACCATACTCCAACAGCCCGTGGGTGGCCAGATGAATCAAGTCAGCACTCCCTAATCGCCGCTTTACAACAGATTCCGTGGCATCGTCACTTGTTAAGGCTGACGTATTTAGAAATCCGGCAATCGCTTCGGCTTCCCGCTCTGCCCCTGACAAATCAGGTAATGGCTCCTGGGTAAACCGTCCAGCAGGATCTCGCAACACCACCGAGGGCATGGTCGGATTTCCCACAATCAACGGATTGTTTAGGGACGTTATTCCTGGCAAAGAAAGATTAGCTGGTCTGTCAGCCGCCATCGCCTCCGTCAGCGCCAACACCTGAATCGATGGCGACGTCAGCAATGTATGTCGTTCAATCAGATACTGCCCCTCTCTGTTCAGCAGGGCCGGAAACGGTAACAAGAACAACTCTCCTTGAGGGATAAACACAACGGTCGCCTCTGGATCGTCCGGCAATAGCTCAGCAATGGGCTCAATCAGCAGCCCATGCAGCTGGGAAAGCTCCTCAGTCGGATCGCTAGACTGCCCAAAGCTAGGGGTGCGGCTTAGGTCGGTCAGGGAAAATGTCGAAAATCCTCGCCCACGCACACCGATGGCCTGACGAGAGTCTTGAACCAATTCGTTAAGGTTAATGTCTGTTAAGGAACGCTGCCGAAAATCAATCGTTCCATTTGCTGAAACGACCCAAATATAGAGCATCGGGTCGTCCAGCTCAGAAATTCTAACAATGGAGTACTCTACCAACGTAGTTTGTAGCTGCTGGGCCAGGGTCGTAATCTCTGTCAGTGCCAGGGGCTCATTGTCTGTTGTTGTTCCCTGACGCTCTCGCTGGGCCATCAATGCTGTAAATGCCCGAGTTCGGCCTCGCTCTGCAATTTCTAACGCTAGCCCATACTTTTTCTGTTCGACCAACGACCGCTGCAATAGTTGAAATGTTCGCTGCTGTCGTTGTAAAAGAGAGATTTGAGCCGCATCTGCTAACCCAGACGCTCGTAACTCATCCAAGATTTCAACAGCAGACATTAACAAACCTTCGGCAACATCAGGCTGATCTAGCTGGAGATAAACCAACCCCAGATTGTTGAGCGCATCTGCTTCGGAGCCACGATAGCCGATGTCACGGGCCAAATCTAAGGCTTGCTGATAGAACGCAATCGCCTGGGCATGATCCCCCAGGGCATCGTAGGTAATCCCCAGGGCAATTAATAAGTCTCCCACCGAGGCCAGGTAGCCGGTTTCTTCATAGAGCGCCAGCCCCTGCTGATAAAATTCAATGGACTGCTCGTACTGTGCTAAGTGGTAGTGGACAATGCCTAGACCGTGCAGAGCATGGCCCTCACCAACGCGATCGCCAATGACAAGAAAAATAACCAGGGCCTGTATGTATAGAACAAAGGCCCGTTCATAGTCTAGAAGTTCATAGTAGTCGTTAGCCAGCCCCCCCAACGAGGCAGCCTCTGCCTGACGGTAGCCAATCTCTCGGGCAATTGCTAGGGACTGTTCTCGTAGGTCAATCGAGCGCTGGTGCTGGCTCAGCAGGTTGTAGACAATACTCAGATTGTTGAGGGAAATGACTTCCCCGCGCTGGTTGTTGCTGGCGCGATATAGCGTCAGGGCTTGCTGGTGGGTCTCAATCGCGCGATCGTAACGGCCCAGAGAGCGATAGTTAAGAGCCAAGTTGCTGAGGACATTGGCTTCTCCGTTATGGGCTGCGGTGGGAAACGTTTCTTGTATCGAGGCATCTCGGTAAATTGCCAGGGCCTCTAGCTGTAGCGAAATTGAGCGTTCATACTGGCTTAGCGTGTTGTACACATTGCCCAAACCGATCAGGGCATCTGCCTCCCCTCGGCGGCTGTCTATGGGCAGAGTTGTACGCAGGTCAGTATCTCGATAAATGTCTAGAGCCTGTTGATGGAAAGCAATGGATTGCTGATGCTGCCCCAGGGCATCGTACACTTTGCCAATATTGGTTAGGGTATCGGCCTGGTCAAGACGATTACGCTGGGGAAAGTCAGCGCTATGGGCGATGGACCGATAACGCTGCAGCGCTGATTCCCAGGAGGCGAGGGCGGCGCGAAATTGGCTCTGGCTATAGTGCTGTGCCCCTTGGTTAAAGAGTTGACGGGCTTCGATGTTAGGGTCTGCCGTATTGGTCTGGGCGATGGGGACAGCCACCAGCTGACGAGGCACGGGGGGCGAAAAATCGTTGTCTGGGCTGAATTGGGCGGCAATGGTATTGTCTGTCGGCAGAGCAAATACCAATAGTCCGGCTAACCATCCCAGTCGTTGATTCCCTCGCCCCATGCTGTTGCCTCGTTTTACCTTAAGCGCACAAGGTCTTTAACAGACCTGCCCAGAGGTATTCCCAAGTTTTTAGGGCAAATCAAACCGTAACTTTAAAGAGAGAGGCGGATGCCTTCATAATCTCCCTAACCACCGCAGGTCTTATTTACAAAGTCACAGCCAAATACATAGGGCTCCTGCCAGCTTAGGGGAATCTCTAATAAGTCTCTTGTCCCGGTAATCCCTTGGCCGATAAATAACAATAGGGCAATGCAATTTAGGGCAATGTGCACCTTTCGCCATGTTTTTGATTTATAGATCTCTGGCAAAATCGCGAGGGAAATGATCATTAGTGTGGCAGCGACCATGCCGTAGTAATAGTGGGACACCTGCCACTCATAGGTACGACGAAATACGCCATCCTGGCTACCTAAAATCCAAAGCCCTGCGGTTGAGAGGGCGGCAAATAAACCTCGAAACGCTTTTTGGGGTGCTGTTGAGCGATACAGACACACTAGCGAGCCGATGGTAAACAAAAACATCACGACGATGAATGCCACCGTACCGGGCTTCTCGACTAGAACATTGTTTTTGACGATGTTTTTGATGATGGGATGACCGACACCGACGAGGGTTAGACCGACAACAGCACCGGTGAGCACTTTACCTAAGTTGACATGTTCTTTACCCACAACGGGGGGGATTTTTGATTTTTCCTTTGCTTGCACGGCCAGACGGCGCTGCCGAGTCTGGGTAGCAAAGTAGGTCACCATGCCAATAAGCGGGAATACCACGCTTACTGCCAGAATCGGGTGCATGAGTCTAAACCAATCGTTGATGCCCATTTTCCTCTCTCTCTTTGTGCGTACGTTGTGCGTAATGTCTGCTAGATAACAATAGGGTCTGTCTAGGATTTTGGCATTGCTGATCCTCGGAATGATTTTATCTGCAAGATACGGTCCTATGGCATATCTAACCGATTGGTTCATCCTCTAAAGCAGCAACGGCAGGATTTTACCCAGTGCGCCGGGGCAAAATTTCCAGGGGTCAGCACTACTGTAAACGGCCTGAAAACCCGCTGCATGATGAAAATAAAAATAATGGCTGATGGCCGCCTGAAAAGTTTGGTGGGGACAATTCACCCAGATCTCAGCAAAATTTCAGCCCAGTATGCAACTTATTGAACAGTCAGGGTATGGAACATCTGTGTAAGTTAAGCATGGAATGAATCCATATTCAGACCCTATTCGTAAGCTTATATAGACTTGACTCTAGTAATGCGTGTTAACTCATGGAAGATTCAATGCTTCGGACCAGTAAGCCCCTGCTGCCAAGGCCGCTTTCTATTTCCTACGCGACTGTCATGATGTTAGGCGTAGTTGCGATCGCACTTGGCCTATCCTTTGCATGGTTCACGGGGGAAGGGCAAATCAGTCGAATTTTTGCCCAGCTCAATCTACTCCAGCAGTCTCCTCCCATGTGGCTAGAAGCCCCCATGGTGGCAGGCCACTATCTAATTTTTCCCACCGTGGCCCTGTTTTTATGTGCGGTGGCCATTACTCGCATTTCCCCCCAGCCCAAACCCTGGTCGCGGACTTTGGTGGTCAGCGTTCTGCTCATCCTGGTGGGGCGCTATGTCACCTGGCGTAGTCTATCTACCCTTAACTTTAACGATCCCCTCAACGGCGTTGCTAGCACGGTGCTCTTTGTTATGGAAATGTTGGGGCTGCTGGTGAGCATTATCCAGCTACTGCTGCTGCTGCGGGTGCGGGACCGTCATAACCAGGCCGATCAGATGCAGCTGGCGGTGATGGACAAGACATTTTTGCCATCGGTGGCGGTGTTTATTCCCACCTATGATGAGCCTGAGTTTATTTTGCGGCGTACCATCATCGGCTGTCAGGCCATGGACTACCCCAATAAAAGGATCTATCTGCTCGACGATACCCGTCGCCCCGAAATTAAGCAGCTGGCAGAACGACTGGGGTGTGAGTATCGGACTCGCCCCAATAATGACCATGCGAAGGCGGGGAATTTGAACAGTGCGATCGCAAACACCGACAGTGAGCTAATCGCCTCATTTGACGCCGATTTTGTCCCCACCCGCAACTTTCTCCTCCGCACCGTTGGTTTTTTCCAGGACCCAACCGTGGGCCTAGTCCAAACCCCCCAAAGTTTCTACAACCCTGACCCTATCGCCCGAAACCTCGGCCTAGAGGACATTCTTACCCCCGAAGAAGAAGTTTTCTACCGACAGATCCAGCCCATGCGAGACGGGGTGGGCAGCGTCGTGTGCTCTGGCACCTCCTTTGTCGCTCGCCGCAGCGCCCTAGAAACCGCTGGTGGGTTTGTCACAGACTCCCTCAGTGAAGACTACTTTACCGCTATCCGCCTCGCCTCCAAAGGTCACAAAATTATTTACCTAGACGAGAAGTTAAGCGCAGGTTTAGCCGCAGAAAATATTACCGCCCACGCAATCCAACGACTACGTTGGGCCAGGGGCACACTCCAGGCCTTCTTTATTGAAACTAATCCCCTCACCATTCCAGGTCTTAAATTTATCCAGCGTCTGGGGCATTTAGAGGGCATATTGCACTGGTTTACCAGCCTATCGCGCATCATCTTTTTGATCGCTCCGCTGTTCTACGCCTTTGGCGTCATTCCCATTCGCTCCACCCCGGAGGAAATCATTTATTTCTTCCTACCGTACTATTTTGTACAGATTACGGTTTTCTCCTGGCTTAATCACCATTCTCGCTCTGCCCTACTCTCCGATGTTTATTCCCTAGTGTTGGCATTTCCCTTAGCCGTCACTGTTGTCCAAGCGATGCTATCCCCCTTTGGCACAGGGTTTAAGGTCACACCCAAGGGAACATCAAGCCAGGGATTTCGCTTTAACTGGAATCTGGCCTGGCCCCTGATGCTCATGTTTATTCTCACGGCCTGTAGCATCTGGTTAAATCTGGGTGAATGTCTGGCCCGAGGTAACTGGATACAAGAAGTCGGTACAGCGGAAGCCGCCAACCACCTACGCGGTCTTGGCATTGGCTGGATCTGGAGTTTGTACAACTTGATGATGCTGGGCACAGCCCTCTTGGTGCTGCTGGATGTCCCCCGCCCCAGTCCCTATGATTGGTTTGATCTGCGCCGGGTGGTGCGCCTACAAATTGGCGATGATTCAGACCGCATCTGGTGGGGAACCACCACCGCTATCTCAGAAGTTGGAGCCACCATTACCCTTACCCAGCGAGGGCTGCCCCAGCTAGCCCCTGGTGAAACCCGTCCGGTTCAGCTGTCCATTAGCGAAGACCTGATCAGTCTGCGAGGACTCCTGACCGGTGCTAGCAATGAGGGCGAATTTCCCTGTGTTACGGTGCAGTTTCACGATGTTACGTTGTTAGAAGCCCGTAAATTGGTGGAACTGCTCTACTGTCGCCCCGGTCAGTGGCAGCGATGGAATACCCCCGGAGAATTACAGTCTCTGTGGATTTTAATTAAGACCCTCTTCCGACCCCGAATATTAACGGGAGATATCCGAGTTAAGGCCATGACCGTGGCCAAAGGATAGTGACCAAAGGGTAGTTAATGAACCGTTATTAGCTACCCCATCTGCACCAGCTTGCTCAAATCCTGGGGAGCCGCTAACCCCAGTAAACTGTTATCACGTTTGATAAACGCCCTCACCATACCCGATGTGTAGGGAGACACTAACATAAGCTGATCGCGCTCCACCCGGTCCAGCACTTTTTCCATCAGCAGCTTGGTACCCTTGACCGTCATGTCCCAGGGAATGCCAATCTCTCCATAGACAATGCGACATAGTACCACCAGCTCTGTCTCAACTATCCTGGAACTCCCCTGGAGAACGCTCAACCACAGATAGACTTGAAACATACTAAAGTCCCTGAGGGAAGAATGTTTTACATCCGGATGCTCCAGCCCTCCCCTACGCGCATAGTAGTACGGAAAACATTGATGCCAGTGGGTGTGGGCCGCCATGGAAATGGCCGATACCTGGGGCATCATCCGTTCTACCAAGGTCACCACCGGCGCGGCCGCACCCTCTGCGGCCGCGCACAGTCTCTGCCACGGCATGGCAATCTGTTCCTCTAAAAAGTTGAAATAGGGACTCATTAACGCTTTCTCGACAGCATTTAACGGCTCAAGTAGGAGAGCGTTGGTGAGGTTTACCTGGGTTGTGATAAAGCCTAAGGTTTTCCAACTGTCTGAGATAATGCCCTGTAGTCGAAACTCAGTTAAAAATGGCTCTAGATGCTCCGCCAGCGCCCTAAGGTTTTTGATATAAAACACTCTCCCCAACTGGTCAGGAGACATATGCTCTAGCTCTTCTGGCTTAGCCACTAGGGTGAGTGGGTAGGTTTGATAAAGCTCTATCAGCTGTAGATACACACGGCTAGTCAGCTGGGCTAAGTTCGTAATTTCCTTAAGATCTAATTCTTCAAAATGGGCGTACAAATCTTGGGTTCTAATGGCCGCCTGTTTACAGGCCTGGATCACCACCCGAGGGTTCAATTTTGCAGAGAGCTCTTGGCGACCTGACACTAGCAATGACTGCTCAATCTCTCCCAAGAGGATGGAGCTGGCACTCGCGGCTAACAAAGAAAAATCAGGACGATAGCGAGCGGCCCAAAGATTGACTAGCCGACTGACAGCGGCTGACCGAGGTCGCTGAGAACTATGTGACATAGGGGAAAACTTTTAATCTGCTGAGATAACCATGTGCCCAACAAAACACCCAACTGTGACCAACGCTATAAATCAAGCATTATCAACACCGCATTGCACCATGCAGCATTCTATAGACTGACGTCAGCCCATAACTCCAGGTTTCAGGATTGGAGATTTGTTTGACGTTTAAACCATCAACGTTTTAGCCGTCTATTTGAGGTTTTAAACAGGGACGCCATAAATGAATACATGACATCTCTAGATATACGGTATAGCCGGCCATGGCGTAGTCTACCGGGTGGCGAAAATTCGTACCATCCCCTCAGTGTAGGGAGAGACTATATCTTGCTCACTCGAATTTAAGGCGTTTAATATTGCTTCAGCCAACAGCTTAGTGCCTTTCACCGTCATTTCCCAGGGAATGCCAATTCCTCTGTAAACCAAGGCCGACAGCACCACCAAGTCCTGCTCAATCGTCTCTAGATTTCCTTGCAAAACACACAGCCACAAGTAAACTTGAAACATACTAAAGTCTCTTAAGGTAGAATGCTTCACCCCAGGGTTATCCAACTGACCTCTACGGTTGTAATACCCACCAAAAACTTTGCTCCACTGGGTATAAACCGCCATGGAAATCTCCGACACCTGGGATAACATTCTCTCGACCACGATAAATGTGGGTGAGGTCGGCTCGTGATTGGCCGCCACCCGACAAACTCGCTGCCAGGGAATCGCCACGTACTCTTCTAGAAAGTAGAAGTAGGGTGCCAGCAACACTTGCTCAGCCGGACTGAGGGTCTCTAGCAACAGCCCATTACTAAGACTAAGCTGGGTGGTCAAAAAACTGCGCGTTTGCCAGTCAACGTTAAGGGGGTGCTCGGTGTGGAACGCGGATAAAAATGGCCTTAGCGTATCGGCTAACACCATAATCTCGGGAATCGCAAAAACGTTGGTTGGTCGACTAATGGCTGTTGGCTGTGTCAGCTGAGACGGGACAACAACTGGCGTGTGGTTTTGATAAAACTCCAGCAGCACCGGATAAACCTGGCTGGCAAACTGAGCTAAATCGGATACGCCTGTGAGGTTTAAGTTCTGATGGTGTGTATAAAGATCTTTTGTTCTAATCGCTGCCCGCTTGCACGATTGCTCAATCAAAAAGTCACTAAACCGTCGACAGGTGCTCCGCCGCCCTTGGATCGAAGCGGCATCCTCTAGGGCATAGGAGCTAGGGTTGGCGGCCTCTGTATAAATTAGGGAGTTGTTAGAAAAGTAACGGGCGGTCCATACGTTAGTTAGACGCTCAGAACTACTGAGGTCAGACGGCTGAAAGCTATTCACCATGGTGGATTCTGGAGCCGTTCTACCTAATTTTTTACAAATGCTGAGGATACAGTATAGTTCATTTTTTATACTGAGGTGTCTTGATTTAGAAGTAAACGTTCTGATGAACTAGGACATTTGCGCGTCCCATTGGCGCTGTCGCTAGACCATGGGAAAGGCGGCCCCGACTGTCTAGAGTATGCTGGATATGGTTTGAGGGCGGTGGCTACTCTAGTCGCCACAGGGGATAGTCACCCTCGGCCAGTTTAAAAGATCTCCCAGTTCTAGATGCGATCGCATCCAATACATCCCCTGTCCCATAGGCAATAAAGTAGTCGCTATAGCCGGCAGGAATCTCAGGAATTTGGCCCGGCTTAAACAGAAAAAATGTCGTTTCAGGAGCCACCGCGTAGCTCAAGGAAATACTATTGCCCAATCCGGTTGGACCCAGTTCAGCCATAACTAGAGGGTTATCTGTTTTCCGAATCACCTCCCCCATGGTGTTAACGTGATAGCCAATATTTTTATTCCACCATGTAAACGATGCGGCGCTAAGGGTGCCAGACACCAAACCAACAATCAACAAAAGCGAAAAAATCCCCTGCCCACACAGTCGATAAACCCCTCGATCGGACAGCATTAGCTGTCGTAGCCATCCGGCAAGGATAATCGTCACCATCAGCAGCGACGGCATAAAATAGCGAGTGCTGATCGACAGCTGGCCACCGTTGATCAAATCGGGCAAAATCAAGCCCAACGCGGGCACCATCAGGGTCACAATACAAAAGGCCAGGGTGCTCGGAGAGGTTACCAACAATAACTGCCAAAAGGCCAACAGCAGCAGTGCCAAGATAACGGTCGGTACCACATAGGTGTAAATACTCTCCAGCGGCCACCCAAAATCTATCACCGCTGAGCTGAGATGCAGCCCCCAAAACCGAATCAGCTGCCCCAGGGGCTGACGAAATGACGTCCATTCAGTGACTGAGTCTAATTTGGCATAGTCGTTCAGAATGATAAATATCCAAGGGGCGAAGAGAAACACCGCACCGCCAAACGCCATGGCCCATCGCTGCCAATGTTGTCGAGAGCCGCTGACTAACACATATAATCCGTGGGCTATGACCACCAAGACACTCAGGAGTGTGGTGTATAACATGAGTGCCAGCCCCACACTATACAGCCCCCATTGCCGCAGCATCATTTCCTGGGGAGAACGCACAACAAC
>ERZ1740059.1128-NODE-1128-length-13572-cov-3.774358_pt1 | contig 13572 bp, 12 predicted proteins | sample MGYA00581744_ERZ1740059 | MGnify/ENA primary metagenome ERZ1740059 (study PRJEB43018, sample SAMN04849738) | marine metagenome | isolation source: floating plastic debris | place: Pacific Ocean | collected 2008-08-28 | study: EMG produced TPA metagenomics... | reverse complement strand
GTCATAGAACCGTGCGATGAGGTTGCACAGCGTCGTCTTGCCAGCGCCCGACGGCCCAACAAGCGCGATCGTCTCGCCAGGCTCGATATCCAGAGAGAGATCGACGATCACCGGCTCGGTGTCGTCCGCCTTTGATGGGTATCTGAACGTCACGCCTTCCAGCGTGATTCGACCTCGCACCGCGGCGCGGTCGAGCACGATCGCGTCGTGTTCTGCGTCGGCGTTGGCCTGCTCGAACTCGCGCGGCTCGTCGAGCAGGTCAAGCGTCTTGTCGAGGGCGGCGAGATTGTTCTGCACCTGCGTCGCGCTGCTCGCGAGCGCCTCGAGCGGGCCCAGCAGCATCACGACGTAGGTAACGAACATGATCACATCGCCCGGCGTCAGCTCGTTGCTGATCACCCGCCAGCCGCCGTAGACAAGCACGCCCGTCGTCGCGATCGGGATGAGCAGCGCCCACGCGATCTCCACCGACCGCGACCACCACCACGCGAGGATCTCCTGGCGGACCATGTAGTGGTTCTCCCCGACGAACCGCTGCGATTCGCCCTGCCAGCGGTTGAAGCCGCGGACGATGCGCATGCCGCCGAAGACCTCGGTCGAGTGCCCGTCGATCGCGGTTCGAGAACCCCTGACATCCCTATAGATAGGACGGATCCGGCCGATCCACGTGCGGTGCGTCACCCAGATGACCGGCACCGCCAGGAACGCGCCGATCAGCATGGTCCATTCGACCGCGGCGAGGATCACCAGCGTGATGAGCACCTGTGTCACGGCGCGCCACGGGTTGTAGATCAGGCTGAAGACGAGCTCGCCCACGCCCCCTGCGTCCTCACGCAATATGGAAGCGACGCCGCCCGACTTGATCGCCTGCACGCGGTTGAGCGGCAGGTGCACGGCGTGCTCGAACAGCTTCCGCCGGAACGACACCTGCAACCGCTTGGTGATGCGCGTCGCCTGCCACCGCCCCCACATCGAGATCACAACCGCGAGCGACGTCAGCGCGACCATGCCGCCGCCGATGATCCAGAGCATCGCCATGCGGTTCGCAGAGCCGGCTTCCTTTCGGGGGATCGGCACGTACTCGGCGAGCGCCTCGGGCCCCGGCGTGTCCGCCCAGATGAAGTCCATCACGATCTTGGTCGAGACCGGCATGACCATGCCGATGAGCGTCGAGACGCTGAGGGTCGCGAGCGCCGCGGCCAGCGTGCCGTGGTGCCCCTTGCTGAGATCCCAGAACGCGCCCAGGATCTGACGAACGCCCCGCGACCGCTTGTGGCCCAGGTGTGTGTAGCGAGGGCTGCCGCCGCGGTCGGGCCCCTCCTCACCGCGGTCGGGGATGTGCAGCTGGTTCGTGCGTGTCCGATCGCGCCTGCGTTCGAGATACGCCCGGTACCGATCGCCGCTGGCTCGCCCACCGTGTCCTTGATCCGCGTTACTCACTGAAAGAGCGTAGGCTGAGGCCACACCGCACCCGAACGTCTGGAGACGAGCCGTGGCGAAACGGAAGAAGCTGGCGCTGCACTGGAAGATCCTGATCGGGCTCGTGCTGGGCGTGGTGGTGGGGCTGATCGTCAACCTCGCGTGGACCGACGCGACGTGGTCGTCGCTGGGCGTCGGCGATGCCTCGGCGTTCGTCAACCACTCCGACAGCGACGCCAACGCGGACGCCGGCATCGGCGCCACCGCCGCGCTCTTCTGCAGAGATCTCGTGACGTTCATCGGCGACGCGTTCATGAACGGCCTGCGGTTCATCGCGGTGCCGATCGTGCTCTTCTCGCTCGCCGCGGGCGTGGCGAGCCTGAACGACATGACCAAGCTGGGCCGGATCGGCGGCAAGACCATCACCATCTATCTCGCGACGACGGCGGTAGCGATTACAGTCGGGCTCGTCGCGGCCAACGTCGTCGGACCGGGCCGGGGCTTCCCGGAAGAGCTCCGGCAGCAGTTCGCCGAGCAGCAGGCGGAGAACGCCGGCGACCGGATCGAGCGCGCCGAGGCCCAGCGTTCGCGGACGACGTGGGACATCCTGCTCGACATCGTGCCGCGGAACCCGTTCGAGGCGATGGCCGAGGGCAAGACGCTACAGGTGGTCGTTGTTGGTCTACTGGTGGGCGTCGCCCTGACCTTGTTGCCCACGGCACGCGCCGGTCCGGTCGTCGAGCTGTTCGACACCATGACCGATGTCGTGATCAAGATCGTCGAGATGGTGCTGATCGTTGCGCCGTACGCGGTCTTCGCGCTGATCGTCAAGACCGTCGCCGACCTCGGCATCGACGTCTTGCTCGCCCAGCTCGCCTACTGCTTTACCGTCATCGGCAGCCTCGCGGTCATGATGTTTGTGGTCTACCCGACGCTGCTGCGGATCTTCACGCCCGTGACCTACGGCAGATTCTTCCGCGCCATCAGCCCCGCGCAGCTGCTCGCGTTCAGCTCGTCGAGCTCGGGCGCGACGATGCCAGTCACCATGGACTGCGTCGAGCGCCGCCTCGGTGTGTCGGAAGACGTCACCAGCTTTGTCATCCCGATCGGGGCGACCATCAACATGGACGGGACGGCGCTGTACCAGGGCGTGGCCGCCGTCTTCATCGCGCAGATGTTCGGCGTGCCGCTCGGCGTTGGCGATCAGCTGCTGATCGTCCTGACCGCGACGCTCGCGAGCATCGGCACCGCGGCCGTGCCGGGCGTCGGCATCGTCATGCTCATCATCGTGCTCAATGCCGTCGAGATGGAAGAGGCGGTCATGACCACCGGCATCGCGGTGATCCTGGGCGTCGATCGCATCCTCGACATGTGCCGGACCAGCTGCAATGTCACCGGCGACTGCATGGTGGCGTCGGTTGTCTCCGCGAGCGAAAACGAGCTGCTGACCGAGGCCGAGGTAGAGGCGAATTTCGCCGAGACGCCCCTCGACGAGCACCCGCCTCAAGAAGACGATCTGGAGCAGGCACGGAGCTGAGCGAGGCTCAGCCGTCCCAGCGCCGCAGGATGCGCTTGGTCTCGTCGCGGTGCTCGCTTTCGTCCCGCGCCATGTCCTCGAGCTGCACCTGCAGGCCCTTGAGCCCGAGGGCCTCGGCCTGCGCGGCGCGCTCCGCGTACCGGTCGTGCGCATCGGTCTCCGCCGCGAGCACGGCTTCGAGCAATTCCTTCGCCGTTTCGGCCGCGGGCACGGGCTTCGGGGTCGTGGTTGGATCGCCGCCCAGCGCCACGATCTTGGCCGCGAGAAACTGGGCGTGCTGTGTCTCGTCCGGTACCTCGTCCTCGAAATACTCCTTGAGCTCGAGCCGGGAGGGGCCGCTGACCTTCGCCGCGTAGGTGAGGTATTGCAAGATCGCGGTGTACTCGAGCGCGAGGTCGTTGTTCAGGGCGTCGATGAGCTGCTTCTCGTTCATATCCGGGCTCCACGGGAGTTCTCTTCTTTAGAATTGTTCTAGAAAAGAGCGAAGCCGGATTCAATCGTCCTGGGAACGATCATGCGGTCGTCGACCGCGACTCGACATCGCGGTGGATCGCGGTCACCGCCTTGAACATCGCTCGGCCTGTTGCGACGAGCGATCGCTTCTGCTCATCGGTCAACGGCTGCGCGTTCAAGGTCGCCTTGAACGCATCCCATTTGCTCCGCTGCGTCTTGCCATATGGGTCGAGGTGGGTCATGCCCGCGAGGTCGCTCTGCCCCCACACCTGCATCAGCCTTTTGGCGACGTGCCGATTGCCGTTGTTCGCGCCCTCGCGGACGTAGTGCAGCGCGAGCAGGTCCGCCGGGTTCTCCGCTTCGACGTGTTCGACCAGCGCGATGGCGTCGGCCGTGCCCGGCGTCGGCTCGAGCGACGCGGCATCGACACCAAGGCTCGCGAGGTCGGCCTCGTAGTAGGGCGACTGCAGCTGCTCGTCGTCGATCAGCGCCCGAAGCAAGGGCTGCGTTTCGCGGTGAGCACGGATCGCCTCATCGAGCCGACGGGCAAACAGGTACATCTGCGAGACGAGCGTGATGTAGGCCGACTTGCTCAGCTCGCCCGCCACCAGTCCACGGGCGACGGCCCCGTTCTCGGCGGATTGGTGCAGATCCCAGCAGCCGTCTCTCATCATCTGACCGATAGGGCCTATTTCGAGAACCGGTGCGTCGGTGTGTGTCATACGGAATAGTAGATCCCAAAACGGCCGAAGGCCCCGCGTGAGCAGGGCCTTCGGAAGGTGTGTCGAATCGTGAGCGCGTCGCTTAGCGGCGGCGGCGTGCGGCGGCGAGACCGCCGAGGCCGAGCAGGGCGGCCGTGGACGGCGCCGGGATGGCGACCAGCGAGTTGAGGCCGACGATGCCGCTGGCGAGAATGGTGCGGCCGGTGCCGTCGAGGTTGATCTCAACGATGTCCTGCGTGCCGTCACCGGCGAACTCGATGTAGTTCAGCTTGTCGGTGAACTCGTTGTAGATGATGCCGCGGCCCAGACCGTTGTCGCCGCGGGCAACGGCGGTGCCATCGAAGAGGACCTCGAGGCTGTCGAAGTTGCCGCTGCTGTCGAGGACAACCTCCCAGATGTTGAAGCTGTTCGCGTCGAGGAACGCGATGTTGCCGTTGGGCAGGGTGGCCATGCCTCGGAGCAGGCCGAAGAACTCGCTCCGGCCGGTCGCGTTGGGCTCGAGGTCGATGACAAAGTCAACCGTGACATCGCTGGGGTCGGCGGGGTTGTTGAACTGGGCCCGGGCGATGACGGTCGATGTACGCGAGCCGTTGCCGGGCAGCGATCCATCGAAGCCGGCGCCGCCGTTCAGCGAGCCGAAGTAGTACTCGCCGGCGTTGCGTCCGGTCGGAACAAGCCCGCCGCCGACGGCCTGCACGCCGGGGTTGGTGAACGATTCGGGGACCTGCAGCCCGTCGTACGAGCCCGTGGCGCGGTCGTAGGTCTGCACGCCCTCGAAATCCTGCGGCACGCCGAAGGCCGAACCCGGGTTGTTCAGCACGACAAGACTGTCGGTGAAGCTGTCGTAGCGGATGCCGGTGACGGTCTGGAGCTCCGGGTTGCTCGCGAAGTTCGACGCCGACGGGGTGCCGAAGAGGTCATCGACGCGATCGATAACGGCGGTCGACGGGTCGAGGACCGGGATGTCGCTGCGGCCGACGTAGAACTCGCCGTCGGGGCCCTGGGCGAGGCCGCCGCGACGGCTGGTGTCCTGTGTGTCGGGGCCGAAGCTGAACAGCGTGGCGGTGGTCAGCGGGCCGTAGTCGAGGACGTTGATGGTGTCAACGCCGCCGGTGGTGCCGATGTCGCTGATGTAAAGAAGACTGCCGGGCGTGAACTGCGCCGTCGCGGAACCTGCGAAGGCAATGAGGGCGGCAACGCTAGCGATACGGGTCATGTCTATCTCCTCTTTGAATCTACCAAACACGGGGCCGTGGTCCAGCGACGCGGCGGCGTCGCTTCCGTCCAAGCCGCGACCAAAGCACCACCCACGCAGGTCGCGTGGCGGGCCGCTTGTACTCGTCTCTCTCCCGTGAACCCGCGTTCGCGGCCTCAACAGACGCGGGTGTCTTACGCCCGCTCGCGACCGAGAACGCTCTTTCGCATTAGTATGCAGATTCGCGGGTCTATTCCTAGGCGTTGCACCGAACTTTCCGTGTAGAAGCGAGTTTTGCGGAATGCTCATCGAACCGACGGCCCGCCGGAGCGGTCCCTGGCTCGTCCCGTAAACAATTGACCGCGACGCCGACCCGCCTAAACTCGCCTTCGCTCGGGCTCGTAGCTCAGTTGGTTAGAGCGCACCCCTGATAAGGGTGAGGTCGCTGGTTCGAATCCAGCCGGGCCCACTTCCGATCCGGTCGGTCGCAGAAAACGGATCCATCGAATTTGGACAATGTTTGGGTGCCAGGCGAACAACGGGCGTCCGATGGTTCGGGCGGCTCGGCAGACGGCGTCACAGCCTGCCGCCTCTCAGCTCGCTGATTCATGGCACGAGACCAGCACACATTCTGGGGCGACTTCCGGACGTTCTTCGTCCGAGGCCTTGCCGTTCTGCTGCCCTCAATCGTCACGCTCTGGCTGCTGTTTCAGGCGTTCACGTTCCTGTTCGCCAATGTCGCCGAGCCGATCAACCGGGGCATCCGCACCGGCATTGTCGAGATCGCCCCGCGCGTCACGCCCGAGCGCTTCCAGCCCGGCTGGCTCGTCATCACCGATGAAGACCGCGCGACGTTCCGCGTGACCACCGACAACCTGCTCATGCGCGATGCGAGCGACAGCGTTGTCTCGCGCGAGCTCCGGCGTCAAAAACTCCGCGAGGTGTGGCAGAACTGGGGCTTCGGCGTCCTCGATCTCACGGGCCTGTTCGTCGCGATCGTGCTGCTCTATCTCGCTGGGCGTCTCCTCGGTTCGTTCGTCGGCCGATGGTTCTACGCGAGGCTCGAGAGCCTGCTCCGCGCGATTCCCGGCTTCAAGCAGGTCTACCCGCACGTGAAACAGGTCGTCGATCTGATCATGGGCGACTCGAAGATGGCCTTCAGCCGGGTCGTGCTCGTCGAGTACCCGCGAAAGGGCATCTGGACCGTGGGCCTCGTGACATCGAGCTCGCTCAAGCCCGTTGCGGACCAGGCCAAGTGCGAGGTCCTCAGCGTGTTCATCCCGACGAGCCCGACGCCCTTCACCGGCTTCACGATCAACATGCCGGCGGCCGACTGCGTCGATGTCGACATGACCATCGATCAAGCGCTGCGGTTCGTGATCACGGCGGGCGTGCTTGTTCCCGAGAAGCACCAGATGCCCGCGGCCAGCGGCGTGCCGCAGTTGCACGTGCCAAACGGCGAGGTCGAAGGCCCGGAATCGGCCGACCTCGGCGGCGAAAGCCCGCCCGCCGCAGAGACCGAAGCCCGCCGAGCGCCGTCCTAGAGTGCTGTTGGTTGATCGGCCGGGCCCTCCGCCCGACCGTCGCAACGCTTGAAAGGGGCGTGCCATGCGTGTGGATGTCGTGGGACTCGATGTTGAGGTGACCGACCCAATCCGTGCGCACGCCGAGGAGAAAGCCGGCAAGCTCACCCGCTATTACGACGGCGTCCAGCAGATCACCGTCCGCCTCCGCAAGCCCGACCACCACAGCAACCACCCGACCTACGAGGTCGAGCTGACCGCCGACGCCGAGAAGCACGACGACTTCGTCGGCACCGCGACGGGCGACGACCTGTATCTGGCGATCGACGGCGCCGTCCAGAAGGTCGCCCGCCAGCTGACCGACTTCAAAGAGAAGCTCAAGATCAACGGGCATCACCCCAAGGGCTGAGCGCGGCTTGAGCGCGTTTCCAAGAGCCTCCGTTCGGAGCAACGCATGACGATGAAGCTGAGTGAACTCGTTCCCGAGGCCGCGATCTCGACGGCCCTGACCTCGACCCAGCGCGATGATGTCATCGCCGAGATGGTCGACCTGCTGATCGCCTCGGGCGCAGCCGAAGCGTCATCACGCGACGACCTGATCAAGCGCGTGCTCGACCGCGAACAGAAGGGATCGACCGGCTTCGGCCGGGGCGTCGCCGTGCCCCACGTCAAGCACACCGGCGTCGAGACCATGACCGCCGCGATCGGCCTCAGCCCGACCGGCGTCGATTTCAACGCGCTTGACCGCCAGCCGGTGTATTCGGTGTTCCTGCTGCTCAGCCCGGAAGATCGGCCCGAGGAGCATTTGCAAGCCATGGAAGCGATCTTCAAGCAGCTCAGCAAGGAGATCTTCCGCCGATTCCTGCGCCAGGCCGGGTCGGTCGAAGAGGTCCGCACGCTGCTCAACGACGCGGACAACCAGACGCTTGGCGGGTAGCGGCTGCATCAACGAGCCCTCAGCGCAAGCTCGGGGACCCGTTTCGCATGGGGTTTCGAAGGCCCCATCCCCTTGCTCGCGCAAGGGGCTCGTCAGACGGAGCACACAGACGCGAGATGAAGGAATGCCGGGTCACGATCGTCAATCGGCTGGGTCTCCACGCGAGACCCGCGATGTCGTTCGTCGATACCGCCAGCGCGTTCGGCAGCGCCATCCGCGTCCGCAACGGCGACACCGCGGTCGACGGCAAGCGCATCATGGAGGTCATGCTGCTCGCCGCGACGCGCGGGACGGAGCTTCTGATCACCGCCGACGGCGACGATGCGGACGCCGCGCTCGAGGAGCTCAGGAAGCTCGTGGCGTCTGGGTTTGATGAGGAATGAAGAAAGCGACTCAACCGTCGCGCCTGTACGTTCCCAAACTCCGGGCTCCACTTTGCATTCGCACGATGACGGCGTTCTTGACGTTGTCGGCGGTGGTAGTCGGCGCTTTCGTTGCGGTTGAGATCGTCGGGAAGCCCCTCACGATCGGGAGCGGCTTTGCAGCGTGGTTGATTTCCGTGGCAGTGGCTTCGATCGTCGCTTTTGCAGCTTGGTCGCCGCAGCGAAGATGGGAGCACCGCTCGAAGCGTTCCCGTTGCTGGAAATGCTCACACGTTCTCCGCGAGCGAGACGCGGTGTCGAGAGGCCATCTGTTCGTTCGGTGTCCACGATGCGGGCGGAAGTCAATGACCAAGGACCCCGCTGGCCTCGGACGCCGTGCTTGACCAAGAAGCAAGAATCCGTTATCATTTGACCTGCTGGGCATGGGGCCCGGCCTGCTCTCCAGGGGATTCCCATGCTGCTCCGCATCGCTCTGATCGCTTTCTTCGCGACCTTCTCCGCCTCGCTGGCCCCGGCTCCGACTTCAGCTGAGACCAGCACGGGCTGCACCGCGACAGAGACCACGCCCGGTACCGGCTGCAGTTGCTGCTGAGGCTGCTCTCGGAGCCGCGGGCGTGAGCACGCGGGCATGGTTCCATGATCGAAGAGGCCCGCATGCTCACGCACGCGGCGCTGACTGATTTCAGTCTCCGCCCGCGTCGATCCGAGTGATGCGAGCGCCGACGCTCGCGAGGCGTTCTTCCAGCTTCTCATAGCCGCGGTCGAGGTGGTAGACCCGGTGGATCGTGCTCGTGCCCTCGGCGGCGAGCGCGGCCAGCACCAGACCCGCCGACGCACGCAGATCGCTCGCCATCACCGGCGCACCCACGAGCGTGCGCACGCCGCTGGCGATCACGGTCGGGCCCTGCCTGAACAGCTGCGCACCCATCCGGGTCATCTCGGCGACGTGCAGGAACCGCTCGGGGAAGATCTTCTCCGTGATCACGCTGTGCCCGTCGGCGAGCGTGAGCAGCGCCATGAACTGGGCCTGCAGATCCGTCGGGAACCCTGGGTGAGGCTGTGTCGTGATGTGACACGGCTGAAGCACCCGCCCCGCGCCGACCGTGACCGTCGCGCGGTACGCATCGCCCGACTCGTGATGCACATCGACGCCGATGGCTTCCAGCCGATCGACCGCGGCACGCAGGGCGTCCAGCGGGCAGTTCTCGATGGTCAGCTCGCCCGCTGTGATCGCGGCGGCGACCATCATCGTGCCGGCTTCGATCCGGTCGGGCATGACGCGGTAGTCGGTGCCGCCGAGCTGTTCCACGCCGTCGATGGTGATGCGCGGCGAGCCGGCCCCGGTGATGCGGGCGCCCATCGCGTTGAGCAGGTTGGCGAGGTCGACGATCTCGGGCTCGCAGGCGGCCGACTCGATGACGGTCGTGCCCTCGGCGAGGGTCGCCGCGGACATGACGTTGGCCGTGCCGAGGACTGTGGAGCCGAACGGCCCGCCCAGGAAGACATGCGCGCCGACAAGCCTCCCGCCCGGCACGCGGCCGATGACATCGCCCGCGTTGAGCTCAAACTGAGCCCCGAGGGCTTCCATGCCGCGGAGGTGCAGGTCGATGGGGCGCTGGCCGATCGCGCAGCCTCCGGGCAGCGCGATGCGGGCCTGGCCTCGCGCCGCAAGCAGCGGGCCCAGCACGCAGATCGACGCGCGCATCGTCTTGACGATGTCGTACACCGCGTGGCTCTCGGTCTGATCGATCGTGTGCAGGCTGACGGTGTTGGTGCCGGTGGTCTCGGCGGTGCAGCCCAGCGTGTCGAGCAGGCGGCGCATGTTGCGGATGTCCGACAGATCGGGGACATCGGCGAGCCTCACGGGCTCGGTGGTCAGCAGCGGGGCGGCGAGCAGCGGGAGGGCGGCGTTCTTCGAGCCGCTGATGCCGACTGTGCCCGACAGCCGGCGTCCGCCCTCGATCTGGAATGCGTCCATGGTGTGCCTCCCTGCTGTGGATCCGCCCGCCGAAACGACGGGTACGACCGGCAGCGCCGTCTCAGCCGGCACCGCTTCTCCGGTCTTCCATCGTCGATCGTTGGCGGGCGGGAGCAGGAATGCGAATGTGATTGGATGCCTCGCCCCCTGAGGCCGGCCGGGGACTCTGGCCCTGGCCGCCGATGCACGACGGGCCCGCGGTTTCGGCCGCGGGCGCGTTGTCTGTACGGATGCGTTGGACCATCGGCGAGTGGCCCGCGCGGGCGGGAGGGCAGCGGGCGAACGGGAAGTCAACCGCCCGCTCACTCGGGCGGCTCGCATAGGCCTTGGTTTGGGATTGGGCTAGCGCAGGTACGACCGCCGCGGCGTCAGGAAATACGTCGGCCTGCGGGGGTCGTCGTCCAGGAAGAGTCGGCGGGATCGTTCGAGCGTGGGGCGGGTGAGCGTGTCGAACCGCGGTGCGTCGAGGCGGTCCTGCGTCGTGACAAGGTTGAGGTGGTCATTGCGGCGTGTGAGCTCCGGGCGGTCGGCCATTGCGTAGCTGCCGGCGGCTCCTGACTCGAGGACGAGTTGCCAGCCCTGCCCGGCATCGGCGATGACGGCCGGCCTTTCACGGGCGATCACCCGCGAGCCGCACCCGCCGAGCCAGACGCACGCCGCCACTACGCCGCCAACGCGCAGCCCCCTAAGCAGATGGCACAGCAGCCATGCGCGGCGCGGGCCGATCGGCCCAAGCCCGGCGTCGTCGCTGCGTTCTTTGTGGTTCTGCTCCGTCATGATGCTGACCGCAGTTTGCCACTGGTCGGGCGTTGGATCATTCTATCCGCTGATCTCTCACGCGCTCTCGGACGCTCGGCGTCCACATAACGTAAGTCGGTCGTCCGGGAACCGCCGCGGTTCTGATCACGCTCAGCGTTGAGCTCAATCACCGTCTGAGTCGCTCGGGTACGCGGTCGGCTGATTGCGATGCACGCGGAGCGGAAGTGCGGCTGTGCCACAAACACCCCCGGCAGGGCTCGAACCTGCGACCTGCGGTTTAGGAAACCGCTGCTCTATCCAGCTGAGCTACGAGGGCATCGCTTTGCAAGTGTAGCGGTGGGGTGGTTGTTGACGGGCGATTCATGTAGCCTTGCGATGTCGTGAGTGATGGGGCCGGCAAAGTCTGTGTGATCTGTGGGCAGGACTGCTCTGGCAGGCCTCGCATCAAGGATGCGCGGGGGCGGTACGCGTGCCGATCGTGTGTTGACGCGAAGCGGCGCGGCCGAGCAACTGCGACTGCATCGTCGGCAGCCCGTACGCCCCCGCGGCCGCCGGCCGACGGTCTCATCCCGCTCGCGGATGATGACGTCCAACTCGCCGGGGTCGGTGCGGCACTCGACGACCTGCCGGCCGCACCGGAGCCGACGGGTCAGCCCTGTCCGGGGTGTGGCATGCCGACCAAGCCCGGGGCTGTCATCTGCCTGGGCTGCGGCTTCAACATTGAAACCGGCTCTGAGGCCGCGACACGTATTAAGGAGCGTCGCGTTCGAGAGCCGATCGGCGTGCCTTCGAGCGCACGGCTGGCGGCCGGGGCCGGGCTGTCGTGCGCGGGTGCGGCAGTGGCGCTCGGGGTCTGGGCCGCGCTCGCGACCGTGACCGGGCGGCCTTGGTACTCGATGGCGGCGTTCGTGGGCGTCTGTGCCGGCGTGGGCATGCTCTTCGCGGTTCGCGGCTCGGGTCGGATTTCGAGCGGGCTGATCGCGACCGGGCCGGGGTTGATCGCCGCCGCCGCCGGGCTTGCGCTGTTCGCGCCCGCGCCGACAGAGCCGTTTCCCAACCCGTTCCTCGCGGCGTTTGATGGCTCGTTCCAAGGGTTTCTGGGAGTTGATCTTTCGATGGTCGGTGTGATGGGCGAAGACGAGGCGGTGCTCGCGGGCGGCGTCTGGTTCGCGCTCGCCGGCGTTGCGGCGTTCGCGTTCGGAAGGTCGAACCCGGACGAGGACGCCGAAGAAGACGACGCCTCTGCGGGCGAAGGCGGTGCCGGCGGATGATCGTGCCCTATTCCGTTGATGTCCCGATGGAGCGGTGGCCCATCGCGAACTGGTGCCTGATGCTCGCGACGTGCGGCACGAGCTTCGCCGCGTTTCCGTCGATGACCGGCGGTGCGCCGATCGAGAGCTGGATGCTCTACGGCGCAGACCCATGGGATTCTGAGCTCGCGCTGCTCGGCTCGGTCATGACGCACGCCGACCTCTCGCACCTCGTGGGCAACATGATCTTCCTGTTTGTGTTCGGCAACGCCGTGAACGCGAAGCTCGGGCACTCGATGTTCATCGCGCTGTACTTCATTTTCGGTGCGATCTCGTCAGTTGCGTCCGCGATGTTCAGCGACGTGCCGGGGCTCGGGGCGAGCGGCGCGATCGCGGGGATCACCGGCATGTTCATCGTGTTCTTCCCGAAGAACACGGTCAGTGTGTTCTACTGGTTCTTCTTTCGGTTCTTCGGGACGTGGAGTGTGCCGGCGCTTGTGGTGATCGGTCTGTACTTCGCCAAGGACGTGGCGTTCCACATCCTTGAGCAGACGACGGGGTTCGCGAGCGGTGTGGGTGTTATCGCACACATCTCCGGGACGCTCGCGGGGTTCACGGCGGCGATCGCTCTGATCCTGACCGATCGCGTGCGGGCGACAACGGCCGAGGAAACCCTGCTCGAGGTCATCGGTGTCCATTAGCGGAGAGAGGAACAAATCAATGCAAAGCATGATTCATGCGGTCGTGGTCGGGGCGGCGGGCCTGCGCGCGGCGCAGGCTTCAGCCACGTGGGCGATCCTGCTCGTTGATCTCTCAACCGGCGAGATCGCGGTCGGCTCCGCGACGTGCCTCACGGGGTTCGACCTTCAGGCGAACACACCCGTGCTGATCCCAGGCGTCGGGGCGATAACAGCCCAGTCGTTTGTTGATGCGAACGGCATCAACCGCTCGCTGATCCGCGATCGGCTGCACGAGCGCGTGCCGCCGGAACTGATCCTGGATGAGCTCTCGGTGTTCGACGGCGGGCACCAGACGCGGCAGTACGGCATGGTCGACGTCATGGGCAACGCCGCGACGTTCACCGGCACCGGCGCTGGCCAGTGGGCGGGCGGCCGAACGGGCGTGCTCGCTGGTGCGGGCATCGCGGGCGGCGATGTGCTGTACGCGATTCAGGGGAACGTGCTGTGGGGGCCGAGCGTTGTTGATGATGCGGTCGACGCCGTGCGTGAAGCGCCGGGCGATCTGCCGGACAAGCTGCTGGCGGGCATGCAGGCCGCGCGCGACGCCGGTGGCGACGGCCGATGCTCGTGCCTGCCGAACGATGCTGACGCGTGCATCGACGACGTGCCGATGGGTCAGAAGTCGAGCGATATCGCGTACATGCTGGTCGCGCGGGCGGGCGATCGCGAGGGGTGC
>ERZ1740059.1125-NODE-1125-length-13586-cov-10.200576_pt1 | contig 13586 bp, 9 predicted proteins | sample MGYA00581744_ERZ1740059 | MGnify/ENA primary metagenome ERZ1740059 (study PRJEB43018, sample SAMN04849738) | marine metagenome | isolation source: floating plastic debris | place: Pacific Ocean | collected 2008-08-28 | study: EMG produced TPA metagenomics... | reverse complement strand
ATAAAACCAGTAGCTTCTACAATCGCTGGTTGATTTGATATCTGTGGATTTTCAATAGTATTATTATTTTGTTGACGAAATGCCGATAAATCGCGAATATCTGACCAAGTAGGATTTAAATCAACTTGTTCCTTGGGATTTTGGGGCATTCCACCTCTTCCGGTTGCCACAAAACTACTGCCATTATTACTAGAACATCCTGTAGCAATTTGTTGTGATGGATCTTTCAGTTCTGTAGGTAATGAGACTATTCCTGAACTGGGGTTAATTCCTACATTATTGATTTCTACTGTTCCGTTAATGCCAAATTTGGAACTGGCTGTAATGTCACTTTCATCCGTGAGTGAGTCGCGAAATTCTAAACCGAAAATACCGTTCGTTGTAATATTAATATTACCACCCATACCTTCAACTGCATTGGCGATGATATCGCTGTTTTCAAAACCGGCGATAATGGGAGAATTTATGGTGATATTACCACCGTTAGCTATTCCAGTAGAATTGGTAGTAATATTACTTTTATGACGCAATAGTAATAATTGGGAATTTAAGTTGATATTACCTTGCTTTCCAGCAGCAACATTGGCTTGCAAACTAGCTTGATTATCAAGAGATATAGTGTCTGCATTAAAAGTTAAGTTACCAGCACTGCCACCACTTAAGCTGCTGACAGAGACTTCAGCCCCATCACGGATGTTAATTTGATTACTGTTAAGATTGATAGACCCTGCATTAAAATTAGTGGTAGAACTAGAGGTAATGGCACTACGAAATAGCCCATCACTAGATTCTCCAGACACATCAATTCTGTCTGCACGAATATCAATAATCCCACCATTACCTGAACCATCGGTAGAGGCATTAATTTGCCCACCATTATAGATATTCAAATGCTTAGCTTCAATGTCCAATGAGCCACCATTACCGCTGCCACTAGTACCAACATTTGCAAGCAATCCGCTCGCATCCCCGCCAAACTCTACAATCGAATCGGCAATTTTTATTTCTCCAGCACGGATAGTGATATTACCACCATCACCATAGCCGAGAGTGTTAACTGATACTTTACCTGCTTGCAAAATTTCCAACCTAGGAGTGGTAATGCTCAAGTTTCCAGCATTCCCTGTAGAGCCTGGTTCAGCAGAAGAAAATAACCCACTGGGAACATAGCGTCTACCTCCTCGGTAAGTCTTAAATCCGGTGATTTCAACAGACTCTGTTGCAATTACAGTCAAATCCCCTGCATCACCACTAGTATAAGTCCTCGTAGAAATCTCGGAGCCATCCCTTAGAGCTAAATTATCAACCTTTAAGTTAATGTTGCCAGCATTTCCATTTCCAAATGTAGTGACTGATATTGAACTACCATCCAAAAGACTCAATTGGGGAGTAATAATGTTCACGTTTCCTGCATCCCCTGTAGAACCTTGTCTGGCTAGAAAAAATAAAGCACCATAAATTTCAACCGAATCTGCTGCATTTACTGTCAAATCCCCTCCATTACCACCAGCAAAAACAAACGAATTAATTCGGGAGTCATATATATTTAAATTATTAACCTTTAAGTTGATGTTGCCAGCATTTCCATCTCCAAATGTACTGACTGATATTTCACCAAGTTGCGAAAGACTCAATTGGGGAGTGTCGATATTTATGTTTCCAGCATTCCCCGTTGCACCAACTTCAACTTTATTGAAAAATCCTGTAGGAGTGGGAAAACCACTACCAATAATTTCTACTGATTCAGAAGCTTTAACGCTAACTAATCCGCCATTTTCTGTCCCCAAGGTATCAGCAAAAATTATTGATTCTTCTTGCAAAGAAATTTGTCTTCCTTGAAATTGAACATTTCCTCCTCCTTCTCCACTTACTTCTACTGAGGCTGCTTGAGAAAGATTAATATCTCCAAATTCAGTAATACCGTCGTATGCAGTTGTAAAGCCATCTGAAGTTGGAATGAGTTCCACCATTACCGATTCTAATACACTACCTAATTCAAGTCGTCCTCCTTGGGCAGTTAAATTTCCTCCTTGTAAGGATATATCACCACCAATTAAAGCTAAGGTTTTACCAGATGGTACTTGTAAACCTACAGGTATTGACTCTTTAATGAATGAAGAAGTTCTAAAATCGAAGGTTAACTCATGACCACTTCCTTGTACTTCGATTTTCCCTCGATTACTCCCCATCTGCAATCCCAAAGGAACACTTACAGTCAACAATGGTTCATTCTGAGGATTTACAGCACTAAATTCAAACCCATCCTCAAACAAAATACTTTCAGCAGTACTCCCCAAAAATGAACCACCAATATCCAATCGAGCATTTTCCTCAAATACTATTCCTGCTGGGTTAATCAAAAATAAATTAGCATTACCGTTAGCTTTTATTAACCCATCAATATTAGATATATTTCCACCAGTTACTCGATTAATAATATTAACTACATCGTTAGAATTACTGAAAGTCGCCGAACCACCTGTGGGAATCGAAAATTCACCGAAACTATGAAATAAATTATTCCCTTTTTGAATACCGTTAAGAATATTGAAATTATTACCGTTTAAATTGACAGTTGTATTGGTAGTTCCATCAGATGTAACTTGAGCCGTTGCAGGTAAAATTCCAAAGGTTAGTAAACCACTGATAAATCCAGATAGAAACGCAATCCCTTTCATTATTTTTAAATTTTTTATGAACTGGATTTATCATTCCCGAATTTTAGATATAACTAACATCTTGCACTATTGATTGTCCTTAAGCCCAAATACCCGCCTTGAAATGAATCTTGGCTGCATATATAAAGTACGTTAAAACGTACTAGTGGTCTGTCCCATAAAATATGATGGGTGTAGAGACGTAGCAGTGCTACGTCTCCCGACGGTTAAGAGAAAACAAACCATTCAAAATTAATAAAACAGACCTAGTAATTAATAATGGCTACCAGATTTCCGATGTTCTACAGCAGTTAAACCTTCATTTTCTAAAACTTCACCGTTATCAACTACGGCATAAATTAACCATCTTTCACCAGATTTAATTCGATTTTTTACGGTACATTCTAAATAAGACAATGCTTCACTAAGAACAAGACAACCATTATCAGCAGTTTTGGTAGAAAGATTCACAAATGGATTATCTCCCAAGGTACTATGACGAGAAAAATAACGGCGGACATTTCTACCTTCTTTGAGAATATTTAGTACGAATTTATCCTCTAAGTTACAGATCAAATCTGCATTTTGTTCGTCAGCAATGGCAATCATTATTCCTGGTGGATTAAAGCTGGCTTGAGATACCCAAGAAGTTAAAACACCTTTGTGAGTGTCTCCATCTCGAGTTGTTACCACACACAACGAACCCACAATCCGCCCTACTGCTTGCTCAGTACGATCTATATGGGTTTCTGTGACAACGTGACGGGAGGTACGCAGCTTCTTGGCTTCCTTCAAATTTTGGGCAAATAATGCACCAGATTGAATACACTGTTTGAGAATTTCAGGTGTAGGTGTGAAACGAACTCGAATTGATTCAAACCCTAAACGATAATTGGCATCTTTAAATTTGTTTTCTATTAAATCAACCGCTTCTCCACTCCAACCGTAGGAACCAAATACCCCTGCTAATTTGGTTTTAGCTGCTATTGAGAGAATTATTCCTAAAGCAGTTTGAATTTGAGTCGGTGCATGCCCTCCTAATGTCGGTGAGCCAATAATCAATCCATCGCAAGCTTCTACAACACGGGTAATCTCCTCAGTATCTGCTAATTCGCAGTTGATGGATTCTACATTCACTCCATTTTCAATTAAACCATTGGCGATCGCTCCTGCTAAAATTGCTGTATTTCCATAAGCTGAAGCATAAATCAAAGCAACAGTTAACTCTTGAGATTTTTGATTTTGGCACCATTGCTGGTAATCATAAGTAAATCTACTGACACTGTAGTTAACAATTGGACCATGAGCAGGAGCATAGGTTTTTGCAGGGAAAACCGCAATCTTTTCCAAAATAGCTTCAACTTGTTTGCTTTGGGGTGCGTGGAGACAGTCAAAATAGTAACGACGTTCTGCGTCTAAACTTTTCCAGTCTTTATCAAATAAAGTATCTTCGCAAATATGAGCGCCAAATAATTTATCTGTATAAAGAATATTTGTAGCAGAATCATAGGTACAAAGTCCATCAGCCCAACGAGGAGTTGGTACAGTAACAAATGTGAGATCGTGTCCCCCTCCTAAATCTAGAGTATCCTCCGAGCGCACTGTTTGAATGCGCGATTCCCATTCAGGAAAAACAGCTTTGAGTGCATTAGCAGCAGGGCGAGAACAAATTAAGGTAGCGTTTGGAGCTTGAGGGAGTAATACTTCCAGAGTTGCTCTGCGATTAGGGTTAACATGACCGAGAATAATGTAATCTAGGGTAGTAAAATCTAAATGTTGTCCTAATTCCTGGAGATAAATTTCGGTAAAAGATTCACCGGGGGGATCGATTAAAGCTTTTTTATCAGCTTGGATAAGATAAGAATTTGCCGTAGTTCCCTTTTGACGGGAATACTCAACCTCAAACTTTAATCGTTCCCAAGTTCGCGATCGCAAAATTGTTGTATCTTGGCCAATTTCAGCAACTTGAACATCTCTTTTACGGTTGGGAATTAAGGTAGTAGTTGACATAGTAACCTCTTTGTAGTTTTAGCGGATGGGGAGAATTCAAAAGTCATTACTCATTACTCATTACTCATAACTCATTACTCATTACTCATTACTCCTAACTCATTACTCATTACTCATTACTCATTACTCATTACTCCTAACTCATTACTCCTAACTCATTACTCCTAACTCATTACTCCTAACTCATTACTCATTACTCATTACTCATTACTCATTACTCATTACTCATTACTCATTACTCCTAACTCATTACTCATAACTCATTACTCATTACTCATTACTCATTACTCCTAACTCATTACTCCTAACTCAAGTACGTCCATTGTTTTCTAACAATTCGGATTTATTTCGATAAAGATGACGCTTAGATATTGCTTGTTCGGGATCGATGCCATTAAAGGTGGGGGGTAGCCAAACTCGAAGTATTAGTAGTACTCCCAGCACTAATAAGAAGGCACAAGTAGCTAAAACTTGAATCCAATTAGTTTCTAAAACACCTTGAACGATGACTTCTCGCAATGCCGAAACGATAGAAACTTCAACAGCTACCCCGATAGATACTCGATGTTCCTGTAGGTAAATAATCAGTAGTCGGAATAACTCAACTAAAATCAGTAAAAACAGAATATCGGCAGTAACAGAATGAAACTGTAGAGGTGGAAGCAAAGAGAGAAACATATCTTTCACTTCAAGCACCATGAAGCTAAATAAACCGATACACAGGCAAATTACAATTGCGTCTTGGATAAATTCCAAACTTCGGACAACACGCTCTCGATTGATGTTATACATAGTTGATGTGGTTTACACAGGTTTATACATAGGAGAGAGGGGGGAGATGGAAGGAGTTTTTAATTACCAATTACCAATTACCAATTACCAATTACCAATTACCAATTAATAATGGTTGCCAATTTTGCGGTGATGCACGGCGGTTAAGGCATTTACTTGAGCAACTCTTCCAGTTTGAACGGTGCTGTAAATCACCCAATGATCTCCACAATCCATGCGGGTGGTGATTGCACATTCCATATAAGCCAGAGTTTCTGCTAAAATCGGAGATTCATTGGTGGCAGCAGGATATGTTTTGACTCCAGCAAATCGATCTGCACCAGGAGCAAAACGCTTGAGGAAATGCTTCATTAATCCTTGATATTTACCTTCTTCTAAAACGTTCAACACAAAACGATCGCCAACGTGCATTATTGATTCTATTGCTCTGTCTTTAGCAACTGCGATCGCAACTCCTAATGGATTAACACTCGCTTGTGTCACCCAAGAAGCCAGCATTGCGCTTTGAACTTCTCCTTTCTTGGCGGTGATAATATAAAGTCCGGTGCTAATTCGTCCTAATGATTTTTCTAGCTCGTTGTCAATGGATTTGATTTGTTTTATAGTGCGATCGCGGTTTAACCATTGTCCCAAATCTGTTCCCGCTTCATCGCAAAGTTGTTCTGTGACTTTGGTGGGAGTTTCTTTAACTAAAATCGGGGTAAAGGCTTCAGTTAATCCCAATTCTTGAAACTTATTGCGTAAGGGATAAATGGGTTCATCTTCTCCTCCTCCCGACTCTAATAAACCAATTGCTTGTTTATTATGAGCAGTAGCTAAGATAGTATTTAAAGCTGTTTGAGCAACATCATTAGATTGCGGAGGCATTCCAATTACTAAACCAGCGGCTTGGGAAACTATTTCTCGGATTTCTTGAAGCTCGGTATCGTTAATATCTACTAACTCTACCACTACATCTGTTTTGTCACTTCCACGAGCTACGGCTCTGACTAATTCTTCGCTATAACCGTAATCTTCAACGTAAAATAAAGCTACTAATTTTTCTTTTTTGCTTTGCTCTGAACTCCAATTTTGATAGTTTCCAATCCATTCGGAAATATGGTGTTTTAATAAAGGTCCATGTCCCGTTGCAACTGTCCCAATTTCTAATTTTTTAATCCGCTTTAAAGCCGATAATACAGACCGCGCATTCGGTCCCATCAGACAGTCATAGTAATATTTAAAATCTTCCTCTATTCCCGTCAAATTTTCATCGTAAGTGCGATCGTCACAGTAATGCATTCCAAATACATCACAAGTATAAAGAGTGCTAGTTTTATGATCGTAAGTGAAGATTGTATCGGGCCAATGTAAGTTAGGTGCAGAAACAAATTCTAATTCATGTCCGTTACCCAAATCTAGCTTCTGTCCGCTTTTCACCACCATTGAATTAAAAGGCTGGTGAACCATATTTTCTAAAAATTGAATCGCTACCTTAGCACCCACAACGGTAATATCAGGAGCTAATTCCAAAATATTTTTAACCAACCCACTATGATCTGGTTCGGTATGACTAATAATCAAATAATCGATCTTCGGAACATCAATTAATCCTGTAATTATAGACATATACAACTCCTCAAACTTACGATGAGAAGTATCAACTAAAGCAATTTTTTCACCCTCAATTAAGAAAGAATTATAAGTTGTTCCATTCTGCAAATCAAACTCCACATCAAAACGTTCTCTGTCCCAATCGAGACAGCGAATAGCAGTAGTTTGAGGCGCAATTTCTACAGTTTCAACTGTTAAACGTCCTGATGTTGGTGTAATTTCAATAGACTTTGTAAGTGCAACCATTATTCTTATCCAAAAATATATTTTTTGTGGTGGTGTTATTACTTTTTATTTTGACCTGAAATATTCGATTCGTAAAATGTCAATTTGTAAAGTATATTATAAGCAATAATTATATTTCGCTACTCAAGCAATAAGTTTGGATTAATAAATGAATCGATTGACTAACCCTTGCTGAAAAAAGCATAAAAAATTGAGCCTTCCCCTTGAAATCTAACCAGCAAAGCTGTAAATACAAGACTATAGAGAGAGGTGAATTCTACTTATTTATGGTTGCGAGAATAAATTATTTAAAACATATTATGAAAAAAGATTCTCTCACAGAACAAATTACTCTCAATACCGAAATTGCACGTAATGCGATCGAACAATATAATTTCCAATCCGCAAAACTAAAATTTCTTAAACATTTAGAAAATACAACGTTTAAATTATCTACCCTTCAAGGCAACTTCTTACTCCGGGTATATTGCGGATTTCACAATACGGTTCAAGATATGGAATCCGAAGCGAAAATGATCGAATATTTGAGTAGTTGTAATAATTACCAATATCAAAAACCAATTCGCAATAGTTCTCATAGCTTTGTCTCTATGGTTGAAGCTTCAGGGATTTCTAAACCTGTTTCAATACTTTCATGGATTGATTCGCCAATTATTGGACATCAAGTTAATGATTTAAGCTTATTTGAGAAACTTGGTAAATTAATTGCTCATATTCACAATCAACTTGCTCAATGGCAAAAGCCGATTGATTTTCACCGCCCAATGCTTGATGCTGATGGTTTGATTGGAAAAAATGGGGCTTTGGGATATGGAATTTCTGGTTATAGATATTTTGATGGGGAAACGGTAAGTTTATTTGAGTCAGTTTATCAACGTTTAATTGATTTTGAAACTGTAGCTGGGAAGGAAAAAAATATTTTCGGCATCATTCACGGTGATTTGCATTTAAATAACGTTATCTTGCATCAAAATACTTTAATCCCTATCGATTTTGATGATTCCGGTTATGGGTATTATATTTACGATTTGGCGGTACTTTTAGCGAATTATTGGGGAATTCTAGAATATTCCGAAATTAAAACCAAATTGCTCCAAGGATATAGAAAGATTGCAGAACTTTCAATTGAAATAGAAAATCAACTTCCGTTATTTATCGCAGCTAGATATATTTTTATTGCGCTGTATCTTGCGGGTAAATCTGAGGAAGAATCAATCAAGCAAACAGCATTGGAATATATACCGTCTTATATTGAGAAGTTGAAAGATATAATCGCCTATGTATGAGGGGTTTTCATAAGTCTAAAATGAAAGAATATTACAAAAACTTTGGGGTCTAAAGCCTCCCTCTTCTAGGGGGATATTTGCTCCTTATTTTTATTATGCTCATATGATAGCATAATAAAATGTTAATTTTAGAAATAAAGATACAAGCACAACTTTCTCAATACGATGCGATGAATCAAGCCATAAGAACGGCACAATTCATACGCAATAAAGCACTGCGTTATTGGATGGATAATAAAGACGTAGGGAAATATCAATTATCAGCATACAGTAAAGTACTTGAGTAAGGAATTTCCTTTTGCCAACAAATTAAATTCAATGGCTTGACATTGTAGTGCAGATAGAGCTTGGGCTGCTATATCTCGTTTTTATACAAATTGCAAAAATAAAATTCAAGGCAAAAAAGGATTTCCTAAATTCAAAAAGCATTCTCGCTCGGTTGAATATAAAACTACAGGTTGGAAACTATCTGAAAACAGAAAGCAAATAACTTTCACTGACAAAAATAATATTGGTAGAGTCAAACTAAAAGGCACGAGAGATTTGAATTATTATCATATTAAGCAATTCAAACGTGTACGAATAGTTAGACGCGCAGATGGTTATTATTGTCAGTTTTTAGTTGATACCGACAATCGAGAGAGAGTTGAACCAACCTATTCTGAGATTGGTTTAGACGTTGGCTTGAATTATTTTTATACAGATGATAAAGGGAATCAAATTGAAAATCCTCGGTTTTATCGACAAGGTGAAAAAGATCTTAATAGATTAAATCGAAACAAGTCCAGAAAGTATAGAAAGAATAAAAAACCACAATCAAGCAACTACCACAAGGCTAGGAAAAGATATGCCATTAAGCATCTTAAAATAAGTAGGAAACGTAAAGATCATGCCGTGAAGTTGGCAAGATGCGTAATCACATCTAACGATGTAGTCGCCTATGAAGATTTAAGAATCGCAAATATGGTAAAAAATCACAATTTAGCTAAATCAATAACTGATGCTGGTTGGTATCAGTTTAGAGTGTGGTTAGAGTATTTTGGGTACAAATTTGGAAAGATAACAATTGCCATCTCACCTCAATATACTTCTATTAATTGCTCAGGTTGTGGAGCAAAAGTCAAAAAAACTTTAAGTACCAGAACTCATAAATGTCAATGTGGCTGCATCTTAGATAGAGATGAGAATGCAGCTAGAAATATTCTTTCATTAGGATTAAGTACCGATTTAGCATACGGGATCTCAAGCTTGGGGAGATGAAACCTCTATTTTGGCTGGTGAAAACCTGTCTGGGTAAGTTTCTTCTGTGAACCAAGAATCTCCCCTCGTTCACGGCGGAGAGTGTCAAAAAAAAGACTTAGCATATATTCATGATGTCGGTTTCAGCGATTACTGTCTCAAATCAGCACCTGGTATTTTAGAAATCTTGCAAAAAAACAATATAAATACAGGTTTAGTAGTAGATTTGGGTTGTGGCAGCGGATTATGGATGCAACAACTTGTGAAATCAGGTTATCGCGCCATTGGAATTGATATTTCCCCATCATTCATTGATATTGCTCGTAAAAGAGTACCACGAGCGGAGTTTCGTGTAGATTCGCTCTTCAGTGCAGAAATTCCACCGTGTAATGCAGTTACATCTATAGGTGAATGTTTTAATTATCTGTTTGATTCAAAAAACGATAATCAAAGATTGGTTGAGTTATTCAATCGTATATATAAAGCATTAACTGTTTTCGTTTTTGATATTACCACACCAGGGCAAGTGAGTGGAGGAATTACAACCAAAGGGTTTACAGAGGGAGAAGATTGGATAGTGCTAGTTGAGAAAGAGGAAAAACAGGAAATACTAACTCGTCGGATTATCACTTTTCGTCGAGTTGAGGAACATTATAGACGAGATGAGGAAATACATCATCAAAGGTTATATAAACCAGAAGAAATAGAAAGAGCGCTCGATCAAATCGGTTTTGGATTTCAAACCTTACATAATTATGGTGAGTTTAATCTACCACCTAATCATACAGCTTTTGTTGCACGTAAACTAACGTAATATGTCTATCGCCACTTGCATAATTATCAAAAATATGGATAGTCTCGATAAGCAATCATCTGCTAGCGTTTAATTGCGATCGCGTATATCTTAAAAACTGGCTGTTTTTTAAGCTTACACATGAACGCGATAAAATTTTCACCCCAAGAAGTTCTCAAACAACTAGAATGGCGCTACGCGACTAAGCAATTCGATCCCACTAAAAAGATTCCAGAAGACGTTTGGAAGGTATTAGAACAAAGTTTGGTGCTTTCACCTTCATCATTTGGGCTACAACCTTGGAAATTCTTCGTAATTCGCAATCCCGATATTCGCAATCAACTCTTAGAACATTCTTGGGGACAAAAACAGGTTGTGGATGCTTCCCACTTAGTAGTTTTGGCTACTAAAAAAAATGTCAGCACTGAATATGTTGATTCTTACCTCCAGCGTATGTCGGAAGTCCAAAATGTCCCTGTAGAAAACCTGCAAAAGCTTGGGGATATGGTAAAAGGTTTTGTGAAAAAACCGGTTGACGTTAAAGATATATGGTCTGCTAAACAAGTTTACATTGCTTTGGGATTTTTCATGACTTGTGCGGCAATGTTGGAAATTGATACTTGCCCAATGGAAGGTTTTGTCCCCGATAAATATGATGAAATTTTGGGATTAACAGAAAAAGGATACCATGCAGTATTACTTTGTCCGGCTGGATATCGAGATAACAGTGATAAATATGCCACCAGAGCTAAAGTTCGCTTCAAAACAGAAGATATGGTGGAATATGTAGATTAAGTTTTTTGTAGATAAAACTTATACTCTTGTGGGGTGGGCATCCTTGCCCACCTGTATTAGATATTGCAATAGACATCAACGGAAATGAAAAATACCTCTCTCCAAACCTCTCTCCTGCCAGGAGAGAGGCTTCATTTTCCCCTTTACCTCAAACGAGAAGGGGGTAGGGGGTTATTAACAGGACTTACGAAATGTGCCAGTTGCGGCCATTCCTGGATATATAGAAATTGAGAAAAAGATTATACGGAATTTTTCCGTATAATAAATAGTTAGCCTAATAAAGACATTATTGGTTTTTCTCGGGTACTTGACACCTGTTAAAGAATTGCTATATTGAGGATATATTGGAATAAAGATTTTCTAACAATGAAAACAGCACTCGTCCTTACTATCACTATCACAACAACTACCCACACAGGAGGGTTGTAAGGCGCTGCGCTGAAATTAGTCTTACCACTTTAGTTGCCCTCCAGACGAACTCTGGGGGGCAATGTTTTTTCACCACCTGTATCCAAAAGGTCAAAAGGAATGCCCATGTTGCTGACAATGTCTCTTGCAATGAACACTACTACCACCACTACCATCACGCCTGGAGGGACGTGACGATTGGTTGTACATGCAACTCATCTGTCCCTCCAAACTAGGCTTGGAGGGTTTTTTATTACCTTATTACTCAGACAACAGGAGAGACTAAAATGGCGGATCACCGTGAACTTGCAAGGGATATGGACTTGTTTCACTTTGAGGAGCATAGTCCAGGAATGGTGTTTTGGCACCCACAGGGGCTGCGGCTTTTTCGCAGCATTGAAGACTTGATGCGACAAGTTTATCAAGGGCATGGATTTGAAGAAGTGCGATCGCCCATTGCACTTAGCCGATCGCTATGGGAGCGCTCAAGGCACTGGGAAAAATTTCGCCAGGGGATGTTTGTTGTCGGCAGCGTAGAGGCAGATACAGACGATGAATCAGCCCTATCCGTCATCAGCCCTGACTATGCGTTGAAGCCCATGTCATGCCCTGCCCATATTGCCATTTATCAGTCCCGCAAGCGCAGCTATCGGGAAAATCCCATGCGATTGATGGAGTTTGGCATCTGCCATCGCAACGAATTGTCTGGCACATTATCGGGGTGTATGCGGCTACGGCAATTTGTCCAGGATGATGCCCATATCTTCTGCCGAGCATCTGATGTGCAGAGTGAAATTAGCAATTTCCTCAATATGGTGCAGCAGGTTTATGCTGCTTTTGGCTATGACCAATTTTCCCTACAAATTTCCCTTAGACCAGAGCAGCGGCTTGGCTCCGATCATCTGTGGGATCAGGCTGAGTCTGTGTTAGTTAAAGCGGTTCAATGTTTGGGGCATAGTTATAAATTAGCTCCAAATGAAGGGGCATTCTATGGTCCCAAGCTCGAAATTAGTTTACAAGATCAGTTGGGGCGATCGTGGCAGTGTGGCACAATTCAAGTCGATTTTAATCTGCCTCAAGTGTTTGAGCTAGGTTTTGTGAATGAATTGGGAGAATTGGAGCGTCCCGTCATGCTGCACCAGGCAATTTTGGGGTCGCTAGAGCGCTGGATTGGCATTTTGTTAGAGCATCACGGCGGTGCCCTCCCCGTTTGGGCTGCCCCTACACAAGTCGCAGTCGCCTCTATTTCTGATAAAGCATCTGCCTGGGCAGAAACAATTTTCTTTCGACTCAGGCAACTGGGGGTTAGGGTAGAACTTGACAACCAAAACCGCACAATCAGCAAGAAAATTCGTGAACTCTCTAAACGCAAAATTCCATTGATTGCCATTGTGGGTGAGCAGGAAGCCATGAGTCAAAAGTTAAATCTTCGGTGTTTAGGCACTCTAAAACAACAAGAAATGAGCCTAGCTGAACTTGAGCATAAGTTAGCAGATTTCTCCATGCCTGGAGCGAGTTTCTTTCCCTGATTGCCAGAAGTTGAAGATGTGCGCTCGCAGGCTAACATTACGGCGGAGCGGACGGATGGGAGAACTTGGTGGGGTGCCACTCCGGATCTGCCGCCGCTCACCTTCACCGTTAAACAAATAAAAACACACCAACAAAGCGTTCGCTTGCAGCGGGTGCTTTGCACCATCGCTCACTCTAACAGGACTAAGGCAGACTCGCCTTTGTTAAGTCAGCGGTCGCCACCACTGCTAAAGTTTT
>ERZ1740059.1124-NODE-1124-length-13587-cov-6.921002_pt1 | contig 13587 bp, 7 predicted proteins | sample MGYA00581744_ERZ1740059 | MGnify/ENA primary metagenome ERZ1740059 (study PRJEB43018, sample SAMN04849738) | marine metagenome | isolation source: floating plastic debris | place: Pacific Ocean | collected 2008-08-28 | study: EMG produced TPA metagenomics... | reverse complement strand
GACGGAGCCAACCGCCTTGATGGCCGGCAGGGCGACGACACGCTGGACGGCGGCGGCGGCGACGACACGCTGATCGGCGGCTCTGGCGAAGACGACCTCACCGGGGGCGACGGCGATGATCGTCTGGTCGGCGGGCGCGACAACGACCAGCTCGACGGCGGCGACGGGAATGACCGTCTCAGCGGCGGCTCCGGCGAAGACACGCTCGTCGGCGGCGAAGGCGACGATCGTCTCAACGGCGGCAGCGGAGACGACGACCTCAGCGGAGGCGATGGCGCGGACGTTCTGGTCGGCGGCCGTGGCGAAGACACCCTCTCCGGGGGCGACGGCGACGATCGCCTGAACGGCGGTGCAGGCGAGGACGACCTTAGCGGCGGCGACGGCGCGGACCGGCTGGCCGGCGGCAACGGCGACGACAGTCTTTCGGGTGGCGACGGCGCGGACCGTTTGAACGGCGGCAATGGCGACGACAGTCTTTCGGGCGGTGACGGCGACGACACTTTGGTCGGCGGACGCGGGAACGACGAAATCGACTTGGGCGCGGGCGACGACCGGGCCTTCGGCGGCTCCGGAGACGACACCTTCTTCAGCGGCGACGGCGGAAACGAGATCCGTGGCGGATCCGGAACCGACACCGTTTCCTACGAGAACTCGGACGGCCCGGTGGTCGCCGACCTGTCGTCGCGCGCAACCGCGACCAGCACACCGGGCTTTACCGCGTCATTCTTCGACGTTGACGGCTCGATTTCGAACCTGAGCCAGATCGACTTCGACGCAGAGCCGACGCATCAGGAAGTCGTCAACGAGATAAACTACGCCAACAGCTCGTCGACCGAGTTCTATGAAGGCGGCGCGCTCGACACCTTCGGGGCCAAGTTCGAAGGCTCGATCAAGATCACCGAGGGCGGAACCTACACGTTCCAAACCGGCAGCGACGACGGCAGCTCGGTCTGGATCAACGGCGAGCGCGTGGTTGGCAATGATGGTCTGCACTCTTACCGAACAGAGTCCGGCTCGATCGAGCTCGAGCCAGGCGAGTATTCGATTGAGGTGCGATACTTCGAGAACACCGGCATCCAGGGCCTGTCGCTTGAGTACAGCGGCCCCGACACCGGCGACGTGATGGGCCTTGTCACCGGCGACGTCGTGTCCGTCGGCGCGGAAACCGACGCCTTCCATAGCGTCGAGAACCTGATCGGTTCGGATCACGGCGACGCGCTCACCGGAAACGCCGCCGACAACGAAATGACGGGCGGCGCTGGCGACGACATCATGGACGGCGGCGACGGCAATGACACCGCCATCGTTGGCGGCACGTTTGAAGACGCAGGTTTTTCGATCGACGACGCCGGCCGACTGGTGGTTGAAACCCAGGACGGTTCGGACACCATCGAGAACATCGAGACGCTGCGCTTTGAGGATCAGTCGGTCTCTGTCGCCGACATCATCGAGGTCACAACGGCCGAAGCGGTGGTCGGCGGCGACGGCGACGAACTGATCGTCGGCGACGCTCAAGCCAACACGATCGACGGCGCCGGAGGCGCGGACCGCATCTTCGGCGGCGCGGGCGACGACGACATAGACGGCGGCGCGGGCGACGACTTCATTGTCGGCGGCGAAGGTTCTGACGCGATCGATGGCGGCGAAGGCGTCGATACGGTCTCCTACGCCAATAGCGAGACCGGGGTCGACGTAGACCTTGAGGCGGGCCAGACAGGACAGTCTTCACCTGGGTTCACCGCCACGTTCTTCGACGTCGGCACGACGATCCGAAACCTGAGCGACGTCGACTTTGACGCAGAGCCGGCGCATCAGGAGGTCGTCTCGGACATCAACTACTCCAATAGCGGCGGCACGTCGTTCTACGAAGGCGCTCCGCTGGACCGCTTCGCTGCGAAGTTCGAAGGCGAGATCAACATCACCGAAGGCGGAACCTACACGTTCCGCACCGGGAGCGACGATGGAAGCTCGGTCTGGATCAACGGCGAACGCGTCGTCGGAAACGACGGCCTGCACAGCTATCGAAACCAATCGGGCGAAATCGAGCTCGAACCCGGCGAGCACACAATCGAGGTGCGCTACTTCGAGAACACAGGCTCGCAGGGCGTGCGTCTCGACTACTCTGGTCCCGACACCGACGGCGAAATGACGCTGGTCAATGAGGACGTCGTGAACACCGGCGGCGATGTCGACACGCTGGAGAACGTCGAGAACGTGATCGGCTCCGACTTCGACGACGTTCTGAAGGGAGACGCTGGCGACAATACCTTCTCGGGCGGCGCTGGCGACGACGTCATGAGCGGCGGCGACGGCGACGACGCGTTTATCGTCGAAGCGAACGGCGGTTCGGACAGTATTGACGGCGGCGCCGGCGTCGGCTGGACGGACATGATCGTTCTGGACGACGTCGGCCGGGCCAGAGTCGCCTCGGATGCGACATCGTTCGACGCCGGCGATTGGACGTTGAGCTTGTCTTCCGGCTCGATCACGTCGGAGACGGACGCATCGCTGACCTTCACGGACGATGCGGCGGGGTCGATCGAATTCGCGAACGGCGACACCGTCGACTTCACCAATGTGGAAGCAATCAGCTGGAGCTGACGCGCGTCACGCGACAGGGCGAAGGACCCGCTTCGCCCTGCCCCGGCCGGTCAGTGAAAAGCGCAATCAGCAAAGGGACGACGTTTCTCGCGTCGTCCCTTTGGTTTTGAATGGAATCGCGCGAGACGCAGAGCGGCCGGAGCAACCGAAGCCGGCCGCCGCCCTGCCCCATCGCGCAAAGATCCGTCGATCAAGACCTTACGCGGCGGCGCGCATCCCGATGCGCACACAATTGCGGCCATCGGCTTTCGCGCGGTAGAGCGCTTTGTCAGCCGCCTCAAAGAGTTCGTCCAAGCCGCAGTCGCCGCCGTCATAGCTTGCGGCGCCAAGACTGATGCTCACCGACAAAGGACCGGCCTGAGTTTCAAAGGGAACGGCTGAAACCGCCCCGCAAATCCGATCCGCGCAGACAAGAGCCGAAAACCGGTCGGTTTCCGGCAGCGCGACCGCAAACTCCTCGCCGCCGACCCGACCCACAAAGTCACAGTCGCGCAAGGTTTCCGACAGCCGCGGCCCCAACGCCGAGAGGATCTCGTCGCCGACGTTATGACCATAGGTGTCGTTGATGGACTTGAAGTGATCAATGTCCAGAAGCAGAAGCGAAAAGTTGCGCCCATATCTGGTCGACAGCGCCAGCTGCATCTCCGCGTCGCCGCGGAAACCACGCCGCGACCGGACAGACGTCAGCGGATCGAACAGCGCCAGCTGACGGAGCTCCAGTTGGTCGACGACGATCGCTGAGAGGTCTTTGACAAGCTGGATCTCCTCGGTTGTGAAATCCCGTGGCTCCTTGTCGACGCAACAAACGGAGCCGATCCTGTATCCATCAGGCGTCTGCAAGGGGACCCCGAGATACGAGCGGATAAACGGGCTCTCGACGACCAGCTGGTTCGCGCAGAACCGCTGATCGAGATGGGTGTCGACCACGATCGTCGGGGTCGCGCGCTGGATTGTGTGGTTGCAGAATGAGATCGAGCGCGGCAGCTCTCCACGTTTGCCGCCTGCGACAGCCTTGAACCAGCGTCGTTCGTCATCGATGAACGCCACCGCCGCCATCGGCGCGCGCAACGCGCTCTTGATGATGCGGGGGATCCTGTCGAACGCTTCTTCCTGAGGCGTGTCCAAGATCTGATACCGGTGAAGCGCAGCGAGGCGCGCGACTTCGTCCATCAATGTCGGGTTCTCTTCATCGCCCGTCATGCCTTTCTCCTTAGTCGCCGTGAGCTATGCCTCTGGTTCCGAACGTCTTCCCGCATCTTCAGCGACAGAACGCGCTCGGAACACCCGGTCATCCTTTGCGCGTTTTGACCCTGGTCACGCGGCAAACTTGTCCTCGTCTTTCGCCAATGTTTCTTTCAAGATCGCGATCTCGAATTCCCAACGCATCAGGCCGATCATTTCTTCGGGCGGCACCGGCTTTGAAAAGAAGTAGCCTTGCGCCGCATCGACCCCTGCGGCGCGCAAGGCTTGCGCTTGTTCTTCGGTTTCTATGCCCTCGGCGACCGTCTCCATCCCGTATTTCTGAGAGACCGAGACAAACATCTCGATCATGACGCGAGAGCGCGGGTCGGCGTGGACCTGGTCGACGAAGAACTTGTCGATCTTCAGACTTCCAGCGTTCAGTTGTTGCATCGATGCGAGACCGTTATGGCCAGTGCCGGCGTCATCGATCGCGACCCTCACACCAAGTTTCGCCAACTCCTCGGTGACGCGCTTGGCTTCATCCGGCGCCGTCATCGCCTGGCGCTCGGTCACCTCGATGCAGATCTGGCCCGTTTGCAGATTGTATTGGTCGGCCAGGAACTTCAGGCGTTCAGCGAAACCAGGCTTTACGAACTGATCGGGGGTTACGTTGAAGCTCACGCGGAAGTCCGGATGCTCCCGCAGCCGAGCCCCGAGCCGGCGCGCGGTTCCGCTGATCATCGCTTCCAGCAGCTCGTCTGCGAGACCGTGTTGTTCAACGAGAGGGATGAACTGCGCCGGCGAAACGCGGTCGCCGTTCGGCTTGATCCAACGCGCGAGCGCCTCACATCCGATCACCGCGCCGTTCTCAAGATCGATGATCGGCTGGAAATACGGGACGATCTCCCGCTCCTTGAGCGCTTTCGACAAGGACGCCAGTTCAGGATTGTCCATGCGAACGACGGCGCGACCGAACACCGCTGCGAAGAACACTCCGAACAGGACCCACCCGACGACCACGGCGCGCGGTGGTTGCGCGCGCCACGCGGCAAGCGCCGTCCGGTCCACCGCGATTTCAGCGCTGCCCGGATAGCGCGCGCCCGCCGCCAGAAAGAGCTCGGTGTTCTCATGCCCAGGGTCGAGATCCACAGTGGTTCTGTGGGATCGGAAAATCAGCCGCTCGCCGTCGCCGACGAACAGCTCAATATGGCCATGCTCGCGCAACGCGGTCGGCATAACGTCGAACAAGAGCGATTCCGCGCTGATCGCCATCACGAGTTCGAGTTGCGTGCCGAGCCCCCAGGATACGCCCAACGCCGTATGGCCATCGCCTTCGATTGCGCCGACGCGGAACTTCGGATTCCGTCCAGGCGTCCACGCCATCCGCTCATAGGCGTTTGGCAGCGGCATGCTCAGCTCGTCAAAGGTCGAACAAGACCCCTCCGGCGTGATCATGTAGACTTCCGACACAGTGCCGGTCGTCAGAACCATCTTCCTGAGTTCACGGATCGCTTCGGGCGAACACGACGCGTGACCAACAACCAGAAGGTCGGCCTGCGCCGTCACAACGTAGTCGAGCGCTTTTTCAGCGCGTTCCGCCAGTCTTTGCGAAAGTTCTTGCAGCTGTGTCGCGTTGGCGCGCGCCGACAAATGCTGGTAGAGCGTTGATCCGCCGATCAACCACCAGACCAATGTCGCTACGAATACAGCGACACATTTCATCGTTATATTCTTCATAGCACCCGCTCGAAGCTTGCGGGTTAAAGGTAAAATGAAACCTGAACGACTTTCTAAACGATCGCAGGAGAGATAAAATTGAGTATTTTAAAATTTTCGGAGTTTTATGGACCGGATCGAAGTTAGTCTTTTCACAAACCGCTCGTTTCGTTTTTTGGCAATCGATGAATAGAGCGAGCGCGCCGAGCCGCTCAAACCAGCCGCGCATCAGAACTCGCTTCTCCCCCAATCCAAAATAAGTTCATACACTTGTGGAGAAGTACAAAATGAAACACTTGTGGATTTCTCCACTTTCCTTCAAGTAATCGAAGAACAAGCCGCTGACTTGACAGTCCGCGCGCCATTCGGGTCCAGCTACTGGCAGGATCTCAGCTAGTCGCATCGCGAGGGTCGTTTTGGATCGGGCGGACATCGTTCACGACAATTTTCTTGCGCGGCTTCGAAGCGCCGAGCTGCCAGGAGAGAGCCGCGTCGCTCTTGATGATGCGGGTCTCGCTCTGCAGCAGCTGAAGGACATCTTCCGCGCCCAGGTTCTCAGTCGTCAGCTCGACCGCACGTCACGGCGGCTTCAGGCGCGCGGCGAGGGGTTCTATACGATCGGCTCTTCCGGCCATGAGGGAAATGCGGCGATCGCAGCTGCGCTGCGCCCCACGGACATTGCGTTTCTGCATTATCGGGACGCCGCTTTTCAGATCGCCCGCGCAGGACAAGTTCCCGGGCAAGACCCAATGAGAGACATGCTGCTGAGCTTTGTTTGCTCAGCCGAAGATCCAATCTCCGGCGGTCGCCACAAGGTGCTGGGCTCAAAGGCCCTGAACATTCCGCCGCAGACGTCAACCATCGCGTCGCATCTGCCAAAGGCGGTTGGCGCGGCCTATTCCTTCGGTCTCGCCAGGAAGCTTAAGCCCGAGCATCAAAACCTGCCGGAGGATGGGATTGTGCTCTGCTCCTTCGGCGATGCGTCGCTGAACCATTCGACCGCGCAGGGGGCGCTCAATACAGCGAGCTGGACGGCCTACCAGAACGCACCGCTGCCGCTCTTGTTTGTTTGCGAGGACAACGGCATCGGCATCTCGGTGAAGACGCCCAGCGGCTGGGTCGAGGCCAGCGTCAGCCAACGTCCGGGCTTACGGTACGAGCGCTGTGACGGCCTCGACGTTGTAGAGACCTATCAGGCGGCGTCAGAACTCGGCGCCTGGGTGCGCAGCCAGCGCAAGCCGGCCTTCCTCCATATGAGCTGCGTGCGGCTCTACGGCCATGCCGGTCCCGACGCGCAGCACGCTTATCTGTCAAATGAGGAAATCGAAGCGGCGGAGGCGAATGATCCGTTGCTGCACACCGCCCGGCGTCTCATCGAGGAAGGGGCCCTGTCCGCAGAAGAGGTGATCGCCCTCTATGAAGAGATCGGAGCCGCGACGAACGCCGCCGCGGAAGAGGCGATCGCCAAGCCGCGGCTGAAAACGGCGGACGAGGTCGTGGCGAGCCTCGTTCCGCCGCAACGCGCCTGCACGACGACCAACGGCCCTTCCGAGGAGGCGCGCGCCAACACCTTCGGCTCCTCGGATCAGCGCGCGCTCGCCGAACCGCAGCATATGGCGAAACACATCAACTTCGCGCTGACGGACCTGATGCTGGAGCATGCGGAAATCGTGCTCGCGGGCGAGGACGTCGGCCGCAAAGGCGGCGTCTACGGCGTCACGCAAAAGCTGCACGGCCGCTTTGGCGCCCATCGGGTCATCGATACGTTGCTCGACGAACAATCGATCCTCGGTCTCGGCATCGGAATGGCCCAGAACGGGCTGCTGCCAATTCCGGAGATCCAGTTCCTCGCCTATCTGCACAACGCCGAGGATCAATTGCGCGGCGAAGCGGCCACCCTACCCTTCTTCTCGAACGGGCAGTTCGCAAACCCTATGGTCGTGCGCATCGCAGGCCTGGGCTACCAAAGGGGTTTCGGCGGTCACTTCCACAATGACAACTCATTGGCGGTGCTGCGAGATATCCCCGGGATCGTGCTCGGCTGCCCGTCAAACGGGCGCGACGCGGCGCTGATGTTGCGCGAGGCTGTTCGTCTCGCCCGCGAAGAACAGCGGGTTGTCGTGATGGTCGAACCAATCGCCCTCTACATGACGCGCGATCTGCACGACAAGGGAGATGGCGGCTGGGCCAGCCTCTACCCAGCGCCTGGCTCGGACGCCATCGGGCTCGGAGAACTCGGCGTATATGGCGATGGAACTGATCTGGCGATCGTCAGCTACGCCAACGGATATCATCTGTCGCGCCAGGCGGAGAAGATCCTGCGCGAGACCCACGAGGTGAATGCGCGGGTGATCGATCTGCGATGGTTGGCGCCGTTGGCCGAGGAGGCGTTGCTGCAGGCGACCGCAGATTGCGACAAGGTGTTGATTGTGGATGAGTGCCGGATCACGGGCTCGCAAAGCGAAGCGCTGATGGCGCTGTTTGCGGAGCGCAGTCCTCGGCCGGCGTCTCGGCTCGCGGCGACGGATTGCTTTATCGCCACCGGCCCGGCTTACGCCGCGACGCTTCCCTCCCGCGATGGCGTTGTCGAGGCGGCGCTGGCGTCCCTTCGCTCAGAGTAGTCTCGTAACGATCAGTCGAGACGGACGTTGTCAGTCGAGTAGCGGGACTCCGACGACGCATCCATGACGTTGTTCAGGTACATGTCCGCGCCGATTGTGATCGCGACGATGGCGACGCAGGCGACCAGAAACGCTTTCATCGGTTTTCTCCCGTTTATTATTGCTGCGGCTTGGCGGTGGCGGCGCGCAGAAACTCGATCAGGTCCTGACGGTCCGCCGGGTCGACAATCCGCTGCATCGGCATCTTCGAGCCAGGCGTATAGTAATCCGGCCCGATATCGAACAGTTTGTCCAGCGTCTCAGGCGACCATGTGATGGTCGCGCCCAGAAGCGCCTCCGAATAGTTGTAGCCGTGCAGAGCGCCGGCTTTGCGGCCAAACACGCCAAAAAGGGTCGGCCCTGCCCGGCGTTTCCCGTCTGGCTCAAGCGTGTGGCAGACCGAGCACTTCCGCGCAAACTGCCGCTCGCCGTTTGAAACCTCGTCCGGATCGACAAGGAAGCGTCGCGCGTCTTCCGCGAACAGGGGATCACCCTCGAACCCGACGGGCCAGATCGCGGCGTAATCGTCCAGACCCGAGGCGATCAGGCTGTCGTTGTCGGCGAAGGCGAGCGACCAGATAGGGCCCCGCGCGGCCGCGCGAAAATCACGGACGATCCGCCAGTCCTTGGTGGCGACGATGGTGATAAAGCCCTCGCCGTCCCCAAAAGCGAGCGTCTTCGCGTCCGGGCTCAGGGCGAGGCCCAGGATCGGTCGTCGGTCGCCTGTGAGTTGCGCGAGTTCTTCCCCGGTTTTCGTTGAGAGGATCCGCACGACGCCATCCGTCGAGCCATACGCAATCCAGGCTCCAGCGGGATCCACCGTGACAAGGTTGATCCCGAAGCCATGGCTGGCCTCGATCCGGATCAGCTCGCCATCGCTCAAGCGCCAGCTGCGCAGGCTCCCATCGGTCGACGCCGTGTAGAGAAGCGCGCCGTCAGGTGAGAAAGCGACGTCGTTTACCCCAGCGACGTGTCCAGCAAAGAGGGTGAGGAGCTCGCCAGTCTCCAGTGACCACAGCCCGGCGGAGCCGTCCCAACTGGCGGATGCGGCCAGTGCGCCGTCAGGCGAGACCGCAACGCTCAGCACTTTGCCTTTGTGCCCCTCCAGGCGTTGAAGCGCCCCACCGGTTTCAAGATCCCAGAGCACGAGGTCGAAATCGTCGCCGCCCGAGATGGCGCGCCGTCCATCCGGCAGAAAGGCCGCCGTATTCGCTGCTGCTTCATGAGCGTCGAGCCAGTGAACCTGATCACCGCTATCCAGGTCCCAAAGACCAAGCGTGTAGTCGAAGCTGGCTGTCAGCGCGTACCGGCCATCGCCGGAGACCGCCGCCCCCTTCACCGGACCGCCATGACCGACAAGCTGTTCATAGCCGTTGGCGGAGACTGTCATTGGCCACCAACCGACAATGGTCGCGAGCACCACGCCCACCGCCCAGCTGCGACCAGCTCCTGCGGGTTTTGACATCATCCCCACCGAGATGTGGCCTATTCGGCCGGCGTCGCGGCAGCTCCAGAACCGGACGGTTTCGCCGACGACTTTTCTGCGGCCTGAACCTCATCCACCCACAGGTTATGGTGCTCTTTCGCCCAGTTCAGATCGACCTGGCCCGAGCCCATGGCGTCGAACGCGCCCTCCATCCCCAGCGAGCCGATGTAGATGTGAGCGATGATAACGGTGATCATCGCCAGGCCGACGATGCCGTGCCAGATCGTCTGATACTGCATCTCCTGCAGCGGCGTCAGATTCGTTTGCAAACCGAAGCCAAAGACATTCAGCACCCCAAAGGTCTTGCCCATCATCGCGGTTTCAAACGGGAACAGCAGCGCGATGCCAGACAGGCTAAGCGAAGCGCCGAGTAAGATCGTCGACCAGAAGATCAGTTTCTGGCCGGCGTTGAACTTCCGGCTGTCCGGATGGACGTTCTTCGAAAACAGCCCGCCGCCTTTCGCGATCCACTGCAAATCGATCTTGCTGGGGATGTTGTGCAGGACCCACATGAAGAAGACCATGACCAGCCCGAGCATGAAGGCCCACGCGACGTTGTTATGCGCCCATTTGCCGGCCTGGCTGAGGCTTGCGAACGCCTCCGCTCCGATGAGATCCGGCAGGAAATAGCGGCCGTAGAGGATGTTCAGACCGCTCAGCGCCAGAATGATGAAGCTGACCGCCAACAACCAGTGCCCGAACCGCTCAAGACCGTTGAACCGCTCGATTGTCTGGCCGGACATCCCGTGATCGACCTTGATCCGCCCACGCAGCACAAAGAAGACGACGAGCGCTCCCAACATGCCGGCCAAACCGTAGAGGCCATAGGTCGACAACGCGCCGTTGCGGATCGACCGCCATTCGTCGCCCTGCGACTGGACCAGGATCGCGGCCTGCTCGTTCGGGATCGACACCGTCGCGTCAAAGTCGGGAACTTCGACGCCGCGCACATAGCGCCACAGATCCGCATCCGAGTTGATGCCGCGCGAACCGCCCGGAACCGCGCCGTCCGTCAGCTCTTCGTTGGGAACTTCCCGACCGACGACGCCGCCGCCCTCGGTCGCGATGCCATTCTCCACCGCATTCGCAGGCGGACGCACGTTTTGCGCTTCTGCCGGCGCGCCGAAAAAGCCGACGGTCGTCAACGCAAAAGCGAGAACGCTAAAGCACAATGCGACGATTGCGATGGCGCGACGACGACGAACACGACTTTCGAAAGCGATGGCCATTTGTTTCTCCCCAACCTCACACGCGGCGGCGCGCAGCCGATCCGACGAAGTGGTTAGTTAAAGCTCTGAAGGCGCGTGCGTTCTCGAAGCTGCTCGCGCGTCTCGTCGCTGATTTCCTGATCCTGCGGGCCTTTGTAGACGCCCGGCGTATAGTCGCGCGCGCGTTGCTCCTCGGCCCGGCATCCCGCGAGCAAGACCACGCCTGCAAGTAAGGCAGCCGTCCAGCATCGCTTATTTGCGAGTAAACTCGTCATGCTCATGAGGGTCTCGCGGTAATGACGGCTCGGCGAGCGAGCCCGTCACAATGGGAAAAGCGGGGCGATCGAACGGCCGCCCCGCAAGCGATATTGACCTCTTACGAGCCAGACTTCTGGCCGTAAGCGGTGCCCCAGCCCCATGCGCCGGAGCCAAAGCCACGGGCCACGACGCGCTCGCGATAGATCGCCGAGACGTCGTCGCCGTCGCCGGCGAGCAGCGCTTTGGTCGAGCACATTTCCGCACAGATCGGCAGCTTGCCTTCCGCGATGCGGTTGCGGCCGTATATCTGGAACTCGACCTCCGAGTGGTTCTCTTCAGGAACGCCGGCGCAGAAGGTGCACTTGTCACTCTTGACGCGGCTGCCGAAGTTGCCTGCCTGCGGGTACTGCGGCGCGCCGAACGGGCACGCGTAGAAGCAGTAGCCGCAGCCGATGCAGAGGTCCTTGGAGTGGAGAACCACCCCGTCCTCGTTCTCGTAGAAGCAGTCCACCGGACACACCGCCATACATGGCGCATCCGAGCAGTGCATGCAGGCCACCGAGATCGAGCGCTCGCCAGGCTTACCGTCGTTGATCGTTACGACCCGACGACGGTTGATGCCCCACGGCACTTCGTGCTCGTTCTTACAAGCCGTGACGCAGGCATTGCACTCGATGCAGCGCTCGGCGTCGCAAAGGAATTTGGCGCGAGCCATATTGCGTCCTCCCTTAGACTTTCATGATCTTGCAGAGTGTGGCCTTGGTCTCCTGCATCTGCGTGACGGAGTCGTAGCCATACGTCTGAGCGGTGTTGGTGGATTCGCCGAGCACATAAGGATCGGCGCCATCCGGGTACTTCGACCTCAGGTCTTCGCCCTGGAAATGCCCGCCGAAGTGGAACGGCATGAAGGCCACGCCCGCGCCCACCCTTTCGGTGACCATGGCCTTGACCTTCACTTTCCCTTTCTCGGGACCTTCGACCCAGACCATCTCGCCGTCCCGGACGCCAAGATCGTTGGCGTCGCGGGTGTTGATTTCGACGAACATGTCCTGCTGCAGCTCGGCGAGCCACGGGTTCGACCGCGTCTCGTCGCCGCCGCCCTCATACTCGACCAAGCGGCCGGATGTGAGGATGATCGGGTAGTCCTTTGAGAAGTCGTTCTTCTGGATCGACGCGTAGAGCGTCGGCAGACGATAGGCCTGGCGGTCTTCGTAGGTCGGATAGTCCGCCACCAGATCACGACGGTTGGTGTAGAGCGGCTCGCGGTGGAGCGGGATCGGATCCGGGAAGTTCCAGACCACACAGCGCGCCTTCGCGTTGCCGAACGGAGCCATCTCGTTGGCGATCGCGACGCGCTGGATGCCGCCGGAAAGGTCGGTCTTCCAGTTCGTCTTGTCGCCTGCGACGCCCTCGATCACCGCCCGTTCGTCGGCGGTCAGCTGACCGTCGAAGCCGAGCTCCTTGAGCATTGCCATCGTGAACTCCGGATAGCCGTCCTGCACGGCCGATCCGACCGAGTAGGCGCCTTCCGCCAGCAGGTTCTCGCCGTCCCGCTCGACGCCGAAGCGCGCACGGAAGGTGAGGCCGCCCTCAGAGACAGGCTTGGACATGTCATAGAGGTTCGGCGTGCCCGGGTGACCCATCTCGGCCGTTCCCCAGCATGGCCACGGCAGACCGTAGTACTCGCCGTCGTTCGGGCCGCCCACCGCTTGCAGCGTCGTGCGATCGAACGTGTGCTGGTTCGCCATGTGCGACTTGATCCGCTCCGGCGCCCAGCCGGTGTAGCCGATGGTCCACATGCCCGCGTTGAACTCGCGGGTGATGTCCTCGACGTTCGGCGTGTCTTCGGCGTCCATCGAGATGTTCTGCAGATACCGATCGGCGAAGCCGAACTTCTTCGCGAACTTGGCCATGATGACCTCGTCCGGAAGGCTCTCGAACAGCGGATCGACGACCTTGTCGCGCCACTGCACCGAGCGGTTCGACGCGGTGACCGAGCCTCGGGTCTCGAACTGCGTACAGGCCGGCAGCAGGTAGACCCCGTCTTTCCGGTCATGCAGCACGGCGGAGACCGTCGGATACGGATCGACGACGACCAGCATGTCGAGCTGCTCCATCGCCTTTTTCATCTCAACCATACGGGTCTGAGAGTTCGGCGCGTGGCCCCACAGAACCATGGCGCGGACGTTGTCCGGCTGGTCCATGTTGGCCTTGTCCTCGAGCACGCCGTCGATCCAGCGCGAGACCGGAATGCCCTTGCCTTCCATCAGATCCTGGCTGGCGAACTGTCCGAGGATGTAGTCGTACTCGCTCGCGGCCTTGTCAGAAGCGGTTTTCTCGCCCGCCCAGACCCGCGCCCAGTGCTTCCAAGAACCAGCCTTCAGACCGTAATAGCCCGGCAGGGTGTGCGACAGCACGCCGAGGTCGGTCGCGCCTTGCACGTTGTCGTGGCCGCGGAAGATGTTGGTGCCGCCGC
>ERZ1740059.1122-NODE-1122-length-13614-cov-3.953758_pt1 | contig 13614 bp, 12 predicted proteins | sample MGYA00581744_ERZ1740059 | MGnify/ENA primary metagenome ERZ1740059 (study PRJEB43018, sample SAMN04849738) | marine metagenome | isolation source: floating plastic debris | place: Pacific Ocean | collected 2008-08-28 | study: EMG produced TPA metagenomics... | reverse complement strand
AGCTGCATTCATGAGTCCTGCGAGTACTACAATGGCCGTTCCATGCTGATCGTCGTGAAAAATGGGAATATCCAGCTCTTGCTGGAGCCGTGCCTCGATCTCAAAACAGCGCGGAGCGCTAATGTCTTCCAGGTTTATCCCGCCAAATACTGGGGCAATTCGCTGTACCGTTTCTACAATTTCATCGGTGTCCTGGGTGTCTAGACTAATCGGAAAGCCGTCCAATCCCGCAAATTCTTTGAATAGCATGGCCTTACCTTCCATCACTGGCAAAGCGCCTGCTGGTCCCAAGTTCCCCAGCCCTAGCACCGCACTGCCATCGGTGATAATAGCCACGGTATTAGATTTAATCGTTAGGTCATATACCCGTTCTGGGTGTTTAGCAATTTCAGAACATACCCGTCCCACACCGGGAGTGTCGGCCATGGCCAGATCTTCCTGGCTGCGTACCGCAGACTTACATTCCATCCGAATTTTGCCGCCCTCATGCAGCTTAAAGGTGCGGTCATGCACATTGACTACTTCAATGGCATCTAGGACTTGTACCGCATTAGTAATTTGTTCGGCATGTTCAGCACTGGCGGCATCGATGCTGACATCGCGGGTAACATACTCTCGGCATCGTTCTACGACATCGATATCCCCCAAACTTCCCCCAGCTTCGGCAATGACCTGGGTTACCTGGGCCAACATGCCTGTCTGGTTGGGTACATGCATACGGATGGTTAAACTGTAGCTAGGATTCGGTGTCAGACTGACCATTCTCAAAAACCTCAGATGGTGGGGAAACGGGTATGTAGTAAAAAATGTTAAGCCCTTGCGGTACCATCCTGCGACCTACGAAACCATCGATATAAAAAACGTTCAAAGAATAATTTCTGGTTTTGCCTTGGTAGAGACGTTCTATTAACTTGTCGATTAATCCCCCTTAGTCAACCACTGCCCTTTCACCATGCCTAGCCTTTACGCTGAAATTGAAATCAATGCCACCGCTGCCGATGTGTGGGATGCTTTAGTCCGCAAAGAAGACTGGCGCTATTGGAATACGTTTCTCTATGACTGCGACCCGCGCTCACACTTTATGCTGGGGCGTGAGGTTTTTCTGGCGATGCAGCGGATTGAGGGCGATTCGGATACTGAAATTCAGCAGATGGTGACTACCATCCGTCCCGGTAGCAGTCTGCGGTGGGTGTCAAAAATTCCGGGGTTAAAAACAGAGCATTCGTTTGAGATGCAAGAACTGACGCCTGGTCGCACGCGCTATCTACATCGGGATATTTTTATGGGACCGCTGTCGGGGGTGTTTTTACCGTTTATTCGAGACGATGAGCGCGATGGGCTGCGGCGAATGGCCTATCAGCTAAAACGCTATGTCGAGAGCGGTGGTAAGCCCCAGCGCGATCCCTATGGGAACCCCTACGATAGGTATTCCCCTGATCTGGGCGGGCGTGGCTATGATGACCGGGGCTACCAGGGGCGTGGCTATGATGACCGGGGCTATCAAGATCAAGGGTATGGTCGTGGGTATCGTGACCAGGGTTACCAGGATCGGGGCTATGGTCGCGGTTATCAAGACCAGGGGTATCCAGAGCGAGGTTACGATGACGGGCAATATCGCGATCAGGGGTATCGGGACCAGGGATATGGTGAGAGACGGCGCGATCGCAATTACCCAGATAGAGATTATCCAGACAGAGATTATCGTGATGAGCGCTGGTAGACCTTAAAAGACTATCAGTAACCTGGCTGTACAGAAGATACAGTCATTTACACAAACGTCTTAGAGAAATTGGGGTTAGGCATCAATCACTGTCAAAAAATCATGCCAGACTGCTATATGGAAGACCTCACCTTCACTCATAGCACTGGCTATGGCGATGCTGATTAGCTATCTATCTGTTGACTTCGGAAATATTCGCAATCAGGTCACGAAATAGGGTTTCAATAATCTGATGGTTTAGCTCAATATCACTGACAACAACATTTAGTTTAGCTTCGTCGATTAGGAAACCATATATCTTAGTAGCAACATGGCGAAAAGCCATTAAATTCGCAATGAGCGACATCGTGTCGTTTGTGTTCTGTAGCCCCGTATTTAATATAAATGAGTCAAAGCATTTCAAAGTATCTCTATGGGAAAACTGCCCGCTGGGCAAATCTACATTGAGATACTTTAGAAAACGAATGATCAAATGTTCAATAGCGTTGTAATATCCTAGGCACTCATAGGTCAACGCAGAGATTTTTACCTTCGAGTCAATATCTAACTTAGAAAACGTTCTAACGTTGTCGTGTATTTTGCTCAGGTTTTCGAGACCAAATTCGACTTCCTGCTTTAGGATATCCAAACTCATTAAAACTTTTCCTTCAGCTAATACTCTCTCCCGAAAATAGCCATGGATATTACCAAAATCCACAACACTCACTGATCTGCGGGCGGCCATTAGACATTCTGCTAGAGCCCGAAAAAAGTTTTTGGCTGGTAACCCTTGAACGCAAATATCAATGTCTGAGTTGGGACGGTAGGTCCCCCTAGCCATAGAGCCGTACAAGATCACCTGATTGGCACCATAGCGAGATAAAACAGCCCCTGCCATTTGTAAATCTAGCAGAACATCCTGAGGTAGCTGGGGACTGTCTATGTCTAACGTTAGTCGTTCCACACCTATCGTCGTATCTCTATAGCTGCATTATAGACCGCCTCATTTGTGCGCACTGATTTTTCCAAATCGACTACTGGGTTGGGATAATCTACGCCAATTCTGACATTACAGCGCGTCTGTTCCGCTGCATCCAGCTTCCAGGGACTGTGGATCTTGTTGCGGGAAACTTTTTGTAATTCTGGTAGCCAGTGTTTAACGTACTTTCCTTCTGGGTCATAATCTTTTGACTGTTTAGGAATGTTGAAATACCGAAATCCTCGCGCATCATTCCCCACACCCGCCGTGTAGTTCCAATTACCCCAGTTGCTACAGACGTCATAGTCTATCAAGAGAGATTCAAACCATTCGGCTCCCATCCGCCAGTCGATACCGAGATTTTTAGTCAAAAAGCTGGCCACGTTTTGTCGCCCTCGATTAGACATAAACCCGGTGGCGGCTAGCTCTCTCATATTGGCATCAACAAGCGGATAGCCGGTTTTACCCTGGGTCCATTGTTCAAAGCGTGGCCAGTCTTGTTTCCAATTGACTTTAAGACCTCGTAATCCCGATGGATAAAATACGGTGTTGCCGTGCTTAGCACAAATAAATCGAAAAAAGTCTCGCCATATTAGCTCAAAGATCAGCCAGTAGGTAGAGTCATTGCGTACACGCTTTGTCTCGTATGCCCCAACTTCTTCGTAGATACGCCGGGGAGACAAACAGCCCAGGGCCAACCAAGGAGAGAATTTAGATGAATAATCTGCTCCTAACATGCCGTTGCGAGTTTGCTTATAGACTCGCAGTTTGTCAGCCTGCCAAAAATAGTGTTGCAGGCGCTTTAGAGCCTCGGTCTCTCCACCTCTAAAGGGCAGTACCCCTCGGGTGTCCGGTGTTTTCTTTTCTAAACCCAGGGTGGCTAAGGTAGGTAATGTGCCTAAATCCACCTTGGGCAGTGGCGACAGCTGACTAGGTGTGGCAAATGTGGGATAGACTGAGCTACTTTTCTCAACCTTTTTACGAAAGGATGTAAAAACTTTGGGCAGCTGAGAGACCTCAAAGGGTAAGTCGTCAGGATGATAGAGGGTGGCTCCCCAATACACTTCATAGCCAATTTTGAGCTGGACCAGCTGCTTTTCTAGGGCCGCATCAACCGCTAATTCTTCACTGGTGATTTCTTCGTGCCAGTAGACGGCATCTATCTGAAGTGCCTTAGCAAGGATAGGAATTTCCTCTTCTGGTTTGCCATGGCGCACGACTAAATCTGTGCCCCTGGCCTGTAGGGAGACTCGCAGGTCAGCCACACTCTCTAGTAAAAACTGAGCCCGGTAGGCCCCCGTTTTTGGAAAGCCAAAGCTGGTTTGACCAAACTGACGTGGATCGAAACAGTAGACCGGAATAATCTCTGCTTTTTGCTCTAGGGCTCGGTGGAGTGGTTCGTGATCGTGGAGACGGAGGTCATTGCGAAACCAGAGCAAAATACGCATGGAGCTTGAATGAGATTGATGTTACGAGGAGGACGTTGATTTTTTTACCGAAGCAGTATGCTTAATAAATGTTAACAATATAAAACATAAGGAACACTGACGATGGCGATTAAGGTAGGTGACACGGCTCCGGATTTTACATTGAAGTCTCAATCGGGGGAGTCGGTAACGCTATCCAGTTTTAGGGGGCAAAAGGCTGTGGTTCTGTACTTTTATCCCAAGGATGATACTCCAGGCTGCACCACAGAGTCGTGTACCTTTCGCGATAGTTTTCAAGACTTTCAAGGTCTGGGGGCTGAGGTGATTGGGATTAGCAGTGACTCCCCAGATTCTCACCAAAAATTTGCTAGCAAGTATAGTCTGCCGTTTACGCTAGTTAGCGATGCTGATTCATCTGTGCGGCAGGCCTATGGTGTACCGGCTACTCTCGGTTTGCTCCCTGGTCGTGTTACCTATGTGATTGATCAGACCGGAACCGTGCGTCACATATTTAACTCGCAGTTCAATCCTAAAAAGCACGTCGATGAAGCCTTGAGCGTCTTAAAGGCGCTAGGTTAGGAGGCTTAAGACCCTAACCATTGTTCCTAGCCCTCTGGCGGTCTAACCAAGCAGTAACAGCAGGCGATCGAGCGGTAAAGGTGATCATGTAGTCTTGCTCGGTGCTGCTCTGCTGTTGCACCTTTGCATAGATATCGGTTTCTCGAACGTCTGCTGGTGCTGACGGAGTTTGAATCACAAGTTTGATATTGGTCAGCAGGTTTAGCGGTTCAGCGCCGTCAATGTGTAATAAGGCCGTTTTGGCAGATAGCTTGAGCAGGCTGCCACGGTGATGGACGGCTCCGATCTGCTTGCCAGATAGGGCGACATATTCGATGGGGATGGTTTGGGGTAAGGGCTCTAGGTGCAACTCTTCTGGCGTTAAGGAAAGGTTGTATCGATCGCCACCGATGCCAGTGACGTCATAGATAGTGATAGGGCGTTTGATGCCTTTGGGATAGACATCAATTTTGCTTTGGATGGCAATCCGGTGGTTGTTAATGGTGCCAATATCTTGGTGGGTGTCTTCAGAAATAAAGATCTGACCGCCTGTGGTGTAAGACTCAATGCGAAAGGTGAGGTTTACAGCACCGCCAATAACGCTGTACTTGGCGCGTTTTTCAGAGCCAATGTTACCGACGACGACCTGGCCGGTGTTGATGCCGATACCCATTTCTTGTTCAGGGAATCCCTGGGTACGCATGGCAATGTTGACCTGAGTCATGGCTTGTTGCATTGCGATCGCACAGGCCACCGCCCGGTCTGCGTGATTATCATTTGCCACCGTATTAGGTGCACCAAAGATGACCAAAATGCCATCCCCCATAAACTCATCGATCACGCCTTCATAATCGTTGATGACGTCCGACATATAGCCCAGATACAAATTTAGAATTTTGACAACTTTTTCCGGCGGTAGCTGTTCTGATAGTGCTGTAAAGCCCCGCAGGTCAGACGTCAGAATGGTAATCTTGCGAATCTCTCCCCCCAGTTTGAGATTGTCGGGATTTTCCAGTAAATTTGCCACAATCTGATCGCTGAGATAGCGGCTAAACGTGCGTCGAATTTGACTGGCGCTGTGGGCGAGATAGGTATTAATCCCCGTCGCTGCACCTACCAGCGCCATCAGTGGAGGTACCACCGGCACCCCCCAACCTGCTAGAAGTAGCAGATACGCTCCCAAGATCAAAATGGCGGCGATGGCGACAAGAAGTACCACATGTCGTAACAGAGTACGCATTCCAGGGTTGCGCTGTAGCCAGGTCTCCGTACTGCCAAGGCTGGCCCAGAAAACGATCCAAAGAATTTCGACTGGCTCTGACCAGGTGCGAATTAAGGCTCGCCCCTCTAGGGCTGCACTGATAATTTGGCTGGTTAGATTGGCATGGATTTCCACCCCCGCCATGGACTTTGGCAGAGCCAGCATCTTGCTGCTGTGAGGTACGAAGAATCTATCTTTAAGACTTTCGGCGACGGACCCGATGAGAATAACCCGATCCTTGGCCCAGTCATCGGGCAGCTCATTGTTTAGGACGGCTCTCAGGGGTACTGTTTCAATCAGTTCACTGCTGCCGCGATAGTTAATTAGGGTTTGATAGCCCCCCGCATCGGCCCGCACATAGCCACCATCATTGGTTTCCAACGGGCGAAACACAGCCCCGTTGAGCTGCCAAAAATTGGTGTTGTCTACGGGTTCTGGGCCGATACCCTCAGCATCTAAGTAGAGCAGGGCCAGATATAGCGCAAAGCTAGGGGCCTGATCACCTTCAGGTGTGGTGACCATAAGCAGCCCTCGCCGAATGGTATTGTCGTTATCCACAATGCCATCGTTGATGCCGACCTGGCCCAGCTCTGCCAATACGGGTGAGGCGGCAATCAAGTCGCGATCTGGATTGTCTCCCAGGATTGTGCGAATACCCACCAAATTGGGTGTGTTACGAAAAACGGTTTCTAGCTCGGCATGGCCGGGTTCAACCGGAACATCACGAATAATATCAAGACCAATAGCCCTGGGTTCTTGCTGGGCCAGTTTCTTAATCACCTCGGCGTAGATCTCATCGGGGAGAATGGCCTGGCCCAACTGCCGAATGTCTTTTTCGTCAATACCGACAATGGCAACGCGAGGATCTGTTTTTTCCGGTCGCCACTGAAGATATTGATCGTAGGCGCGCCATTCTAAAGGCTGTAGTAACCCTGCCGCCCTGATTAACATAACCAGTGCGGTAACGGTTGGTGTAGCAATGGCTACCCCCCGCCATTGCCACCAAATTTTTTTTAGGTTCATTATTCAGCGGTACGGTCGATACCCTCTAGCAGCAGCTGCAGGTTGTTAGAGCCGTGAACGGGCTTCGTCTCAGAGGCTTCGACCGGGAGTGGTGCATCTGTCAGAGCATCTGTTGGTTTAGGTGTGGCTAATGTAGGTGTGGCACTGCCGGCAGCTAAGCTAGCTTGACCAATAATGGGATACTCTGCCACAGCTGCAAGCTCGACGGACGATAGCAACTCAGTCCAGACATTTGGATTTTGAGGACGGATCGAGGCAGCTAAGGCAATGGTTTCTTGCCATGCTCCGGCAGAGGCATACAGTTCGGCTTGGGCCAGTGGGTCTTCGGCGACGGCATCTAGTTCGGCTAAGAAATCTGCGCCAGCGTCGATCCGTTGAATGCCACCGCCCAACAACACATCGTCACCGCGATCGTCAGGGTCACAAATTAAGGCAAAATCCCAGTAGTAGAGACGACCGGACGTAAAGGTTGGGGTAACCGCGTCTGCTTGGTATCGTGGCAGCTCAATGGGGAGTGTGCCAGGGGTATCGGGCAGGTCAATGACGTTTTGATAAACGCTATCTCCATTCTCATCAACAATGATTAACTCTGCTGTGTCGGCTCCGGTTTCTGGAATGTAGAACCAGAGGGCCATGGGGATATCGGTATCGGCTCCAAAGGCGGTTGCGATCGCATTATGGGGGAGTAAAGACGTCAGAGAAGGACGATTCTCCAGGTCCAAACAAATTTCACCCCGAGTAGCAAGCGACGGTCCTCGGGCCGGAGCCCCGCGATCGTCAGTTTGTGGAAACTCTAAACCATAGCCGGGGCCAGCGGCGGCCACCATTGCTATAGCAAGCGAAGCTGGAATAAAACGAAAACGAATAGACATGACGACTTCTTATCTGACAACTTCTGATTGAGCAGCACTTAGGGACCATAAGTGTTCTAAAACTACCGTTGCTGATGTATGAAGATGAACCGACTTGTCAGAAATGCAGTAGGTCAATATCCTGCAGACAAAATGATGCCGAAGCTCAGCAAGGTTGAATGTTTAACTGTTATTACAAACAACTACATAGTTTTCAGAGCTTGTTTCGGTAACATTTACATCAGCCAGTCAGAAAACTGTCTGCTTAAAAGATGATAAAACCACAGTCTAAAATCTTCTAAGCAAACTCTTGTAATCGCCTATACAGCTTGGTTAAGCTACATGGGCCGTCTTCCTCTGATGAGCGATTCTCATAGAGAGTCCTCCGTAAACGCTACAGCTACTGGTGTATTCTTGCTGCACTCAGAGCTACCTGCAAAACACACGCGGCTGTTTTAGATATCTTCATCTACGTCAAACGATACCTCAAGGCTGACGGTGCGCTCATCCGCCTCAAGACCAAAATATTCAGCTTCGATACCAGCGATGTCCGTACTAGCATCCAGGGTTACCGGAGCGGTGACTGAGCCAAGAGAGAGTAAATCACCCGGTTTGAGCTCCACACCTTGAGTTAATAATGTATCGCGCAGCCAGCGCACAGCATTAATGGGATGCCCCAACAATGCTGAACTCTCACCATCGACTAAAAATTGTCCCTGGTCGTTACGCAAGACAACTCGAACATTGGCAAGTTGAGCCAGACCGCTGTCTCCAGACTCAAGCTCAACTGGGTCACCCAAGACGCCGTATCGAGCACCCATATTGACTGCCACCAGTGCCCCAGCATTAATAATGGCATCTTCGGCATAGATTAAATCTGGCAATTCTAGAAATGGAATAACCGCATCTAACGCTGCAAGTAATCCTAAATCCGTTTCGGCTTCATTGATATCAGCACTACCGACTCGCACCATGAGGTCCCCTTCCGCCTGGGGACGACTGCCAAATCCTAGGGGCAGAGTGTCTCCGCTTTCAATCAGCATATTCTCAAGCAAAAACCCGTACAGCGGATGGTCAACGCCTAGCTGAGATTGCGCTTTAGGATTAGTCAAGGCGACTTTGTAGCCCACGATCGAACCTTCATCCTCAGCTTCGGTAATTAGACGACGGACAAAGGCCACCTGTACTGAAGTAATCTGTCGGGATGATAATCCTTCAGTCAAAATCGGGGCTGGATAGCCAGTCAAATAGTGCTGAAACAGTGAAACCGCTACAAGATCGGTATAGCTCTGAGCCAATCGTAAGGGCTGCAAAGGTTTGGGCAAAGGTTCCGCCGCTTGAATTGCTGTGGCTCCACCAGCCATTAAAAGACCGAGGCCAATGCCCTGTAGCCAGCGCCAATTTTTCATATTTCCTTGCCCTTAGTGAACTGTGTAGATGTTAGATAGATATTGAATAATGGTTTCAGCTTAAGCTGTTTGCGTAGAGCGCTCTGCGAAGATAGTGGCCATGACAGCCATTTTTAGAAGATTATCTACAATACAAGACCTTTTCTACCATGGTGTTCCTCAGGGGGCCACCTAGCCAACTGGCTTGTTATCGTTTTACCCTCCCGTAAGGGATTGGGAACTATACCCTCTTCTTTTGGCCCATACCAATCTCCGTAGTCATTTTGTTAATGTATATAAAGACATCCACGCTCATTCCTTTAGGCGATGGTTCGACCGTTATGTCCCTTGTCTTATCACAGTCATAATCTATGAAGGCAGTAGTTTTGAATTCGCCTGTTCAGGCCACCTCTGCGTCACCTGCGGTAACAAAGGAGAAGGCTAAGCAAATTACTCGACAGCCGTATCCTAACTACAAAGTGATTGTGCTTAATGATGATTTCAACACGTTTCAGCATGTGGCTGAGACGTTGGTTAAGTACATTCCCCATATGACGCCAGACCAAGCTTGGAAGCTGACCAATCAGGTGCACTATGAAGGGCAAGCAACGGTATGGGTAGGGCCGCTTGAGCAGGCAGAGCTATACCACAGTCAGCTAATTCGAGCTGGTTTGACCATGGCACCTCTAGAAAAAGCTTAATCCATGGCCTCCAAGCGCAAAGAGCCCTCCGGACGTGTGGTCCTCAACCATTCCACCCATGTGCCTGGGTTAATTGCTGTGCTGCATAAACTCTCGGCCTATCCTCAAATCAAAACACTGACGCCAGCGGTTATCAGTCGGGCTCGCTCCAATGCGCCTAAGTTCCGCCTAAAGGTATCTGTGCCGATTTTAGGTGGGTTTAAGCTGATTGCTCGTAAGGGTAAGTCGATTCAGGAAGTGTTTGTGATTACTGAGCTAAGTGCGGAGCAGCTGACGGCTGCGATTGAGGCGGTAATGTGAGGCAAGATTGGCTAGAGGAGGGGAAGGCAAGGTTTGCAATTGCCAACGCCTTTTACCGCTCTACCAGCCAAGTGGGCCGCGATCTAGCCATCCTGGCCGCCGCCCTCTATCGCCGACAGAATAGCCATTTGCGCGTGATTGATGCCATGACCGGGTGCGGTGTGCGTTCCTTACGCTACCACCTGGAAGCCGGAGCGGATTGGGTATGGGCCAATGAAGGTAACCCTGAGCTACAAACGTTGCTAAGCGAAAACCTACGTCAGGGTATGACACCTGGCACGTATCGCATCACCCATCAAGATGCGAATCAGCTATTTTTTAGCTGTGCTCAGCAGCAAGACTACTACGATCTAATCGACATCGATAGCTTTGGCAGCCCTGCCCCATTTGTGAGTTCAGCCCTGTGGGCGATCAAATTTGGCGGGCTGCTCTATCTCACCAGCACCGATGGCCGCACTACGGGGGGCCACGCTGTCGATAAAAGCATTCAGCTTTACGGAGCCTGTGCTCGCAGTCATCCCGCTGTCCATGAGCAGGGCCTGCGGTTACTTATGGGGTGTGCTGCGCAGAAAGCAGCCGAACGAGGGTTTCACATTGAGCCAGTATTTTCGATTTTTAATGGCGTTATCCATCGAGTCATGGTGCGGGTATTGCCGCGCGTAGCTTCGACCGAGCATTACGGATTTTTAGCCTACTGCTACGGCTGTGGTCAGTTTCGTACTGCAGCTTGGCGGCAGCTGGGTCAGCTAGGGTGCGAAGTCTGTGAGACAGCGTCTGTTGTCAGTGGGCCAATGTGGCTGGGACCGCTACATAACGTGGACGACCTTAGTGAAATGGCTGAGTTAGCCGCTCAGTGGCAATGGCCTCAATCGATACAGCGGCTTTTAGCGGTGATGTTGCAGGAAGCTGCCATGCCGCCGTATTATTACCTTCTGGCAGAGATTGGCCGTCGGGGGAAAATGGATGTCCCTGCTCGGGAGCGGCTAATTAAGGGGATTTGCGATCGCTCCTATCGCGCTACCCGTACTCATCTTGATACCCAAGCGATTAAAACCGATGCTCCTCTGAAGGTTTGCCTTGAGATTGCCAGGGGGCTGCGAGTCTCATAACTTCTTTTGTTGAGAGAATCAATTTTTTCAACAAAAGAGAATTGACTACGGCACTGTTTGTGACGCACACAGCAGTATCCACGGTGAGAGAAGATATCAAACAAGACTTTTATAGCTTGGTGCCCATAGTGTACAACTTACAACACATTCTTTAACCAGACATATTTGTTGTTCTCTAGAAAGTGTTATGAAAGTATCATGACTACTGCTAAGAGAGCAGCGATAACAGACTCCGATTCGCTCAGCCAGCGATAACCACTGGGTAATCCCTCTAATGCTAAACAGATACTGCATTCAGCAGTTTGCCATACCATCGCTCCTTTCTAGTCAATAGCGATGTCTGAGTTCACGGTTTATGCTTCTAGGACAGTGCAAAATCCTTAGATTCAAATTTCGTTGAAGGAAGTATTTTTAACTGTATTAACTCCGCAACAATATGATCTATTATCAAGGAATGCGCTTACGCGCTAGCAAAACTCTCTCCTCGTTTAGCAGACTATGATCAACCCGACCCAGTACCCTGTCATGGTAATCGGAGGGGCAGAAGACAAGGTCGGTGAACGCACAATATTAACCACTTTTTTTAAGGGCGCAGGTGGGACCCAGGCCACTATCGGCATTGTTCCTTGTGCTTCTCAAGAGCCCAGCGTGATTGGTGAACGCTACCGCCGCATCTTTACTGAAATGGGCGTACAGGACGTTAAGGTGCTTGATATTCGGCGTCCCCATGAATGTGATGAAGCACGTTGGCTTGAGCAGTTGGACCAGTGTAGCGGTGTGTTTCTCTCAGGTGGCGACCAGGTTCGTCTGTTTGAGTTCATCCAAAATAGTATTTTCATAACGTCCATTAAGCAGCGCTTAGACGCAGGTTCGTTAGTTTTGGCGGGCACCAGTGCTGGTGCCGCAGTTATGGGTGAAAAGATGATTTCAGGCGGCAGCAGTGGGGAATCGCCCAATCGTGGTCTGGTTGATTTGATGAATGGATTGGGGGTGATTCCTGAGCTACTGGTAGATCAACACTTTCATAATCGCAATCGTATGGCCCGCCTAATGAGTGCGATCGCAGCTCATCCCGATAAGTTAGGTATTGGCATTGACGAGGATACCTGTGCCGCTTTTAGGGGAGATGGCACCTTTCAGGTGATTGGCAAAGGCTCTATCACTATCATTGACCCCAGGGAATTAACCTACACAAACTATCGCGGCACTAATGGAGCCTCTCCACTCAGTTTGCATGACCTGAGGGTCCACATTCTTAGCGATGGCGACCAGTATGACTACAGACGTCGCGCAGTCTGTATGCCTAGCCTTGGAGTCCTATCCAAGTTTTAGACAAACATCTCAAGCCTATTTGTCTACCAAACCAAAAGTTATCTTCATCCGCAACAGTCTCAGCGGTGCCCATCAAACCTGACGATTTAGCCGATCTATGTAATTGATCTCGCATAGTGCATGCATAAAATGCATAAAATGCATGCTCGACCGACATTATGTTAGGAATCTTTGACAAATGAATTATTTCCTTAAACTCTATCCAGTGGGCTGTAACATTCAATACATTCACCTAATACTCTTGATTACAGCTATTCACGTCTCCAGAATCGCGCTAAATTTTGAGGTCGCTTTCAAGGATTAAGGCAAATTTGGCATCCTTTTCAAGAAATATTCCAACCAAAGTCTTAGGGCATTCACTTAAAATCAGATACATCTGTAGCTGAATTAACAAAAATACAAAAAACAAATTGGTTGACCAACCTGAGCTAATTCTTTGCAGGTTCGTCAACTTTTTCCTTAACTAATCTCTCTCTTCCGTAAGAGAGTGCCTGCAGGCTTTGCTCATACACTCAAAAGGCTGCACCTAATTTCTGTTGGCATCTATCCAAATCCTTTTACCGCCTATGAAAATTCTGCACACTCGAACCCTCCGTGGGCCTAACTACTGGAGTATTCGTCGTCCCAAGCTTATTGTTGTGCGTCTGGATTTAGAAGACTTGACGGATAGTCCTTCTGATACCCTGCCCGGCTTTTACGATGGATTAGTACAGGTGCTACCCAGTCTTGAGGAACATCACTGTTCTCCAGGGTGCCGGGGCGGATTCTTCAGCCGTGTGCAAGATGGCACCATGATGGGGCATATCGTAGAGCATGTGGCTTTGGAGTTACAGGTTCTAACGGGTATGAACGTTGGCTTTGGGCGTACTCGCGAAACCAGTACCCCCGGTATTTACCAGGTGGTAGTTGAATATCAAAATGAAGCAGCTGGTAGATATGCCACCCGTGCGGCTGTGCGTTTGTGCCAAAGTATTGTCGAGACTGGC
>ERZ1740059.1121-NODE-1121-length-13618-cov-5.644400_pt1 | contig 13618 bp, 15 predicted proteins | sample MGYA00581744_ERZ1740059 | MGnify/ENA primary metagenome ERZ1740059 (study PRJEB43018, sample SAMN04849738) | marine metagenome | isolation source: floating plastic debris | place: Pacific Ocean | collected 2008-08-28 | study: EMG produced TPA metagenomics... | reverse complement strand
ACCGAGCTCGATCAGGCGCACCGGCTTCAGCCCGGCGCGCCAGGCCGACGGCGTGTCGGCTCGCGCGCCGCTGGGTCGTGGATAATGGTCCGCGCCCCACCAGCCCGCCAGGTCCTTGGCTCGAAACACCCAATGCTCGGCGCTGGCACCATCTATGATCGGACGCCGGATCTGGGCATCGCGATCGGCCTCGGAGCCATAATACCAGTCATAGGCTTCCTCACCGGCCAGCTGGCTCAACAGATAATCGGCCGCATCTGCACCTGAATATCCCGCGAGCGCATCAAGATGATCCGTCCCATCGCGCCAGTCGCCCATGGGCGGATACCAGTCGACACCCACGAAATCCACGTCGTCCGAGGCCCAGAGCGCGTCGAGCGGGAACAGGACATCCCGGCTGCCATCGCCCGGCGCATAGGCACCATATTCGGTCCAGTCGGCGGCATAGGAGATCTTCGTATCCGCGCCGACAATCGCCCTGACCTCAGCAGCAATAGTCTGAAGCGCCTCAACAAAGGGAAACCGCCCCTGGTCATCGCGAACGCGGGTCAGGCCAATCATTTCAGAGCCGATCAGGATCGTATCAACCCCGCCCGCCTGCATTGCCAGACGCGCATGGTGCAGGATGAAATGGCGAAAGCCAAAGCCGCCATCGGCACCGACAAACGCGTCTATCTCTGTCCGGGCAGAGGCCGTCTTGTCATGGGTGACGGTGATCCGCCCGCGCCACGGAAAGGACGGCTGCCCGCCCCAGCCGCGCGGATCCGGCAGGCCATTATTCGGAGGCACATCCATCAACAGGAAGGGCGACAGGGTGACCGCAATGCCAGCAGCTTTCAGAGCCGCAATGCCCTCCAGGACCGCATCATCCGCCGGCGTGCCGCCAAAATTCGGGCTGCCCTCCGTCTGCGAGATCAGGTGCGCGGCATCGCGATCGGTCTGATCAACCCGCCAGGCATAAGGCACAGTTGCCCGATCGCGCTGTTCGACGCCGGGCCGCAACCGACAGACCCCGGCGCGCAAATCATTGCCGAACCAGGCCACAGTCAGGGCGGCGCCCCGCACCTTTGGCAAATCGCGCTGCAATTGATCGAGTGAGACAGCAAAGTCAGCCTCGCCACGCGAATTGTTCAGGTTCAGGGTTGTCTCAATCCCGGGGAACCGGCGTTCGCGAACAATCGACGTCGCATAAACAAACTCACCCGATGCCGGGATGATATTCACACCCCGAACCGTCGTCGCGAGCTCATCAGTCGTTCGATCGCCGGCCCGGACAATTTCAAATGATAGTTGCGGCAGGCGATTGCCAAAGGCCTCCAGCGGCAAGTCTTCAAATACAATATAGGCCGTGTCGCGAAAGGCCGGCGCCGACACGGCCCCTTCAATGGCTTAGATCAGCGGATACGGCATCTGGTCGCTTGTGCCGGGATAGAGTCGCCAGGTGGCATCGCCCAACGCGAACAGATCGCCATTGGCCCAGACCCGGTCGATCCGTGTGATCGGCCCCTGACACAGCGCCACCGCAAAACTGACCGAATAAGTATAGTCGATCAGCTCAGGTCCACCCTTACCCGCTGACTGTTCGCGGCGCGCCTCCTTGAAACGCGACGCCCATATCACCTGACCACCCACCCGCATGCGGCCATAGACTCTCGGCAAGGCGGCGCCTTCCCGGCTTTCCATAAGGTGCAGAGACTTAATTCGCGCGCCTTCGCGGGGCGGCGCCAGAGCGCGATCAATGGCGCGCCCGGCATAGCGCCCAAGCGTTTGCCCGATCGTCGCGCCGGAAAAAGTTTGCCCGAACAGCGATACACCATTCGGCAACAGGGCCGCGCCGGCGAGACTCCCGACGGGCGCCAACACAATCTCACCCATTGCGGACCTCCATGTCTGTCAGACCAGGCCATTGAAACGCAGCGGCACACCGGCGTTGCCACCAGGGCACCAGTCGCGTTTCGCAGACCGACCGTCCCCAATAGGCATGGATCAACCGATCCGGCGCCGAGAGGATGCCGCAATGCTTGGCGGGATGGCCGAGCCCCATGCGAAACAACAGGACATCGCCTGGCTGCTGATCGCCCAGGGGAATTTCAATCAGGTGCCGACGGTCCGCCCCCAACAGAGTCTCTTGCTTCAAAGCTTCAGCCCAGTTCGGCGTATAAGGCGGCATGGTTTCCGGCTCTGGCCCGATCACTTCACGCCAGACCCCACGCAGCAGGCCGAGGCAATCAGCCCCCGCGCCTTTGCGACTGGCTTGGTGGCGATAAGGCGTGCCAAGCCAGGACCGCGCGCAGGTGATAATGTCGTCGCGGGTCATCTTTTGCTGCCATCAATGCCGATCGCCGCGGTCCCGGCCAGAACGAAATCATTGCCTGGCAGATGCGGAAAGCCACGAAAATTTTCTGTATTGGCAAACACATCCCGGCACGTTTCATACCGGCGATCGCAGGTCCGTCCATTCGCAGAGAGACCGCACCGATCATCGCCAAGCACCGCATCACACTGGCGCTGCAAGACCCGCCCGAGCGGACGCTGCAAAGCCGCCATATGCGACACGAGCTCGGCCTGAAACGCGCCCTGTTCGGACACCGTGATGGCACTGAGTGAGCCGCTCCAGACATGCAGACCGCCAAGCTCCGGCGCCTGCCAGTCGACGCGATAGACGGCAATCTCGCAACCATCCCAAAGACCGTTGCGCAAATCCTCTGCCCGAATGGCGTCGCTGGAGAGTATGCCGGACGCCGACACGGTTCCGGCCTGCAAGTCGGCGCCGCGAACAAATCGGTCCGTCTCCCATGCGGCGCCTGGCGTATAGGAGACGCCTCCAAGGTTCAGGGTCCGATCGTGACTGGTCAAACCAAGGACCAATCCATCCTGGCGCGTCAGCCGCCAGCAAAAGCAGAGGGTCAGGACCTCCTCATGCAAGCGCGCGCGCAAGGCCTCGGTCGCTTCAATCATGACGCCCCCTCCGGAAGCTCGACCAGAGCCAGCGTAACAATCCGGCCGGCGCCATAAGCATCGATCACGGCCTGGATATGATCACTGTCGAACCGCACAGCGCAATCAAACTCAAACCCGGCCGTGAGGACGGCCCCGATCGCCGGCGCCGTGTCGAATGAAATTAGGCCGGCACGAGTATCAACCGACCAACCCGTCTCTATTTGCGCGCCATCCAACCCAAGCTGGACCGTTCCAGTGACGGGCTTGGAAATGACGCGCGCAACGCCCGCCTGCGTTTTTTGCAACTGGAACACCCGGGTCTCGCCGTCGCCTGTGCCGAGCGCTTGATCGTCAAAAGCAATCTCGCATCCGGGCGGACAGCTGGCATGATCGACTGGGTCTCGAAACCGGAACCCGTGCAACCGACCGGCTTGCGCTTCAAAGAACGCGACGAGGCTTTGCAATTGCGCCAGATCAGTGATTGCGCTCCCGACCTCCCAGCGACGACGTCCGAGCGACCAGGACGAATTGCGCACCTCTTGTCCGCTGGCCAGGGTCACCACATCGGTGCGCCAGTCCGGACCGCCGACGGCCCCGAGCGCCAATGGCATCGGAAACTGAACCTCGTGAAACGCCATCACGCTTTCGCCTCCGTCAGAATGCGCAAATGCAACAGGCCCCGCTGGCTCTTTCCATTGCCAGGGCGCCGCGCTTCATCAACACGGACGGCAAGTTGCACGATGTTTTGAGTGGTCAGGGTCAAGGAAAGACGTTCGACCGCCGCCCGCAAAACACCGAGCAGAGTCTTTGTCGATTCCAGACGGGATTGCCTTGAAAAGACGGCCAACTGACTCGTGTGCTCAAGCCGCCGCCGCGCCACGCGATCCGCGGTCTGACTGTCATGCTGGTGGAGCCTGACATAGGGAAACGCCGGCGCGGGTGTTTCGGCATCAAAGATCCGAGCCGGGCGGCCCAGCACGGCCTGCACATCTGCATCCGCCCGCAAGGCGGTCAAAAGCGCGCGCGCCAGGTCGGGGCCGCTCTGCGTCAGGAAGGTCGCATCCCTCACAGGCGGACCTCCTTGCGGGCATCGAGTATGGCCTGCACCTCACGCGGCAACGCGCCTTGATGGTCGAAAGCAAACGCGTTTGGCACCCGCGCCGTATACATGGCCGCGATCAGACGCAGCAGCGCTTCCTGCAAGTCCTCGGGCACGTCGGTTGCTGCGCCAAAACCGGCGGTCACATCAATTTCAATGCGTGCGCCCGCGACCAGCGTCGGCAAGCGGCTCCAGGGGCGCAGGCAAAGGCGCCCGCAAACCAGCTGAAAGGCATCTGAATGATCCGTTTCAGCCTCGGAGGCATCGACCAGCCGAACACGGTCCAGCTGCTGCACCGGGGCAATGGGTAGTCGACGCCCAGCCCCGCGCACCTCATTCGGCCACTCAGCCCAGGTCACGCGCACGGAGCGCACCACCAGAGCCAGCCCGGCGACTTGTTCCAATCGCGTCAACGCAGACTGCATCAAGTCTGCGAGCAAAGCATCTTCTGCATCATGTCCGATGCGCAGGAAGGCTTTGATCGCGTCGAGCGACAAGGGCGCTTCCGCCGGAGGGGTCATCACCATCAGTTTGGTCATTTGCATGTCTTTCAGAGTCAGGGTGGAGCGCGGGTGTCCCCAAAACCGCGCTAGAACACCATCAGCTTGATCGCGTCGAAATTCTGGACGCCACCGCCAACACGTTTGGTCGTGTAGAACAGGACATACGGCTTCTGCAAAAACGGGTCGCGCAGCACGCGTGCGCCCTGACGATCAGCGATCAGATAGCCGCGACGAAAATCGCCAAAGCCGATCGCTGGCTGGCCACCGCCAATGTCTGGCATGTCTTCCAATTCTGTGACCGGATAGCCAAGAATGGTGGCGGCGGCACCTGCTGTGCCTGGCGCCCATAAATAGCGGCCATCGCCATCTTTCAGCTTACGGACACTTGCCGCGGTCTTGCGGTTCATCACAAAGCGACCATTGACCCGGAATTGCGATTTCGGCGTATGAATGAGATCGATCAATTGATCGCCTGCATCCGCCTGACTGAAATCACCATCAACGGTGCCAATCCGACCCCAGCTATGTGATGTCTCGTCGACCATTGTGTAGGACAGGAACCCCTTGGGTTTGCCATTGCCATCACCGCTGACAAAGGCGGCGCTTTCCTGCAGGCTGAAGGCGGTGTCGACTTCATCCGCGAGCCAGGCATCAATGTCGGCATAGGCATCATCGAGCAGGGTCTGCGTTGCCGCCGGCATCGCGTAGAGCTCGCCAGCCGGGAATTCCAGCAGCGACAGACCCGCCGTACTGGTCTCGGACCGCGCCTCTGTCTCGCCGGCCCATTGCGCGCCAACGCCCAGCGAGACGGGTTTACGATACACGCCGGAAGAGGTTTGCCGTACCGTCGCGATCTGACGCAGGGGCGAGCTTTGCTGCAACCGCGCTTCGATGAGACGATCCAGCTCTGGCGGGGCGACATAGCCGCCCTGGCTATCCGTTCCGACGGACAGGGCCTTGGTGTCCAGTTGCGCCAGGCCGCTTTCATCGCCGCGGCGCAGATAGCGCGACCAGGCCTCATTCCGATCCGGCTCGATCGGTGTGCCGGGATCGTCTGCCGGGCGCGCCGCTTTGAGGCTGAGCCGATCAATCCGGCGATCGAGTTTCAGCAGTTTTTCATCCAGCAGCGCGTCACTTGCGCCTTTGGCTTCAATCTCTGCGAGGCGGGCATCATTGGCCTGTTTATAGGCTTCAAATGTCGCCATCATCTCCGCCGCAAGCATTGCCGCATCGCCTGCCTGGGCCTTAATTTCCTTGGTCATGGTTTCTCCTTTAATGACTGTTTTCCAACGGGTTTGAACCGCGCCGCATCGAGCATCGGTTCGGACACCAATGAGACTTCGATCAGCGCCAGCTTGCGTAAGACGCGCCCGCCTTCAGGACGCTGAGTCCAGATCAGTGGACGGAAGCCGATCGACAGTCCTGATAAACCGCGCAAGATCAGCGCTCGGGCGATCGGGGCTTCGACCAGGCCGCGCACGAACAGGCCGCGACCATCTTCGATCAGACGCACCCACCGCCCGGCAATTGCGCCGGCTCTGTGTTGCAGCAGCATCGGGACCGGGCCGGACTGGAGCGATTGGGCGAAGGCGCCGGCGCGTACAATGTCGCCGATCCGGTCCTCAATACCGAACACGGACGCATAGCCTTCGATCAAGAGCGGCTCTGTCGGTCGTTTTACGGCTTCAGCGCGGAACGGCGTCATGACCGATCGACCTTGGCTTCGATCCGATCGAGCTGTGCCTGCACCGCATCCAGACGCGCTTCCAGCCGCGCCAGGCGCTCGGCGACGGGACGCGTGTCGGCCATATACTGTTCCAGGACGTCAATCCGCTCCGCGGCGGCGCCGGCCCAGATCAAAGTCGAGGCGGCCTGCAGCGCCAGCGCGACCAGGATAGCAATACTGATCTTGCGCTCCGTCATTGCGACAGCCCCAGCAGTTTGCGTTTCTCGTCATCGCTGAGGAAGTCCGCCGCCCCGACCCGCGCCCAGAGGGCATCGCGCTCGCTGGCAAAGGCTGGTACGGTATCAAGCTGAGGTTGGATCGAGACCTCATCAAACCGGCCGCGCAGCCAGACCATCAAAGCGCCTGCTGTTTTCTGCACCAGGGGCAGAACCGTGAGCCGCCAGAAGGCCGCATGCGCTTCCTTGTAAGTGGCATAGGTATTGTCGCCCGGAATGCCGAGCAGCATGGGCGGGACGCCAAAGGCGAGCGCAATCTCACGCGCCGCGGTGGACCGGGTCTCGGCGAAATCCATCTCGACCGGCGACAGGCTCATCGGTTGCCAGTCGAGCCCGCCTTCCAGCAAGAGCGGCCGCCCGGCATTGGCGGCGCCCGTATGTTCCTCGGTCAGCTGTGCTTTCAGCCGATCAAACTGCTCGTCATTCAGGCGCGCGCCATCCTTGCCATAAAGCAAGGCGCCCGATGGCCTGGCCGCATTGTCGATCAGCGACTTGGCCCAGCCCGCGGCACCATTATGGATGTCGAGCGATTTGCGCGCCGCCGCCAGGGGCGACAGGCCGTAATGCGTGTTAGCGGGATTGTAGAGTTTCAGGTGAAGCACCGTGCTCCAGCCATCGGGCGCTGGCGTAATCCGGCGCTCGCCCTGTTTCAGTTTCACGGTGTATCCGGCCAGCCGCCCCTGCGCATCCTGGCGCACGCGGACGGCCTCGACTTGCAGCGCGTAGAGCCCACGCGGCACGATGTCGCCGGCCAGGGTGACCGCCTCAAGCCAGGCATTCCCGGTAATCTGCAAATCCGTATAGACTCGCTCAAGCAAGGCATGGCCGGATTCGTCTGGTGATGGCTCCACGAGCAGGGTCTGTACACGCGCATCATCGCTGGAAAACGTGATCGACGCGGCTGCTTCAGCAATCATCCGCACGCAGCGATAGGCGACCGCATTGCCAGCATAGCCATCGCGCACCAGCGCGGCCGGGTCGGCCCGCCCCCAATCGACGACAGGCAGGTGCGCCAGAGCGATCAGCGGGGTCGCGGTTTTGGTTTCGGATTTCGACCAGGGCAGTTTCATGGGCGGCTCTCTTCTGTTCACAAGAGCCAACTTAAACCTGCTGTGGACCGGTCGAATTCGTTTCCGATTTGTTAAGGCTTTTGGGGCGATTTTACCGGGAAAGAGCGGTTGAGATCCCCGCAAAACAGAGGATCTCGGGGCAAAATTCTTCGCAAAGTGCGGCTTTTCATAGGAGGCGTTATGCTCGGACGTGTCATTTCTGTTGCCAATTCAAAGGGCGGCGTCGGCAAGACCACAACCACGGTTTCGCTGGCCGAAGCCTTTGCTGCAGAGGGCTACAAGACCCTGGTCGTTGACCTTGACAGCCAGGCCAATGCTTCGCTGCTCATCTATGGCGAGAATGGCGATGAGCGCCTGTATGACGCGATCCACAATTACACCAATGTGTCTGACTATCTGCGCGAAAATTTTCTCGGAGAGTGTTTTGCGCATATGACCAAATTCATTGTCCCGCATGCCAGTGATGTCAGCTTCATGGGCAAGCCGCTGGACCTGTCCCTGGTGCCAGCCACACCCGGCCTGCGCCGGGCCGAGCGGGAGCTGATCTATATCCTGACCGAGCAAGGCTATTCGATGACCGCAATTGAAGGCCGCGTTGGCCTGCGCCTGCGTCAGGATATGACCGATTTGCGCAAACAGTATGATGTCGTGATCTGCGATTGCCCGCCCGGGATTTCCGCCATGACCGAGGCGACCCTGTCCGCGTCGGACCTGATCATTGTCCCGACCATTCCGGATTTCATGTCGACGCTCGGCCTCGACCTGTTCACCGGCGACATTATTGACAGTCTCAAGAAACGCGGCCTGAGCAATCGCCCGGTCGTGCTGCCAACCAAGTTTGATGGCTCTCAACATCAGAGCATTGTGCTCGAGGCCATGCGCGATGGCGCGGCTGACCCGGACAGCGAATATGATATCTTTCAGACGGTGATCCCGCAAAAGCCGGAATTCGCCGCCAACCCGGTTGAGCTTGGCGCCAATCCGACCCTGGCCCAGAAATGGCCGGGCGATGCCCTGACCACCGTCAACATGCTATACCAGGAAGTGCAGGCAAAACTTGCCGCGCAAGCCAAGCCTGTGGCAGCATAGACCATGGCCTTGACCGATTCTGGACGCACGGCGCTGACCGCGCTGCTCACGCATGAGGGACTGTTCCCGCGTGTGAAAGACAAGGATCTGGCTGCCGCCGCCGTGAAACTGGCCAGCAAACAGGTCACCGCCGCCGGCCTTGGCCGCGAGGATCTACTGGCGATCAAATCCGCCCTCGGAGCCGAGGTGTTCGAGAAGGCGCTGGAAAGCCTGTCGCCCTATCATATCAAGCTGCTGGCCCGCCGCCTGGACAAGACCGCGCCGGAGATCGAAGTGAATACTGGCAGCTCTGCCCTGGCCTTCGTGCGCAAGATTTTGAGCGAGGGGGCCTCGACTGAGGCCGCTCCAGAGCCCGCGCCAGAAAAGGCTGCAGATACGCCGCCCAAGAAGAACAAATATCTCGGCCGCAAGGCGTTTCGCACCGGCCGCTAAAGCGCCCGGATCCGCGGCACGCCCTGCGCGGATAGCATCAGACTGGTAATCGCCCAGACCAGCGCATCCACCCGGTCTGGCGAGCGCACCATGCCATCGGTTCCAAACCGGCACATTTCATCTTCCAGGGCATCAAAGCTGCCAATATGCGCCACCCTGCCCTGCGCGTACAAAATCGCGACCGGCGCAGCCCGCGCGCGCTTGCCAAGGCGCGCATGCCGCAAGACGATCGGGACCGGACACCCGACACTCTCCAGAACCGTGCGCAGCATTTCACCGCCCTGATTGGCTTCAGCGACAATCCGGGAAGCATTAAATTCAACCGCGAGGCCCACTGCCCGTGCGGCCCAATCCGTCGGGGTCAGGCTGCGGGCGGAGCCGTCCGCCAGGATAAAGGCTTTATCGTCAAAGCCTGTCGCACGGCCGATCCCGGCGACAATGATTCCGCAGGCATCAGAGTGCGCATGGCTGGTCGTCGGCGGGTCGATCGCCACAATCACATCCTCGAACCCGACCGGCGGATGGGTGACCCGGTTACGGTCAATGTCGCTGCGCCGCCACAAGGCGCCGTCCAGGTCTTCCAGCAATTCCCCGAACAGCTCCTGCCGCGCCAATGCCGTTCCCGCATAAGCCGCTTCGACACTGGCGACAAAGCCGGGCGCGAGATGGTCTGCATTGTCGCGCGTCGCACTGTGGGTCACCACAGCGTCGCCGCCCAGGAGGCGCTTGACCAATGGCACCGGCCGTGGCGTCGTCGTCGCGACACAGCGGGGCGTTTCGCCGAGCCGCAATCCGAATTGCAGATTGTTCCAGACCGCTTCCCCGCGCGCCCAGACGCCAATCTCATCGCACCAGGCGGCGTCAAATTGCGGCCCGCGCAGACTGTCCGGATCCTCGGCCGAAAAGACCAGACCACTGGCCCCGTTTGACCATTCCAGGCGCCGGCGGGACGTGTTGTAGTGTGGGCGCGGGTACCCGCTCGGCTCGATCTGCCGCAAACCGGACGGGCCTTCAATCATCACTTCCCGAACATCGCTTAGCGTCGGGCCGATCAGGGCGATCCGCTGGCAGCCGCCATACAGGGCCGCATAGCGCGTCCATTCGGCTCCGGCCCGTGTCTTCCCCGCGCCGCGACCGCCAATGAAGAGCCAGGTCTGCCAGTGGCCGCGGGGCGGGCGTTGCGCCGCCCGCGCCTGAAGCAAGAATGGAAACCGGCGCAGCACCCGCAGCTGCTGCCGATCAGGATCCGTCGCGGACAGATATGTCTTGTCCCACCAGGGCCGCCACCTCGCGGCGTAATTGTTCATCGCTGATCTCCTCACTCATCCGATCGGTGGCTTGCGACGCGGTCTTGTTCAGGCCCGGCGCCCGGACGCGAAGACTGGTGCGCAAGCGGGCCTGCTCGGTCGATCCACTGGCAGCGATGATGATCTCCTCCATGTTGCGTTGCGCATCATATTGCTCGAACAGATCCTGTAATTCCCGAGGGCTGAGCGCTTGCCGGTCGCGCCGGGCGCCGAGATGACGCCCGACCGTGGACCCATCGCAGCCGAGCGCATTCGCAATCGCACGATCCGAGTGTCCCAAGGCCCAGAGCAGCAGGGCCATACGCTGACACTGTTCGGTCCATTTGAATTTGAGTCTTCTGCGCGTCCGGGTCATGGCGCAATTGTATGGCCCGGCGGGGTCCGTCGGATTTAGCCGGTCAAACAAAGCGTCAATCCGCCGAAGCCTGCTGGCCCAGATGCCGCTATTTCAGAAGGCGCGTGTCGGGAAAGGCCGCGCGCCAACCAAACCAGAATGCGCGGTGTGCGGGCAGGCGCGCGAGCGTCTGATCTGTCTCTGATATCAGCTGGTTTTCCTCAAGCTGCCACTGAGTGCCAGAATGATCCACCAGGCTGCGATCCCCGTCATATGACACGAAGTCGACGGCGCCACGCTCATAGACACGGTTTGCCCCACTGCGATCGGTGAGGACGACAAAGTCTTGCAGTCCGATGGAGTCGATGAGGATCGGATTCTGCGTCAGATAGTCGGTATCGATGGCAAGTTGATCTTTCGGGGCGCCTGGAAAACGAAGCGCCAGGACTTCCTGCTTGTTTTTCAGCCGGTCATCCCGGAACGGCGTGTTGAACATCAGACGGTCCGTCGAGAAATAGGCATTATAAGCCACCCCTTCCCCGTAATCGCGTTGATGTCCGGTCGCCAAAGACAGAACTTTGGTGTCCGGATGCAGGCGCTTCCATTCAGACCATCGGGTCGTGATGATGGGATGGTATGTGAGTTTGATATTCTGTCCGGCCAGAGGCCCCAAAACCGGTTCGCCGGAGAACGTGTTCCACAAAGATGATGTTTGGCGATCATACATGAGCTTGTTGGAACGATACAAAAAGCCCGACGTCCCAAAATCGAGCTTTACCCCATCAATTTCGGTTTCATACGGGATCACCGTCCCGCACAGCGTGCAATACACGCCGGCGATATCCACGCCGCCAATCGTATCGACGAACATTTCGTGCCAGGCCAGGATCCGTTTCGGATAAGCCCGCGCATCGCCATTGATTTCGAGGGCAAACACAATGTCATCATCATTCAGATAGGTCGCCGCTTCCGCCGAAATCATTTCAGGTTGGCGCAGCGGCGGAATGCCGTCTTGTCCGACACCTCCCCAGCGAATTTCGTCCAGTCGAATAAGCGCCGTATCCTGGCGCCCTTCGAAATAGGCCGCAAAACGCGGGTCGATCGCGGCATATAGAAAAGCTTTGAAATCCCCATAATTGTCGGTGATTTGCTCCGGCTGGTTCCACAAATAAGTATACCAGCCGTTCAGATTGGTCCCATAACGCTGGCGCGTCTGGCGCTTCAGCAAGTCATAGATTTCGGTAATGCTGTAAGCAGATCGGGTTGTTGCGGCGATTTCCAGCAATTGCGGTATCAAGGCTGGTGTCCAGGCGCGTCGAATATCCCTGATGGCCTGATCAACTTTGCGAGGGGTCGGCGCATTCAGCAGATCGATCAAAACCTGATCATCTATTGGTGCTTCGATCACAAGGCCAGACGTATTCGTTTCGGCCCAGGCAGATGACATGACTGGATTGAAGAACTGCGCCATTGCAAGGGCGGTCATCGCTGCAATCTGGTGCCAAGTTTTGCGTACGCTGATCATGACGGCTCTGCCTTTTGAAAAGGTCATTGTGTCGAACATGCACAACTTCGCCAAAGAATATTCGATCAATTGCCCGTGAGCACGCCCTGCCAGCCCGTCAAAAGCGACGGATTTAAGCGGCAGTCGCTGCGCTAAATAGGTCGCTCGTAACGTCTGGTTTGGGTCAAAAGCGGTCATAGGCCGTGTGTCCTACTTGGGGCGAGTTTAGGATGCTCGACCAATAAGCCCTTTTTCCCCAAAACCAAAAAGCGTATGCGCCCTCCGTCTGCGCGACTGATTGCGTTCACATATCACTATAATTCTGACATGAGTTTTCAGGGTTTGTTTGCTCATCATCATCTAAAAGCAAATTTACATACTCTCTCAATTGGATGATGTTGCGCGTCACTTGAAAACTGCAGACCGCATACCCCGCATTTTCGCACTCGACATTCAACGGAAATATGCGGGTGAGGTCGTAGTTAGTCTGACCCTTGAGCGCTCGGCAGAAGCTAATCTTAGTGGACGATTCACCTAACGCGCGTGAATAGACAATCATGGGAGTCTGTCGATCAGAAACGCTCTTTACAAAGGGGATGAAGGTTCCATTGCGGTCTGTTCCATCGCCGTCGCCTGAAAACCCAGAACCGTGAACGACAATCAGATCTGGGTCCAACTCGTTGAGTTCGCCAGCTCGGTTGAGGATCCAAGTCTCGGTGAGGGACTCTTTGACGAAGACAATATCTGGCGGCAAATGTGCCGCAGATAAGACTAGGGATATTTCATCCGCGTTTGTGCCTCCAGCGTCGAACACGTCCGGATTATAAACTCTGGCTTTTTCGTTGGAATCTAGCAGCGCCACGAATTTTTGTTTAAAGCGTTGGTCCGATTTTATCTCTTCATACTTGGCTTCGGCTTCATTCCGTTCTTGTTGTAACGACTTAATCGTTTGGTCCTTTTCAGCGATTTGATTTTTCAGATTGCTCACGTCCCCCGAGCTCGGCGGGAACCAATATTGTAAAACACTGATGACGGCGAGAAACACTCCAAAAGCGATAACAAAAAGGCGCGGATAAAGACCTCGCACCTCACCTTTATGCATGCCGTCCAGCCAAACGATTTTACCCGAAGCGCCCGCTATGATTGCAAGTAGGCCCGCGAGGATGCAAATGACAGGAACACTCAGTTGCATCGGATTCGTGTTTGATTAGCCAATATTACGTTTCCCCAGAAGCTTGTCTCATTGATTCTTATCACAGAAAGAGACGGAGCAAATAAATTTACCCTGAGAAAGTTCTGGATGGGCATTGATCGATCGACGCTCGAGCTCCCGCTCCGCCTCATAGCATAAGCGCGTGCGGCCTCTATTGTTTTATTC
>ERZ1740059.1120-NODE-1120-length-13619-cov-6.432468_pt1 | contig 13619 bp, 11 predicted proteins | sample MGYA00581744_ERZ1740059 | MGnify/ENA primary metagenome ERZ1740059 (study PRJEB43018, sample SAMN04849738) | marine metagenome | isolation source: floating plastic debris | place: Pacific Ocean | collected 2008-08-28 | study: EMG produced TPA metagenomics... | reverse complement strand
GCGCTCCTCGGCGCGCGGCGCTGGCGTGGGGCCGGTGCGCGCGTCTTCGCCGACCGGGGCGTCGGCGGGCGCAGCGTCGGGCACGGGTGGGGCCGGGCGCTCGCGCCGCGCGGCCGCAGCGAGCTCGTCCACCTCGTCCTCGGTCTGGGCCTCGGCCCCGAAGAAGGTGCCAACGAGGCCCGCGACGCTGCGCTCGGCCTCCGGGTGCGTGAGCAGCCGCCGGGCGACCGCGTCGTCGATGGCGCTCGGCGCCGCGGCGAAGGCCGCCGCGAGCAGGTCGACGCGGTCCTGCTCCTTGCGCGTCTGGGCCTCTCCCGCGCTCGGGAGCGAGCGCTCGACGGGGAAGATCTTGTACTGGAGCCGGAGGTAGTAGAGCTGCCCGAGCTCCTGCGGCGCGACCAGCGTCATCGCCGTCCCCGTTCGCCCCGCGCGACCCGTGCGCCCCGTGCGGTGGATGTACTGCTCGAGGTGATCCGGCAGGCTGAAGTTGATAACGTGCGTGAGGTGCGAGATGTCGATGCCGCGCGCCGCGACGTCCGTGGCGACCAGGTAGCGGCACTTCCCCTCGCGGGTCTTGGCCATCACCTTCTCGCGCTCGCTCTGGGGCAGGTCGCCGTTCAGCCACTCCGCCGAGAAGCCCTGCGCCTGAAGGTGCGCCGCCGTGCGCTCGGTCTCCACCTTCGTGTTGCAGAAGATGATCGCGCTCTCGGGGTCCTCGGCCTCGAGGATCTTCACGAGATCCTTCGCGCGCCCCTTGCCGCTCACCATGAAGGCGTAGTGCGTGATCGTCAGCGCGCCGACCGCGTCGCCGCTCAGCTCGAGCTTGAGCGGGTCCTTCATGTGCCGCTCGCCGACGCGCATTACGGGGCCGTCGACGGTGGCGGAGTAGAGGAGCGTCTGCCGCTGCTCGGGGAGGAGCTCGAGGATGGCGTTCAGCTCCTTGGCGAAGCCCATGGAGAGCATCTCGTCGGCCTCGTCGAGCACCAGCACCGCGAGTTTGGACGTGTCCATGGTGCCGCGGCGAAGATGGTCGAGGACGCGGCCCGGCGTTCCGCTGACGATCTGCGCCCCTTCCTTCAGCTCGCGCACCTGGCGCTCCATCGGCGCGCCACCGTACACGGCGGTGGTGCGAAGCTCCTTGTGGGCGCCGAGCTTCGCGAGCTCGCGGGCGCTCTGCAGCGCAAGCTCGCGCGTCGGCGCGAGGAGCAATGCCTGCACGCCCGGCTCCTCGCTCACGAGGCGATCGACGATGGGGATGCCGAAGGCGCCGGTCTTGCCGGTGCCCGTACGCGCCTGAACGACCACGTCGCGGCCGCTCACGATGGGCGCGTAGGACTCGGCCTGCACCGGGGTGGGCTCGTCCCAGCCCATGTCGTCGAGGGCCTTGAGGACGGCTTCGCCGAGGCCGAGGCTGGCGAAGGTACGGGGGGGTTCGGGGGCGATCTCGCCCGTCTCGGAGGTCATGGGGTCCCTTCGGGGATGGAAGCGCCGGCGCGTAGCGCGTCGAGGAGCGATCCCTCGTTGCGGTCGTAGTGCCGTAGCGTGGTCTCGAGGCGGTGGCGGAGCTGGAGCTCGCGCTCACCTGGGTCGTCGCAGCGCTGGCGAAGCGCCGCATAGCGAGCGTCCCAGCGTTCGAGGAGCGGGCCGAGCTCCTGGGGGCGGCGCCCCACGTGACGCTCCGCGGCCTCCACGAGCTCGTCGCGGAGCGTCGCGAAGGCGGTCGGGCAGGGCCCCTCCGGGGCGAGGGCCGGGTCGGCCTCGGGGAAGAACACCTGCGGCACGACCGAGTAGAAGCCGACGGCGGCGATGTAGATCATCAAAGCCCAGTAGATGGCCAGGGCCACGCGCCGTCCGGCGCGGGCAGCGCGCCGGGCGCCGTCGGATTCCCCCGCACGCGCGCCCTTGGCCAAAGCGCCCCGGTTCTAGCCGTGGGCTCGCGGAGGGTCAATCGGACGCTCACGCCGGGGAGGCGGAGGAATCGTCCTCACCGGGGGACGTGCCGGCGCCGGTGGCGCCGGCCGTCGTCCGTGCTTCGCGCTTCGCCGCGCGCGCCTCGGCCTTCTTGCGCTCCTGGCGCTTGGCGTAGGCCATGATGCCCAGCGTCACGGCCAGGATGAAGCCGACCACGAGCGTGCAGGCGACGTACCAGAGAAGGGTGACGGTTCCGGTGCCCATCGTTGCCGGGACCCTGGGGCGGCACGCATTCGAGAGCAAACGGGCCCCTTCAGGGCACGAGCTTGTAGCCCACCCCGTACACCGTGAGGATGTGCTGCGGCTTGTCCGGCGACGCTTCGAGCTTCTTCCGGAGCTTCACGATGAGGTTGTCCACCGTGCGCGTCGTGGCGCTCGCCTCCGTGCCCCAGACCTCCTCCATCATCACGTCCCGGGTGACCGGCTCACCAGCGTGCGCGAAGAGGAGCGCGAGCACGCGGGCTTCGTGGAAGCTCAAGGCGACCTCCCGGCTGCCCGGGCCGCTGAGCGTCTGCTTGGCGGGGTCGACGACCTTGCCAGCGACGGTGAAGGGGCCGTCGGGCAGCGCCGAGACCCGCGTCGCCCGGCGCAGCAGCGCTCGGATGCGCGCCACCAGCTCGCCCACGCCGAAGGGCTTGGTGACATAGTCGTCCGCGCCGGCCTCGAGGCCGCGGATCTTGTCGACCTCCTGGCCCCGGGCCGTGAGCATCAGGATCGGTACCCGCGGGTCCCTTCTTCGCACGCGCTCGCAGACCTGGAAGCCGTTGAGGTCCGGCAGCATCACGTCGAGGAGGATGCAGTCGAGGCCGCCGGCGCGGACCGCTTGGAGGGCGTCCTCGCCTCGCTCGGCGTGGACCACCTCGAAGCCTTCGAACTCGAGCGTGTCGACGAGGCCGAGGGCCAGCGAGGGGTCGTCCTCGACCAGCAGGATGCGCTGGGCGCTGCTCATGTGCTCCGGGCCTCCGCCAGCTCTCCGGCGGCCGCGACCACCGGCTCCATGGCCGGGACGTTGAACGCTACGATGGCCCCGCCCTCGTCGTCCTCCGCATTGCGCGCCCAGGCGCGCCCGCCGTGCGCGTCGGCGATGTGCTTCACGAGCGCGAGCCCGATGCCCGAGCCGCGGTGCTTGCGGTCCCGCTTGAGACGGTAGAAGCGGTCGAAGATGCGCTTGGTGGCCTCGCTGGGGATGCCCGGGCCCCGGTCGCGCACGCGCACCTGCACGTAGTCCCGAACGTGCTCCACGCTCACCGTGATGGGCGTGCGCTGGCCGTACTTCACGGCGTTGTCGAGGAGGTTGACGAGCGCCAGCACGATGGCCTGTTCATCGATGCGCACCGGCGGCAGCGCGCCCAGCACATCGAGCTGCACCTCGGTGCCCTCGCGCTCCACGCGATAGCGGAAGGTGTCGAGGGCCTGACCCACGACGTCCTCGAGGCGCCGCTCTTCGAGCGCGTATTTGGTCTGGCCGCGCTCGAGCGCCGAGAAGTCGAGGACGTTCTCGATGAGCGCCGTGAGGCGCTCGGACTCGCGGCAGATGATCTCGAGGTACTGCTGCTCCTTCTCCGGGCTCCGGACGCGCTTGGTGAGCAGCAGCTCGCCGAACATGCGGACGACGCTGAGCGGCGTCTTCAGCTCGTGCGAGACGTTGGCGACGAGCTCGCCGCGCAGCTCGTTCAAGCGCCGCTCCTTGTGCGCAGCGAAGAGCAGGAGGAACACGCCGAAGACGATGACGATGAGCGCCACCGAGAGGAGCGCGATGTCCGTCGCGCGGCGGTTCTTGCGCTGGCTCTCGAGGAGCGGCGCCTGCTTGGGCGCGATCTGAAGTCGCCAGTTGTAGAGCGTCGTCGGAAAGCGAAGCCCCACGAGGTAGTCCCCGGCGCCGGCGAGGCTCGGGCCGTAGACGCGGCGGTTGTCTCGGTCGACCACGTTGTACTGGCGCTTGCCCTCCTCCGAGGCGAAGAGCCCGGCGACCTGACCGTCGACGATGGCGCCCATGTCGTGGAGCGCGACGTAATAAACCTTGCGACCGCGGATCCGCTGGGCCCGCGAGGCGACGAGCACGCTCCGATCGTCGTAGCGGCGGTGGAGATGTTTGAGGCGACCGGTGCGCTGGGTCTCGAGCTCGAGGTCCGGGACCGCGCGCTCTAGCACCAGCGACCGGAGCCGCTCGGCTTCGGGCTCCTCGGCGCGGAGCACCGCAGCCAGCGGGGTCAGGTCGGCGTCGAAGACGAAGACGCCGGCGATGGTCGGCGTGAGCTCCTCGGCGCGCGGAAGCCAGGTCTTGCGGAGGATCGTGGGGAAGCGGGGGTCCACGAGACGAAAGGCGGCGTTCTCCTGCCCGATGAGGTCGCGCTCGAGGCCGTCCACCTTCTCGCGCACCAGCAGCAGCGTCGACTCGGCGATGGTCTGCTCGCCGAGGCGCGCGGCGCGGCTCGCGGTGACCCAGGTCGTGTACGTCAGGACGCCCGCAGCGATGAGGATCGCCGGGAGCAGCACGAAGTAGAGAACGCGGAGGCGCCAGAGGCCCACGGCGGGAGCGTGGCGCAGCCACGGCCCCCGTTCCAGTCGTGCGACATGGCCGTTCTCAGCGGGCGCCGAAGGGGTGCTCTTCCTTGAGCGGCCGGGTCATGAGCATCTGCATGGCCTCGAGCGCCGGTCGGTCCTCGTAGAGCACCGCGTAGACCTGCGCCGTGATGGGGAGCTCGACGCCGAGCTGCTGCGCGAGCTCGTGGGCGCTCTTCGTGGTCTTCACGCCCTCGGCGACCTCCCCGAGCTCGTCGAGGATCTGCGAGAGCGTCTTGCCCTGCCCGAGGCCGATGCCCACGCGCCGGTTACGCGAGGCGTCTCCCGTGCAGGTCAGCACCAGGTCTCCCATGCCGCTCAAGCCCATGAGCGTGAGCGGTTCGGCGCCGAGGGCGACGGCGAGGCGGCTCAGCTCCGCGAGCCCGCGGGTGATGAGGCCGGCGCGCGTGTTGTGACCGAAACCGAGGCCGTCGGCGGCGCCGGCGGCGATGGCGACCACGTTCTTGAGGGCGCCACCGACCTCGACACCCACGACGTCGGGCGTCGTGTAGACGCGAAAGCGGTCCGTGTTGAAGACGCGCTGCACTCGCTGCCGGACGGCCTCGTCGTGGCCCGCGATGCTCACGGCCGTGGGCACGCCCTTGACCACCTCCTTCGCGAAGGAGGGGCCGCCGAGATAGGTCAGCAAGTGATGCCGGTCCTCGGGGAAGACGTCCTCGAAGATCTGGCTCACGAGCTTGTGCGTGCCCTGCTCGATGCCCTTGGTCGCGCTCACGACGGGCACGCCGGGATCGAGGGCGGGGACGACGCACTCGAGGAGGTTGCGGTTTGCCTCCGTCGGGACGACCACGACCAGGAGCTCGGTGCCGTCGAGCGCGTCCCCGAGGTCCGAGGTGGCGCGGAGCGAGTCCGGCAGCGGCGTGCCCTTGAGGTAGCTGGGATTGGTCCGGTCGCGGTTGATGGCGTCGGCCTGCTCCGGCCGGCGCGCCCAGAGCGTGGTCTTCAATCCCTGGTCGGCCAGATGCTTCGCCAGGGCCGTGCCCCAGCTGCCCGCACCGAGCACGCTCACCCGCGGCTGATCGGTCATGGCGCGAGCCTACCGCGGCTCGGCCCGCTCGCCTCAACCCACTTCGACGCCGCGGTAGCGCGCCTCGAGGAGCGAGCGCACCTCCGCGGGCGCCCGGTCCGGTGCGCCGGCGTCGTAGGGCGGCGCCGGGTCATATTCGATGCCGAGCTGGATCGCCTGCGCCACCATCGGCGCCGTGAGCCGGGCGGCGAGGGTGAGCGCCATGTCGATGCCCGAGGACACGCCGGCCGCCGTGACGATGGAGCCCTCGTCGACGACGCGCTCCCGCACCGGCGTGGCGCCCCACTTGCGGAGGTCGTCCACCCAGTTCCAGTGCGTGGTCGCGCGCTTTCCTTCCAGCAGCCCGGCCGCGCCGAGCACGAAGGAGCCCGTGCAGACGCTCGCGACGACCTGCGCGTCCTGGGCGATGTGCCGCACCCACGCGCGAAGCGCCGCGTGCTCGTCCGCCAGCGCGAGCGCGCGGGTGCCCCAGCCGCCGGGCACGACGAGCACGTCGAGGTCCGGGGCGTCGTCGATGCTCCCGCCGGGCGTGAGGCCGAGGAGCCCGTCGTCGGTGGTCACGGGCTTCCCGTCCGGCGAGAGGAAGCGAGCCTCGGCGCCAGGAAGGCGCGCGAGCACCTCGTAGGGGCCGATGACGTCGAGGGCCGTGAGGTCGTCGAAGAGGAGAAAGGCGATCTTCATGGGGAGCTCCGAGGGTCGAGGGTCGGGGAGAGCGCGGGCGCGACGAAGCGCTGGCGGTAGGCCTGAGGACCGATTCCCAGGCGCTTGACGAAGACCCGCCGCAGGTTCCGCGCGGTGCCGAGGCCCGCGGCGGTCGCGACGGAGTCGAGGTCCAGCCCCGAGACGTCGAGGAGACGTCGGGCGACCTCCACCCTCGAGGCCTCGACGAAGCGGGCCGGCGTGGTGCCGGTCTCCTCGCGGAAGACGCGCTGGAACTGGCGCGGGGAGAGCGCGACGCGGGCCGCGAGGGCCGGGACCCGGAGGTCCTCGTCGGGATGCTCGAGGATGAAGCTCTGGAGCGCCCGGAGCGCGTCACGTTCGGCCAGCTGACCCGCGAGCTGCGCGCTGAACTGAGCCTGATGTCCGGGCCGGTGTACGTAGAGCACGAGCCAGCGCGCGGTCTCGAGCGCGACGGCGCGCCCGAGGTCACGCTCGACGAGCGCCAGCGCCAGGTCCATGCCGGCGCTCACGCCGGCGCTCGTCCAGACGCCGCGGTCCTCACGGTAGAGCTGGTCCGCCTCCACCGCGCCGGGGAGCGCATCCATGAACGCCCAGTGCGTCAGCGCCTCGCGTCCTTCGAGGAGCCCGGCCGCTGCGAGCACGAAGGCGCCGGTGCAGACCGAGGCCACGCGCCGGCACCGGGGGGCGAGGCGCCGCACGCCCTCGATCAGGGCGGGCTCCGGACGGCGCGCGCCGAGGCCTCCGGCGACCATGAGCGTGTCGGCGCGACGCACCCGGGAGAGATCACGGTCCGCGACCATCGTGGGTCCGCCCTCGCAGCGGAAGGCGCCGCCGCGGGGCGCGGCCACGTGGCACTCGTAGGCGTGGCCCTCCGTGGGCGATCCGGCCGCGACGCGGGCGGCCGCGTCGAAGACCTGCAGCGGGCCCACGAGGTCGAGCGCCGTGGCCTTCTCGAAGCCCACGAACACGATGCGCCGCCGCTCGACTCTCTTCGCCACGTCGTCGAGGTAGCGCGGCGCGGACGCGTCCGAAAGGACGTCGACCGGACCGATCGCGCCACGCCGCGCTAGCGAAGGAGCAGGCCGCGCACGTCCGCGTCGCCTTCCACGCCCGTGGCCTCACCGACGTCGGCGCGCACGCCGTGGCCCTCGAGCACCGCGTTGTAGAGGTCGATGCAGTTCATGCGCGTGCTCGTGAAGCCGCCGGAACGGAAGCGATCCACGTCGCCGACCACCGCGTGAAAAGCCTGGTCCTTCGAGTGGTTCCAGCCGTACTCGGTGCCGATGAGCACGGTGGTCGTGTCGAGGAGCGTCCGGCCGTCCTCGTCGCGCTGCGACGGGTCGTCGAGCTGCGCGAGGAAGTAGCCGACGTTCCGGAGCGCGAAGTGCTGGTAGAGCTGCGCCTGCCGAAAGTCGCTTCCGTGGAAGTAGCGGTCGTGCTGCGACGTCCCCGGGAACTCCGTGCTGTCACCCATGGCCTCGTAGCGGCCGAAGAGGTTCATGTGGCCGCCGGCCGACTCGAACATGAGGTTGCCGAAGCGGACGGCGTCGCAGCGGAGCGCGACGGCCCAAAGGTCCGCGTGCAGGCGGTAGAGGCCCTCGGCGTCGCGCCAGTCGAGGACCGGTGCACCCCGGCCCGTGCCGTAGGTGAAGCGGTCGAGATCGACGTCGGGGATGGACGGGTCCCGGGGCTCCGTACCCGGCGCGCACGCGACCGGATCGGTCATGCCGCCGCCTCCGCCGCCTCCGCCGCCTCCGCCTCCGCCTCCGCCTCCGCCGTCCATGCCGTCGAGGAGGGCTTCGGCCTCGACGAGGCGACGCTCGATGGCGCGGATGGACTCGAGGTGAAGCTCGAGCTTCAGCTTCGACGCTGCGCCGAGGGGTGAGGCATCGCCACGGTAGTGCCGGTACTGGGCCACGACCGTGTCGAGCACGCTCCGTTCGATGCGGAGCTCGCGCCGCTGGGCGTCGAGCGCGGGATCGGGGCCTTCCGGCGGGGCGGGGTCGTCCGGTGGCGGTGGGGGCGTCGGCGCCACGCTGCCGAAGAGCCGGTCGAAGACCTCGGAGGGGCGCTTCACGGGAAGCCGGGCCGTCCCGTCGGGGTTGTAGACCCGGTTGGCCTGGGCATCGCACGCGCCGCGGCGGAACCAGAGCCCGCTCGCCAGCGTGCCGCCGTCGCCGCCGAGGCTGCGGCGGAGCTTCTGGTCGAGGCTGGGCCCGCCGGCGCGGTCGACGCTGGCCGGGCGCTCGCCCACGAAGACCACCGTGCTCGTGTTGCAGTGCGCGCCGCCGAAGGTGCCCTGCGGCATGTCGCAGCCGAAGGTCGCCATCTTGCCCGCGAAGGGCGCGAGCGGCTCCAGGACGCCGTCGAAGTCGCGCTGCCAGTCCGGGTGGATGCCGAGGCCGAAGAAGGCGGTGACGAGGCGTCGCGGGGGCGGCGTGGCCTGACCCGCACCCGAGCGCAGGCCGAGCTCCGCGAAGAGGGGGAGGCCGATGGCCACCGTGCCCGCGCCGCGCAGGAAGGTGCGGCGTGAAAGACCGGAGCGCCTCGGCGCGCGGCGGCGCTGGCTCATTCGACCGGCTCCCGCGTCCGGAAGAGGTCGTGCACCACGAGGGCCCGGACGATGGCGCGCCAGCTTCCGCCAGCGGCCTCGGCTTCGTCCGTGATCTCGGCGACGGCGCGGTCCTGCGCCTCCCCCAGCGTCGCGCCGAGGCCGTGCTCGAGGATGCGCCGCGTCAGGCAGCGGCGGACCCGCGGGCTCCGCGCCAGCGATGTGGCCAGCTCGTCGTAGTCGCCGAAGGGAATGGGGCGTCCCGCGAGGGCCTGCGGGATCCACCCGTCGACGCGAACGGGCTCGCCATTGGTGTCGAGGGTGCGGTGGCCGCCGCGGTAGTCGAAGGCCTCGAAGCCGTAGGCGATGGGATCGAAGTCCGCGTGGCAGGCGCCGCATTCAGGTCGCGCGAGCCGCGCTTCGGCGATCTCGCGATAGGTCGCGTCTTCGGGGAGCTCCCCCACGAAGGCGTCGATGGCCTCCTGGAGCGTGTCCGGCGGATCCGGCGCTTCGCCACAGAAGAGCTGCCGCTGCAGGAAGAGGCCGCGCGCGACGATGGCGCCGCCGTCGGCGTTGGTCATGCCGGCGATGACACCCGGCTGCGCGAGCAGGCCGCCGCGGCCCGGCACGGCCTCGAGGTCGTAGCGTCGAATGCCCTCGCCGCTCGGCTCGAGCCCGTAGGCTTCGGCGAGCGCCGGCGTGAGCATGGCGCTGGGGTCGTCGATCATGCGGAGAAGATCGTCGTCTGCCCGAGCGTGGGCTGCGTAGAAGGCCGCGGCGCTCGCGAGGAGCTCGCCCTTCAGGCCGTCGTCGTCCGGGATCTTCGCCAGCCGCGCCCAGTCCACGACGAAGCGCTCGTGGACCCGGGAGGTGCGCGGGTCATCCAGCATGCGCTCGAGGGCGGCTAGCACGCCGGCGGGCGCGTCGAGCTCGCCGTCTTCCGCGGCCGCGAGGAGCGCGGCGTCGGGCCCGCTCTTCCACACGAGGTAGCTCAGCCGCGCAGCCATGGCATGGCCGCGGAGCGGCTGACCGCTTCGCTCGTCCTCGACCAGGTAGAGAAAGGGCGGCGATTGGAGCATCGCCTCGCCCACGGCCTGGGCCGCTCGCTCGAAGGGGCGCTCCACGTCTTCGCTCGCGACCGCGCGGAAGAGGCCCGTGAAGAGGGCGCGCTCCCGGTCGTCGAGGGGGCGCCGGAAAAAGGGCAGCGCGAGCGCGTCGGCGACGGCGGTGGCGCAGGCCATGCCAGTCCCCGTGCAGCCGGCGGCGTCCACGAGCTGCGCGAAGCCCTCGGCCTGGACTACGGCTCGAGCGAGGGCCTGGAAGGCGAAGGCCTGCTGCTCCGAGACGCTCTGCCCCGTGGCGACGGTCTCGAAGCCCTCGGCCTGCACCTCCGGGAGCATCGCCACGGCCGCGGCCGGTAGCGACTCGGCGAGCAGATCCTCAAGCGTGAAGACGAGCTCCGCGTTGGTCAGCCGCCGAGCGACGGGCGCGACGGGCGCGAAGGGCGTGTCCGGGAAGCCCAGCGGGGGCTCGAAGGCGCCGGGCGGGAGCACGCCGTTCGTGTCGCCGGCCATCGGATCCCCGATGCTCCCGGTACACGCGCCGAGCAGCGCGAGGAGTGAAAGCGCCCGCCCCACACCTCGACGATGCCTGCCCACCCCCTGAACGGCTCGTTACGCCGCCGGCGTGCGGGCGGAAGTGCGGACGGGGCCCGGAGTAGGCTCGCTCCATGGGCAGCTGGGACGACGCCGCGGTGGGCTGGGACGAGGATCCGATGGTGTGCGCCTACGCCGATGCGGCCTTCGCGAGCCTGGAGCGGCTCCTCGAGAAGCGCGGCGTGACGCACGCCGGCGCGCGGGTGCTCGACTTCGGCTGCGGTCCGGGCCAGCTCTCCGCGCGCTTCCGGCCCGCTGCGGCCGTACTGGCCATCGACGCCGCGCCGAAGATGATCGAGGTGCTCCGGGCCAAGGCCTTGCCGAACGTCGACGCCCGCACCGCGCCCCTCGGGGAGAACGACGGGCCCTTCGACCTGGCGGTCGCGTCGTCCGTCTGCGCCTTCCTCCCGGACTATCCGGCGACGCTACGGACCCTCGCCGCGACGCTCTCGCCCGGCGGGCTCTTCGTCCAGTGGGATTGGGAGCGCCCCCCGGGCGAGACGCGGACGGAGGAGAGCTTTGGGCTCACGCGCCGAGAGATCGAGGATGCGCTCCGCGGGGCCGAGCTCGAGCTCGTCGCCCTGGAGCAGGCGTTCTCGCTCGCGGTGCCCGGAAGCGAGACGCGCATGGAGCCCCTGATGGGCGTGGGCCGGCGCCCCGGCTGAGCGCTCCGACGGCTCGCCCACGCTCAGCGCTGCTCGCGGCGCGCGATCCACTCGGCCACGCGCTCGATGCCCTTCTTCAGATGCCGCCGATAGGTGCTGAAGGGCACACCGACGCGCTCCGCGGCGGCCTCACGCGTCGGGGCCGGTCTCACGTAGGCCGCGTGAAGGGCGCGCAGGAGCTTCCGGTCCTTCGGATGGCCGTCGAGGCTCTCGAGGGCGGCGTCGAGGAGCGCCTTCACGGAGGGGAACGCGCCGCTTCGGATGGAGGCCGTGCTGGCGAGCTGCGTCACCTCCAGCTCGTCTCCGCGCACGTAGAGGCGAAGCGCGGCGCGAACGGCCGCCTCGATGGCTCCCGGCGGGAGCCCAGCGCGCGCCGGGGCGCCATCGGGGCCTTCCTCCCCGAGGGCGCGGTCCAGCATGGCTTCGCACCATTGGCGCCGGGGGATCGAGCGGAGATCCACGATGAAAGCCGTCGCTGGGCCCTTCATGGCGAGCTCGACGGGAACCCGCGACGACGGGCCGTGCGCCGCCGCGAAGGCTCCGAAGGCCGCGCTCGTGAGGATCGTGGCGAAGGCCACGTTGGTGGTGCGGACGGTCGCGTAGAAGGACCAATGGTGGCGGAGCTTCAGGAGCGGCGGCAGATCCGGGTCCGTGAAGATCTGCGTCGAGAGGACGATGCGCTGGCCGGCCTCGACGCCGCCCATCTCGTCGAGGGTCGCGGCGAGCGTCCGGAGCGAGGGATCGCCCGCCAGGTCCACGGCGTCGAAGCCGTCGAGCACGGTGTGCAGCGTGACCAGGCGCGCCACGCCCCGATGGTCTCGGAAGAGGCGAACGTCTTCCGGGCGCCGCGCGAGCCAGTGCGCGAGAATGTCGGGCCCGGGGCTCTCCGGGTAGAGTTCGCGGGCGCGCTGAATCAGCGCGCCGCCCTCCTCGGGCTGAGGAACGTCGACCCAGCCCGTTCCGAGCTGGTCGAAGTCGATGACCTGGTGGAGTCGCGGATCGACGCGGAGGAGGTGAAGGCAGTCGAAGAAGGCCTCCAGCGCGGCCGGCTCGGGCCCTTCGACGCGGTCGAGGAGCACGCGGCCGAGGCGTCGGTGAAGCGCTCCGTAGCCTTCTCGGTCCCGCCAGCGAAAGTCGGCGTCGATGACGTCCCGGGCGAGGGCATGCGGCATCAGGCCTCGCGGCGAGCCCGTCATGAAAGGGAGACCGCGCAGCCAGTCGAAGAGGTCCGCCACGTCGCCGCCCACGACGTCGCGAAGGAGCGTCTCGTCCGTGAAGCGCGCATGGGCGGCCAGGCGTAGCGCCGCGCGGTGGGCCTCGCTCGGGACCTTCGCCACGAAGCGATCCATGAGCGCCGAGAGCAGGCGCGGGCTCTCTTCGAGGCGCTCGGCGCCCTCGCTCCGCGCGACCTCCGCTGCGAGCGTGAGCGCCAGGGGATGGCCGCGGGTCAGCGTCACGAGGGCCGCGTGGCGTGCGCTCGGCACGTCTTCGTCGGCGAGGAAACGCGTCGCGGAGGCGGCGTCGAGGTTGGCCAGGGGCAGCTCCAGGAGGAGCTCGCGGAAGCCAGGATCGGTGCGCCAAGCCACGCCCGGCGCGCGCCGCGAGGCGAAGACCACGATGCTCTCGGCGGGAAGGGCCGGGAGGAAGGCCTCGCCCATCCAGGCCTCGCAGGCGGCGCCGTGCTCCCAGGTGTCGAAGAAGAGCACCACGCGCTCGGCGTCGAGGAGGTGCTCGGCCAGCCGCTCCGTGGGCACGCCGAAGGCCGCGGCGAGCTCGGCTTCGATGCCTTCGGGCGAACCCTCCACGAGCTGGAGGTCCACCACGGCGGCGGCGAGGTCCCGGTCCTGGGCGAGCCTACGCCAGCGCCGGACGAGCGTGCTCTTTCCGACGCCGCCCACGCCGTGCAGCCAGACGAGGCGCGGCTCGGGGGCCTCGAGCACGGCCTCGAAGCGTGCGATCTCGCCGCTCCGGCCCACGAGCCCGCGGGTTCGGGCCTCTCGGAGCCGTCCTCCGAGCGTCGCCCCCTTCCGCCGCCCGTCCACGGATCGTCGAATATCACCGATGATTGGCCCCGAAAACGCCGATGTGAGCGCGAAGTGAGCCGGGAGTGGGCTGGAAAGCGAGCCGGCAAGCGGAGGAGAGTCGTCGAGCCCTGGAGGAGGGATCATGACGACGATTCACGAAGGACCCGCGCTCGCCCCCCTGACCGACGACCAGTTCCCGCTGCAGTCCGTCTACCGCTGGGAGCGTGAGCGACCGAACGACCCCTACCTGACCCAGCCCCTCGGTGGCGGGGAGGTCGACGTCTATTCGTGGCGCCGCACCGTTGGGGAGGCGCGACGCGTGGCGGCCTACCTTCGTTCCCTCGAGCTGCCCGCGGGGAGCCGCGTCGCGCTCGTCACGAAGAACTGCGCGCACCACTTCATCTGGGATCTCGGCATCTGGATGGCCGGTCACGTCGCCGTGTCCATCTACCCGACGGTCTC
>ERZ1740059.1118-NODE-1118-length-13621-cov-15.364072_pt1 | contig 13621 bp, 11 predicted proteins | sample MGYA00581744_ERZ1740059 | MGnify/ENA primary metagenome ERZ1740059 (study PRJEB43018, sample SAMN04849738) | marine metagenome | isolation source: floating plastic debris | place: Pacific Ocean | collected 2008-08-28 | study: EMG produced TPA metagenomics... | reverse complement strand
GAATCTTGCGATTCAATCCGATCAAAAAAGTCGTCGGATAGATTGGGTAGAGAGGGACTCGAACCCTCAAGATTTTCATCGTTACATTTTGAGTGTAATGCGTTTACCTATTTCGCCATCTACCCCTTATAATAAATAAATATACCATATTAAACTTTATATTACAATAAAAAATTTAAATAAAATATGAGCAATTCTGAAAAAGTTTTAAGTCAGCTGATGGACAAGCCTTATGAGTACGGATTCAATACGAAAATAGAAAAAGACGTAATTCCTACGGGACTAAATCAGTCTACAGTTAAGTTAATATCTTATAAGAAAGAAGAGCCTGAATTTCTACTTAATTTTAGGTTAAAAGCTTTTGAAAAATGGAACAAATTACAGTCCCCATCATGGGCCTATCTTAAATCTCCGCTTATAGATTATCAAAGTATGACTTATTATTCAGCTCCTAAGAAAAAAAAGAGATTAAATAGCTTAGATGAAGCGGATCCAGAATTATTGAAAACATTTGAAAAGCTTGGAATTTCACTTAATGAACAAAAAAGATTAAGTAACGTAGCGGTTGATGCAGTATTCGATAGTGTATCAATAGGTGTCACATTTCGAAAAGAACTAGCCAAATATGGTGTCATATTTTGTTCTATATCTGATGCTATAAAATTATACCCTGATCTAGTTAAAAAATATCTTGGTTTGGTCGTCCCTATGGGTGATAACTTCTTTGCTGCGTTAAATTCTGCAGTATTTACTGATGGATCTTTTTGTTACATCCCAAAAAACTTAAAATGTCCTATTGAACTATCAACTTATTTTAGGATTAATGATGAAGAGTCTGGTCAATTTGAGCGAACTTTGATAATTGCCGAAAAAAATAGCTATGTTAGCTATTTAGAGGGATGTACCGCACCAAAATATGATTCGAATCAATTACACGCAGCAATCGTAGAATTGGTTGCACTAGAAAATGCAGAAATAAAATATTCTACCGTACAAAATTGGTACGCGGGAGATGAAAATGGAAAAGGGGGGATATTTAATTTTGTTACCAAAAGAGGACTATGTGATAAAAATGCGAAGATATCATGGACTCAAGTTGAAACAGGGTCAGCAATAACATGGAAATATCCAAGTTGTATTTTAGCAGGAGATAGTTCTATTGGTGAGTTTTATTCAGTTGCCTTGACTAACTTTAAACAGGAAGCGGATACAGGAACAAAAATGTTACATTTAGGGAGCGAAACAAAGAGCAAGATAATATCTAAGGGAATATCCGGTGGAAAATCCAAAAATACTTATCGAGGTTTAGTAAAAGTAAATACGAAAGCATGTAATGCAAAAAATTATTCACAATGTGATTCTTTATTAATCGGAAGCTTGTCTCAAGCTAATACATTTCCCTATATTGAAGTGGAAAATTCGTCTGCCAACATCGAGCATGAAGCAGTCACTTCGAAAATTGAAGAAGAAAAAATCTTTTATTTTCAGCAGAGGGGTATTAAGCTCGAAGAAGCCATTAGTTTAATAATAAACGGATTCTGTAAAGATGTTTTTAATCAGTTACCTTTAGAATTTGCGAGTGAGGCTGACAAATTATTAAACCTCAAACTAGAAGGGACCGTTGGTTAAATATGAATAATCAAATATTATATAAAAATTCATACTAAAATTAAAATGTCTAAATTACTTAACATTTCTAATCTTGAAGTTTCAACTTTGGATAATAAAACAAAAATTATAAACAATTTAAATTTAAATATTGGAAAAGGAGAAATTCATGTTATAATGGGTCCGAATGGGTCTGGAAAAAGTACTCTATCAAAAGTTTTAGCGGGACATCCAGCATATTCTATTAAAAATGGAAACATTCATTTTAAGAATCAGGATATTAAAAAACTAGAACCAGAAGAAAGATCACATTTAGGTATATTTCTAGCATTTCAATATCCTGTAGAGTTACCTGGCGTTAGTAACGAAGATTTCTTACGATTAGCATACAATTCAAAGCAAAAATTTCTGAATAAAGAAACCTTAGATCCGTTAAAATTCTTTAGTTTGATTCAAGAAAAAATGAAAATAATTGATATGAATCCAGCATTTCTTAATCGAAATGTAAATGAAGGATTTTCCGGTGGGGAGAAAAAAAGGAATGAAATACTTCAACTTGCGCTATTGGATTCAGAGCTAGCAATTCTAGATGAAACGGATTCAGGCCTTGATATTGATGCTTTGAGAATAATAGGTAATGGAATTAATTCGTTAATGAGTGAAAACAAATCAATTATTTTAATAACACATTACCAACGATTACTAGATTACATAAAACCAGATTTCGTTCATGTTATGGTTGAAGGGAAAATAATTAAAACTGGTGATTACAAGTTAGTACAAGAATTAGAAGTTAAGGGATATAATTGGCTCAAATAATCGATAAATGAGCCAAAATTGATACGTTATGTTTACGCTGCCTCAGACTGTAATGATTTTTTACATTCTGAGATTGCTTCTTTTAATAAGTCTTCAGCTGTCGATGTAAATTGCTTTGTTGAGACAATTTCATCAGTGTACTTCGATTTAGCTGTTTTAAGTGTACTTAAAAGAGAAGTAATAAATTTCTTAATTTGGTTTAATTCTATATCATCTAGATATCCATTAGTTCCAGTATAAATAATAGCAATCTGATCTGAAACTGAATATGGCGAATTTTGTGGTTGCTTCAAAATTTCTCTTAATCTTTGACCACGTGCAAGTTGATTTTGTGTGGCTTTATCGAGATCAGATGAGAATTGTGAAAAAGCCTCTAATTCTGCAAATTGAGCAAGTTCAAGTTTTAGTTTTCCGGCTACTTTTTTCATTGCTTTTATTTGCGCGGCAGATCCTACACGTGAAACTGAAATACCCACATTTATAGCAGGTCTCAGTCCTGCGTTGAATAAATCACCAGATAAGAATATTTGTCCATCTGTTATTGAGATAACATTTGTAGGAATATATGCTGAAACGTCACCAGCTTGCGTTTCTATGATCGGAAGTGCCGTCATGCTACCTCCACCTAATTTTTCATTCAATTTTGCTGCTCTTTCTAACAGTCTTGAATGTAAATAGAAAACATCGCCAGGATAAGCTTCACGTCCAGGAGGACGTCGAAGTAATAACGACATTTGTCGATATGCCTGCGCCTGTTTAGTTAAATCATCATAAATAACCAAAGTATGTTTTCCTTTATACATAAAATACTCAGCAATAGCCGCACCTGTATAGGGAGCTATATATTGTAGTGTAGCTGATTCATCAGCATTTGCTGCAACAATAACCGTATAATCTAAAGCGCCTTTCTCTTCTAGAACTTGAACTGTTTGCGCTACTGATGAAGCTTTTTGACCAATAGCTACATAGACACACACAACATTTTCGCTTCTTTGATTCAAAATTGTATCAATTGCGATAGAAGTTTTCCCTGTCTGACGGTCACCAATAATTAACTCACGTTGCCCTCGCCCTATAGGGATCATGGCATCAATTGCTGTAATTCCAGTTTGTAAAGGCTCACATACTGATTGGCGGCTAATAATGCCCGGAGCCATGGATTCTATTAATCTACTCTCCGCAGCAGGTAGAGGTCCCTTACCATCAATTGGTTTTGCTAGAGAGCTTACAACTCGTCCTAAAATTTGGTCACTAACTTCGATTTGAGCTATCTGCCCAGTTCGACGGACTTTAGTACCTTCGACAATTTGATTCCCTTCCCCCATTAATACAGCACCTACATTATCAGACTCTAAGTTTAGTGCAACACCTACCGTTTTTTCTGGGTCATCAAACTCCACTAATTCATTAGCCATAGCATTTTTTATTCCAAAAATCCGAGCAATGCCATCTCCTACTTGAATAACAGTACCCACTTCTTCAAAATCGAAGCTTTCATTGTCGTACTGTTTAATTTCACTTTTTATTATATTAACAATCTCTTTCGGATCAAATCCTTTCATTTTTAATTTTCTAACTAAAAAGTAAGCTATTTATTTACCAAAAACTTCTTTTAATTTGATGATTTTTTATCAATTCTCCCAAAAAACTTATTGAATTCATTACTAGCTGTAAAATTCAAAAATCCAGTACCTTGCGAAAATCCTAGGCTGAATCCTCCAATAATGGAGTTTGAAACTTTGTAGCTGTTTTTTATCTGAAATTCTGGGGAGACTTTTACTTTACTTTGCTGATTCAATTCTGTTTCTAAATTTTCTTTCAAAAAATTGGAAAATTGATATGAAATAAAGTTTGCTTCTAATTGCGTACCAAATTTACCAAGGGTTAATTCATACTGCTGAATTCTTAAGTATGTCCAATACTTTTGGAGAGTTTGAGACAAAACCTCTGCAATTAAATTAACTTTATTACTATCAATTAATAAATAAACTAAATTTTGAATTTTTTTGTTAACTGTTGGAAAAAACTTTGAAAAATATTGCTTTTTTTTCTCAACAGATATGAGTGGATTTTCAAAAAATTCAACAATTTCTCTTTCATCGTTAAATATTCCATTCATATCATCAATATTTTGATATATGTCAAAAAATTCTAATTTAGATGATAGTTTTGTGGAGTTCGAAATTAGTCCTTGAACATTCAGTATGTTCATAGAATCAGCATCATTTAATGTTTCTAATGCTACGGAAAACAAGGCATTAGCATAAGGTTCTGCTCTTCTAATTACTTGTTGATTTTTTTTCCGAACCTTTTTTTTCAATTTTGATTCGTTTGAGTGCAGTTCTGAGGAAGTAGACATAACTAATTTTATATCATCTCTATACTTTTTACTTTGTCTAAAACTAAATCTTTTTGACGTGACATTTTTAGAATTTTACGAATTAGCATTAGTTTATGCACACTATTGAAATTAGATCCTTTTGTAAGTTTATCAATTTCATCGTTAATACACCAACTTAAAAACTCTAAAAGATCTCTCTTTGTTAATTCAGAACAAAGATTAGCCTGGGATAAAGTTGTTACACGAAATCGTGTGATGAAATTCTTTATTTTAGCTAAAAACTTTTTAGTTTTATTTATAAAGAATCGTTGTTCTAACTCACTTCTTTCTGCTAAACAACTATAAATTGAAATTTCTGCTTGCATCCATGTTGCTTGACAAAGTTCTAAACGAGTTTGACTTTCGTTCAATCTTAGCTCAATGTCTTGAAATGAGTTATATATTTGAGTTCTACGTAAATTTAAATTGGAAGAAAGCGTTCCTCGACCAGCTACAAATAGTAAAGCAAGTAAAAGAACAATATTTACAACATTTGTTTCTAAAATTTTCTCAAAGTCCAGAGATAGAATCAAACTTAAAACCATGAGTATGCTCTTTTAAATCTTTGATATAAATTTGATGAAAATAGTTTTTTTCGCTTTGAATTAGAGAAGGCGTCCAGATATCACTTCTTATTGTGAAAAAGTCCATTGATTGAAACGTTAGTGTCGTTGAATATGTTAAAAAATATTCTAAAGCTTCCCATCTTGATAGTACAAATGAAAAGTTGACATTTTCTTCATTTCGCTTATATCGCTTTTGAAAGTCTTGAGCAATAAAGATAAAGGCGTTATCTAAATTGTGAACTCTCTTGTTTACATTATTCTTCACTAAAGTTTTTGTTTCATTCAATAATTGTAAGCATTCACATATAGAGTTTTGTGCAAATTGTAAATTCTTCGTTATTTTGGTTAACGCCTTTGACACAAAAGATTTGCGTTTTTCAAGAATAGTCAATACTGGGCTATACAAAATGAATTTCAGAATTACCATTAATATTACAAATTGTATTGCTATAAATGGTAATGTCCCATCAAAGTCAAATAGTCCACCTGCTTTCTCTTCAGAAATTAGTGAGAAAAATTCATTCATGTTAAAATTTTATAGTTTTATAAAATTGAGATTGTCACTTCTTTTTTAGGAAGTGACAATCATTTATGCACCAGTAAATGGATTTGCAAATAACAATGATAAAGCAACTACAAGTCCATAAATTGTTAAAGCCTCCATAAATGCTAAACTCAGTAGAAGAGTACCACGAATTTTATTCTCTGCCTCAGGTTGTCTTGCAATACCTTCTACTGCTTGACCTGCTGCGTTTCCTTGACCTATTCCAGGACCAATTGAAGCTAATCCTACTGCAACTCCTGCTGATACTACTGATGCTGCTGATATAATGGGATCCATATTTAAACCTAAGTTTTTTTAAAGTTAAATCTAAGCATAACAATCGGCAAGTTTCTCATAATAATTTGGTTAAAAACTTTTGGTAATAAAGACTAATACTAATGTTTGTTGTAATAATTATTCACTTGCTTCTGCGATGTAAGCTGCCGCTAAAGTTGAAAAGATTAAAGCTTGTATTGATCCAGCAAATACGCCTAAAACCATTATTGGTAATGGAATTAATATTGGAACCAGCATCGTCAATACAGATACGGTCAGTTCGTCAGCTAAAATATTACCAAAAAGTCTAAAACTTAATGATAAAGGCTTGGTGAAATCTTCTAAAATATTTATTGGAAGTAAAACAGGAGTTGGTTCTAAATATCTCTTGAAATAACCCAGTCCTTTTTTTCTAAACCCAGCGAAGAAATAGGCTAATGATACCAATAATGCTAAAGCTGCTGTTGTATTTATATCATTTGTAGGTGCCGCAAGCTCACCTTCTGGTAATTTAATAAACTTCCAAGGGACAATTGCTCCCATCCAATTTGATCCAAAAATAAACAAGAACAATGTCCCCACAAATGGTAACCAAAATTCATACTCACTTTCACCTAGTTGATTTTTAGCAATATCAATAACAAATTCGACAATACTCTCTGCTAAGTTTTGCAGTCCTCTTGGTATTTGTTCAATATTTTTTGTACCAAAGAATGAAATAAAAAGAATAATTACACTGACGATCCAGCTAACAATAAAAACTTGCCCATGCAAACTCAAAGAATTTATTTCCCAATAAAAATGCTTTCCTACTTCAATATCAGATAAAAACATGACTTTATAAAATTTAGTTTAATGATTATATTAACTAGAGTTATTATTCTGTAATAGAATAATAACATGTATAAAATTCTACAATATTACCTAGATTATTCCCCTAGTGAAAATTTAGTAAATCGATTAATTCTTATATTTTCACCTAAAAGTGCAACTGTCTGTTTAATTAAAGTGTCAACCGTAAGGTTTGGATCCTTCACATAAGGTTGATGTAATAAACACAATGCTTTCATTGATTTGTCTACTCTATTAGTAATTATTTTCTCCTGTATTTCTTTTGGTTTTGTTTTGATGTCTTCTTTACCAGATTCAATAGAAATTTCTTTATCTTTAATCTCATGAGGGATTTCGTCCAGGTCTAAATATTGCACCTCAGGTGAAGCTGCGATCTGCATGGCCACAGTTTTTGCGAGCTCTTTGAATTCTTCTCTTCTTGCGACAAAATCGGTCTCGCAGTTCAGTTCTACTAGTACTCCAAGTTTTGATCCGTTATGTATATAAGCTTCGATTATTCCTTCTGAGGTTGTTCTTATTGATTTCTTTTCTGCTGAAGCTAGTCCTTTTTTTCGCAAATTTTCAACAGCTTTAGTAAAATCTCCCTTACTTTCTTCCAGTGCTTTTTTACAATTCATCATCCCAGCACCTGTCTTTTCACGTAATTCTTTAACTGTTTGAGCGGTAATTGCCATTTTTTTTTAATACTTTTTTAAATTTTTTTCATATAGCCTTTTATAATATTGTTTGCAATGACTCCATAAAATACCTTTAATGATTTAACAGTGTCGTCATTTCCTGGTACTGAAATAAACGTCAAATCTGGATCTGCATCCGTATCAACTAGACATATTACTGGAATTTTCAGACCAATAGCTTCTTTGATACCAATCAATTCGTGCATTTGATCGGCAACTACAACTACGTCCGGTAACTTTTCCATATGCTTCACCCCATTTAAATACTTTCTTAGCTTCTCTAATTCTTTATATTTTTTCGCGGCCTCTTTCTTTACAAGATGAGAAAAATTAGTTGTTTTCTCTTCTTTCTCTAAATCTTTAAGTCGCTGTATTCTTTTCTTCATTGTTTCCCAATTTGTTAGCATACCCCCGAGCCAACGATGATTCACATAAAAAGCTCCACATCTAGTCGCTTGTTGTGCTACTACTTTACTTGCTTCTTTTTTTGTTCCAATAAATAAAAATGTTTTTTTACTTTCTGCGCATACACGCGTAAACTTAGCCGCCTTTTTTAACGCTTGATCAGTTTGGAGTAAATCAATCATATGATATCCATTGTATTCACTATGAATATATTTAAACATTTTTGGGTTCCAATCTTTAGCAAGGTGCCCGTAGTGTAATCCCGCTTTAAAAAAAAGATTAAAACGTGTTTTCTTGTTCTTTGTTGTACTTAATGGAAGATCTTCCAAATTTTGTTTTCTATCATTTAAAGTTGCCATAAGCTTATTATTATTACGTATGAATTACAATGAATTAGTTTAAAGTAAGAATTTAATATTCGCAAGATTAGTCCTTTAAGATACTATATTTGTTTCAAATCAAATAATTAAACTTTATATTCATTATTTCATTTATTCAATATAAGGCTTGAAGCCAGTTCCTGCTGGAATCATTTTTCCAACAATAATACTTTCTTTAATTCCGAATAACCAATCTATTTTTCCTTCTATCGCTGCTTCCGTTAAAACCCTTCTTGTCTCTTGAAAACTAGCAGCTGCTAAGAAACTTTCATTTTTCAAGCAAGCCTTTGAGATTCCAAGTAAAGCTGGTCTATATAAAACAGGTAATAAACCAGTTTGAACAAGACTTTTATTAACTATCTGTAATTGTACAAAGTTGATTAAATCGTCGGGTAATAGCGTAGTTAACCCACCATCGATTACCTTCACCTTTGATGTCATTTTTCTTATGATGACTTCGATATGTTTATCAGAAATACTTACACCTTGTGAGCGATAAACATCTTGAACGTTTGATAACAAAGACAATTGTACCTTTGCAAAGCTTCGATATGTCGCTGATTCAATATTTGAATATTGACGAAAATAATCAAAGTAACTCTCTAAAAGAAAATGCGCATTAAAAGGTTGTGCAGTCAATTTTGCACCCGCGTTAATGAACTGACCCAGCTTAACTATAGGCTCTTGATCCATTTCAATAATTTCGTCAACAATACCTCTTAGACCGACTTTATACTTTTTACCTTCTTTTCGGATATTGTATATTAACCCAGACTGGCTATTTGATAAAATAACTTTGCGAGACATCCTAGCTTCAAGAATTGCTTCTACTTTTGGTAGACCTTGAATAATATCATTTGTACGAGCTCGTTTATATTTAAGCAATCCTAATAATTCACCCTTTCTAATGAAAGCATGATTACTTGGATATACAAAAGCCCCACTCGAAAATAAATAGACTTTTCCCTTATGAATATCTATAGTATTTTCATTATTTTTTATTACAAATCCACCTATGTGTGATTTTAAGCCGGGACTTATTTCTGTCCCAATTGCCACGAAGTTATTTTCTTTAATAAAAACATCTTTTTTTTCTGCTGCTTGTGTATTGATTCTACAAATATCATTATCACGAACTATTAAAAGTTGACGTTCATTCTGATATAAGTGATCTTTTATTTTTCGAATCTTTCCTGCTACATTACTTAATATGTTTATAGAAGCAAAATTTGTATAAGGCTCAAGATACTGGTTATTTAGAAAAAATGTTGATAATGTAATTTCTTGCTCTTTAATATTTGGACCTGTTAAACTGTCAAGCGATAATTTTTCAGAAAAATGTATCTCGAAAAAGCGATGAGCTTCCCCGGCTTCTATTCTTCTGATAAGACTAGTCTTAACTTTAGTTTGGTTTATGCCTTTTGTATCAGTTTTAAGTAGTAAAAATGTTCGCTTTATACAGATTGGATCGCTAGACTTTACAAATTTCTTCTTGATGTAAGGGTATGTAATTTTTGTCCGTAAAAATATTAAAGAATTTGCAGATGGTCGGAAATTAGAAAAATCTCTAACCTCGCTTTGTTTCTTTGGAATGTTAAAACAAGTTATTGGTCGAAGAAGAATATATGTGGATTTCTTTCTCTTGTAAATTTCTACGTATGTGAGCTCTTCTATCTTAATGGAATTCCACAATAGCTCACCAGGATATAAGATATATTTATTTAGTCTATGATACTTGCCTAACAATTTTGATTTTTTTAATTTATAAGAAATCCCGGGTTTGATAAAAATCTCTTTTACTTTTTTTTGTTTTATTTTTATTTCACATAACCCATGCATTCTTGTATAAGGTCCATTTTTCCATAATTGTACTTTTTCTTTTAAGAAAGTACTGGAAGAAATGTAAACATTCTTTTGGTCTAAATTAACACTGTATGTTTGTTGAGAAATGTGCAGTATTGTAGTTAATGTATCAATAATCGATTTGCTTCCAGATATAGCTATCTCGTGATCACGTATGAAAGAAAAAGAACCGCCGAAAGGCAGCATATATTTGATGTTGACTATTTCACCTAAACGACGATTTAGTATAGGAGATTCGAAACTATTTAATATTAATTTCTTTTTATCTTTCTTTTGTGTTTGAGCAACACAATAATTTTCTTGCTCTCGACTAGATGTTATTATTACTGGTGCTAAATCTAAAATTATTGGTGAGATACGTATCTCCAATTCAATATTTCTTTTGTTTAGTCCAGAACGATAAAGATTAACAGTTCCCGCATATTCGTTATAAAGATTTATATTAGCGATATAATCCAATTTCGTTATTGATTCATCTTTTTTTACTAAAACTTTGCTTCTACAAAAAGTTGATAGAGGTTGACCAGCTAAAATCCAAGCTAATATGTTAGAAGTTTTAGCAATAGAAAGAGATGAATGATAATCATGACGTATTAGTACTTCTCCATTAATATCAGAGAAAATCCTATAACTTGCCTCTTGATTAGTATTTTCATCAAAATTGTATATTAATTCATATAACGGGTCACCACGTCTTATAAACTCATTGTGATTAATCTCTAAAAGCGTACCTTTATTAATCTTTAATCTTACCTGTTCATTGTTGAATCCTCTAATTTTGATGTATGATGAATTCTGAATAATCCATACTACTTTTCCTGAAGAATTTCGTGAGTTGATCGCTTTGAGCTTTGGGCTAAAACAGACCTTTCCGGAAAATTTTGAATAAATTTTCTGACGAGTTTTCCCACTGAAAACACCACCAGTATGAAATGTTCGCATTGTTAGCTGAGTACCTGGCTCACCGATAGATTGCGCTGCAATAACGCCAACTGTTTCTCCAAGACCAACAGCTCGATTCGTTGCAAGATTCCAGCCGTAACATTTACTACAAATAGAGCGACTTGATTGACAAGTTAATGGTGAACGTACTTTTATAGCCCTAATATTTAAACTAATAAAAAATTGTGCTTTACTGGGAGTTATAATTTCACCTTCTTTTAATAATATTGTACCATTGTTACTCTTAATATCTGTGCCCAGAGTCCGACCGATTATTCTTTCACGGAATGGAACAATTAATTCTCCTTTATTGAATATATCACCAACTAGAAGACCATTTTTTGTTCCACAATCTAAGTCACGAATAACAAGGTCTTGCGCTACATCTACTAGACGTCTTGTCAAGTAACCAGCATCAGCTGTTCTTAATGCAGTATCGACGACCCCTTTCCGTGCACCATAAGAAGAGATGATGTAATCTGTCACTGTTAAACCTTCACGGAAATTATTTTTGATAGGAACTTCTATAAGATCTCCGCTAGGATTCGCCATCATACCACGCATTCCCACTAATTGATGAACTTGAGTTAAGTTTCCTCTAGCACCGGAAAATGACATCATATAAATCGAATTCAATGGATCACTTTTTTTAAAATAAGCAGTGACCTGACTCTTTAACCTTTCACTAATTTCTAGCCATACTTCTAGAACTCCTTGAAATCTTTCAATTTTAGATATCTTACCTGATTGGTACTTTATTTCCAGCTCATTTACAAATCGATTACCCGCTTGTATCAAGTTCTTTTTCGCTGGTGCAACACGTAAATCTTCTGGACCAATCGAAATTCCCGAATCTGTAGCGTATCTAAAACCTATTTCTTTTAATTTATCTAATAGATATGCTGTTCTTGTTACGCCATACTCTATAAAAGCTGACTTAACCAACAATTGTATTTCTTTTTTATTTATAGTCTTATCGCGGAAAAGATTTGACATTTTTTTATTTACCTTTTAATGCACGATTTGTTACTTGATTAAATAGAATTCTTCCGACTGTCGTTTTTATATATCCAACAATGAATTCCCCGTTACTTCTTTGTTTTATTTGATATGTAGAAAATATTTTAAGCATAGATCCATCTTTAAATTCTATACATTTTATTAACTGTTCATCTTTTTCGATCTTTCCGTAGTAACGAATCCAAACGTTATTGTGAATAAAAACTTTATTATCTAAATATGCCATTAATACATCTTTTGCGGAGGAAAAATAATGTCCATCCTTCTCATATTCCAGACCCAGACTTGTTGTTAAGTAATATAAACCGAGAACTATATCTTGAGAAGGTGCTGTAATGGCAGAACCACTAGCAGGAGATAAAATATTATTGGGGGCAAGCATTAACCTCTTTGCTTCTAACCGTGCTTCATAGGATAATGGAATATGAACAGCCATCTGATCTCCATCAAAGTCAGCATTAAAACCAGAGCAAACAAGAGGATGCAACTGGATTGCTTGCCCAGAAACAAGTGTCGGTTGAAAAGCTTGAATCCCTAAACGGTGAAGAGTTGGTGCTCGATTCAACAAAATTGGATGAGTTCCCATAATATTCCGTAAAATACGCCAAATGAAATGAGGTGAATCTTCTATCATATTTCGCGCTACTTTTAGAGTCGGAGCTATATTTCTTTTTAATAAAAATCGAAAGATAAAAGGACGGAATAATTCAACCCCTAACTCATAAGGAAGACCACATTGATGTAGCTTCAAACTTGGTTCCACTACTATAACAGAACGACCAGAATAATCGACACGTTTTCCTAATAAATTTTGACGAAAACGACCTTGCTTTCCTTCTAAGATATCAGTGAGTGATTTCAAGGGTTTGTTGTTTGTATTTGCACTTATTTGCCCATTTCGACCATTATCTATTAATGCATCGACTGCTTCCTGTAGCATCCGCTTTTCATTTTTTACGATAATATCAGGGGAGTTCATACCAAATAGCGTAATTAGTCGGTTATTTCGAATAATAATCTTTTTATACAATTCGTTTAAGTCCGAGCAAGCGAATACACCAGCGTTTAGTTGAATTATTGGTCTAAGACCAGGAGGAATAACCGGTAATACTGTTAGTAGCATCCACTCCGGTTTTGTATCCGTAGAGATAAAATTTTCTATCAATCTAATTCTTTTAATTAAACGTAAATACTCTGAGTCACGTGTAAATTCTAATTGATTAGATTCGAGAAGCATTAGTGAGATCAAAGATTCCCTTGATTTATTAATTTCATCTTCTAAATCTAGT
>ERZ1740059.1116-NODE-1116-length-13631-cov-5.763332_pt1 | contig 13631 bp, 10 predicted proteins | sample MGYA00581744_ERZ1740059 | MGnify/ENA primary metagenome ERZ1740059 (study PRJEB43018, sample SAMN04849738) | marine metagenome | isolation source: floating plastic debris | place: Pacific Ocean | collected 2008-08-28 | study: EMG produced TPA metagenomics... | reverse complement strand
ATCGGTGAGCTTGATCCCGACACGCCCGTCACGCGGCAGGCACCGCCGGGGAGCGCGAATGGCTCCACCAGAGTAGGCATCACTCAAGCGCTGAATTCGCTGCCGCGGGTGCGCAATGAGATTGCCACCGTTGAGGGCGCGCTCCGGTCGGAGCGCAGGACGCTGGCTCGGTTGGAAGCCGAGACCGAGACTTCTGAAGAGACCCTGACCCGACAGAAAGACCTCATTGCGCGCCTGGATCGGGATTTGATCGATCTGCAACGGGTGGAAGTCGAACTGCGCGACCGAACCGAAGGCAGTGCCCCGACGCCTCCGCCAGCTGAACCAGGGCTCCTCGATCGTTTGCGTCAGTATAACGGACCGGTGGCCTGGGCCGCGGCTGTGGGGCTGGTTGGTCTGATTATTCTGCTATTCCTGTTGGGGCGAAGGAAACGCACCATTTCAGCCGCCCCTTCTGTTGAAGCGGTAATCGAGGAACCGGCAGCGCCCGTCGCACCAGACGAGCCGGTTATGCCGCCCGCACCCATCCTCGATGGCGGACATGATGCGTTCGTGTCCTATTCGCACGCCAATGCCGAGACGGTCCTGCCGATCGTTCAGTCAATCGAAGAGGATGGCATTACCGTCTGGATCGATCGCGACGAGATGCGGGCGGGGCAGAATTGGGCCGGTCAGATCGTGCGCGCGATCAAGTCTGCCGATCGGTTTTGCCTGATGTGTTCCGCCCAGGCTTTTGAGTCCGACCACGTCCGGCGCGAAGTCTATCTGGCCGATAAATATGGAAAGAAAATGGTGCCAATCCGTCTCGACGCGACTGAAATGCCCGAAGACATCGAATACTTCCTGATCGGAAGGCAATGGATAGATCTGTTCGAAGTGGCAGAAGAAGACCGAATGAAGGCGATCAAGACCCTGCTGTCAGAGTCGGAAAATTAGCAAAATCTTTACCAAGCCTGAGTGATTCTTTCGCTGCATCGGAGTGCGCGTAGATGACCTCAAAATGGGCCGCTGGGGCCATGTCACTGACTGTTGCTTATTTTGCCTACCACGCATTTGCGGGGCAGCAGGGGCTTGGGGCATGGTCTGACAAACAGGCTGAATTGGCCGAAAAGAAAGCCGTCCTGGCCAAGCTTGAGGCGGAAAATGCTGCACTGCAAAAAGACATAGCTCGGCTGATTCCAGGCCAGGTCGATCCGGACCTGGTTGAGTTCCTCGCGCGCCGCGATCTCGGCTTCGTGTATCCCGGTGAGCTGGTGTTATTTGACCGCGCTGTCAAAGATGCAGAAATGCATAACTGATAAGACTCGACCTTACGTCAATCATCTGCGTATTTAATGCAAAAATACAACACTTAGGGAGCCCTTATGGCCAAAGCTGCGACCCCCAAACGCCGAAGCTCACCCAAGCTCAAGAAGGATGAGGCGCTTAAATATTACCGCGATATGTTGCTTATTCGGCGGTTTGATGAGCGCGCCGGCCATCTCTTCGGTAGGGGCAAGATTGCGGGTTTCTGTCACCTCTATATCGGTCAGGAAGCGGTGGTCACCGGCATGCAGGCTTGCCTTAAGGAAGGCGACCAGGTGATTACCGGCTATCGTGATCATGGACATATGCTGGCCTGTGACATGGATCCACGCGGGGTAATGGCGGAGTTGACCGGACGCAGCGGTGGCTATTCGCGCGGCAAAGGCGGCTCGATGCACATGTTCAGCCGCGAGAAGAACTTCTTCGGCGGTCACGGCATTGTTGGCGCACAGGTGCCGATTGGGACCGGCCTCGCCTTCTCGAACAAATATCTCGGCAAGGATAATGTAAGCCTGGCTTATTTCGGTGATGGCGCAGCCAATCAGGGCCAGGTCTATGAGGCCTTCAACATGGCGTCGCTCTGGGAGCTGCCCGTCGTCTACGTGATCGAGAACAACATGTACGCCATGGGCACAAGCGTGGAACGCCATGCCTCTGAAACCGAATTGTTCAAGCGGGGCATCTCGTTTGAGATTGCCGGCGAGGAAGTCGACGGCATGGATGTCTATGCGGTCAAGAAAGCAGGCGAAAAGGCGGTAAAGCATGCACGCTCTGGCAAGGGCCCATACATTCTTGAAATGAAGACTTATCGTTATCGCGGTCACTCCATGTCTGACCCAGCCAAGTATCGCAAGCGCGAAGAGGTCGATGATATCCGAAGTCACAATGACCCGATTGATGGTTTGAAAGGTCAGATCATCGAGCAGGGGATTTCTAGCGAGGACAACCTGAAAGCAATCGACAAAGAGATCCGCGCGATTGTCAAAGACGCGGCTGATTTCTCGCTTGAAAGCCCAGAACCGGATCCGGCTGAATTGTGGACCGATGTCCTGCTGCCGGTGGAGGCGTAATCATGGCTGTAGATATTTTGATGCCAGCCCTATCGCCCACCATGGAAGAGGGCACGCTGGCCAAATGGCTGAAAGGCGAAGGCGACAAGGTTGAAGCCGGCGATGTGATCGCGGAAATCGAAACCGACAAGGCGACCATGGAAGTCGAAGCCGTCGATGAAGGCACCCTGGCCAAGATCCTGATCCCGGAAGGCGCCGAAGGCGTAAAGGTGAGTGCCGTGATTGCTGTGCTGGCGGAAGATGGCGAGGATGCGAGCAGCGTGTCCGCACCGGCCGAGGCGCCGGTCGACAAGGTGACCCCGGTGGCCGAGCCGGAAGTGCTGGAAGCACAGGCCGCCTCTGATGCACCGGCGGCCGCTGTGCTCACTAACCCGGATATTCCAGAAGGTACGACCTTCACGAAAACGGTCCTGCGCGATGCCTTGCGCGATGCCATGGCCGAAGAAATGCGCCGGGATGAAACGGTCTTCGTCATGGGTGAGGAAGTCGCTGAATATCAGGGCGCCTATAAGGTCACCCGGGAATTGCTGCAGGAATTCGGCGCGCGCCGGGTCGTTGATACGCCGATTACCGAACATGGGTTTGCGGGCCTCGGCGTCGGCGCTGCGTTTGGTGGACTTCGCCCCGTCGTTGAATTTATGACGTTCAATTTCGCCATGCAGGCGATTGATCAGATCATCAACTCCGCCGCCAAGACCCTGTATATGTCAGGCGGTCAGATGGGCTGTCCGGTTGTCTTTCGTGGCCCGAACGCGGCGGCCTCGCGCGTCGGCGCGCAGCACAGTCAGGATTATGCCTCATGGTATGGACATGTGCCGGGCCTGAAAGTGGTCGCGCCGTGGGATGCCGGGTCGGCCAAGGCCTTGTTGAAATCCGCCATTCGCGATCCCAACCCGGTCGTCTTCCTGGAGCATGAGCTGCTTTACGGCCTTGAGTATGATGTGCCCGACCTCGACGACTATACGTTGCCGATCGGCAAAGCGGCGGTTATTCGCGAAGGCACGGATGTGACGCTGGTGGGCTATTCCCGCATGGTCGGCTTTGCGATGGACGCGGCGGAGCAACTCGCCGCCGAAGGCATTTCTGCGGAGGTGATTGACTTGCGCTCCATTCGCCCGCTCGACATGGATACGATTGTGCAGAGCGTGAAAAAGACCAATCGTCTGGTCACCGGCGAAGAAGGCTGGAAACATATGGGCGTTGGCGGCGAGATTGCTGCGGGCGTGACCGAGCTTGCTTTTGACTATCTCGATGCACCGCCCAGGCGGGTCACGCAAAAAGATGTGCCGCTGCCTTATGCGGGCAATCTCGAGGATATGAGTTTGCCCAATGCAGGCGATATCGTTGCTGCGGCGAAAGCCGTTTGCGAAGGCATGTAGGAGGGCGCCATGAAATCAATTGTTCTGTCTGTCGGAATCTCTGCACTGACGCTCGCTGGATGCGTATATGTGAATGCCGGTGAAGGGGGGTATGCTGGTGCGGCCTATGTCGAAGACTATGAAACGTATGATCCGGAAGTGGCTGCGATTGAAGCGGTGATACAGGACTATTTTGATGGTCAGGGCGAAGCCAGCCTGGAACGGCTGCAACGCGCCTTTCATCCCAATTCCTCCATGTTTGGCGTCGTCACCAATGATGAGGGCGAGAGCGATCTGCGCGTCTGGCCGAAAATGTATGATGTGATCGAAAACTGGGCGCAAAACGAGAACCCGCCCGGCGCCGGCCGAGACGGAGAAGTCCTGAGCATTGAGATCGTTGATGATCGCCTGGCGGTCGCCACGTTCCGTTATGCGGATCGGTTTTATGACGCCTTCTCTCTCGTCAAGATTGATGGCGAATGGAAAATCGCCGCCAAGACATTTATTCGGCAATAAGGACTCGATCGTGCGCGCCATTCTATTCATCTTTCGTCTCAGCTCTCGGGCGCTTGCCTCCTGTTCTGGAGCCCAGAGCACCGAGACGAATTCATTTACATGGACGACGGCTGGCGAGTTCGAGATTTCCTGTTCCGCGACACAGCTCGGTTTTGCCAAACGAGGGCCGCCTGAGGGACTGAATGGCAATATGAAATCCGCAGCAGCGAGGATTTGCGGGAGTGATTTCGAGCTGAACGATTTTCAAGTTCGGCTCAAATCCGGTACGAACACGCCGAATGAGTACGAGGCCGAAATTAAGTTCAAGTGCGATGCGACAACAGATGTGATGACGCGCGCGGATTCATTCAATGCAAAAGCGGTTTGCGCGAAAGCGATTTAGGTAGGCTGATCCATGTCGATCAATATTACGATGCCCGCACTAAGCCCCACAATGGAAGAGGGGACTCTGGCCAAGTGGAATGTGAAACCCGGTGACACGGTCGAGGCGGGCGATGTCATCGCTGAAATCGAGACCGACAAGGCGACAATGGAAGTCGAAGCCGTGGATGAAGGCACTGTCGCCCAGATCCTAGTCGAAGAAGGCACAGAAGGCGTCAAGGTGAATGCGATTATCGCCGTGCTCGCGGAAGAGGGAGAAGACGCTTCCTCTGTGTCCGCAGACGCGCCGGCCGCTGTACCTGCACCGTCCGAGCCCGCGCCCGCTAAAGGTGCGCCAGCCGCTGCGACGCCGGAAGCGCCAAAACAGGTGGCCTCCACGCCCGTCCAGATGCCAGCGCTTGGCGCCGGCGATGACCGGATCAAGGCGAGCCCATTGGCGCGCCGGATCGCGGCGTTAAAAGGCGTCGATCTCGCCGCTCTGAAAGGCAAGGGCTCAGGCCCGCATGGCCGCATCGTCAAGAAGGATGTCGAGAACGCACAGCCTGGCGCGGCGGCGCCGACGTCGACGGGTGCGCCTGCTTCGCCAGACGGTCTGATCCTGCCACAAGTTCTGGACGACCGCGTCTATGCGCCGGACTCCTATCGCCTTGAGCCGCTCGACGGCATGCGCAAGACGGTGGCCCGTCGCCTGACCCAGAGCTTCATGCAGGTGCCGCACTTCCCGCTCAATGTCGACATAGCGCTGGACAAGCTGCTGGCCGCCCGCAAGGGTATCAATGAAGCGGCGCCGGAAGGCGTCAAAGTCTCGGTCAATGACATGCTGATCAAGGCCTCCGCCATGGCGCTGATGGCGGAGCCGGACTGCAATGCCAGCTATAGTGACCATGGTATCGCTTATCATCATGGCGCACACATTTCGGTCGCGGTGGCGATTGATGGCGGCCTGATCACACCGGTCATTCGCGATGCCGAGAAGAAGGGCCTGGCCGACATTTCGGTCGAAATGAAAGACCTCGCCACCCGGGCTCGCGAACGGAAGCTGAAGCCACAGGAATATATGGGCGGGACGTTCTCGATCTCTAATCTCGGCATGTTCGGCATCAAGTCGTTTGCGTCGATCATCAACCCGCCGGAAGGCATGATCATGTCCGTCGGCGCGGGTGAGAAGCAACCCGTTATTGGCGCCAATGGTGAGCTTACCACTGCGACCATGATGGGCGTCACGCTGACTTGTGATCACCGTGTGATTGGCGGGGCCGAAGGCGCGCGCTGGTTGCAGGCGTTTAAGCGCTATGTCGAAACGCCTGAAAGTATGCTGCTGTAAGAATTGGAGGCCGGAATGGCTGATTTTGACCTGATCGTTATTGGTTCGGGCCCCGGCGGCTACGTCTCGGCCATTCGTGCCAGCCAGCTGGGCATGAAAACGGCGATTGTCGAACGCGAAAATCTGGGCGGCATCTGTCTCAATTGGGGCTGTATCCCGACCAAGGCCTTGCTGCGCTCGGCCGAGGTGCTGCATCTGGCCAAGTCCGCTGCAGCCTATGGTCTGAAAGTCGACAAAGCTGATTTCGATCTGGACGGCGTGGTCAAGCGTTCGCGCGGGGTGGCGGCGCAACTGTCCGGCGGTGTGAAACACTTGATGAAAAAGAACAAGATCACGGTGATCGAAGGCGATGCCCGACTTGAAAAGGGTGCGGACGCCCCGAAGGTTATCGTCAAGGATGCCAAGGGCAAAGATACGGCCTATCAGGCCAAGCATGTCCTGCTCGCCACCGGAGCGCGGGCGCGCGCCACCCCACACGCCGGGCCCCAGCCGGACGGCAAACTGGTCTGGACCTATCGCGAAGCCATGGTGCCGGACGCCTTGCCGAAGCGCCTTCTGGTGATTGGATCCGGCGCGATCGGGATTGAATTTGCCAGTTTCTACAATGAGCTTGGTTCGGATGTGACGGTGGTCGAAGCGGTGGATCGCATCCTGCCGGCCGAAGATGCGGAGATTTCGGCCTTCGCGCACAAATCGTTTGAGAAACAGGGCCTGACCATCAAGACAGCCGCGCAGGTCAAGGGTCTGAAAAAAGGCAAGGATAGCGTCACGGCGGAAGTGTCGGTCGGCGGCAAGACCGAGAAGATTGAAGTCGATCGAGTCATCCTCGCGATTGGCATCGTCGCGAATTCTGAAGGCCTGGGGCTCGAAAAGCTGGGGGCCAAACTGGACCGAACGCATGTCGTCGTTGATGGCTTCGGGAGGACGGGTGTCAAAGGCCTGTACGCGATTGGCGATCTGACCGGCGGCCCCTGGCTTGCGCATAAGGCCAGCCATGAAGGCGTCATCTGTGTCGAGAAGATTGCCGGCGAAATCGACGAGGCCCATCCATTCGATAGCTGGAATGTGCCCGGCTGTACCTATAGCCATCCGCAAGTCGCCAGTGTTGGCCTAACCGAAGCGGATGCGAAGAAGACCGGGAAGAAGCTGAAGGTCGGAAAATTCCCCTTTATCGGCAATGGCAAGGCGATTGCTCTTGGGGAGCCGGAAGGCCTGATCAAGACGATTTTCGATGCCGAAACTGGCGAGCTTCTGGGCGCCCATATGGTCGGTGCGGAAGTGACCGAATTGATCCAGGGCTATGTCATCGCGCGCGAAGGTGAGCTGACCGAAGAAGACCTCATGCATACAATCTTCCCGCACCCGACCCTGTCGGAAATGATGCATGAATCGGTGCTCGCCTCCGAAGGGCGTGTTCTGCATATGTAGGTCATGGGATGCACAAAAATTTCATGACATGCCGGTAATCTAACAAACCGAGGCAGATTTTTTCTGCGAAGGTCACCAATACGGTTGAATATACCAATCCTCCCGAATTGACCTTAGGGCAGTCATTTCTGTCATATTTTTGCAACTATTGCCGATCGAACTCAGTTGATTTCGCCCGAAATCGTCGTTTTGAGACGTCCTTTAATTGACAAAAATTCTCTCGGATCGATGTTTTTCGGGTCCGAACTTCGTGCTCCCCAAAACGAACAAATGCGAAGAAGGACAGTCATAATAATAAGAGAGGATAAAATATGGCTGAACTAAAATCGCGCTCTCGCTTGTTAAGCGGCGCGGCTTTGTCTTGGGCTTTGGTTGCGTTTGCACCAACGGCTCTGGCACAAGAAACCGGTTCGACAGATGATGCGGCGGCAGAAGACCGCGTGCTCGATACCGTGGTTTCGATCGGATCGCGTGTCCCATCACGATCTGCACTTGATACGCCGGCCCCCGTCGACGTCCTTCCAGGCGACGAGTTCGTGAACCAGGGCACAAATGATGTCTCTGACATTCTTCGAACCGCCGTTCCATCATACAATGTCAACACCCAGCCCATCTCGGATGCTGCGACGATCATTCGTCCAGCCAACGTGCGGGCGCTGTCCCCAGACAATGTCCTGGTCTTGTTGAACGGCAAGCGCCGTCACCGCGGATCGGTCATTTCATTCCTGGGTGGCGGGATCGCGGACGGTGCGCAAGGCGCAGATGTCAGCGTTATTCCTTCGCTGGCGCTGAGCCGGGTCGAGATCCTGCGCGATGGTGCATCATCCCAGTACGGGTCTGACGCGATCGCTGGTGTGATCAATTTCCAGCTGCGCGAAGACAGCAGCGGCGGCACCGTCGAAGCGGTCTACGGATCGACTTATGAAGGTGACGGCGACAATTACCGGATTGCTGGTAATATCGGTCTGCCCCTCGGCGAGAACGGGTTCCTGAACCTGACCGGCGAAGTGTCTGACACAGACGGTACCGTGCGCTCCATCGTGCGCGGTGACGTTGAGGCGCTAATCGCGGCTGGCAACACAGCTGTTGCGGATTTCCGCACCATCAACACCTATACCGATCAAGTGCCTCAATATTGGGGTCAACCTGACGTGAAGGACAATTTCAAACTGTTCTTCAATTCCGGTATTGATTTGAATGAGAACACCGAAATCTATGCCTTCGGTAACTACGCTCAGCGGACGGTAGAAGGCGGTTTCTTCTATCGGAACCCGACCAATCGCGGCGGTGTTTATCGCGGACCAACGGTTGATCCGCTGACCGGTCTTGAAGACCCCACGGGAGTCGCATCGATTCTGGTCGGTGACCTGGATGGCGTCGGTACAGGCGGGGCCTGTCCAGCCGGTATTCCGCTGACTGAGGGCGGCGGTCTGATCGCAGATCCGACCATTCTCGCGCAAGTCACCGGAGATCCGAACTGTTTCTCATTTGTAGAAACCATCCCGCGCGGCTTCGTGCCGCGGTTTGGTGGCGACAATACGGATTGGTCAATCGCTGGGGGAGTCCGGGGCGTCTTCAATTTCGGTTCCGGTTTGAACTATGATTTCAGCGCCGTTCACGGCTCGAGCAAATCAGAGTTCTTTATCCGCAACACGATCAACGCTTCGCTTGGCCCAGACACGCCTCGTGACTTCGAGCCTGGTGCGTATCAGCAGACTGAGACCATTCTGGACGCCGACTTCAGCTACGCGCTGCCGGTCGATGGATTGGCATCGGATCTGAACATCGCGTTCGGGTCTCAGTATCGGGAAGAAGAGTTCGAAATCACGGCTGGTGACCCGGCTTCATTCGCACTTGGCCCGCTCGCGGACCAGGGCTTCTCGTCCAGCTCGAACGGGTTTGGCGGATTTACCGCTTCAAGCACGAACAGCCAGTCAAGCTATGCGTTCTATGTTGACCTCGAAGCTGACGTCACGGACCAGTTTACCCTGCAAGGTGCTGTGCGGTTTGAGGACTATGATGAGTTTGGCAGCACGACGGATTACAAAATCGGGGCGCTGTACCGCGTCACTGACAATTTCCGTTTGCGCGGTACCGTGTCGACGGGCTTCCACGCCCCGACAGCCGGCCAGGCCAATGTCACGAACGTCACGACGCAGAATGTTGGTGGTGTCCTGGTCGACCAGGGTACGTTGCCACTTTCATCTGCAGCCGGTCAATTGGCTGCTGATTTCATTGAGAACCGTGATGGTGGACGTCCGGAGCTTAGCACCGAGTCTGCGCAGAACTTCACCTTCGGTGCGGCCTTTGATGTCGGTCCGATGACCTGGACCGTTGACTATTTCAATATTGAAGTGACCGACCGGATTGCCCTGTCGGCGAATGTCAACTTCCTGGAAGCTCTGGACTTTACCGGCGCGCAGAACGGGCTCGGACCGTTCATGTCGGTCAGCGATGGTCTGACACAGCTCGGCAATGCTGGCGTCATCGATCGCAATGCCTTTGTCGGCTTCGAAGACCTGAACGAGTTCCGGTACTTCTCCAACAGCTTTGATACCACCACTTCTGGTATCGAAGTCGTCGGTACGATGCCGCTGGAACTGACCGATCGGGGTGAGTCTGATCTGGCACTGTCCTTCGCCTATATCGATACAGAGGTTGATGATCGTGGATCGATCAACCCGATTAGCGAAGGTCGTGTTGACGCGCTCGAAGAGTTGCTGCCAGAGCTGAAAGGCTCTCTGACCTTCAAGCATTCTCAAGATAGCTGGCGATTCCTGACCCGCGCGAATTATTTCGGCGAGTGGGAAGACACCGGCAATGGCACGGGTGAGCAAGGTGCGGAAATCAATATCGATGCCGAGTTCGGATACTATCTGAACGATCAGGTCGAATTGATCATCGGCGCCAATAACCTGTTCGACAATTACCCGGACGAGAACCCGAATGCGGCGTCTCTTGGTCAGCTTTATCCGGAATCAGCACCGGGCGGCTTTAATGGTGGATCCTACTACCTGAAAGCACGCTACACCTGGTAGTCTAAGCTGAATAATGATCCGCAGTCATTCTCGCTGCGGACCGTAAAAACTGAAGCAAGCCGTCCGATTGGGCGGCTTGCTTTTTTGCATCTGTTGTCCAGGCGCGCGCCATAATTCCCGGATAAGGCTTTGGAGCCGCCACGCGGCGTGATAGGCAAACTCCCAGTCGAGGGGACGAAAATGACGAATCAAAAATCAAAGTGGCCAATGGCTGCGCCCTGGATGTTCGCCGTTATTGCGGGGTTTGTACTCGCGGCGTGCGGACAGACCAATAATGCTGACCTGATCCTGTCGGCTGGCGAATTTGAGCTGGCCGAGCCGGTCAGCCGCAGCACCACGGACTCAGAACCCGTTCTGAACGAAGACGATTTGGGCGATGGTCTCAGCGCCTCCTGCACGACGGAAGGCTGGACCGAAAGCGATGTCCGCGAGCTGAGCAATGTGGTTGGCCTCGATTTGACCGGGACCTCGCTCTATCCAGGCGCGCTCGTTCAGGGCAAGGCGTTTAGCGAAGGGCGATTTGTTCCGATCACCATCCCGCGGGCGCCCGGCAATCTTTACATGACGGGTCTGATCCTGGATCCCGGGGCGCAATACACCAAAACCAGCGTTGCCATGACCGGGGGAGGCGTGACCCAGGCGATCGGTGAATTGATCACCGATAATGGCATTCAGGGCACCGCGGCCAATGCGTCCTATCAGGAAGAACAGACCTATAGCTATGAGAGTTTGCTGTTCGAACTCGGCATTGACGGTCGGTATGGCTCGACCCAAATGGAAGCCGACCTGAGCATAGATACGACCAAAGAGCGGAACTTTGTCTTCGTGAAATTCACTCAGGTGTTCTATGATGTCAGTTTTGAAGACCCGGAACTGGCAACATCGGTGTTTCGCGATGGAGCCGCCTTCGAAGATCCAGAAGGCCAGATCGGTCCCGGCAATCCACCGCTTTATGTTTCAAAGGTCAGTTATGGCCGAATGGTCTTCTTTGTTGCCGAAGCCACGCATGACGCTTCGGAGTTGCAAGCGGCGTTGAAAGCCGCGGTCCAAGGTTTGAACAATGTCGAAGTCTCGGCCGATTTGACGGCTGAACAAGTGCTCAACAAGTCGAAGATCTATTATTACGTGATTGGGGGCGATGCGGGTCTGTCGCTGCAGCCGATTGCCAGTTCAGACAATATGTTTGCCAGCGTCCAGCGCTTTATCGGGGACCGCAATGCGGCCGACTTTTCCGCTAGCAATCCTGGGGCGCCAATCGCTTACACGCTGAATTATCTCAAGGACCGCCAGCCGGCGCGCATGAGCTATTTTGTGAGTTATGATAAAAAGGACTGTGCTTTCGTGCAATTCACCCCGCCTGAACCGACCGCTGAGGCACCGAAATACTATCTCGAAGTGGAAGATCTGGACGATCTGGAAGTCCATGTTGTCGTCAATGGCAAGCAGTGCGGCAATGAATCGAAGATCGCGCGCCAGTATGATTTATATCGTTGCCTGGAAAAAAATTCGAGCAATACGGTCCGCCTCTGGGCCCGGCCGACCGGTGTCTGTCCGAAGGTGAGCATCAATTGGTATTTGCATAAGCAGCGAGATTATGACGCTTTGAGTATCGGACAGGCCGAACTGCCGGAGCGCGGAAAGTCACAACTCACCAACAAAGCGCGTTGTGACAGTTTCTCCTGGCAATTCACCATCAATACAAAAACGGATGAGGTGACCAATCTCGCTTTCCGAGACTGATTACAGACCGCGCGGCTTGAACAATTGACCGAAAGCACGGCGCAGGTCAGGGTGAGCCTATGAGTCATGCGGTTCGACACCAGATGAGTGAAACCCACATTCACGTGCGGGGTGAACTGCTGACGCCCTTGCCAGAAGGCGGGCTGTGGTGGGCCGACGCGAAAACGCTGATCGTGTCGGATTTGCACCTGGAAAAAGGCTCCAGTTTTGCAGCGCGCGGGCAGATGTTGCCGCCTTATGACACAAGTGCGACGCTCGCGATCGTTGAGCAGCTGGTCGATGCGTTCCAGCCCGACCGCGTCATTTCCCTCGGCGATAGTTTTCACGACCGAAAGGCTGAGACCCGCATGGATGGCGCTGATGCGGCGCGTGTTCGCGCCCTGACCGGGCGGACGGATTGGGTCTGGGTCGAAGGCAATCATGACCCGGATCCGCCAGCGCATCTGGGCGGTCGGCCGAGCAAGGTCCTGCGCATGGCGGACCTGGTCTTCCGGCATGAGCCGACCGGCGAGTCGGGCGAGGTGGCGGGCCACCTACACCCTTGTGCCAAAGTCGTTAGCCGGGTCCGGGCATTGCGACGGCGGTGTTTCGTAACGGATGGTGAGCGCTTGATCATGCCCGCCATGGGCGCCTTTTCAGGCGGGCTGAACGTTCTGGACGAGGCCTATGCGCCCTGCTTTCCAGAGGGGGGCATGATGGTCTTTGCGATGTCACGTGAAGCGGTTATTCCAATCTCATCCAAACGCTTGATTCCAGACCGGCGCCGACCGGATCTCGGTGTCTGGCGCTTGAACAAACAGGGTTCGAAAAAAGGGTAATCAAATGGAACTGGATTTCGCACAAATCTGGGCCGACTATGGCGACGAAATACTCGGCTTTGGCATCAAGGCGCTCGGCGCTCTGGTTGTTCTGATTATTGGGTTGCGCGTGGCCGGCTGGCTTGGTCGGTTGGTGCGCACCATCTCGATGAAGCAGGAGAGTATTGACGACACCCTCGGCAATTTCTTTGGATCCATGGTCCGCTGGGCGGTCACGGCTGCGGTCTTCATCGCCGTCCTGCAGGTCTTCGGTGTCCCGGCGACCAGCTTTGTCGCCATATTGGGAGCCCTGACCTTGGCCATTGGTCTGTCGCTACAAGGGGCTTTGGGAAATATCGCATCGGGCGTCATGATTATGATTTTCCGGCCTTACAAGCTTGGAGATTATGTCGAGGCCGCAGGAGCGGCCGGCACGGTCAAGGATATCAACCTGTTTCAGACGGTGCTTGCGACCCCGGACAATGTCCAGATCATGGTGCCCAACAGCCAGGCGATTGATGGTGTGATCAAGAATTATAGCGGTTATACCACCCGCCGCGTCGATGTGACTTTTGGCATTGATTATGGCGATGATATCGACAAGGCGATCGGCATTATTAAACGTATTGTCGATGCTGATGACCGGATCATGAGAGACCCCGAACCGTTCGCGA
>ERZ1740059.1114-NODE-1114-length-13633-cov-3.696421_pt1 | contig 13633 bp, 16 predicted proteins | sample MGYA00581744_ERZ1740059 | MGnify/ENA primary metagenome ERZ1740059 (study PRJEB43018, sample SAMN04849738) | marine metagenome | isolation source: floating plastic debris | place: Pacific Ocean | collected 2008-08-28 | study: EMG produced TPA metagenomics... | reverse complement strand
CGCCGCTCGGCGTCGGCTTCTCGCTCGATGCCTTGTTCAGCAACGTCGCGATGCTGCTCTTGGTGCTGCCGGCGGTCCTGATCGCGTGGTACAGGCACTCGGCCCGCGTCAAGGAATTCCAGTTCAGCTTCATGCAGCGGCGCTACGGCGAGGTGCGACGCGAGCTCACCGACGCCCGGCGCATCCACGAGGCCATGTTCCCCGCGCCGATGATGGACGGCGATGTGCGGTTCACCTACCGCTACCAGCCCATGCGGCAGATCGGCGGGGACTACCTGCATGTTGCTGTGTCGCCCACAGACTGTGGTCGGGGTGAACGGCTGTGCGTGGTGGTGTTGGATGTCACGGGCCACGGCATCCCCGCCGCGCTGAACGTGAATCGGCTCTACGGCGAGCTGGCTCGGATCTTCGCCGAGGACCCGTGCATCGAGCCCGGCGATGTGCTCAAGCTGCTCAACCGCTACGTCAGGCTGACCATGAGCTCGCACTCGGTCTACGTCACGGGTCTGGCAGCGAGGATCGACCCGGTCCGCGGCGTGCTCGAATACGCGAACGCCGGGCATCCTCCCGCGTTTCACCTCGGTGTTGATGGCACGATCGATCAGCTCGACTCGACGACCTATTTGCTCGGTGCAGTCGACGACGCAGGGTTCGATCCGCACACGCGCGACGTGGCGTTCGCCCCGGGTGACCGGCTCGTCTCGTACACCGACGGCGCGACCGAGGCGACCGATGAAGGCGGCCGCATGCTCGGCATCAAGGGCATGCAAGGGATTCTGTCATCGCGGTCGATGCAGAACGAGGGCGGCTGGCCTGCGATGCTGCTCGATGCGGTCGACGGCCACCGCGACGGGCCGCCCAAGGACGACACGCTGGTCATCGAGATGTACCGGCCGATGTCGAGCGCGGGCAAGCGGTACGACGATGCCGCTGGGGCCTTTGGCAACCCGGCAAACGAAGAGTCGCGCATGCCGGTTGGGTGAGTGTGCTGCCACCCTCTCCCCCGCCGGTGAGAGGGAGCTAGTCCTTTACGCCCTTGACCCGCTCGGCGTCTGTGTACTTCTCAAGCGTCGCGGCCAGATCGACGTCGTTGATGTTCGCCAGCGTCGCGAGCCACGCGAGGACGTCTGCGAATTCCTCTTCGAGGTTGGCCCGCTCGTCGGCGGTGGGGGGTGTGCCCGAGTGCTTGTTGTTGGCGGCGAGGGCTGTGGCGAGCTCGCCGAATTCTTCGGTGAGGTACAGGAACGTGGCGGCCGTGCCCCGGGCGTTATCTGTGGCGAAGTAGCGGTCCTTGATAAGCTGCTGGAAGCGGCGGATGGAGACGTCCGGTGCGGTGCTGGTCATGGGCGAGGGTAGTTGGGGCGTGACCGAACCGAGGCTGGAAGCCGCCGACACCGGGGGCGGTTGATGTTTGGGCTTGGGCGACGCCCGTCGGCTTGAAGCCGGCGGGGTGTCGGCTACACTTCCCGGCTCTAGCGGGCAGGCTGGTGGTCGGTCCGCAGTGGGTGTAGGAACAGAAGTCACTTGGGAGGCGGGCCGGCGATTGCCGGGAGCCGCCGGGATTTGGACTCGCATGCCGACGATCAACCAGCTGGTTCGCAAGCCGCGTCGTACGCCGAAAGCCAAGTCGAAGGTGCGTGACCTCGAGTCGTGCCCCGCTCGCCGCGGCGTGTGCCTGAGCGTGAAGACCACCACGCCCAAGAAGCCGAACTCGGCTCTGCGGAAGATCGCCCGTGTGCGGCTGAGCAATGGCAAGGAAGTGACGGCCTACATCGGCGGCGAGGGCCACAACCTGCAGGAGCACTCGATCGTGCTCGTGCGTGGCGGCCGAGTGCGTGACCTCCCGGGCGTCCGCTACCACGTCGTGCGTGGCGCGCTCGATACCCTGGGTGTCGATGGTCGCAAGAAGAGCCGCTCGAAGTATGGTGTGAAAAAGGGCAAGTAGGGCTCGAGGCCTGAAAGCCGTGGCGAGTAATCCCGCGTCGCCTGCCCGGCGTCCGGGGTGAACACGGGATCGCACCGCGGTCCGCAGAGCCTGGAGAATCCAGATGGGCAAGAAGTTTACCGCCAGCCAGACGCAGCTCCGCCCAGATCCGGTTCATAAAGACCTGATCCTGGCCAAGTTCATCAACTGTATCATGTACGACGGAAAGAAGTCCGTCGCGCAGCGGAACATGTACAACGCGCTCGACGACATCCAGGCCCGGCTAGCGAAGATCAACGACCCGGCGGCGCCTGAGACCGCGCTCGAAGTCTTCCACATGGCCGTCGAGAAGGTCAAGCCCTACGTCGAGGTTCGCAGCAAGCGGATCGGCGGTGCGAACTATCAGGTGCCGATGCAGGTCAACCGCAAGCGTCAGCAGGCGCTGGCATTCCGCTGGATCATCACGGCCGCCCGCAGCGAGAAGGGCCGACCGATCGCCAAGCGTCTGGCCGACGAGCTGTTCAACGCCGCTCGCGGTGAGGGCAAGGCGATCACCAAGCGCGAAGAGACGCACCGCATGGCGGAGGCGAACAAGGCGTTCAGCCACTTCGCGTAAGCGAAAGTCGTTTACGGACTGAACCAGCGGCCGATCCTCCGGGGTCGGCCGTTGTCATTTCCGGATGCTGTGCGATTCGCAGTCCCATTCGCTCGCGAGCACGCCCCAGCCGAGTCGGTCGGTCGGGCCGCGGCCTTCTACCACGTAGTCCTGCCGCTGGCGGACCTCTGCGGTGAGGCCGAGCTTCTCCGGGATTCGAGCCGAGGGCTCATTGGCTGATGAGCAGCAGATGCGGATGCGGCGGAGGCCCATGCCGCCGTCGGCGTGCGGGCGTAAGGCCCACGAGAGCAGGTGCCTGCATGCTTCCTCGGCGAAGCCCTTGCCCGTGTGGGGCTTGGCGATCCAGTAGCCGGTCTCGGCGGAGGCCGTATCGGGGCGGATGTCGTGGATGCCGCTGCCGCCGACGAGCGTATCGGAATCGCGGAGGAAAACGCCGAGGCCCAGTTCTTTGAGCGTGGCCGGTGAATCGATACCCAGGTGCTGCTCGGCAATGAACTTGTACAGCGACGCCGGGTTGGCGTGCACGCCCTTTGCCCAGGGCATCCACGGGTGCAGATGGTCGAGGTTGGTGGCGATGACGCGGGCACATTCGGCGATCTCTTCAAGCCGAGCAAGGCGGATGGTGAGCCGCGGGGTATCGATACGGGTCGGCACCGGGTTCGGTGCCCGCCATCCGAGGCCTTGCGTTGGGTGCTTGTCTTCGCTCGCGCAGCGTGTCATGGCGGCAGGGTACGGCGGATACGCTTGTGGGTGCGAGATGGCCTTGCGAGATACCACCGCCAGATGCTGCTGCCCGGCTGGGGTCAGGGTGCGCAGCAACGGCTCGCGAACGCCTCGGCGTTGGTGGTCGGGGTCGGCGCACTCGGATCGGTCTCGGCCGGGCTCTTGGTCCGCGCTGGCCTCGGTCGGGTTGCGGTGGTCGATCGCGATGTTGTCGAGCTCACGAACCTTCAGAGACAGATGTTGTACACGGAGGCCGACGTGGGCGTACCCAAGGCCGAAGCGGCGGCCGCTCGCCTGCGAGCGATCAACAGCGAGGTGACTGTCGAGCCGTTCACGGAAGACGTCCGCGGCGAGCGGGTGCTCGAACTTGTTGAAGGTATTGACATCATCGTCGACGGCACGGACAACTTCGAGACGCGTTACGTGCGCAATGAGGCGGCCGTCGCGCGCGGCGGGCGCATGGTCTACGGCCGTGCTGGCGGGACCGCTGGCACGGTGCTGCCCGTGCTGCCGGGGGTGGGGCCGTGCCTGCGTTGCCTGTCTGCTGAGCTGCCAGCCGCGACGGAAACATGCGATACGGCCGGCGTGCTTGGAGCCGTCACCGCGATCGTCGGTGCCCGGCAGGCTTCGCTTGCGTTGCAAGTATTGACCGACATGGACGTGCCGCCGAGGCTTGAGTCGATCGATGGACTTACCGGCATGTCGCGCACGATGGATGTGGCAACGCTCCGCGACGCCGGCTGCATGTGCTGCGGTCAGCGACGGTTCGAGTTTCTCGAGCGAGGCGACCAGACCGCGGTCGTCTTGTGCGGGCGCAACAGCGTGCAGGTGTCGCCGGCGGGCCGCCGGAAGGTCGATGCGCGCAGCATCGCCGAGATGCTGCGGAGCCACGGCAGCTTCGACTCGGAAGGCGGCGTTGTGCGAGGTCGGTTCGCAAGAGAAACAGGTGAGCACGGAGACGCGATCGGGCTGTTTTTGTTCGGCGACGGCCGGGCGGTCGTGAGCGGGACGAGCGATCCGGCGAGGGCGCGCGCTGTGTATGCGCGGTACATCGGGGCATAGGAAAGGACGGGCGATGAGTCAGACGGCCGTGCATGGGATCGCAAACAACGCGAAGATCGTGGCGGGCTATGCCGAGGCGCTCTCCAAGGGCATCCCCGCCGACCGCTTCGCTCGGTTCGCGGCGGGCGGGAACGGCCCGGTGATTTCCAATCATCCGGCCTGGGTATGCGGGCATCTGTCGCTCTACCCCGGCCGTGCCGCGGGCATGCTGGGCCTCGACGTTGACGTGGCTGTACCCGACGCGTGGGAAGCGTTGTTCGGCCCGAATAGTGAGTGCATCGATGACGCCGATAGCTCTCGCTACCCCGTGATGGCTGAGCTGGTTGACACGATGCTCGCGCACCAGCGGGCGATCGCCGAGGCGTTGATGAACATCGACGACGCAGCTCTCGCGCGACCCACGCCGATCGTGCGGTACCGCGAGCGCTTTCCCACCATCATGTGTGCGGTGGACTTCCTGATCACGACCCATCAGATGCTCCATCTCGGCCAGCTCAGCGCATGGCGCCGCATGGAGGGGCTGGGGTCGGCACTGTGACGCCGATGCCACTAGCTGATCGCGGGAACGAACGGATTGCTTGCCTTCTCGTGGCCGATCGTCGTCGATGGACCGTGGCCCGGGAAGACGGTGGTTTTGTCCGGCAGCGTGTACAGCTTGCTTCGGATCGATTCGGCGAGGATGTCTGGCGAGCTGTTCGGAAAGTCGGTCCTGCCGACCGAGCCGCGGAACAGCGCATCGCCCGAGATGACCACCGGCACATCGTCGCACACCAGAGAGATCGATCCCGGAGAGTGACCCGGCATATGCAGAACATGCCAGGTTGAAGTGCCGAGCGCCAGCGTGTCGCCTTCGGAGAGCGTGCGGTCCGGCGGACCGATTCTCAGGGGCCTGCTCATCAACGCGGAGAGGTTCAGGTCGGCGTCGGTCAGCCACCGCTGCTCGGCCTCGTGCACAAGCACCGGGGTGCCTGGGTGGCGTTCGAGGACGGCGGGCACGCCTGCGATGTGGTCCGGATGCGCGTGCGTCAGGATGAGCTTCGTCGGCGAAAGCCCGGACTCGGCGATGAGGTCGAGCAGCGGCTCGGGCTCGAACCCGGCGTCGATCACCCACAGCTCGTTTGCACACTGGACGGTGTAGCAATTGGTCTGATACATCGCCCCGAGGGGCACCGAGCGGATTTCTACGGGGTTTGGCTCGTTCACTGCCGATGGTAGACTGACGCGGGACTTGTACTCGGAGCGAGAGCGTGATCCGAAACATCGATCGAGAGCCGATGCAGAAGGTCGAGATGCCCGGGGCAGCCGGCGCGTCGATGGCGATCATGGTCGGGCGTGCCGACGGCGCACCCAACTTTGCGCTGCGGAGCTTCGAGGTTGAAGCCGGAGGCAACACGCCTCGGCACAGCCACGACTACGAGCACGAGGTCTATATCGTCGACGGCTCGGGCACGGCTCTCTTGCACGGCGAAGAGCGGCCCATCGGCGCGGGTGATGTCATCTATGTCGAGGCCGATTCAGAGCATCAGTTCCGTGCAGGTGACGATGGTCTTCGCTTCTTGTGCGTTGTTCCTGTAGACCGCAATTGCGGCGACCCCACGCCCGGCGCGTGAGTGCTTTCGGGTCGGCCTGAACGATTGGAGCCCGCGATGAACGGTGGCAGCCGAGGCGTGTCGATCACACTGCTCGTCTTAGCGGCGTTGATCTCGCTGACGATGGTCGTCGTTGGATTTATGCGAGAGGTGAACGAGGTCGGCAGCGGTGCAACGGTGGTGTACGCGGGCGCGCTCGGGTTGATTATCACGGCGTGCGCGGCCGCTGTTGTGCTCTCGATGGAGCAGAGCACAGAGAATGAGCAGGATGCCCTTGTATCAGCGCTGCTCGACGTTAAACGCTCGGTCGATCGCATGAGCCAGCAGGCTGCACTGTCCGATGATGCGCGGCGGGTACGCAATCGTTCAAAGGAACGCGAGTTGCTCTGCCGGGCGATCGAAGAGGATATCCGACGCCACGACTGGGAAGCGGCGCTCGTCTTGTGCGAGGAGCTGTCAACCCAGTTCGGCTACCAGCAGGAGGCGGACCGCTTCCGCTCGCAAATCCAGATGGGACGGGCCGAGGGGCTGGATGAGGAGATCTCCTCGGCGATGGCGCAGGTCGATGCGCTGATTGTCGACAAGAAATGGGACGAGGCGCACGCGGCGGCTCGGAGGGTGGCGGATGCGTTCCCTGCGATGCCTCGCATGCGATCACTCGGGAACCGAGTGGAGCGAGCGAAGGCGCAGTATAAGGGCGACCTCGAACGCCGATTTCTTGAGCTTGCGCAGGCTGACCGTGCCGATGAAGCCATGGAGTTGCTTCGTGAGCTCGATGCCTATTTGACCGAAGACGAGGCGGCCCCGCTCCGCGAAGTCGCCCGCGGCGTCATCGGCAAGGCTCGCGAAAACCTTGGGGCCGCGTTCAAGCTGGCGTATCAGGACAAAGAGTGGGGCATCGCCGCGGGAGTTGGTCAGCAGATCCTCACACAATTCCCGAACTCGCGGATGGCTCAAGAAGTTAGCGGCATGATGGGCGAACTTCGCGAAAGAGCGGCGCAGGTCTGAGCGCTATGGCTCGGACGCCAGAGGCTCGCTTGTCGCTGACTTGGCCTTCTTCTCGTCAACATCGCTGCGCCACAGGTGCCTCAGCAGTCCGTTGATGCCGACAATCAGATACGCGTCGGCTATGTTCGAGACGTAGGGCCAGATCTCTCGGCCCGCCACGCGTACGCCCGGCAGCGGGTGGATGAAGTCGCGCACGCACGCGAACTTTACACGGTCATAGAGGTTACCCAGCCCGCCCGAGAGCAAGAGCCCCAGCGATGCGTGCGCGAGCCAGTCGCGGCTGGTGGTCCATTTGGCGAACATCCACAGCCCCATGACCAACGCGACCAGCGTAAAGCCGATGAACAGCAGCCGCTTGCCCGCTCCGCGGCCGAAGACAGCACCGGGGTTCAGCACGAGCGTGAACTCGAGCACGCTCGGTATGACGACGACTGGATCGTGCGGGGGGATAAGCCTTCCAAGCTGCTCGGTGCGCATCACATCATCTCGCCGGATCTCAACGGGCACGTCGGCGATGCGCTCGAACGCGGCGTACTTTGACCACAGGTCGACAGCCAGCCCGGCGACGAGAACGACAAGCAGGACAGCCCACGCCCGCGGGCTTTTCCACGTCGGGCCGAGCTGTTGGGCTTCGGTCACCGGCCGCCGCCGCGGCGCTCGGCGTCGCGGGCAGCCTCGATAGAAAGCCGCGTCCACGGCAGCTCGTTGAGCCGCTGCGTGCTGATCGGCTGCTTTGTAACCTCGCACACGCCGTAGACACCCTCATCGATGCGCCGCAGGGCCTCATCGATCTCGCGGATGAGCTTGCGGTCGGCCTCCGCGAGACCGATCGACAGCGACTGGTCATACGCGTCAGAGCCCTGCTCCGCGACGTCGAGCGCGGGGTTGCCGTCGCGATCACCGAGCGACGCCATGCTGCGCTCCATCTCTTCGACGTCGCCCGCGAGCTCGCGGCGCTTCATCAACAAGATCTCGCGGAACTTGTCGAGCTCCTTCTTCTTGAAAGGCGACTTGACCTTCTTGCCCTGAGCCTTGTCGTCGCCGTCGTCGCCGAAGATGCTGAACTCGCTGGTCGGGGCGTTGGGGCCCGACGGGAGCAGCGGTTGGCGCTTACGCTTTGCGAGCAGCGAGCCGAGCGTTGATGGCGGCGGCTGGAACTTCGACTCTGCCTTCCTTTTCCGCGAGCGGTTCTCCACGATGGTGATGCCCTTTCGCGCGGGCTTGCCATCGGCTTTACCGTCCGCCTTTGCGTTTGGTTTGGCATCGGCCTTTGAATCGGCCTTGGTCGGCGCGGACTTTTTCTCCGCAGCGGCCGGAGACTTGCTCGGTGCCGCCTTCTTTGCGGGTGCCTTTTTCGCGGCTGGCTTCTTTGAGACCGGCTTTGTCGTTGGAGCTTTCTTTACGGGAGCCTCTTTGGTGGCCGCGGGCTTCTTGGTTGAGACCTTCTTCGCTGGAGCCTTCTTCGAACTCGTTTTCCTAGCAGCCGCTTTCTTAGCAGCCGGCTTCTTTGGTGGGGTCTTCTTAGCGGTGGCCGAGGCGGCGACCTTCTTCGAAGTCTTTTTGGCGGTCTTCTTTGTCGCAGGCTTCTTCTTTGCCACGTGGCTCCCTCGGGCACGGCCTGGCGGCGGCGGCGGCCGGAAACGGCCTCCCGCTCGATCACCGAACTTTGGCGGGGCCAACAGTAGGGAGACCTCGGAAGCGAGTCAAAGCCCTCACCTTCGATGTTTGGATTGTGATCAGCTGGTGGCGCTCGAAGACTGAGGTGCTGCGTCTTCAACCTCGGCCTCGGTGCTCTCCGTGACCTCTCCCAGCCTGCGGAACCGCTGGTAGCGGGCTTCGAGCAGCTCGTCCGTGGTTACGCGGACCAATTCGTCCAGTTGCGAAGTGATCCACTTGGTCAAGTTCTGAGCCGCTCGCGCGCGATGGCGGTGTGCACCACCCACGGGCTCTTCTACGACGTCGTCGATGATGCCGTTGCGGAGGTTGTCTGTCGCAGTGAGGTTCAGCGCTGTCGCGGCGGCGGCGTTGGTCGTTTCGTTCGCCTGCTTCCAGAGGATCGCAGCGCAGCCCTCGGGGCTGATGACGGAATACCACGCGTACTGCATCATCGCGACCCTGTCGGCGACCGCGATGCCCAGCGCGCCGCCCGAGCCGCCCTCGCCGATGACGACCGAGACAATCGGTGTCTTGATCCGAGACATCTCGCGCAGGTTCACCGCGATTGCCTCGGCCTGGCCGCGCTCTTCCGCGCCGAGCCCGGGATACGCACCGGGCGTATCAACGAGCGTCACGATCGGGATGCCCATCTTCTCGGCCAGCTGCATCTTCAGCAGGGCCTTGCGATAGCCCTCCGGGTGTGCACAGCCGAAGTGGCACGCGATGCGTTCCTGCGTTGTACGGCCCTTCTGATGGCCCACGACCATGCACTTGTGGCTACCGATGCGACCCAGCCCCGTGATGATCGCCGGGTCGTCGCCGAAGCGGCGGTCGCCGTGCAACTCGGCGAAGTCGCGTACGAAGCTCTCGATGTAATTGCGGGACTGCGGCCGATCTGGGTGGCGGCTCACGCGCACCGTGTCCCACGGGTCGAGCTTGGCGTACAGCTCGGCGAGGATCGAGTCACGCTGCTCGCGCAGATCGGCGAGGACCGACTCGTCGACGGTGCGATCGACCTCGGCGACGCCGGCGGGTGTGCCGGGCGGCAGGGTCTCGGCATCGCGGATCCGCCGCTCGATTTCGGCGACGGGCTTCTCGAAATCGAGGGTGTAGAAGCTGCTCATGGGGCCTCCGGCCTGGGGTTCGCGTGGACGGCCTTGTCCGACCGGTATTGTACTCGGGCAGAATCGGAGGCGTGCATGACGACCACGTTTGACAGACCGTTGGCGGTGATCGGCGGCGGCGCGATGGCCGAGGCGAGCGTTCTCGGGGCGCAACGGTCGGGTGCGCTCGCCGGCTCGGTGTGCGTGGCGGATCCGAGCGACGATCGTCAAGCGGTGTTCGGTCGTGCGGTGGCAACCGCGACCGAGGCGATGGACTGGCTGGATGATCAGGGTGCCGAGGGCGCGGTGATGCTCGCCGTGAAGCCCCAGATGCTCGACGCGGTGTCAAGCGAGATCGGCGATCGTGTCGGCAAGCGTTTGGTCGTGTCCATTCTGGCCGGCTCAACCTCGGGCCTCGTGCGCACGGCGATGGGCGGCGCGTGCCGTGTGGTGCGCGTGATGCCCAACACGCCCGCGCTCATCGGTCGGGGAACGTCGGCTGTGTCGGTGTCGCCGAGCGCGTTTGCGGCCGATGGCGAGGCGAGCGAGGCGCTGTTCCGCGGTGTCGGCGATGCTGTCGTGCGGATCGATGAATCGCAGATGGACGGCTTCACCGGCGTCGCAGGCAGCGGGCCGGCGTATGTGTTCTACCTTGCCGAAGCGATGGAGCGGGCGGCGGCCGAGGTCGGGCTGCCGGTTGAGCACGCACGCGCGATCGTGACGGAGACGATCGCGGGCGCGGCCGAGCTGCTGCGGCAGAGCGGCGACGCGCCGGTTGACCTGCGGGCACGCGTGACGAGCAAGGGCGGCACAACCGCGGCGGCGACACATGTGGGCGACGATGCGGGCGTGGCGGACATCGTGGTCCGTGCGAGCACGGCCGCACGGGACCGCGGGCAAGAGCTTGGTCGCTAGAAGTCGCGGCGCGTGAAGATGAAGCAGCAGATCGCGAGGATGACGGCCTCGAACGCAAGACTCGTGCCGAGAATCCAGAGCAGCGAGCGCGATTGCAACCGCTCGATCGCGGCCTCTTGCAGGTCCTCGTTGCCCACGCGGATGCTCCCGGTTTCCTCGTCAACGTCCGTGCCGCCGTTGTCGGGCGTGAAGATGTCGAAGATCTGATTCGCTTCCTCTTCGGAGAGGATGAACCGGTCGAGCAGGGCGATCGTCTCGGTGGTTTTAGGAAGCACCGACTTGGTGATGAACAGGCCGTCGGTCCAGGGGCGGATCTGCGCCTCGCTCCGGATGGCATCGTCGCGCGTTCGGCGGACGAGCGGCAGCATCGGGTTCGCGGCGTCGAGTTCTTCGGTTGTTGGTTCGTAGTCGTCTGTGACGGTCGGGTCCTCGGATTGCTTCACGCGGATGACCATCTGTGTGGCATTGGCCTCGCCGCGTTCGATGCGTTCCTCGGCGGTCTGGATCCGAAGCTTGGTGCTCTCGTGGATCTGCACAAGGCTCTCGTCGAGGCGGTTGACGATGAACAGCCCGAACCAGTCGAGCAGCGTGAGCAGCAGGGCGGGGATCGTTGACTTGGTGATAAGGCCGAAGAGCGCCATAATCGAGAAGAGGTACGAGAAGAACACGACGACGATCGGGATCGCGAGGAATACCGCCGGCAGCCACTCGCCGCCGCGGAAGCCGAGCACGAGGAACGCGACGCCGCTGAAAAGGCCAACCTGGAGCGCTGCGAACAAGAGGCCCGTGGCGTAGCGAGTGAGAAAGAGCCTCGTTCGGCTGATGGGCTTGGCGACCATCGAGTCGATGACGCCCGAGCTGACGAGCGACGGGATGATGCCGGCCGTGGTGATCAGCCCGAGGATCGTCGCGATCCACGCGAGCCAGATGCTGATGCCGAGCTGGAAGAACAGCAGCTTGTAGAGCGCGCCGGGGGAGATGTCGGAGCTGTCGACGGGGAACGGGAGCCTGAACCAGAGCACGGTCATGCTCTCTTCGTCGATACCGATCATCGCGAACACGCCCGCGACAAGCCCGGAAAGGACGAGCGTGATCCAGAACAGCTTGCCGGCCGCGAGTTCGCGGTAGGCGTCGATGAACAGGGCGGTGGTCTGACGAAGCGCGACGTTCATTGGTTTACCTCGTCGCCCACGTCGGTGCGTGCTTCACCCGGCTTGGCCGCGCCCGGGGTGTAGGCCTCGCCTGTCGCCGGGTCATTAACAATCTACATGAAGATGTCTTCGAGCGTGGGCCTGAAGGACCGGATGCCGGTGTTGACGTCGCCGCGTGCGCTGAGCCTGTCGATGTGCGGCTGAAGCTCGTTCGGGTCCTCGGTGTCGACGTGCACGGTGCCGTTGTCTAGCTCGATCCCCTGTGCGCTCTCGGGCCGGACCGCGATGTAGTACCGCCGCTGGCCCTCGGTCAGCTCGTCCATGGTGCCGGCGTTGGCCATCACGCCCTTGACCAGCAGGCCGAAGCGGTCGCAGAGATGCTCAAGCTCGGAGAGGATGTGGCTGTTGATGAGAACGGTGCGTCCCTCGTCGCGGATCTGCTCGATGTTCTGGCGGATTTGGGGGCGGCCGACTGGGTCATCGCGGGCGGTCGGCTCGTCGAGCAGGACGAGCTCGGGATCGTTGATGAGCGCTTGGGCGATGCCGATGCGTTGCCGCATGCCCTTTGAGTACGAGCGGAGCCTGCGGCGAGACCACGCCGTCATGCCGACGAGGTCGAGCAGCGCACCGGATCGCTGCTTTCGCTCGCGGCGAGAGAGGCCGGCCATAGCCCCAAAGAAGTCGATGACCTGCGCGCCGGTGAGGTACCCCGGGAAGGCGTGGTGCTCGGGGAGGTAGCCGACACGCGCAAGCGCGGGCTTGTGGCCGATCGGGCTGCCCAGCAGCGAGCCGGTGCAGGTAGACGGGCGGATGACGGTCATGAGGATCTTGACAAGCGTCGACTTGCCGGCGCCGTTGGGCCCGATGAGCCCGAAGACCTCGCCGCGTTTGACGTTCATGTTCACGCCGCGGAGCGCGGGCGTCTTCTTGCCGAACCGGCCGCCGTAAGTCTTGGCGACATCGATAAGTTCGATGGCGGTGTCTGATGAAGCGGGTGGTGTCATGGCGGTGAAACTACTTGGGAATCAGTTCGTGTGCTTGCGGGCAACAATGTGGTACAGGTGCCAGTGCTTGGCGTTGCCGGCGGCGTCCTTGGAGTCGGATTCGTCCTCTCGGACGAGCTCGAGGTTGAAGCCGGCGAAGAGGCCGTCGAGGGCGGCGCGAGGAAAGTGCGAGCGATCTGGTATGGTTGCCCACTCGTCGCGGTCGCCGAAGATCTGGCCGGCGAATCGGCCGCCGGGCTTGACGACCCGCGTGACCAGGTTCCAGACCCGGTTCCAGTGGTCGGGCGTGCAGAACGGCAGGCTGAAGCTGGCCGAGACGAGGTCGGCCTGCGGCAGGGCGTCGAGCTCTTCGAAGGTTGCGACTTTCGTGGTCAGCCGGTCGGTGTGCAGCAGGTCATCGCGTGCGAGGAGCAGGTCGATGGCTTCGGGGTGGCCGTCGGTGGCGAAGACGGTCCAGCCGTGCCGGAGTAGTTTGGCGGTGTCGCGCCCCTCGCCGCAGCCGAGGTCGATCGCGAACGCGTTCGAAGCATCGAACGATTCGTCTTCTTCGAACAGGCGGAGGGCGTCGAGGAGTGTCTGCCTGGGGCTGCCGCCTTCGACGGCCTTAAAGTAGCCGGGCCAGTCGCGGGTTCGGCCGAAGGCAAAGGCGGCGGCGGGCGGTTGTGCTTGTTCATTCATCGTGTGAGAGCATATGTACCGAGACCTGCGGAGCTTTGTTGAGGCACTCGAAGCGGCCGGCGAGCTGGTGCGCATCGCCGAACCGGTGTCGCCCGTGCTCGAGATCGCGGCCATTACCGATCTCGTCAGCAAGAGCCGGTGCCGGGGCGAGCCGAGCGACTCGGCGAAGACCAACGACCCGCGGTTCTGGGATCGCGGCGGGCC
>ERZ1740059.1112-NODE-1112-length-13640-cov-5.762974_pt1 | contig 13640 bp, 11 predicted proteins | sample MGYA00581744_ERZ1740059 | MGnify/ENA primary metagenome ERZ1740059 (study PRJEB43018, sample SAMN04849738) | marine metagenome | isolation source: floating plastic debris | place: Pacific Ocean | collected 2008-08-28 | study: EMG produced TPA metagenomics... | reverse complement strand
CCATGGAGCGCGCCAACGCATTCAAAAACGGCCTCATAATCTTGTACAACGTCATCGATTGTCAGCACAGACAGACGCACGCCGGCGAGGTCGATCTCTCGTGGAGGGAAGAAGCTATCGGGAACGAGGGAGAGGTACTTCATGGTTCAATTTCGTCTGCAGCGTCTACTTAACAAAACTCTGTTTAGGTCCTCTGGACGCGGTCACCGTCGAAGAACGCTTCCGTCCGCTTCTAGATAAGCTTAGCTGCGCGTACGGACCTCACTTTTCCACTCTCCGTGGAAAGCAACTACCAGATGTTTACGAGTATGTGCCCGATGATGATGAGCGGCTTCGACATTCTGGGTCGCAGTTACCAAAACTCGTTTACCATCTGAAGTGACTAGACTGACTAAACGGCACCATCCAAACTACCGCAGATAGCTAGCATTTCTAAGCGCTATTCCCACAGCCGCTCGCAGTGACGCACAGAGCTCAGCCGCCGGATAGTGAAGATAGACCGTTGGCTCAAAACGCCTGGTTCATGCGCTCGATCGTCGACACTAAGTATGCGTGGAATCCACGAGCTTGTTAACCGTTGTTAACCTTGCTAGCCGCGCACGCGCGAAACCTACGTTGGCTTGATGCGCTCCTAGCGCGAATTTCGCGTCTCCCAATCAATGCACCGACGTCTTCGTGTCCTAAGAAGTCAAACCCTAGGATCGCTTGGCGCAGCTTTACTCTCCCGCAGTGCTTCCGGGGCAGCACCTTTGCCTGCCTCGAATCCCGCTCGAAAAATCCGTGGTACCGGTGTGGTACCGGCAGCAGCCGCTCGGTGGTCTTCATTCTGGATAAGTATTTGATTTTACTGGCGCCGGCAGAGGGACTCGAACCCCCGGCCCTCTGATTACAAATCAGATGCTCTACCAGCTGAGCTATACCGGCGCAGAGCGGTTCAGGTAGCAGCACATGCGACGCGCTACAAGACCTCTGGGACGCAATTCGCAATCAGGTTGCGACGTTGACGAGCACCCATCCCGAAAGCGCGACGCCGCACGACAGGGTGTATGCGCCGTTCCAGGTTCGCCCGACATGTTCCGCGCTGACGCCGCCCATCGATCCGATCAATAGCGTTGTCGCGGTGTAGGGCGAACTGGCGCCGCTCAAGGCCCAGCCGGCGGTGATTGCGAGAATGATATCGGCTGGCGCGACGCCCATGTCGGCGGCCGCCGGCAGCAAGGGCCCGATCAGAGAAACGGACAGGATCGGGTTCATTCCGATCTGGCCCGTGAGCGGAATGACCCACACCAAGCCCAGCAACAGCAACCACGCGGGCGCAACGCTCAGATCAACGCCTGACGTCGCCATCACTGGGAGCAGCAACTTTCCTCCCAGACTGCCGATGAAACCCGCCATCATGAGCAGCAAGAGCTCGCTGCGGTAGCCTGGAAGGTCGAGGGTGAGGTAGTTCTGAACCCGTGCGATCAGACGTGTGGCGAGCGAGGCCTCGTCGGTTCCGGGATCTGGCTTCTGAGCGATGAGCCACGCCAGGGACAATAGCGGCACAACCACCATCACCGCGGCCACCGTCCGGACGTCCCCGATCATCTGAAAACTGATCACGCCGACGGTGAGCACAAACAGCAAGAAAATCAGCGGCCAAATCAAACGCCAACTGCCCTCGGGCGGTCGGCGCGTCGGCGCAGGGCGGCTCAGTTTCGGTTTGAAGATCGAGTCCATCGCCCATCCGACGCCGGCGACGATCAACCCGCTGACGAGGCAGGGCAGGGCTGCGTCGGCCCAGTCGGCTCCAGGGATGACGGAGGTCGAGATCGCCATCGCAAAAGCGATCGGAGACCAGGGGAGGGTGGCGACGAAGCCGCGCTGGATCGCGAGCAGCATCCGGCGGATCCGATGGCGTCGGATCTCGGCGTCAGGCTCGGTGCGGGCGTTCGCCTCCGCCAGGCCGCCCAACAGGACCAGGGCGCCGTAGTTCAAAAGCAGCCCGAAAAGCTGACCGCCCAAAGTCAAGGCGAGGTAGCGCCGCCCCGGGGGTTGCTGCGCAAGAAAACGTCCGGCGTGGGCGATCGACGCCGAACTGGCCGAGACGTTTCGAAGGGTGGCGAGGGCCGTAAAGAACGCGGCGATGAACGCCGCGCTTTGCAGCGCGTGATCCAGCAGAGACAAGCCGTCGGCGCGCAGCCCGAACGCCGCCCGGCTTAGACAGCCTCCAACGACCAGAAAGAGTTTCCCACTGCGCGTCGCGCCGATCGCCAACAACGCCAGCAGCGGTAGGACCAGAGCGTCGGCCGTCCACCAGAATACGTAGCCGCCCCCCCATTCCGCGACAGCGACTGCGGCGGTAAGCACCGCGAGTAGGCCGCCTATGAGCGCGTTCATCCTGGCGGAGTCCCTAGAGTATCGGAGTGCAACAATGGCCGGCGATCACGCAAAGCGCTATGAAAGACTCTGTGTCATTAGATGGATAGCATCTCAACCGAAAGCGGCGCAGAGGTCTGCGCCGCTCGATAGTTCAGTATTTTGTTTTGGGGTTTAGTCGCCGAAGAGGCCGCGCAAGGCCTTGCCGGGGTCGGGGGCCGCATCTCCGTCGCCGGAGCCTTCCTGTCCGCCCAGCACGTTGTCCAGAACGCCGCCAATTGCGCCTTCAACGCCGCCGCCATCGCCGTCGCCGTCGCCGCCGCCCGTGAGGCTGTCGATGACGCCCTCGACGCCGCCTTCCCCAAGGCCCTCGATGGCTTCCAACGCTCCCTCCGGGTTCTCGAGCAAGCCCTCGATGCCGCCGCCTAGATCAGGTTGGAACCCAAGATTGGTCCAGGGTCCGCTGACGATGACCGGGAACGAAAGCCCCCCGAGACCAGCAGCGCCGCCCTGACCTTCGAGAGAGGCGACAGCCTTTGGCTCGAGCCGATAATCCAGCGTCTGATTGCCAATATCGATCGTTCCGGCTCCGGTCATACGGAGGAGGGGGCCGAGCAAAGAGAGATCCGGGTTGTTGGCGACGCCGTTCTCGATCGTGAAGCTGCCGGTCAGAGACGCGAAATCGGTCTTCTGATCCTCCCCGCTGAACGACCCTGTCAGGTTGCGCATCATCGCCGGGATGTTGATCCCGTAGATCGCGCCGTCGGCGAAATCGATCCGCCCTTGTCCGTTGAGGGAGCGCATGATCGCGTCCAGCGACACGCCCTGGCCGTCAACATCGAGTTCGACCAGCGCCACGCCGTCCAGGCTCGAGAAATTCGCCAGATCGCTCAGCAGCGGCCGCAACGCGACTTTGTCGATCAACATGTCGATGTCGACTTTGGGTTCGGAGCCGCCGCCGTCCAAAGACAACACCCCGTTCGCCCCGCCGCCGTAGAGCGAGAGTTCTTTGAAGCTGACGTCGAGCTTGCCGTTCTTGAGCGCGCCCTCGATCAGCGTCTTGCCGAGCTTCACTGTCGGCGTCGTCACGCTGTCGGCGAGGATGGTGAAATCGGCGTCTGCTGAATTCAGCGCCGAGACGTCGATCGGGTCCTTGCTCCAGCCTTCCGCCGTGCCCCCGCCTGCAGCGCCGGCAGCAGTTTGTGCGCCGCCGCCTTGCCCGGAACCGCCCTGACCGCCGCCGTCAAGCATGAAGGGACGCAGATCGAGCGCGCCGGTCGAGACGTCGATGTTCACATATGGGCGCTCTCCGGTGAGGTCGGCGACGATGTCGCCGTTCACGTTGGTCCCGCTGAGGTCGATCGTGGCGCCTTCGAGAGCCGCGCGTTCCGGCGTCACGTCGATGCTGGTGTCGATTGAAAGCGTTTCGAAGGAGCCCGCAGGCGCGTCGATTGGGCCGGCTCCGACCCAATCCGCCAGATCGCGGATCTTTGGACTGTCAAACGCGAAGTCGCCCTTGATGGTGGGGATCTCGCCGCTCATCGCGACAGTCCCGTCGAAGCGTGTCGTCACAAGCTCGGGGCTCTCGACATTCATATCGACGTTGATCGTTCCACCGGTCGCCCAGTCAGAGCCGCCGCTCGCGAGCAGTTTGACGACCGAGGCCCGACCGTTCAGATCAAACCCGCCGTTCAGGTCGATGTTCAACCCGTCGTTGGCGGCTTTCAGCGCCCCGGTGATCTCCACGCCGCCCAATCCTTCAAGGTCGGGCGGCAACGACTGCCGAAGCCATGCGGTTTCTTGACGGTCGGCGGACAGGTTGAGCGCCAGATCACCCTCGGCTTGCGGCGCGCCGTCGCCTTCAGGCGGGGTCACGTCGCCCGCGTAGGTGAAGCTTAGACCCGGAGCGACGAGGTCCAGGTCCGAAGTGATTGTCTCGCCCCGTTGCGCCTTGGCGGGGCTGTCGACGGAGCCTTTCAAGGTGACGGTCTGACCGTTCCAGATCGCCGACCCATCAAGTGCGAAAGGCGCCTCCAAGTCGGGCAAGCCCGCGGTCGCGTTGATCTGCGTCAGCTCGATCTGCTGGCCGCCGGCCTGATCGTCCAGTAGGAAAAGACCATCTTCGATCACGGCTTCACTAATGCTGAAGCCGCCGCCTCCGCCACCCCCGGCATCGCCATCGCCGCCTGCGGCCCCGTCGCCGCCGCCCGACGTTTCGTCGCCTCCGGCCGCCGACGCGGTCTGATCGTCAAACTCCCAGTTGGCGACGCCGTCTGCGTTGCGCGCCAGACGGATCTCCGGCTTGATCAACCGCAGTTCGGTGACGTGGGGCGATCCGCCCAACAGCGACATGAAGTCCACGCCCACGGTGACGGCGTCGGCGGACACCATTGGCTCTTCACCGGCCCATTCCGTGTTGGAGAGCGTGATGGGCCCGGTTTTCACGCCGAGGGTTGGAAACAAGGATCGTTCGATGTCTCCGGACAAGGTCAGTTCGCGCCCGGTGTTGTCGCGAACCGCGTCCTGCGCGAAGCCCGCGATCATCGAAGAAGGCGCAAGGTAAAACGCCCCGACCGCGCCCCCCACAACGAGCACGATCAAAAGCAGCAAATAGGTGAGTAAACGTCGCATCTGTCCCTCGGCTACAGCTTATGCTGTTCATACGAGGGCACGTTTCGCACGTAATCAAGACGGTCCTGTGACGGACAGTCGAGTTGTCGCGGGGATGATCTGCTACGGTTTAGGTGAACGCCGCGATCAGGAGCGGCATGATGCCGGTGGCCCAGGCGTCCACGAGGCCCGAACCGACGCCTCCGATGCTGCCAGCCAACGCCACGGCGATAAGACCCGCCAGGAGGGTGTATTCGACGGCGGTGGCGCCGTTCTCGTCATTCTTAAACCGTTTGAATACGGTCATTTTTGCTCTCCCTCGCCCGGGGTATCGTCCTTGCGGACGTGATTTATCAACAAACCATTTATCTGACGGGGATTAATTTCGACTTAAGCCGCCCGCCGAATTTCGGTTCGAATTTTCGCTAGCGGCTCGAGGGGCGGCTGTCCGCCGTTGACCCAGCATAGCACGCGCAATAGCGTCCGCGCGCGGAGGAGCTTGATGCCAAATTCCAAACGAAACCTGAAGAAAACGGTTGAAGAACAAGCGGGCGAGGCGCGTCCCGAGTGCTTTCAAGAGGTGATCCAGAGGCTGAACAGCTATTGGGGCTCTCGTGGTTGCGCGGTCTTGCAGCCCTACGACATGGAAGTGGGGGCCGGCACGTTTCACGCCGCGACCACGCTGCGCGCGTTGGGACCGCGTCAATGGGCGGCGGCGTATCCGCAGCCGTCGCGCCGCCCCACGGACGGCCGGTACGGCGAGAACCCGAACAGGCTTCAGCACTATTATCAGTATCAGGTGATCATCAAACCCAGTCCGCCCGACCTGCAGGAGCTTTATCTCGGCTCGTTGGAGGCGATCGGTCTTCCGCTGCGGGAACATGACATCCGTTTTGTCGAGGACGATTGGGAAAGCCCGACGCTCGGCGCATGGGGTCTGGGTTGGGAGGTCTGGTGCGACGGCATGGAGGTCAGCCAGTTCACCTATTTCCAGCAAGTCGGCGGGCATGACTGCCGACCGGTCTCTGGAGAGCTGACCTACGGGCTTGAGCGCCTCGCCATGTACGTGCTGGGCGTCGAGCATGTGATGGACATGCCGTTCAACCCGCCCGACGCGGCCATTCCGCTGACGTATGGCGACGTGTTTCGCCAGACCGAACGCGAATACAGCCGTTGGAACTTCGATGTGGCGGACACCGAGATGCTTTTGCGCCATTTCGAGGATGCCGAAGTCGAATGCCGGAGGATCCTCGAACAACCGGCGATCGACCCCCGCATGTCCGCCAATGGTGCGAATGTGATGGCGCACCCGGCATACGATCAGTGCATCAAAGCCAGCCACCTGTTCAATCTGTTGGACGCGCGGGGGGTTATCTCGCCCACAGAGCGTCAGGCGTATATCGCCAGGGTGCGGACCCTTGCGAAGCTCTGCGCGGACGCTTTTGTCCAGACCGAAGCGGGCGGCGGCGGCGAAACGGCTGCCCGAGCGCACTGACTTGAGTGAGAGGAACCCGCGTGAGAGCCGGACAGTGGATCGTCATTGGGATGTTGAGCGTCGCCGTCGTGACCGGCGTATCCGTCTATTACCTGCAGAACTTCTTCTTTTACGACCGTGTCACGGATGTGTCGTCGATCCAGATCGGTGACCGCGACTTCGCTGTTTCGGAGTATGACGGGCTCGACAATCGCGCGCGCCCCTTGCGTCTGCGCGGGTGTTTCAAGCTGGCGGACCCCGAAGGCGCCTTGGCGGCGGGTTCCCTGGCGCCGGACGCCGCGCCATTTGACGCGCCTGACTGGTTCGAGTGCTGGGACGCGGCGGCGATTGACGCCGATCTGAAATCCGGGGCGGCGCAAGCGGTGCTGGCTGACAGCACGACCGCCAACGGTTTCACGACCGAACGTCTGGTGGCGATTTACCCCGACGGTCGCGCGTATCAGTGGCGCCGCATCTTCGAAGACGACGGTTGATCTTCGGGTCTCGCGAGCCTCTCGGGTTGGCCTTCCAATGTTGAGCTGCCATAAGCCCTTCGATTTCATTTCCATAGGATCCGGCGCCAGATGCCCGAACTTCTGCTTGAGCTTTTCTCCGAAGAGATCCCCGCCCGCATGCAAGCGCGCGCCGCCGATGATCTGTCAAAGATGGTCGGCGCAGGCTTGAAGGCCGCCGGGGTCGCCTTTGGCGAGAGCCGAGCCTATGCGACGCCGCGTCGGCTGACCCTGCATATTGTCGAATTGGCGGCGGAAACCGAGGCGGTCCGTGAGGAACTGAAGGGACCGCGAACCGATGCGCCGGAAAAAGCGCTTGAGGGATTCCTGCGCAAGACGGGTTTGACCAAAGATCAGCTCGAGGCCCGGGACGACAAGAAGGGCCAGGTCTGGTTCGCCGTGATCGAGCGGCCCGGCCGCCAGGCGCGGGACATCATCGCGGAACTCGTCCCAGACGTCGTTCGCAAGTTCCCGTGGCCAAAATCAATGCGGTGGGGCGCCGGAGATCTCCGCTGGGTGCGTCCGCTCCGTTCGATCCTGTGCATTCTCTCAGAGAACGGAGCCGCGACGGTCGTGCCGTTTGAAATCGATGGGATCGAAAGCGGCGACGTCACAGCCGGCCATCGCTTCATGGGCGACGGGACATTTCGGGTCGGTGGTTTCGCCGACTATGCGGAGAAACTGCGCGCGCAAAACGTGCTGTTGGACCCAGCCGAGCGCGCGGCTGCGATCGAAGAGGGGATGGCGGCGCTCGCGAAGAAGGCCAAGCTTGAGATCGTTCCGGATCTGGGGCTTTTGCGCGAGGTGGTCGGGTTGGTCGAATGGCCGGTTCCTCTGGTCGGCGAGGTCGAAGAACGGTTTCGCAGCCTGCCGCCCGAGGTGCTGCAGACCTCGATGAAAGAGCATCAGAAGTTTTTCTCGCTGCGGGATCCCAAGAGCGGACAAATCACCGGATTTGTCACCGTCGCCAACATCGAGGCGGCGGATGGCGGCGCGAAGATCGTCGCGGGGAACCAACGCGTCCTGCGCGCACGGCTCGCCGATGCGGAGTTCTTTTACCATAACGACCTGAAAAACGGGCTTGAGAGCGCGTTGGAAAAGCTGCAGCTGGTGACATTTCACAACAAAATTGGGGATCAGTCCTCACGTATTGACAGAATACGCCAGTTGTCGCGCGAAATCTCGCCTCTTGTCGGGGCTGATCCGGATTTGTCGGATCGGGCCGCTCAGCTCGCCAAAGCCGATCTCGCGACGGAGATGGTTTACGAATTTCCTGAGCTTCAGGGGCTCATGGGGCGGTACTACGCGCAAGCCGCGGGCGAGCCGGCCGAGGTGTCAACGGCGATTGAAGCACATTATCAACCGCTGGGGCCGACGGCCGCGGTTCCAACCGAGCCGGTCTCGATCGCCGTCGCGCTGGCGGACAAGATCGACACGTTGACGGCGTTCTGGGCGATTGACGAGAAACCGACCGGGTCAGGCGACCCGTTCGCCCTGCGCCGCGCCGCTCTCGGCGTTATTCGTATTCTGCTGGAGACGGAGAAGCGGATCCGTCTTCGCGGGCTGTTCGCCGAGCGGATCCGGGGGTTCGAGGCGAGCGAAACGGTCGCCGACGACCTTCTGGCCTTCTTCGCCGACCGCCTGAAGGTGTACCTGCGCGATGACGGCGTGCGGCATGACGTCATTGACGCGGTGTTCCGGCTACCGGGTCAGGACGATCTCGTCGACGTGACCGCTCGGGTGCGGGCGCTGCAAGAGCTCTTGGGATCAGAAACCGGCGCCAACCTTCTTGCGGCGTTCAAGCGGGCCAATAACATCCTGACCGCCGAAGAAAAGAACGACGGGGTCGAGTACTCGCTCGATCCGAACCCGCGACTGGCCGAGGAGGCGGCGGAGAAGGCGCTCTTTGCCGCCCTAGACGCCGCGGATGCAGCCATCGGCCCCCGGCTCGATCAGGAGGATTATCCGGCGGCGATGGGCGAGATGGCCAAGCTTCGCGCGCCGCTGGACGCGTTCTTCGACGATGTCATCGTCAACTCCGAAAACGACATTATCCGCCGGAACCGGCTGTGCCTGCTCAACCGCATCCGCGTGACCATGGGCAAAGTCGCCGATTTCAGTGCGATCGAGGGTTAGCGCCCCACGATAAGGTGGGCGAGGTACTTCCTTTCAACCTGGCGGTAGGCGATCACGATCATGAACGTCAGGACCATGTAGAGAAGGGCTGCGGTGATGAAGCCCTCGTAGGCGACGTAATACTTCGCATTCACCGTTCGGCCGACGCCCAGGATGTCTTGGATGGTGATGACGCTGGCGATCACCGACCCGTGCAGCATGAAGATGATCTCGTTCGAATACTGCGGCAAGGCGCGCCGAAACGCGGATGGCAGCTCGATGAGCCACGTCGTCTTGAAGCGAGAGAGCCCAAGGGCTTTTGCGCCCTCGATCTCGCCTTTGGGGGTGTTCACGATCGCCCCGCGCAGGATTTCCGTGGTGTAGGCGCCCGTGTTCAGCGTGAAAGCCAGCAAAGCGCACCAGTAGGCGTCGCGCAGGAACGGCCAAAAGATGCTGTCGCGCACGGCTTCGAACTGGCTGAGCCCGTAATAGATCAGATAGGCCTGAACCAGCAGCGGCGAGCCGCGAAAAACGTAGACATACCCGGATATCAGCCATTTGGCGCCGGGCGTGCCGCGAGCGAGCGCCATGGCGGCCGGAACCGCAATACACAGTCCCAGGATCAAAGCGAATGCTGTCAGCTCCAGCGTCGTGCAGGCGCCATGGGCGAAGAGGTTCCAGTGCTTCAACGCCAAGGCGGCGCCGCTGTCGCCCCAGCCATCGAAGAACGGGTCTGGCGTCGTGCGAGGAGGGCGGCCGCAGATCAAGCTCATGTCGTTCCCCTTACCGCGCCGCCGCCAGCGCGCCGCCGCCGGCAGGTTTCGCGCCGTCTTCCTTGGCGTCCTCCTCGACGGCGACCTGTTGCGAGTACCGCTTCTCCAGCCACTTGAAGAGCGCGCCCGAGACCGCTGTGATCGCGAGGAACACCACGATCACCGCAAGAAAGAAGAGGAACGGCTCGCGCGTGGATTTCGCCGCCTTGTCGGCAAGGCCAACCACGTCTTCGAGGCCAATGACCGAGACGATTGCGGTGGATTTCACCAGAACCAGCCAGACATTCCCGAAGCCGGGCAGGGCATGGCGGATGAGCTGAGGCAGTGTGACGGTCCACAACGCGGAGAACTTGCCTAAGCCGAGGGAACGGGCGGCTTCGACCTGACCGCGAGGGATCGCGAGATATGCCCCCCGAAAGGTCTCGGCCAAGTAGGCGCCGAAGATGAAACCGATCGTGACCGTGCCCGCGAGGAACGGGCTGACGTCGACGCCTTCGCCGCCAAAGCTCCTGACCAGCTGGTTCAGCAGTCGCTGACCTCCAAAGTAGATCAAGAGCATCAGAACCAGGTCGGGAACGCCACGCACGATCGTGGTGTAGACTGTGGCGAGCGATCGCGTGAACCAGCCGCCGGCGATCTTCGCCCAGGCCCCCAGACCGCCCAAAGCGATGGCCAAGGCCACCGAGCACAAGGCCAAGGTGATTGTGACGAGCGCGCCCTGCAACAGGAGCGGGCTAAAGGCGATCAGAGTTTCCATCAGAGATGATGCGTCGAAGTCCGGACGGGCGACCGCCCGGACCTCCTGGACGGCGGCTTAGCTGCCGTAGACGTTGAAGTCGAAGTATTCGTTCTGAATCTCTTCGTACTTGCCCGAAGCGCGAATGGCGTCGATTGCGGCGTTGAATTCTTCCTTCAACGCCGTGTCTTCCTTGCGGACGCCGATCCCAACGCCCTCGCCGTGATACTCTGGGACATCGTAGTCGCCGCCAAAGAAGGCGAAACCTTCGCCATTTTCGGTTTTCAAAAAGCCGTCATTCATTGCAACGGAATCGGCCATGGCCGCGTCAATCCGACCGGCCTGCAGGTCGAGATAGACCTCGTCCTGGGTGCCGTAGAGCTTCAACTCGACATCCGGGAATACGCCTTCCATGAAGTCATGGTGCGTTGTGCCGCGCTGAACGCCGACGACCTTGCCCGCCATGCCTTCCGGCGTGTCGGTCAGGCCAGCGTCGGCGGCGGCGATGAACTTTGCCGGCGTATTGTAGTACTTATTGGTGAAGTCGATCTGCTTCTTCCGCTCTTCCGTGATCGACATGGACGCGATGATCGCGTCGCACTTGTCTTCGAGCAGCGCCGGAATGATGCCGTCCCAGTCGGTTTTCACCAACTCGCAGCTCTTGCCCATCTGCTCGCAAAGCGCGTTGGCGATATCAATGTCGAAACCAACCAGATCGCCGCTTTCGGTCGTCTCAGAGAACGGAGGGTAGGCGCCCTCGACGCAGATATCGACATCCGCGGCGGTCGCGGCTGAGGCGGTGAACACCGTGGCGGCCACGGCGATCGCAAACTTTTTCATCAGAAGTCTCCCTTTGACCCGAAGGTAATCATCCGATCGCTTCTTCGGACCCCAAACCGTTTCCTGCTTAGGCGCTGGCGTCAACGGTTGACGCAACGGCAAAAGCGAAAAACGCGGGAAAAACGCGCCGAAAACAAAAACCGCCCGGGGTAAATCCCCGAGCGTCTAAAATAACAGCAGTTTGGCGTCTTTTCTGGCGTCTATTCCTCGGCTGCGGCCGGGGCCTGATCGCCCTCACCCAAAGCGCTGTCGTTCTTCTTCCAGTCTGTTGCGACCGTTCCAGCCTGAACGCCAAAGGCCTCCGCCGAGTCGATCGGGCTGAGCGAGCGTTCGCAGCGCGGCGCGCATTGATAGTTCTCGGTGACGCCTGAGCCGCGGCGCACGACCACCCGCCGGCTGTCTGGCGCGCGCACGACAATTTGAAAGTCGCCGACGGTCTCGACATCCTGATCCAGGAACAGGACGTTTGTGGAACCGACGGAACGCGCCGTGACGACCGCGTGGTCGCGGGCGACCATGTTCACGTCGGCGATCGCCGGGTTGCCGATCAAAAGCGTCTTGGCTTCGTCTTCGAGTTTGATCGGACGGAGGTGGTCGATGAGCACCGTGAGGCAGGTTTCGCCTTCATAAACACCGCCGCAGGCCGTGTCCTTCGATCCGTAGACCGGGCCCTGAGCCCCCGTGCGGCCTTCGCCGGCCTGTGCGCTCAGTCCTGCGATCGTGGCTGACCCCACAAGCACAGCTGCGATCGTCGCCTTCAAACTGGCGTGACGTTTCATGCTAAACCTCAATTCTGCTCGCGGATCTTCGCGTCCGGCTCACTTTTCCCGATCTTTGTGCCACAACCTGTAAGAAAAAGGGTTAACGGCGTGATTTTCTTGACATCAAAACGCAGGCGCCCACGTGTCAGAATCGAGGATGTGGTGTCAAAGCCACGCTCAACTCCCGCATATGGAGAGTTTCGAGACTGGAAGGAGCCTGATGATGGCCCTGGTGACTGAAAAGCCGCCTGTGCTGGCCGCGCCGCGCCGCGCGCCGCTATTGATGAATGCGACCCGGGATCTCGCGGAGGCCCGCGCCGAGCTGGCGGAGGTCTATGATCTGGCGCCGTCGATGAAGGCGGCGCAGGAGACCGCCGAGATATACGAACGGGTCAAGTCGGTGATCCCTCAGGTCGATTGGGCGCACCATGCGCCATACGTGCGCGCGATCAACAAGATCAAGCGCGAGAAACAGGCGGTGATCCTGGCGCACAACTACATGACGCCAGAGATCTTTCACGGGATCTCGGACTTCTCTGGCGACAGCTTGCAACTCGCGGTCGAGGCGGCGAAGACGGATGCCCCGGTGATCGTACAGTGCGGCGTGCACTTTATGGCGGAGACTGCGAAGATCCTCAGTCCCGAAAAGACGGTTCTCATCCCCGATAGTCGCGCCGGATGCTCGTTGTCCGAAGGCATAACGCCCGCTGATATCGAGAAGATGCGCGCGGATTACCCCGGCGCGCCGGTGGTGACCTACGTGAACACATCGGCGGCGGTGAAGGCGGCCTCCGACATCTGCTGCACGTCGTCCAACGCAAAGGATATCGTCGAGAGCCTCGACGCCGAGACGGTGATCATGACGCCCGACGGATACCTGGCGCGCAACATCGCCAAGACGACCAACAAGCGGATCGTCTGGTGGGAGGGCGCATGTATGGTGCACGAACGCTTCACCGCCGAAGAGATCCGCGCCTATCGCGAGGCCAATGAAGGCGTGAAGGTGATCGCGCATCCCGAGTGCCCGCCCGAGGTTCTGGACGAGTCCGACTTCTGGGGCTCGACCAGCGGCATGATCAACTGGGTGCGCAAGAACCGACCTGAGAAAGTGGTGATGGTCACCGAATGCTCGATGTCGGACAACATCGCCACAGAGCTGCCGGATGTCGAGTTCGTGCGGCCGTGCAACCTCTGCCCGCATATGAAGCGGATCACGCTGGAGAACATCCTGTGGTGCCTGCATTCCGGTGAAGAGGAAGTCACCGTGGATCCGGAGATCATTGAGCCCGCGCGCCTTGCGGTTGAGCGGATGATCGAGGTCAGTCAGCGCAAGCTCGGGGCAGTCTCAGGCGACTGACGAAGGATCGCCGATCGACCGAGCAGTCGCGCGGCGTGCGCCGCACGGCGCGCGGCACCATTCCCAAATAGCCCGAACGCGCGCCCCGCGAAGAGCGGCCCGGC
>ERZ1740059.1111-NODE-1111-length-13659-cov-8.797266_pt1 | contig 13659 bp, 7 predicted proteins | sample MGYA00581744_ERZ1740059 | MGnify/ENA primary metagenome ERZ1740059 (study PRJEB43018, sample SAMN04849738) | marine metagenome | isolation source: floating plastic debris | place: Pacific Ocean | collected 2008-08-28 | study: EMG produced TPA metagenomics... | reverse complement strand
TTCTGCGGCTCTACCATTACAAAATCAATATGACGGGCACCCATAAGAATTTTTTCTTCTAAAAAAATTCTTATGGGAACCCTTGACACCTATGACAATAGTAATCTCATCGAAATCAACCTAAAGAATCCCTAATTAGCAAATCTGAGGAAATGATGCAGAATAGTTCTTCTCAATCTGTAAATAATAAACAGAATGGACATAACGGACATTCTCCACCTCTATTTCTTCCCTCCGAACCTTTTCCATTGGTTCAGATGGAAGATAATGATTGGGATTTAAGTCAATTCTTAGGGCTTCTGAAGCGACGAGCATTTGTTATTGCCAGTGTTGCGACTACCGTGATGGCTGGTGCTACTTACACAACACTAACTCAGCAACCAGAATACGAAAGTAACTTTCGCTTGTTGGTGGAGCCAGTAGATGAAAACGATGACAGCAGTTTATCAAAGCTTACTTCTGCTGTAGACTCAAATTTCGGAAAATCTGGATTGGATTACCAAACTCAGATTGAGGTTCTTAAAAGTCCGGAATTGATGAATAATATTGTTAGGGATCTAAAAAGTAAGTATCCGGATATTACTTATGAAAATCTGATTAAACAAGATTCTCTAAATATTATTCGTTTGGGTGAAACCAAAATCATAGAAATTCGTTATCGAAGCGACGATCCAACTCAAGTCAAAGAAGTATTAGATATAGTTGCGAGCAACTATTTAAAATACAGTTTAGAAAAGCGACAAACGCAGTTAAATCAAGGAATTCGTTTTGTTGAGAAGGAACTGCCACCAATTAAAAAACAAGTTGATACCCTACAAAAACAATTAGAAGCTTTCCGCCAACAATACGATTTTTTCGATCCCAACACTCAATCAAGCCAGGTTAGCGAGCAACTTCAACTACTAGCTGAACAAAGACAAGGGGTAGAACAGCAGTTAGCAAAGGCTAAGGCTAATTTCGCCATTCTCCAACAAGAAAAGGGAGCATTAGCTATTCTCAAAAATGCACCCGTTTATCAAGAGTTAGTCGTTCAATTGCGACAGTTGGAAACCCAAATAGCAGAGGAATCAACTCGCTTTCAAGATAACGCTCCTGTTATCCAAAGATTAAAGGAGAAGCGACAAAAGTTATTGCCTTTATTACAGCAAGAAGGGCGAAGAATTTTAAGTATTACTCTTTCAGAAGCAGCAAATCAAGTTAAGACATTAGAAGTACAGAGTCAACAGCTTACCGCAGCGGAACAAAAGCTCAGTCAAAATATTAAGCAACTTCCTGCTTTAGCACGTAGATACACGGAATTACAACAGAATTTACAGATTGCGAATGAAAGTTTAAATCGTTTTCTGACAACTCGCCAAAATCTGCGAATTGAAGCTGCACAAACAGAGCTTCCTTGGGAGATGATTAAAGCGCCAGTGAAGCCAGAAAATCCAGTATCTCCTAATATTCAACGCAACTTGATTTTAGGGTTTGTCGGTAGTGCTCTTTTGGGTATTGGTGCAGCTTTACTTAGAGAAAAGCTGGATAACACTTACCATAATGTGGATACGCTCAAAAAAGATCTGAAATTACCTTTACTTGGCGCTCTTCCAATAGATAAGCATTTGAAGAATAATCAAAAGCGTACTTCAAAAGCTAAATCTCCCCAAGATACAAAATCAATAGATGGTACTCCCGAATTTTCTCCCATCTTCCATCCCGAATCTAGAGTCGCCAGTTACTTCCAAGAATCCGGACAATTTGTGGAAGCTTTAAGAGTAGTCCAAACAAATCTACAACTGCTTAGTAGCGATCGCCAAATTCGCTCCATAGTTATCAGTTCAGCTCTATCTGAGGATGGAAAATCAACCGTTGCATACAATCTTGCTCGAGTAGCTGCATCAATGGGGCAAAAAGTACTACTTGTAGATACCGATTTACGCCGTCCCCAAATTCATGCTTTAGCGGGTTTACCCAACCTGGGGGGATTGACTAACTTAATATCTGGAAATATGCCAGCATCCGAGGTAATGCAAGAGTTACCTGACATTCCCGGATGCTCCGTAATTACTTCCGGTGCAATACCACCTGATGCTGCAAGATTGCTTTCTTCCCTCAAAATGAAACAATTGGTAGCACAATTCCATCAAAAATTCGACTTAGTAATTTACGACGCTCCACCATTAATTGGATTAGCAGACGCTACACTACTCGCACCTCATACTGATGGAGTTATGCTTATAGTGAGGATGGATAAAACAGAAAGGGATCTAGTCAAAAAAGCCATAGATAGCCTGAAAACATCTCGAACTAATGTCTTAGGAGTTGTCGCTAACGGAGATAAAAGTATGTTTCACAAGTATTATCACAAATATTATCATTCTTAGTACTCTACTAACCCAAAATTGAGGGGGGAGAGGGGGGAGAGGGGGTAGAGGGGGTAGAAAAAAAATTTCTGATTATTAACCCGGAATATTCCCTTGGTGGACTATTCTGGGGTAAGAGTAATGAGTAATTAAATGTACCAATTATTCATGAACTTACAATTACTTTTTAAATATAATCGCTATGTTTTTGCTGGCATTTTAGCAATTATCGGTTTATTCTTAATAAGTGCTTTTATACCTAGGAAATGGGGCAATTACTCAAAAGAAAACTGTAATTATCGAGTTTGTGTTTCTAATACGGGTATTCACTCTAATATTTTAGTTTCAACTGAGAATAATGCTCATAACTGGCACCCATATATATCTGTCGATCAAATTGGTATCGATGCGGCGAAAAATTATGAATATCTGAGTTTTGGTTGGGGAGATAAAGATTTTTATATGTCGGTTTCTGATTTTTCTGACCTAAATTTTTCTACTACTTTCAAAGCCGTATTTCTTCCAACTCCTTCTGTAATGTATGTCAAAGGTTATCATGCATTACCGAGAAATCTAGAAGTGAAATGTGTTCGTATTAATAAAGCTAATTATTTAAGATTAATCAAGTTTATTAAAGCGAGTTTTCAATTGGACAAAAATGGTGAAAAAATTCGTATAGGTAACGGCCATACTTCCAATGCAGGTTTTTATGCTGCAAAAGGTAATTATTCGATATTAAGAAATTGTAATGCATGGACTGGGGAAGGTTTAAGGAAAGCTGATATTAATACTCCTGTATGGGATGGTTTATCTTCTCCAATTATTTTTCATTTAAGAAGCGGCTGCGAAAGGGAATTGAATTAAAAGCCCTCAGGCTAAAGCCTGGGGCTAGACAAACAAAGCCTGCCCTCTGGCAGGCTAAAAAGCTACTAGCCTGCCAGAGGGCAGGCTTTGTAAATGTAGCAATACCCTTATAGGGTATTGGGTAGTTGATATTGTGTTACCATGCTCAACCAAGTAACAAGAAATACATTTGGTCGCGATCGAGATCATGGATTTGCATAATATAGATAATTATTTACGTCCTACGGATATTAATCAAGTTAGTGATTGGGGTGAAAGTTGGAGTTGGTTAGCTGGAGGTACTTGGTTATTTTCCGAACCGCAACCCCAGATAAAAACTTTAGTAGATATACAGTCTTTGGGATGGGACGAAATTGAGTTTTTCAATCCCCCCAATTCTCATCAAGAGAGACTATTAGCTATTGGTGCAACTTGTGCTTTAACTAAGTTATTACAGCATCCATGGGCTTCTGAATACACGGCGGTGGATGGGTTTAAAGGTGCCATATCTGCACTTTCTGCTTCCTTGAAGGTAGTGAATGTGGCAACTGTGGGAGGTAATATTTGCCTTGCATTATCGGTGGGTACTCTTGCACCTATTATGGTGGCTTTGGATGCAAGTTATGAGATTTGGAATATGGCGGGGAAATCGCGAATCATTGCAGCGAAAGATTTTCAAATAGCTTCTCGTCAAACGATTTTACAATCTGGGGAATTGTTGCGGCGAGTTTTGATCCCTGTAAAAAATATGAAGTGGCAAGTTGATTATAAACGTTTTGGCATTGCAGCGAGCGATCCTGCTTTAGCGATCGCTGTGGGTGCTTATAATCAAGTTGCGAAAAAGTTGCGATTAGTTATTGGTGCGAGTGTTGCTGCACCCGTGTTGTTGGAGTTGGATGGTGATGTGGAGACGGGTTTTAGCTACGACGCGTTTCTGGAAAATATGGATTTTATTGAAGATGCCAGGGCTAAAGCCGTTTATCGCCGAGAAATCACCCAGGTTTTAATTCGGCGGTGTTTAGAGTCTTTAGGATTTTAGATTTTGAATTAAGTAAGTTGGCACAAATAAACCGAGCTATGTTAAAGAATGTTTTTTACCCTCCTTCCCCTTACTCCTATTCCCTATTCCCTATTCCTGCATTACTATTTTCAACGCCAACCTACTTAGTGAGTAATAATAGTAATTTAAATTACAGCAATCCAAAACTTAGCTGATACATGCAACCTGTAAATTTCAGCGTTAACAACCAAACTCATACCGTAACCACTCACCCAGGAAGCAGTCTGCTTTCCCTACTTCGTCAACTCAATTATTTTGGCGTACATCGCGTTTGTGAAACAGGCGATTGTGGTGCTTGTACAGTCTGGGTTAACGATACAGCAGTGCATAGCTGCATTTACCCGGCGATGGGAATTAACGAAAAATCTGTAACTACCATTGAAGGATTATCGCCAAATCAGAACGAAATTACACCGATACAGCAAGCATTTTTACAAGCGCAAGGGTTTCAATGTGGGTTTTGCACTCCGGGAATGATTATGAGTGCAGCCAAGTTTCCCAAAGCATCACCCGAAGAGTTACGCGCTTGTATGAAAGGGAACCTCTGTCGCTGCACTGGCTACCAAGCAATAATTGAAAGTATTTTACTCGATCAAAAATTAAATGGGCGCGACATCCTTGCCGCACCCGCTTTTCTCACACCACACTCCGTCGGTAAAAGCGTTCCGAAACAAGATGGAACCGCAATAGTTACAGGTAAAGCATACTATACTGCTGATAAATTGCAATCGGAATTATTACATTTAAAAATTTTGCGATACACCGGAGGTGTCGCCCCTGGGGCATCGCCATTTCCCCATGCCAGAATTCGCTTTCTTAATACCGAGAAAGCTAAAGCACTCCGGGGGGTGGTAGAAATCTTTACTTACGAGGATGTTCCAAGAATACCTTACACCACCGCCGGACACGCAGAACCCGTACCCGATCCTTTAGATCATTATTTGTTAGATAATAAAGTGCGTTTCATAGGGGATAGAGTTGCTGCCGTGGTGGCTGAGTCGGTTGCGATCGCAGAAAAAGCCTGTGAGTTAATTGAGGTTGATTACGAAATTTTACCCCATGTTACCAATCCAGTGGAAGCGATGAAAGATGGTAGCATTATCATTCATGATGAAGTGGAATCTCAGCAAATTCCTGTTCGCAATCGCAATATTGCTGGTGAGATTTTCTTGTCATCGGGAGATGTAGAAAAAGCTTTTACAGAAGCGGACTTTATAGTAGAAAATACTTATATTTTACCCGCAGTACAACACGTTCATCTGGAACCTCATGTAACGATTACTTCTTTAGAATCAGATGGTACATTAGTTGTTCGCAGTAGTACTCAAGTACCGTTTCACTGTCAAAGATTATTATCCCAACTTTTTGATATACCTAAAGAGAAAATTCGCGTTTATAAACCACAACTCGGTGGTGGTTTTGGTAATAAGCAAGAAATCTTAACTGAAGATTTGTGTGCTTTGGCAACTTTGCGTACTGGTAAACCCGTGCAGTGGGAGATGACAAGAAATGAAGAATTTACCGCTACAAATAGTCGTCATGCAATGACAATTAAGCTGAAAACTGGAGTTAAAGCAGATGGTACAATTATTGCTCAAGATTTAGAAGTTATTGCAAATACTGGTGCTTATGGCAATCACGGGAAAACGGTGGTATTTTTATCTGGTTACATTCCTTTAGGTTTATACCGTTGCGAGAATAAAAGATTTAGAGGATACGCTGTTTATACTAATACTATGCCTGGAGGTGCATTTCGCGGTTATGGTGCAACTCAAGGCGCTTTTGCAATGGAATCTCAAATCGATGAAATTGCTCAAAAATTAGGTATTGATGTTATAGAAATTAGACAGAAAAATTTAATTCATCCGGGAGATGTAGTTAGTATAGGAAACAGCGGTGAGCATTTTAATTTAATTGGTAGTTATGCAGTTGATGAATGTTTTGCCAAGGTAATTGAAGCATTCAATTATATTCCCGGTCAACCCCCAATAATCAATGGTAATTATCATCGTGGAGTTGGTTTTGCTGTTTCTATGCAAGGAAGCGGTTTATGTAAAATCCACACTGCTTGCGTTAAATTATCGCGGTTAACTAATGGGAAATATGAATTAAGAACGGGTTCGGTTGATGTTGGTACGGGTTCCGATACCACTTTACGACAAATTGCGGCGGAAGTTTTGGGAGTTACAGTTACTGATATAACAATTATTTCTGGGGATACTCAATTAACACCTTTTGATGCCGGATCTTATGCTTCGGCAACGATGTATATTTCCGGACAAGCTGTTAAGTTAGCAGCGGAAAAATTAAAGGATGAAATAGCAAGCAAGCAAGGCATAAAAGAGATAATAGAAGTAGAAGAAAGTTATACAGCCGATGAAGCAACTTTAACTTTTGCCGTTCAAGGTGTAGAAATAGAAGTTGATATTGAGACGGGGAAAGTGGATGTTTTAAGATGCGTACAAGCAATTGATATTGGTAAAGCAATTAATCCCAAAATTTGTGAAGGGCAAGCTACCGGGGGAATTGCTATGGGAATTGGTTATGCTCTAATGGAAGAATTATTATTTGACGAGCAAGGAAGAATAATTAATCCCAAATTGCGGGAATATCGCATCCCCACAGCGGCAGATATGCCACCAATGGAAGTCTTTCTGATCGAAAAAACAGATCCATATGGACCATTTGGTGCTAAAGGTGTAGGAGAAATTACTACTAATTGTACCGCACCAGCTATTGCAAATGCGATCGCTCATGCTACGGGTGTAAGATTGCGACAATTACCAATGACACCACAAAGAGTTTGGAAAAAGTTGATAGTTGATGGTTGATGGTTGTTAGTTGATAATTGATCATTGATCATTGATCATTGATCAAACAATCTCAAACTCCAATTGATGACTTTTCAAAAAACTATGAGTGAAATGATCTACTTCATTTGTGTTGCTTAATTCTAAGTTATAAAAATCAACAAAGTCATGTTCAAAATGAGGTCCCGCATGCCAAGTTCCCACATGTAATTTAATAAAACAATTACCGGGAATGCGAAAAGCTGCAATGTCTTCTAATACCGGTTCATCTATATTATTATTAGGTGGACAAACCGCCATTAACCAATCTTTCCCAGCTAAAGAACCCAGGCATTGCGTGCATTTTGCGTGACGAGTAATATTGTGAAATTTGCAACTGCGATCGTGCAATTGCATAATGTAAAATCGAGGAATACCGTTATCAAGAACTAATTGAGCATCTTCTTCATCAAAGAGTTTGCCATCTTTGCTGGGAAAAATAACTTGTCCGTAAGGTTGAAAGTTTTCTGGGGTTATAGTTTGGGCTGGTAATTGTTTTACTGTTTTTGTAGTAGCCATATTCTAGTTATATTAAATTACTAAAGTACCCTGAATATTTTACCTAATAAATAACGCAATTAATCCCCACGCAGGAGGTAAGTATTAAATGAGTCAACCGCTTGCCTTCGTCAAAAGTATCAAGGAGTACCTCCCATCCTTCCCATGAATGAAACAAGGAAAATATTTTTTTCTTTCTACGGATAAATCAGAGGGCTATTAAGCGAGTCTTATCAGCATTAAATTTCCGTAAACCATTTGTCAATGAAAATATAAAGATTTTCATCTCGAATGTGCTGATGTTGCCATATTTGGGAATACTAACTCCAGAAGGATTAAGGGTAAAGATAGTATGGTTAGTATTTGCGGATATTCCATCAAAGAGCAACTCTATAATGGTTCAGCCAAAATTGACGGGTGGGGGTAAGCAGGGGGAGCAGGGGAGGCAGAGGGAGAAAATTCTCTATTAAGTGATTATACTAAACAATATTCGATTTTTTGTGAATAATTTATTACAAGTATTCTGATTAAGGAACAGGGAAAATAAAATATTTAAATATAATCAATCATAGGTAAATTATGCCAAACAAGAGGCATCAACAACCGATAGAAGGAGTAGGAAAATTTCAACGTTTACTGATACTAAACTCAACATTAGGCATTTTTTTTATTAGTTTGGTTGTGGCAAGCGTTAGTGTCTTACCTTTTTATCAGCAACTACGAAAACAAGAAGAAAAAAATCTCCGTTTTGCACTACATACTAGGGCTTTGGCGATTCAGGAATTCTCATCCAGAGCCAAAGATGTGGCTAAACAAATTGCCAGTCGTAGCTATGCTCGCAAAACACTCTTAGATTACAACCAGGGTAGGATTAGTAAAGAAATTGCCTCCCAAAACATAGCTAGACTGCTAATGGATGCTTTGGATGAATCCCAAGATGTTGTTGGGATTACCCGCATTGCTGAGAATAATGAGTTGGTTGCGACTGTTGGATTACCTATTCCATCTCAATTTCAACCACAGCTACCAATTAACTCGAAAGATGCAGAAGTTAGCGCTCCCATTCAGTTAGGGGGACAATCTTACTTGATAGTGACGAAGCCTATTTTGAACTCGGTTGGCAAGGAAGCCGGAGCTGACATAATTTTATTCAAAACTTCTAATTTACAAAATATAGTACAAGACAATGTAGGTCTGGGCAAAACTGCTGAGATAATTATCGGCACGGTAGCCGGCGCGCGAGTAGAGTTGTTTTTTTCACGCTCAACTACAGAGTACCAATCATCGCATCTGATTTTGCAGGGTATATCCTCAGCAGTATCGGGAAACAGTGGTTTGCTAATTGGTTCAGAATCACTATTCAACTCAAAAATCGTGGCATTTGAAGCTCTTCCCAACAACTGGGGATTGGTAACTCAGATAGATAGTGGAGAACTTTATGCATCAGTTCATCAGAAACTAATAATAATCGCGATTACCATAGTGTTACTGAGTGGATTCGCTGCTGCTGGAATGGTATTGTTGCTACGTCCACTTTCAGGTAAAGTACTGATTCACACATATGAAATAGAGCAGCAAGAGCAATTTTTACGTACTGTTTATGATGGTGTTGAACATTTAATCTTTGTAGTCAATGTTTTAGAAGATAGTACATTTCGTTACGCTGGTTGGAATACACCGACAGCAAAAGCTAAATGTATCAGCAATCAAGATGTCATCGATAAATCTCCCCAGGAACTCTTTGGAGATATACAAGGTAAATTAATACATCAAAAATATCAAAGCTGTATCGAAGCTGGTAAAGCTATAACCTATGAAGAATGCCGGAATTTTGATGGTACTGACACTTGGTGGTTAACTACCATTAATCCCCTCAAGGATAGTCAAGGTTGTATTTATCGTTTAGTTGGTACAACTTTCAATATTACTTCTCGCAAGCAAGCAGAATTAGCTCTCAAGGAACAAACACGACTATCCGCTTTTCGTGCAGCGATTAATTCTACACTTGTTGTCAATGATAGTTTACGGGATATTCTGCATACTTGTACCCAAATTATGGTTGATTATCTGGATGCTGCTTTTGCTCGTATTTGGATTCTCAACTCCCAAGAAAATGTGTTGGAGTTACAAGCTAGTGCGGGGATGTATACCCACATTGACGGATCTCACTCAAGGGTAGCTGTAGGTAAATATAAAATTGGTTTAATTGCCCAAGAGCGTCAACCATATCTGACGAATTCTGTAGAAACTGATCCCCGTGTTAGGGATAAAGAATGGGCAAAACGAGAAGGAATGGTAGGTTTTGCAGGTTATCCATTGATTTTTGACGATCGGTTGTTGGGTGTAATTACTATGTTTAGTCGTCAAGAATTATCCACGTCTATTCTCCAAGAATTATCCTTTGTTGCGAATGAGATATCCCTGGGTATTAGCCGCAAACAAGCAGCGGTAGAAATACAACAACAAAAAGAAGAACTCAAACAAGCCCTTGAAAAATTAAAATCTACCCAAGCTCAACTGATCCAAACTGAAAAAATGTCAGGTTTGGGAGAAATGGTAGCTGGTGTGGCTCACGAAATTAACAATCCTGTCAACTTCATTCACGCTAATCTTACACCTGCAAATGAATATACCCAAGATTTAATGGGATTGTTGGAACTTTATCAACAAAACTATCCCCATCCCCCGGAAGAAATTACAGAAGAAATTGCAGCAATTGACCTCGATTTTCTCAGAGAAGATTTACCTAAACTTCTGCATTCTATGGAAGAAGGTACTCGACGTATTCGAGAAATTGTCCTATCCCTACGTAATTTTTCTCGTCTAGATGAAGCTGAATTGAAAAAGGTTGATATACACGAAGGTATTGACAGTACGTTAATGATTTTACATCATCGCTTAAAAGCGAAGATAGACCAACCAGAAATCCAGGTTTTCAAAGAGTACAATCAACTTCCTTTAATTGAATGTTATCCCAGTCAACTAAATCAAGTCTTGATGAATATTTTGGTTAATGCTATTGATGTTTTAGAGATAATAATAAATCCTTGTATTCATATTAGTACGCAATTAATTAACGATAACTGGATTGCAATTTGCATTATAGATAATGGACCAGGAATTGATAAAGAAAATTTGATAAAAATATTTGACCCTTTTTTTACAACTAAAGATGTAGGGAAAGGTACTGGATTGGGTTTATCTATTAGTTATCAAATTGTAGTAGATAAACATGGTGGAAAATTGTTGTGTGAATCAGTGAAGGGACAAGGAACAGAGTTTATAATTCAATTACCCATTCTCAGGTATTAAATGGCAGATAAACTCATTTTATGTAAACCAAAAAGTAGCTTTTTTTGAAATAAAATTTAAATATAAATCGCGTTTTAATTGTAAGAATTTGGTATATAAAAAAACCTGGTTTTTTTCAACAAACCAGGTTTCTTAGTTGTTAATTAAGGATTAAATATTACGAATTACTGATCATCGATTCAAGGTTAAGAAAACCATTTTGAAGCAAGTAGGCTGAATAAGTAGCAAATAATTCTGCATTAATTGGGGCACAAGCTACACCACTTCCCGCAAGAGCATTTAAGGTTGCATCACAACTAATAATTGGTCTATTTGATGTTAAGTATAAATCGGGAATGGTAAGTTGTTTTTCAGACCAACGTTCGAGCAAGAATGGACGCAGAGTGTATAAGGGATTTTCCTCTGATGTGACGTTGTTTACTAACTGGTGTTGCCATTCTTCGTAAGGAATCATTTTGATGGGGAAGCCGAAGCTATTTAACCAGTCAACTAATTTGGTTAAGGGTGCGGGTTCTGGATGTTGTAAGTGGAAAGCGTTACCAAGAGATTCTTCTTGTCTGGATAGATATGCGATCGCCTTGCTGACATAGTCAACTGGTGACATATCCAACATATAATCCACATCTGGGAAAGCTCCCATCTGCAGACAGCCTTTGGTCATTAAATTTACAAAGTCGTCAGTATTTCCAACACCAGTTTCGCTATGTCCGGAAATTAAAGGTGGCCTGTAGATAGTGACGGGAAGCCCTCTTTGAGAGGCTATTTTCACCAGTTTTTCTGCTACCCATTTGGTTTGAGAGTATCCTAAGAAAATACCTTCCCAGTGGTTGAAGTTATCATCTTCTTTGACTACTTTTCCAGCGTAATAAGGTGATTCAAATACAGCGACACTGGAGACATAATGTAGGGGTTTAACTTTGATTTGACAAGCTAAACGTAAGATTTCCTGAGTTCCCAAAACATTGGCTGCTTTTAGTGCTGAGTAGGGAAATACGTAGTTAAGCATGGCAGCACTGTGATAGATGGCATCTATATTAGTTGCCAGCATTTCAAATCCTTCAGTACTTATACCCAACTGCGGTTGAGATAAATCACCAACCATCGGGATAATTCGAGGGCTAAACTGTTCGTTCCAAATTCCATAAGCTTCTAGGTTCTTTTTCAGTTTTTCCTTACCCGATGTTGCATCTGTTGCACGTACCAAACAGTAGATATCTGCATCGGTTTGCTGCAAAAGTTCGTGGATTACAAATGCTCCTAAAAAGCCGGTACCGCCAGTTAAAAAGATATTTTGGGGATTGGGATTAAATTTAAAAGAGTTTGATACGGGACGAATATTTTCATCTAGAACGGCTTCTGCTGCTAAGTTGGGAGTACTGTTACCATTGGCGAGTACTTTGTTATCCTGTTGAGATTCCTCAGCTTCTTCAGCCAAACGTCCCGAAAGTGCTTCAATTGTAGGATAATGCCAAAGCAACATGGGAGACAATTCAAAGCCCAACATTTTCTGTGCTTTGGTAACAATTACCATCGCTTGAGTTGAATCTAAACCGTAGCTATCTAAAGGTTGAGTTATGTCAAGTTCTTCCGCTGACATGTTAAGTAATTCAGCCAAATTAGATACTAACCATGCTTGAATTTCTGTAGCGTTCATAGATTCTTTTGTAACCATTTTTTTATATTTCCAAAGTAGATTTAACTGGGTGATACTGAGAATAAAAATTAGGGACTTGTAGACCTTGCATTTTTAAACTTTGGATGCGGTATAAATAAGATGTTCCTATCATCATGTGATTGGCAATATCAACTACCCGACGATTATTTGGTTCTGATAAATAAGAACCGCGCACCCAGTCGTTAAAGCTACCCATCGCGGGACCACACCATATTTGATAATCTACTTCTCTGCCTTTTTCACCGCAATTAGACCATCTTGAAGATAATCCTAAATACCAACGAAAAATCAGCGCCATTTTGTATTTAGAATTTTTTGCTGCTTTACTAAGTTTATGAGGATTACTTTGAGATTGATAAGCAACAGTTTCTTGCCAAATTTCTTCAATACTTTTGCGGAAAACTTGTTTTTCTAATCTTTCTTTTTCCGCACTTGGAAGTTCCTCAAGAGAGTTATAGTTTCGGTAGATTTCGTATAATTTTTGTGCTTTGAGGGGAAACATAGTTCCGCGTTTGAGAACTTGTAGTTTTACTCCCATTTCAAACATATCAGCTGCTGGTGCCATCATCACGTCAGCAATGTCAGCTTGTGCTAATAATTTTTTGGTATGAGTAGAAGTTCCTGCTTCAACACAAGACTGATTTATGGAACCAGTAACTACATATGCAGCACCCATCATAAAGGCAGCTAAAGCCGATTGAGGAGTAGAAATTCCTCCTGCAACTCCGACTCTAACGGGTTTCTCGTAACTATATTTTGCCTGTATTTCGTCCTTCAAAGCAATTATAGAAGGTAACACACAAACCAGAGGACGATTATCTGTATGACCTCCAGAATCTGCTTCTACGGTAATATCATCTGCAATAGGAACTTGTGCTGCGAGAGTTGCTTGTAATTCGGTAATTAATCCTTTCTCAACTAATTCCTTGAGCATTTTTAAAGGTGCTGGCTGCATAAATTTACTCGCAACTTCTCGGCGAGAAATTTTAGCAATCACCTTATTATTGATTTGAATTTTGTTCGCTGAATTTAAACTTAATCCAGCCGCACGATAGTAAACAATGTTAGGAGTTAAAT
>ERZ1740059.1110-NODE-1110-length-13663-cov-6.418283_pt1 | contig 13663 bp, 25 predicted proteins | sample MGYA00581744_ERZ1740059 | MGnify/ENA primary metagenome ERZ1740059 (study PRJEB43018, sample SAMN04849738) | marine metagenome | isolation source: floating plastic debris | place: Pacific Ocean | collected 2008-08-28 | study: EMG produced TPA metagenomics... | reverse complement strand
CAAGGCCTACGACCTCCGGCTCTTCGACGAGTCGGCGATGGAGATCGTCGACACGGCGAAGCGCACCGGTGCGCGCGTGGCGGGGCCCATTCCGCTCCCGACGCGCATCAACCGCTACACGGTTCTCCGCGGCCCGCACGTGGACAAGAAGAGCCGCGAGCAGTTCGAGATCCGGACGCACAAGCGCCTCCTCGACATTCTCGAGCCTACGCAGGAGACCATCGAGTCTCTTTCGAAGCTCGACCTGTCGGCCGGCGTGGACGTCGAGATCAAGACCGCCTGAGCAGAGGACCACGATGCCCAAGGCCACCGTCTACAACCTGAACCACGAGAACGTCGGCGAGATCGATCTCTCCGACGTCGTCTTCGGCGCCGAGGTCAACGAGGGGCTCCTCTACGACGTCGTCCGGGCCCAGCTCGCTTCGAAGCGTCAGGGCACCAGTGCCGTGAAGATCCGCGCCATCGTCGCGGGCTCCATCAAGAAGATCTACCGCCAGAAGGGCACGGGCAACGCCCGCCACGGCGGCAAGCGCGCCCCGGTCTTCGTCGGCGGCGGCCAGGCCCACGGGCCGAAGCCGAAGGACTGGAGCTACAAGCCGCCCAAGAAGATGCGTCTCGGCGCCCTTCGCAGCGCGCTCTCGCTCAAGGTCCAGGAAGGCACGCTGAAGATCGTCGACGCCTTCGAGCTCGCCGAGATCAAGACCAAGGCCCTCGCGGAGACGCTGAACCGCCTCGAGGTCTCCTCGAGCGCCGTGCTCGTCGACGTGGCGCCGAACGACACGCTCCGCATGAGCGCGCGGAACCTGCCCAAGCACCAGTACCTGCCGCCCGAGGGCGTCAACCCCTACGACCTGCTGCGTCACGAGCACCTCGTGCTCACCAAGCGGGCCGTGGAGGCGCTCGAGGCGCGCTGCACGCGCTGAGGACGATGCGATGAAGCTCGAAGACATCATCAAGCGCCCGCTCATCCTCACCGAGAAGGGGAGCACGCTCCGCGAGGAGCAGAACAAGTACCTCTTCGAGGTCGATCCCCGGGCCAACAAGATCCAGATCAAGGCCGCCGTCGAGACGCTCTTCGACGTGGACGTCGTCGACGTCAACACGCTGATCATGCGCGGCAAGATGAAGCGCATGGGGCGCGGCTACGCGAAGACCCGTAACTGGAAGAAGGCGATCGTCACCCTCGCGGAAGACGACAGCATCGACTTCTTCGAAGGCGCCTGAGGCAAAGCGATGGCCATCAAGAAGTTCAAGCCCACGTCCCCGAGCCGGCGCTTTTACGAGTCGCCGGACTTCGCGGGCCTGGCGAAGAAGAAGCCGGAAAAGAAGCTGACGTCGAAGAAGACGTCGTCCGGCGGCCGGAACAACAACGGCCGCATCACCGTCCGCTTCCGCGGCGGCGGGCACAAGCAGCGCTACCGGCAGGTCGACTTCAAGCGGAACAAGATCGGTGTGCCCGGTCGCGTCGCCGCCCTCGAGTACGATCCGAACCGCTCCGCGCGCATCGCGCTCATCCACTACAAGGATGGCGAGAAGGCTTACATCCTCGCGCCGGACGGCCTCGCCGAGGGCGACACCGTGGTGAGCTCGCGGAACGCCGACGTGAAGCCCGGCAACGCCATGCCGCTGCGCCACATGCCCCTCGGCACGATGATTCACGCCATCGAGCTGAAGATCGGCAAGGGCGCGCAGCTCGTCCGCTCCGCGGGCACGGCGGCGCAGCTCATGGCCAAGGACGGGGCCTACGCGCAGGTCCGGCTCCCGAGCGGCGAGGTGCGCATGGTGCACCTCGACTGCCGCGCCACCATCGGCCAGGTCTCGAACCCGCAGCACGCGCGCGTGACGCTCGGCAAGGCCGGGCGCTCCCGCTGGCTCGGTCGCCGCCCGCACAACCGCGGCACGACCATGAACCCCGTCGACCACCCGATGGGTGGTGGTGAGGGCCGGACCGCGGGTGGTCGCCACCCCTGCTCCCCCTGGGGTCAGCTGGCGAAGGGTCAGAAGACCCGCACCAACAAGTCCACCGACAAGTTCATCGTTCGCAGGCGGAACCGGAAGTAATGGCACGTTCGCTCAAAAAGGGCTTCTTCGTCGAAGCCAGCCTCCAGACCAAGGTCGACAAGGCCCGGGCCACCGGCGACAAGAAGATGATCCGGACCTGGTCGCGTCGCTCGACCATCACGCCGGATTTTCTCGGCCTGACCTTCGCCGTTCACAACGGCCGGAAATTCGTGACCGTGTTCGTCACCGAGAACATGGTCGGTCACAAGCTCGGCGAGTTCGCGCCGACGCGCACGTTCCACGGCCACCAGGCCGACAAGAAGGGGAAGCGCTGAGCGTCGCTTGAGAGGGGTGAGGGCGCGTGCTAGGCCACGGCCCCTTTGGGCGCCGTCCCCGCGTTCTCACCTCCCCGCGCTCCCCGCAGCAGGCCCGTTATGGAAGCCACCGCCAAAGCTCGATTCCAGCGCATCTCGCCCCGCAAGGCGCGGGTGGTGCTGAACCTCATCCGCGGGAAGAACGTGGCCCAGGCGCTCGACGAGCTCCGCTTCACGGTCAAGTCCGCCGCGCCCATCGTCGCCAAGGTGCTCGACAGCGCCGTCGCCAACGCGCGGCAGCAGGACGAGTCGGTCGACCTCGACGCCCTCGTCGTGAAGACCGCCTTCGCCGACATGGCCCCCAACCGCCACATGCGCCGCTACCGCCCGCGGGCGCAGGGCCGCGCGACGCGCATCGTCAAGGGCATGAGCCACATCACCGTCGTCATCGGCGAGGAAGAAGAATAAGCCGTGGGACAGAAGACCCATCCCTACGGCTTCCGCCTGGGCGTCATCAAGCCCTGGAAGTCGAAGTGGTACGAGGACCGCAACTACGCGACGTGGCTCCATCAGGACCTGAAGCTGAAGGAGACCATCAAGAAGAAGTTCGCGCACGCGGGCATCGCCGACATCGAGATCGAGCGCGCGGCCAGCAAGGTGAAGGTGGTCATCTACACCTCCCGGCCGGGCATCATCATCGGTAAGCGCGGCGCGGGCGTGGAGCAGCTTCGGACGGACCTCCAGAAGCTCACGGAGAGCGAGCTCTTCGTGGACATCCAGGAGGTCCGGAAGGCCGAGACGAACGCGCAGCGCGTGGCCGAGTCCATCGCCACGCAGCTCGAGCGCCGCGTCGCCTTCCGCCGGGCGCTGAAGAAGGCCGTCTCCACGGCCATGAAGTTCGGCGTGAAGGGCATCCGGGTGAACGCCGGGGGCCGCCTCGGCGGCGCCGAGATCAGCCGGAGCGAGTGGTACCGCGAGGGTCGGGTGCCGCTCCACACGCTCCGCGCCGACATCGACTACGGCGAGTACGTCGCCAAGACGAAGGCCGGCACCGTCGGCATCAAGGTCTGGATCTTCAAGGGCGAGCAGTCGCCGGTGCGTCGCGCCCCCGGTGCGCCGCCTGCGGCCCGTCGCTGAGGGAGCTGAGGGATGCTGCAGCCGAAGCGCACCAAGTTCCGCAAGATGCACACGGGCCGCATGCGCGGAAAGGCCTACCGCGGGAGCGACGTCTCCTTTGGAGACTACGGCCTTCAGGCGCTCTCGCCCGGCTGGGTCACGGCCCGGCAGATCGAGGCCGCCCGCATGGCGATCCAGCGCAAGGTTCGTCGTCAGGGCAAGCTCTACATCCGGGTCTTCCCGGACAAGCCGCTCACCAAGAAGCCCCTCGAGACTCGTATGGGTAAGGGTAAGGGCTCGGTGGAGATGTGGGTCGCCGTCGTGAAGCCCGGGAAGATGCTCTACGAGATCGAGGGCGTCCCCGAGGACCTCGCGCGCGAGGCCTTCCGCATCGCCGGGCACAAGCTCCCGGTCAAGACCGTCTTCTTCAAGCGGAGTGACCAGCTGTGAAGGCCGCCGACATTCGCGAGCGCACCCGCGAGGAGCTCGAGCAGATGGAGCGCGAGCTCGAGCGCAAGCTCTGGCGCGCCCGCTTCGACAACCACTCCAACCAGCTCGATGACACGAGCGAGATCGCCAAGATCCGCCGCGACATCGCGCGGGTGAAGACCATCCTCGTCGAGAAGTCCCACGCGGGCGCCTCGGCGGAGGGCACCGAGGCCTGAAGACGATGTCCGAAGAAAACACCACGCCCGAGGAGACGGCCGCGGCCGCTCCCGAGACGGCGGCTGCCGAGGCGCCGGCCGAGATGGTCGTCCCCGTCGCCATCGCCGCGGCCCTCGAAGGCAAGCCCACGCCGAAGGCCGAGCACACGCGCGGCCGTCAGCGCCGCCTCGTCGGACGCGTCGTCAACGACACCAAGAACCCGGGCCGGGCCAAGAAGACCGTCGTCGTCGAGGTCGTCCGCCGCTTCCGGGACCCCTTCTACGGCAAGTACGTGAAGCGGAAGAAGAAGTACCACGCGCACGACGAGCGCGAGGAGTTCCGCACGCGGGACCTCGTGGAGATCAAGTCCATGCGGCCCATGAGCAAGACGAAGCGATGGACCGTCAGCCGGCTCATCGAGCGGCCGCCGGAGGTCTGAGATGATCCAGACGGAAAGCGTTCTCGACATCGCCGACAACAGCGGCGCGAAGCGGGTGGCCTGCATCAAGGTGCTCGGCGGCTCGCGGCGTCGCTATGCGCAGCTCGGCGACGTGATCGTCGTCTCCATCAAGGAGGCGCTGCCGACCTCGCGCGTCAAGAAGGGCGACGTGGCCCGCGCCGTGGTCGTCCGTACCCGCCGGGAGTACCAGCGGCCGGACGGCACCTACATCAAGTTCGACACGAACTCCGCGGTGCTCGTAAACAAGGACAACGAGCCCATCGGGACGCGCATCTTCGGGCCCGTGGCCCGCGAGCTCCGCGCCCGCAAGTTCATGAAGATCGTCTCCCTCGCGCCGGAGGTGGTGTGATGGCCGTTCGCCTCAAGAAGGACGACCTCGTCGCCGTGGTGGCGGGCAAGGACAAGGGCCAGACCGGCCGCATTCTCAGCATCGCGGGGGACCGCGTCATCGTCGAGGGCGTGAACCTCATGAAGCGCCACCAGAGCCCGCGGAAGTTCCGCGAGCCCGGCATCGTCGAGCGCGAGGCGGCCATTCACGTCTCGAACGTCATGCTCGTCGACCCCGAGACGGAGAAGCCCACGCGCGTGCGCGTCGGCGAGGACAAGGACGGCAAGAAGGTCCGCATTGCCGTGCGCAGCGGCGCCGTCATCGATTGACTCACCCACCTCAACCGCAACTCCGCCGAGCGCCCCGCGCTCGGCCCGTCCGGTCCACCCTGGCGAAGGCCTCGGTGTAACCCGGAGGAACCATGGAATACGTACCCCGCTATCGTAAGAAGTACCGCGACGACGTGATCGCGCTCCTCATGAAGGAGTTCGAGTACGCGAACCCCATGCAGGTGCCGCGCCTCTCGAAGATCACGGTCAACATGGGTCTCGGCGAGGCCGTGCAGAACGGCAAGCTGGTCGAGGCCGCCCTGAGCGAGCTGACCCGCATCACGGGTCAGAAGTCCGTGGTCACCCGCGCTCGCAAGAGCATCGCGGGTTTCAAGCTCCGCCAGGGCATGCCCATCGGCTGCATGGTGACGCTCCGTCGGGACCGCATGTGGGAGTTCATGGACCGTCTCGTGACCTTCGCGATGCCCATGACCCGCGACTTCAAGGGCGTCAGCCCGAAGGCCTTCGACGGCCGCGGCAACTACACGCTCGGCATTCGCGAGCAGATCATCTTCCCCGAGATCGACTACGACAAGGTCGACAAGATCAAGGGCATGAACATCAGCTTCGTCACCACGGCCAAGACCGACGAAGAGGGGCGCGCGCTACTCCGCGGCCTCGGCATGCCGTTCCGCAAGTGAGCCCGGAGACCTGAGCCATGATGACCGATCCCATCGCGGATATGCTGACCCGCCTCCGGAACGCCGGCATCGCGCACCTCGACAGCGCGGAGATTCCGCTCTCCAAGCTCAAGGTGAGCATCGCCAAGATCCTGAAGCAGGAGGGCTACATCACGGACTACGAAGTCCATGACCGCACCTTCACCGTTCAGATGAAATACGGCCGGGACCAGCGCTGCGCCTTCACGGGCATTCAGCGCGCGAGCCGTCCGGGCCGCCGCTACTACGTCCGACACGCCACCATCCCGAAGGTCCACAACGGCCTCGGCGTGGCCATTCTCTCGACCTCCAAGGGCGTCATGACCGACCGCAGCGCGCGGGAAGCCAACGTCGGCGGCGAGGTCCTCTGCGAGGTGTGGTGATGGGCGAGGCAGCCACCGAGAAGCAGTCCCGCAACGGGAAGAAGCCGGTCACCCTCCCGCAGGGCGTCGAGGTGACGATCGACGGTCAGCGCCTCGAGGTGAAGGGCCCGAAGGGCTCCATCGCCCGCGAGTTTCGCTCCGAGGTGGTGGTGCAGAAGGACGGCGAGCAGCTCGTCGTCGTGCCCGCGGACGGCACCGGCAAGACCGGCCGCCAGTTCCAGGGCCTCACCCGCGCGCTCGTCCGCAACATGGTCGAGGGTGTGAAGGACGGCTACAAGAAGAGCCTCGACTTCCGGGGCGTCGGGTACCGCGCGGCGATGAACGGCCGCGTGCTCAAGATGACCGTCGGCCTCTCGCACCAGCCGGAGCTCGAGATTCCGGCCGGCGTCGACGTGAAGATCGAGCAGATGGACGAGGGGGGCATGAAGTACCCGCGCGTCCACCTCGAGAGCGTCGACAAGGAGCTCGTGGGGCGCATCGCGGCCCGCATCCGCTCCTTCCGCCCGCCCGAGCCCTACCAGGGCAAGGGCATTCGTTACACCGGTGAGAAGATCCGCGAGAAGGCGGGCAAGTCGGGCAAGTGAGGACGCCATGAAGACGAGTTCTCAGGGGCGCGCCCGCCGCAAGCGGCGGATTCGCAAGAAGGTGACGGGGACGGCAGAGCGTCCGCGTCTTTCGGTGCACCGCAGCGCGCGGCACATCTCCGCGCAGGTCATCGACGACTCGACGGGGCGTACGCTCGTCGCGACGTCCACGCTCACGCCCGGTTTCTCCGCCGAGGGCGACAAGAAGGCGAAGGCCAAGGCCGTGGGTCAGGCGCTCGCCGAGGCCTGCAAGACGGCGGGCATCGAGAAGGTCGTCTTCGACCGCAACGGCTATCTCTATCACGGCCGCGTGCGCTCCCTCGCCGAGGGTGCGCGCGAGGGCGGACTGACGTTCTGAGGGTTTTTCGATGGCGTACTCGGAAGAGATCATCAATCCAAACGACCTCGAAGACCTCACCGAGCGGGTGATCTACATCAACCGCGTCGCGAAGGTTGTGAAGGGCGGTCGGCGCTTCAGCTTCAGCGCGCTCGTCGTCGTCGGTGACGGCAGCGGGCACGTGGGCGTCGGGCTCGGCAAGGCCAACGAGGTGCCGGAGGCCATTCGCAAGGGCAACGACCATGCGAAGAAGAGCCTCTTCAAGGTGCCTCTCGTGGGGACCACCATCCCGCACAAGGTCAACGGCCACCACGGCGCGGGCCGCGTGATGCTCCGTCCGGCTTCGCCCGGTACGGGTGTGATCGCCGGCGGTGCCATGCGTGCCGTGCTCGAGGCGGCGGGCGTCAAGGACGTCCTCGCCAAGATCATCGGCACCACGAACCCGCACAACGTGCTCGGGGCCACCGTCGCCGCGCTCAAGCAGCTCGAAGCCGCCCGCATGGTCGCGGCGCGCCGTGGCGTGCCCGTGGACCACGTGGCCTCGCAGACGAGCGACAAGATGCGGCAGCAGCGTGAGCACGCCGCCGCGGAGTCGAACTGATGGGCGCCGCGCAGCTCAAGGTCACGCAGGTCCGGAGCGGCATCGGCCGCACCGAGCGCCAGAAGCGTGTGCTCAAGGGCCTCGGCCTGAAGGGGCCCAACCGCTCCGTGGTCGTGGCGAACACGCCGGCCTTCCGGGGCATGGTCAAGAAGGTTCTTCACCTCGTGACGGTGGAGGAGATCGATGGCTGACGAGCAGGATACGAACGTGCCGCTCCTCTCCCGCCTCCGAGCGCCGGAGGGGGCGACGCACAAGAAGAAGCGCAAGGGCCGCGGCGTGGGCTCGGGCCTGGGCAAGACGGCCGGCAAGGGCATGAAGGGCCAGAAGGCTCGGCATCCCGGCGACTTCGGCATGCTCGGGTTCGAGGGTGGTCAGACGCCGATGTACCGGCGCATCCCGAAGCGCGGCTTCACGAACAAGTGGGCCAAGAGCGTCGCGACCTTCAACGTCAGCGAGCTCTCGAAGCGCTTCGACGCCGGCGCCACCGTCGACGTGGACGCGCTGAAGACCATCGGGCTCCTCAAGCGAAAGGTGGACCTGGTGAAGGTCCTCGGCGACGGCGAGATCGACAAGGCCCTCACGGTGAAGGTCCACGCCTTCTCCAAAAGCGCGCGCGAGAAGATCGAGGCGGCCGGCGGCTCCGCCGAGACCCTCGCCTGACCCCGTTCCGCCGCGAACGGCCCGTCCTCCCCTTCCCCCCAGCCGGCGCGGCGTGCACGCAGCGCCGACCCTGGTTATGCAGTCAGCCTCATGAGCGCCTTCGCCAACATCGCCAAGATCCCGGAGCTCCGGCGGCGGATCCTGTTCACGCTCGGGATGCTCGCCGTGTACCGGGTGGGCATCTTCGTGACCACGCCCGGGGTCAACCGGGAGGCCATGAAGACCGTGGTCGCCGGCCAGTCCGGCGGCTTCCTCGGCATGTTCAACCTCTTCAGCGGCGGAGCGCTCGAGCAACTCTCGATCTTCGCGCTGAACATCATGCCCTACGTGTCGGCGAGCATCATCCTCTCGCTGATGGCGGTGGTCGTGAAGCCGCTCGAGGAGCTTCGTAAGGAGGGCGAGGCGGGCCAGCGCAAGATCAACCAGTACACGCGCTACGGCACCGTGATGCTGAGCATCGTGCAGGGCTTCGGCATCGCGCTCTTCCTCGAGAGCCTGAACGGCTCGGCGGACGCCAACGGCGCGGACGTGGTCGCGGACCCGGGCTGGAGCTTCCGCTTCATGACCGTGCTCGCGCTCACCACCGGCACGGCCTTCCTGATGTGGCTCGGTGAGCAGATCACCGAGCGCGGCATCGGCAACGGCATCTCGCTCATCATCTTCGCCGGCATCGTGGCGAACCTGCCGGACGCCCTCGTGCAGACGGTGCAGCTCCTGGAGATCGGGCAGCTGCAGCCCATCGACCTGCTGCTCATCGCGTTCATCGCGGTGATCGTCACCTCGGTGATCGTCTTCTTCGAGCGGGCCCAGCGGCGTCTCCCCATCAACTACGCGAAGCGCGAGGTGGGGCGGAAGCAGTACGGTGGGCAGCGCTCGCACCTGCCGCTTCGCGTGAACATGAGCGGCGTCATCCCGCCCATCTTCACGTCGTCGCTGCTCATGTTCCCCATGACGCTCTCGAACGTGGGCATCCCGGGCATGACCTGGCTGAACAACCAGCTTCAGCCCAGCGGCGCGAACCAGTGGGTTTACATCACGGTTTTCGCGACGCTCACCATCTTCTTCTGCTTCTTCTACACGGCCGTGACCTTCCAGCCCGTCGACGTGGCGGAGAACCTGAAGAAGCAGAACGCGGTCATCCCCTCGAAGCGCCCCGGGAAGCAGACGGCGGACTACATCGACCGGGTCCTGACGCGCATCACCGTGGGCGGCTCCCTCTACGTGGCGGCGGTCTGCACCGTGCCCACGCTCCTCCAGTCGGGCTTCTCGGTTCCCTTCTACTTCGGCGGGACGTCGCTGATGATCGTCGTGGGCGTGGCGCTCGACACGGCACAGCAGATCGAGTCGCACCTCATCACGCGACACTACGAGGGCCTCACGGGCCCGGGCGGTCCGCGCATCCGAGGTCGGCGCGCTTGAACGAGCGGGGCCGGTCCGGCCCCCAGGGGATCACGGGGACATGGATCTAATTCTCTTCGGCCCGCCGGGGGCGGGTAAGGGCACGCAGGCCAAGCGCCTCGTCGCGGCGCACGACATTCCGCAGATCAGCACGGGCGACCTCATGCGCGCCGAGCGCAAGTCGGGATCGGAGCTCGGTCAGCGCTTCGACGAGTTCATGTCGCAGGGCAAGCTCGTCCCGGACGCGATGGTCATCGAGCTCATGGAGAAGCGCCTCACCCGGGAGGACGCGAAGCGCGGGGCCATCTTCGACGGCTTCCCCCGCACGGTGGCGCAGGCCGAGGCCCTCGACGCGCTTCTCGCCAAGCTCGGCCGGCAGATCGACAAGGTCGTGGTGATCGACGTGGCGCGCGAGGAGATCGTCGAGCGCATCACGGGGCGCCGCCTCTGCGAAGAGACTGGACGCGAGTACCACATTCGCTATAATCCGCCGCCCCCGGACGTGAAGGTCACGCAAAGGGGCGACGATACGGAAGAAACCGCCCACAAGCGGTACGACACGTTCGAGCAGAACACGCTGCCCGTTCTTCCGCACTACGAGGCAAAGGGCCTGGTCGCCAAGGTAGATGGCGTCGGTGCCCTCGACGAGGTGACGACGCGCATCGAGGCCGTGCTCCCCCGCTGAGGAGCCGGCGCCTGAGGAGGCACCGACGGAGACGAAGAGGACACCATGAGCGAGCGCGACCGCAGCGCTCGCGAGGGCACGGTCGAGGAAGCGCTGCCGCGCGATCTCTTTCGCGTGTCCCTGGATGAGGGGGGCGCCATCCGCGCCGGCATCTCGTCCGCGGCTCGCCGGGTCACCATCAAGGTGCTACCCGGCGATCGCGTCCTCGTGGAGGTCTCCTCCTACGACCCGAGTCGGGGTCGCATCGTCCGCAAGCTGGGATGAGCCCGGCGGACACATGAAGCTCTCCGCGGAGCATCACGAGCACCGCGGCACATCGACGGATACATCGAGAGTGGAATCAGGGTCGCGACGACGCGGCCGAGGCCCCCGGGCCCCACGAGAGACGAGAGACAAGGTTCTTCGCCATGGCACGCATCGCGGGCATCGATCTTCCCGGCCGGAAGCACACGGTCATCGCCCTTCAGTACATCTACGGCATCGGCCCGCAGCGGGCGAAGCAGATCTGCGAGCTCACGGGCATCCCCGAGAGCAAGAAGGCGGACGACCTCGACGACGGTGAGGTCCGCAAGATCCGCGAGACCATCGACCTCCACTACAAGGTCGAGGGCGACCTTCGCCGCGAGGTCACGCTGAACATCAAGCGCCTGATGGACCTCGGCTGCTACCGCGGCCTCCGTCATCGCCGCGGCCTCCCGGCCCGCGGTCAGCGCACGCACACCAACGCCCGAACGCGGAAGGGTCCGCGTCGTGGCCCCATGAGCCGGAAGCGCTGAGCGCCCGAGCTGATCACCTGAGCAGGAAGAACGAAGATGGCCAAGGGCAAGGGCGCCAAGTCGAAGGGCAAGAAGAAGGCGAAGAAGTCGATTCCGACCGGCATCGCCCACATTCAGAGCACCTTCAACAACACCATCGTCACGGTCACGGACCTGAACGGGAACGTCGTCTCCTGGAGCACCGCCGGAGCCCGCGGCTTCAAGGGCAGCCGGAAGAGCACGCCCTTCGCGGCTCAGCTGGCGGCCGAGGATGCGGCGCGCAAGGCCCAGGACCACGGCATGAAGACCGTGGCCATCTTCGTGAAGGGCCCCGGCTCCGGTCGCGAGTCCGCGCTCCGCGCGTTCCAGAACGTCGGCATGCGCGTCACGCTCATCCGCGACGTGACGCCGGTGCCGCACAATGGGTGCCGTCCCCCCAAGCGTCGCCGGGTCTGAGCCTCCGCTCCCCGGCCCTCGCGCCGCCGTCGGCGGCACGTCTCCTCCCGTCCCTCACCCTCTCGCCCTTCGCATCGGCGCCACCCTTTCCCTCGAGAGCTAGATGACCCAGTCGACCCTGCCCGCCCGCAACTGGCGCGACCTCATCCGGCCGAAGACCGTCCCCGTCGACCAGGGATCGCTCACGGCCAACTACGGCAAGTTCGTGTGCGAGCCCCTCGAGCGCGGCTTCGGCATCACGCTCGGCAACTCGCTTCGTCGCGTGCTCCTGTCCTCGCTGCAGGGTGCCGCCATCACCGCCGTCAAGATCGACGGCGCGCTCCACGAGTTCACCTCGGTCCCGGACGTCGTCGAGGACGTCACGGAGATCATCCTGAACCTCAAGGAGGTCGTGGTGAAGGCCCACACGGCGCGGACGCAGGTCGTTCGCATCGACAAGGAGGGCCCCTGCGAGGTGACCGCGGCGGACATCCAGGTCAGCGACCAGATCGACGTGCTGAACCCGGACCACGTCATCTGCACCGTGGCCAAGGGCGGCCGCTTCGCGGCGGAGCTCACGGTCAACGTGGGCCGTGGCTACGTGCCCGCCGACAAGAACAAGGTCCCCGGCATGGCCATCGGGACCATCCCCATCGACGCGCTCTTCTCGCCGATTCGCAAGGTGAACTACACGGTCACCAACGCCCGCGTCGGCCAGGTCACCGACTACGACAAGCTCACGCTCGAGGTCTTCACCAACGGCGCCGTCACGCCGGAGGACTCGGTGGCCTTCGCCGCGAAGATCCTCAAGGACCAGCTCACGATCTTCATCAACTTCGAAGAGGAGGAAGAGGTTGTCGAGCCGGAGAGCGAGGACGAGCCGCTCAACGAGAACCTCTTCCGCTCGGTGGAGGAGCTCGAGCTCTCGGTGCGCAGCGCGAACTGCCTGCAGAACGCCAACATTCACCTCATCGGCGAGCTGGTCCAGAAGACCGAAGCCGAGATGCTCAAGACCAAGAACTTCGGCCGCAAGTCCCTCAAGGAGATCAAGGAGATCCTGGCGGACATGGGCCTCTCCCTCGGCATGAAGATCGACAACTGGCCCCAGATGCTCGAGCGCTGGAAGGCCCAGCAGGCCGGTCAGTAGGGCATAGCGCGATGCGTCATCTGAAGCCGGGCCGGAAGTTCGGCCGCAACACCTCCCCCCGCCGCGCGATGTTCCGCAACCTCGCGGGCAACCTCGTGCTCCATGAGCGCATTCGCACCACCGACGCGAAGGCGAAGGAGCTCCGTCGCATCGTCGAGCGTCTGATCACGCGCGCCGTGCGCCTGGGCGATGACCTCGTGGTGGACATCGGCACCATCAGCGACGAGACGCAGCGGGAGACCGTGCTCCGGAAGCGCGTTCACGCCCAGCGTGAGGTCGCGAAGTTCCTGCCGAAGCACCTCACCAAGACCGTCGACGAGGACACCTATGAGGACGTCGACGTGGTGCACAAGCTCTTCCACGAGATCGCGCCCCGCTACCTGGACCGCGTGAAGGAGGGCAAGGGCGGCGGCTACACGCGCAGCGTGAAGCTCCCGCGCCGCGAGGGCGACAACGCCCCCATGTCGGTCATCGAGCTGCTCGGCGCGCCCGAGCTCGCGCGTGCGAGCGACGAGGTCGGTGTTCCCGCGGCTTCCGAGGTCGAAGAGACCGCCGGCGCCTGAGCATCGGATGTCGCGCCCGCGAAGCGGAGGGGCCTCGGCCTCTCCGCTTCGTTCGTTCCGGAGCAAGCGTCCGGCCTTCTAAGGGGCCGAGAGGGTCCCCGGCGAGCTCTCCTTCGCGCCGAAGAGGAGCGAAGGCGGGAGCACCGCGTCCCCGTCCACGGCGGCCTCGGGCGTCTTCGCCTGCGGGGCCGGGTCTCGGACCGTCGCCGTCCCGTCGCCCAGCAGCAGCGCGGCGAGGCCTTCCGGCGCCTCGGGAGCGCTGG
>ERZ1740059.1109-NODE-1109-length-13678-cov-10.655876_pt1 | contig 13678 bp, 5 predicted proteins | sample MGYA00581744_ERZ1740059 | MGnify/ENA primary metagenome ERZ1740059 (study PRJEB43018, sample SAMN04849738) | marine metagenome | isolation source: floating plastic debris | place: Pacific Ocean | collected 2008-08-28 | study: EMG produced TPA metagenomics... | reverse complement strand
TAATCTGCACAATTCATAAAGTCAATATAATATCAATCAAACTATCGAATAACCGAAAATCCTGTATCGAAAATATGCTCACTCTATCTTTTCCAAGTGTTGCATGATACTAAAATAATATATATCGAACCACTAATCAGAAATATTGAAAAGCCATTCAAAACTCAAAGCTTCAGACTCCATATCGAACCTGCACACCAGCACTATTCTATATGGATCCTGTTGAACAAGTTTATAATAAATTCTGATGCACATGGTAGGAATCAGGCAAGGTGTTTCGGATACATCTAGGTAACATCAAGGATCACACTTCTCGTTTGAACATCCTTATATTATAACAGACTCAGTACTATAGTGTACATTAGCCAGTTGTGCGCATTTTTGGGAAATTAACGAACAGATACTGCGCATAATTTTACCTCCTTCATTTGTAAAATCAGTTTTCAAGACAATTCTAGCTATGACAATGGAGTAAGCTGTGTTATCTATAAAAGACATATATCAGTTGGTTACAGCACCAGCATGAGACGCACTAGTGTTGAAATCCCTGGGTTCAAGTCTGTAGCTGTCTACCGGCTACTGGGACTCTGCGCCACAGGGTACTCCAACCTGCCTGCAAACTGGCGCAGCATTTGCATGTTCGCCCCAAGGCACAAAATATCTCACTGTCCGGTTCCTGAGATTACGATTTGTACCATATCTGAACTCATGGGGCTTCCTACCTATAACAAAACTTTATGCCAATCATCTCAATAGATCTCAGATAGATCTTATCCCAAATGATAGTGAAGGATCTTGGGGAGGAATACATGCGACGAAAACTTACCATAGCAAAACGATAAACTTACTCTTCAACTTAACTAGTACTGTTGCTTGAGACTTCAAGAACCACCTCATTTATAATCTGGAATGTTTCTCGTAGTGGGCCACAAGTCACAAATAAAAAACCATTAGTTTATCCAATATATCCATGATGATTAATAATTATCACGATTTACATGTGCATTCGTAGGAGTTCTCTGCTCATCAAGATTGAGGGGGTAACTCTAACATCATATATGTGTAACCGGTTAAGTCAGGGAGTAAGTGTAGTGAAAAGTACCAGCGGGTGACATAGAATGGTGGTGTTGCATCATTGACTATTTGGAGCACTGATGAAAATAACCGATCAACCTGTCCTGTCGGACAATAAGTTGAAATGTCATCAACCGATCTGCTATAACATCGATTTGTTGTTCAACCTCTCCCATTAGTTTATTTTAATTTCAAATTTCAATTCGAAAACATGTACTCGTACTTGTACCTGAAACCAACAGGTTCTTTGCAAATCTGTGAGCTTCCATGAAATATTTCTTGTAGGACAAAAATATAGAAAGATATGATCTCTCATCCTGAGGTTTACAACAACTGAGATTACTGGGGGTCTAATTAGCAAAGATCAACAAGGCCGTAAAATTCAGTAGGGCATTGCTCAAGCCTTGTTTTCGGCGAGCGCCACATCATTTTATTTTTTCAAATTATCACCAAAAAATATCCACTACAATATACCGAGAGTAATATAATAGCATAATCACACAAGAAAAAAGACAAAAAACAATGTATCATAGGTAGTAATAAGTGATGACTGATAGCAATTGAATATAAAATCGCCAATATGGCTACTGTGCTGCTAATTCTACACAGTTATTAAGTGTTCACAATGGAAAACATTTCAGTGAATATCAGAATAGTGATTAGACAAGCAAAGTACAACCATTTTACTGGTTAGGAAAAGCAAAACCTTGATATATGCTTATATCAGTATCAAACTAGCATTCACAGTGTCCGTCAGACCTGGCCTAATTGCTAATATAGCAGTTTGTGTCAAAAAAGAAATAATTACAGTAGCAAGAAACAAAATTGGTAGCAAGCAATCAATGATGGCATTAGTTGAATAGCTATAATTAAGATATCTAATATAGGTGACACCAAGAACTAGGGAATTCACCAAAAGCAAATGCTTGAGACTAAGTTGCGAAAAAATAAATTGTCAAATTTTCATTTCGAGTGCCAAAGGTATGTATGAATGTTTTAAAATTGCATTTTTTTCAATTTTTCTGATGCGTTTTGCTGTGGAGAAAAGTAAATTTTCTTTGAATCTAGACTTTTTCTGAGCACTTAAAAGTATTAGCATTGATGTACAAATTTTGGGAAAATTGGAATGACACAGCATGGCGATTCGTTGCTGAGTCAAACGCCTGACAAGAAAGACTCCAAGTTGTTAAGATTCTAAAGCTGCGGCTGCGATTATTTCCGACACTTAGCACCAATGATTGCATTACACTTTCACTTTGCTTTGGGAGTTTTCGTCGTTTTTTGATTTTTTTTTCAAGTTTTTTCTCTATAATAATTTCTGGTTTCTCAAAAGTATAATAATTATGATGGGAGAAGCTTTATCTTGGGTGGCGGAATGGTAAGATTGATAACACAGAGGCATATTTTGACTACCACTAACATTGAGAGCACAGTTGTTTATGTTGCCGCACAATGTGAAGATAGTAGGTGGTGCCTGATTTTTGGCAGCAATTTGAGACTGATGCTAGGACTGTCTACTCTAATACTGACATGTTTTAGTCATGTATGCATGATTTGAGATTGGGAGATCAGTAGAAGTGCTGATGATTTCATGTCAGATAAATTTCGTTTTCTGAGGACGTTGCCGAGGCCGAAGCTGCACAAGCCTTGGCTCCAACGCAACTGTGGCACCAAAATGACAACAAAGTTAATTATCACTAGACAAAATTGACGGTGGGTTGTTTCACAAAGGCTTGCGTTTATATAGAATACATCTGCTTAGTCAAAGAACCGGTTTGCAGGGCAATACTCTAGTTGGATTCAGTTGGAGGAGAACATTGACTGGATAGACTCATTGCATGAGCACACAAGGAGATTAAAATAGCTACTTATGGGTTTGTGTCAGCTCTGTTGTCATTGTTTTATAATATCTCTGAGTACTGCCAATTTTCATTATGATATAATTCAAAAAACGGAAGAGGACAGACAACCAAACCACCAATATCATAATTTCATTGGTTAACTATATATAGTAAACACAGGCTGCTCTTATTTTTCCTGTGTGGGTAAGTAAGTTTTGGGTTATGTATGGAAATCTCACAGATAAAAGAGAGAAAAGTTGCACTTGATATTTTTGAATGATCAAAATAGGGAGTTATTTTTGCGGCGAGCAATCTTTGAACTTTGGCTAGAACAACAGATGACTTTGTCGTAAAGTACGAGTGATAAATATTAACTGAGCCCATTACAAGAGAAGTAGTAATAATCTGACAAATAAATCACAAAACACGAAAACACACAAATAATAGTCATAGTAGCCATATTGAATTGTAGGTGGTAGGAAGTATTGTTTTGCACACAGGTTACCTTATCTTAAACCATGCACCATCAAAGTCAGTGTGATTTAGCAGAGGCAGCTCTGCCAGCTAAGCTAAATAACATACATACATACGTAGTAGGAGGGAACTTGGCACATTAAAATGATAAAATAGTTGATTGCAAATGGTATACAATAGTGCAAAGATCTTGGTTCATATAAAATAGAATCATACGTGGAACACCGCTCAGCCAATCTATATTTTTGTGTTTTTTTTCTTTTTCTGCTAGAAATCTGTTTTGGAACATCACATGAAGGCAACTAATAAAACATTGGTATGTTGGGGGTACCACTACTGCTGCATTTCAACAGTAATAGTGAATGTAGCTTTAAGCCTAAACAGAATATTTTCCCTGACTTCTGGGTCCACCTTTACTGGACTTGAAATTATCACTAAGTGCTAGCAATATAGAATACGGAGTCTTAGAGATAATACTAGAGGCTTAAGGCCAATGATTCCAGAGAGAAAATGCATAATGTGCGTGGTTGAGTAAGTATAAGTATAATCATGCTACCAGAAATAATAATAATAATAGTGAGTAAGCTGTGTGCACCATAACCCTTGAGAACAGTTATCGCACTGTATCATTATGACTGAAGTACCATAGCACACATAGATTCAATTGTATAGTTGATTCAATGGATAATACTTAGGCAGGAAAAACGATGATTACGCTACAGCTAACCAAAGCATATAAGATAATAAGAATGATTATATTAATAATATATTGATAGTAGTAATTCCATTTTGGTATTTGAGGCGACGATATAGACTTGGTTTCTGTTTACAATAAGTATAAGTAATACTATTCAAGTATATATCTATGGCATCTCACACACCATCTCATAGAGTTATTGTCTGGCTATTAGGCGTGGGGCACCAAGACAAAAAACTGAAAATATCTTTTTAGTAAAAATGATATAGCATTGTGGGTGTCTTTTAGAGATCCATTCATATAACACAATAATATTATCATAAATAAAGTGAGCGTTTGAGATAGAAATAGAATTGGCAGCTAAGGTCACATACTAGTAATTGCGCGATCGGTGCGTGCGGTTTTCACCTCTACCGATACAAGGACTAGAATGTGATGTCACAGTTAGACGCAGAAGACCTTTTTTGATGGAAAAGCAGTGTGTGTGTGTGTGTGTGATGTCATAGCGTTAATAATCCTAAAATAAAACCATTTTACCACCAAAAATTAAGATCATTATAATAGAGGTGAGACAGAATTACCGGTAGTAGTACAGGGAGGAGACATGTAGATTGTTTAGTTGTAGTCGGCGAGACCGCTGCCTAGACCGCCCCAGGTGGAGCTTCCCCCGCTGCCGGGAGCCATACTGCTGCCCCACAGGTTAGATGTACTGGAGCTGTTGTTGTTGGTATTCGGCCACATAGCAGAGCCAGGAGCAGTGGAGAGGGACTGAGAGCGGGCAATATTACCCTGTCTCTGACACTGATCAATAATTCTCTGTACCTGAAACCATAATACAAACATCATAAGCATTTTTAAGGTTACACACGACACTAAAAGGACACCATAGAACCCTATGTCTATTATGGGATATCGGATATACGTATATTTCTTCATGGCATTGGTGGAACACAGCTGTACGTGTAAAACATGTCATATCACCATAACGGTATCATAATACAGGTATTGTATTATTGATATGAGTCAACACTAAGTCATGCTTCACAATATGATCCAATATCACTCTTGAAAAAACCTGAACCCGATAGTGGGACTGATTCCAAACTCATTTATACGCTACGCTTTTATGGAAAAAGGCTAGTGTAAAACTGTTACAAACGGCCTAGTGATCATCGCAGTGCTATGTCAGTAATACATACCTCACTCTCATCCACAAACTCAGTCATGATAGTCGTGTTGCCAAGCACACAAGAGTTGAGGCTCTTATGCGCCTTCTGTCCCTCTAGTCTGCTAGCATACTGCACCAAAGCCTGGCCATTGTTCTGATTGACGAAAAAGTTGAGCAGAGGACCGTGCTGTGAGCAGAGGGTCTTTAGAGTGGCACCGTCGATCTGGGGTGTGAGATTACGTAGTACTAGCCATGTGGAACCTGAGTTCAGAACTGACGACTGACTGTCCCAGCCACTTCCGACTGCAATAACAACAATAAACAAAATTACATGTATATACCATGCTATATGTGCTTCTCAAGTTCATCACCATTTCCATCACAAGTGACATGGTGGCATGTAGGGAGATTTGCAATAAAAGATTGTTTTCCCATCAACTTATGTTAAAAACCGTTGTCATAAAATCTCACAACATACTTGAAACTTATTCTGTTCTGAAATTTATAGCGTTGGACTATACTGTTGGCTAAGCTGTGCAGTTCATATGGTCAAACTAAAACCGCTGCTAGCTTATTGCACCATACAGAACCATAATTCGAGAAGATAATTGTTTGCATACCTGGACTGAATGCAGATTTCTCCGATGGTCCGTGAGGCATGGACATGCTGCGGTTGATATTCTTGTTGAATCCCGGAGGTGGTCTGGTAGCTGACTTACCCCACATGTCATCAGCAGGGGAGGCAGAGTTGTGAGTAGACCAGGTGGATTTAGATACAGGCAGGTTACTGCCCCATCCTAAATCTGTACTATTACGTCCTGCAATAACCAAACATCGGAAATGCACCTTGTGACCACATCAAGACTTGAATTTTGATTGGTTTCAGTTCATGATGAAAGCATTTGAGGGCACAAACATAACATTATTGTAATAAATATTATGATATGAGTATATAGGTAGGGTGCAGCAGTAGCACAACACCTGTACTATTTGTGTGGTGTTGCCTCTGAAACAGAACAGAACAGGAGCAGACAAAGGCTTACCAGATCCATTGAGAGTAGCGGTGCTGACAGACAGGGATCTAGCTACGCTGCCTGGTGTGATGTTTGGATCGTCCTCTATCTTGTTATTGCTGCCGCCCTGCCATGGCTTGCCTGGCACAAACTCAGGAATATCAAAGCTGGCACTGTCCCCTGCGGCGTTCGAGTCTGTTGTGGAAGTAGTGGTAATATTTGGTCCGCTGCTAGAATTGGCTGACTGAGATTCACTTGGGTTGTCCATGAACTGGTTGCTTGGACTGATGTTTGACCACATTCCTGAGCCGGTGCCCATGGATGAGCCGGATGACCAGGGGTTGTGATCATTCAGTCCACCAACGCCACCTAATAAGGCAAGGAAAGCAAAACACTGGTTTTAAACATTTCGAAAACAAATACAATTTTTTTGCTGAGATCCGAACATTGACTAGCTTTGATCCTGATCATCAATAGGTTGATAAGGTATTCCATAGCAAACAGCCACAAAACTCTGCGTTCTAACTAAAACACAACATATACTGAGTTGAGATGGCTGACTTTGAGATGTGATGAGTTGTATGCAAAACAACAAAACAAAACACAACACAAAACACACAAGCGGAATATGCTGAGGGTGTTTAGTAAGTAGAGCTATGAGCTTGGGTAGTAAAGGGTAAGTAAAGTATTTTTATTCCTTCCCCAAAGAAACATGTAGATATTAGCACCAATAAAGTCGCTGGTACATTTTTTGTCATAATGATATCATGCCAAACGAATAAAAAAAACTTCCAACGCAGGGTTTGAATCACTATACCAATTATATGTTACAGATTTATTAATCAGTGTTTTTTAATCCAGACTGGGGGGGGGTTGGAGGGTGAGATGAGAGGGACACGCACCCTGTAGGTTAGGAGTAGAATGAGATAAGTGAAGAGAAGAGCTTGAACCCATTGAACCAGCACCTTGTCTGTTTGCGCTGCCGCCGCTGTTGCCTCCCTTGTCAGCGGTCCAGATGCCAAGTTTTGACTCTCCTCTCATATTCATGTTAGATATTCCATCAGTTATACCTCCTGCAGGGCCACCTCCTGTGCCACCTTGAGGCATTTTTGGCATCTAAAATTAATAGAGCTCATGAAAAAAAAACGTTGCCTTAGAAAGTCTATAATATGATTAGAAAAATATTTAGTGTCTATCTGTGAGATGCGTTGCAAGCTTAGGCCGATAGGTATCACTGCAACTATTCATCCGATGAATTGTTTTTTCACTCCAGGCCACACTGCATTATTCTGTCAGTGTTATGCACTTTCAGGATATCTGATAGCAAAAAATATCCAGGCACTGTGTACGGATTGTAATTTCTCACGTACTAGCATCAGTAACAGTAGCCATCCTGTTTACACTAGCATAGATATTCAAACTGACAAGGCAAGACATGATTACGCCCCGCAAAACTAGACATTTGAAGCCTGTATAAAAGATATGCTGCTTGTGACTTAGGTTCAACATGTCTTAACTTTAGAGAAAATCCATGTGAATGAAAACAAAATACCCTCTATTCTCATCACTGTACTGTTCCATTCAGTCAAAATCTTTCACCACCTATTCTAATGTCTGTGAGTGAGCAATGTGTCCTTCAACGCCTCAATCTTTGAGAATTTAAAATCAGCGCTGGCTCACTGCGTTGACAGCCAATTAACAAAAATATAGCAACCTACATGTTTGAAAAGCACAAGTGACAATAACAGTATTCAGTCACAATGTTACTGTGCCACATAATATTGCGTTACATAATTGAGAAGACAATACCTGATGTTGATTGATAAGTGGTTGTTGGATGTTTCTCATCTGTTGATTGATCTGGATAAGAGTCTGATTGAGTGACTCACATTGTGGGCCACTAGCTGGGCCTCTTCTCTGCAGCTAAAATAGACATAACATACTAGCTTCATGTTTCTACATATACATATGTACCAGTAAAACAACTCCTCAAAGGCTAGTACTCAAAATTTATATCCACCATTTTGTGCAAATTACCAGTTACAATGTACATCAAGCATCAGCGGTTTTTAGACAATGGACAAGCTTTGGAGATGATTTCATGACCAGGTACCCTTAGAACAAAGGTACAGAATCAAAATCAGGATCCGGTACCAGCACGTGACTGGGCTATACAACCCTAAGCACTTTCCATGACAGTATTGTAAAATAATGAGGTACAGTAAGTGGTGAGGACCATGATAATCGAATGATGGTAAAACACTGTCAATTACTTCTGGTCAATCATAATATAAGGGCAGCAAAAACAACAGCTATCCTACAAATCATTTCAGAACTAATGAAAAATTCACAACATAAGCTACACACCCAACTTACATTGTTCAAAAACAATTAACAGACAAATCAGACATGCACTTCTTGTATTTTGTCGGAAAACAGACTTGTTGTTAGACAAAATACATAAAGTAAACTGATGCCGCAGATTAAATTACACATATAAAAATTCACACCTTATTTAGCACCCACTGATTCGGTATTACTTCATTTTAAGAGAATATGGAAGTATGTATATTATATACCTGCATAAGTTGATCATGGTGGTGTTGGTATGTCTGTTGTAGATTGAGCAATTGCTGGATGGATCTGAGAGTCTGATCAGTAAGTGGCAGGTTTAATATCTGAGGGTGAATGTTATTCATCTTAACACCGAGCTGTAGCTGCTGTACGATTAATCTCTGCTGATGCTGCTGTACTGATCCACCTCCTCCGCCTCCCCGACCTACAACACACAGCCATATACAGGCTCGCCGCAAGTCCGAGTGAGGGGGCAACTCATACTCAACACGGGCGGTCTTTGAGCAAAGAGCTAGAGCTATATTTATTATACTGGTCTACGTTGAGCAACTCCGAACACACGTGTAATGTGGATTCACTCTCAATATTCATTATCGCGCTACATGACACACTAACATGTCAAACTCAAGTCATAGAAGAGTATCCAGTTTGCTTTTTGACCTGTACTTGGCAGTTTTAACTGTCATTTTATATGTGTTTACAGCACGATATAAATAAATTGTGCAAGGTGACACTGAGGTGGCAAATACTCAAATCATGTTGCAATATGTTACTATATGTGACAAGCAGCAATATGTAACTAATATCCAGGTACCCACCTATAGGTGCACGAGGAGGGTTAGGTTTGCGACTAGGTCCCTGAACTGCGGGCTGATTAAGTTGAGCATTGTTGTTGAAAGGAGTATTTAGATTCGTTGGTAGATTAGGTGGTGGAATGTTCGGGTTGAATGTGTTCTCCCCCATGGGTCCACCATGCATGCCTGCAAATAAAACACAGCATATATACTGTAGTGTTGAAACGCATCAACATGAACTTTCTAACTATGTACAAGTTATGCTAACTACCTGCGGCTTAGCAATTAGCAATTACAGCAGTGTGATAACAACATTGAAGAATTAATGAATTATTACTATTCTCAATTCATCAGTGAGACTGAGGAAATGTAAACCATACATCACAAGGTTCTCGACAGGTTATAATTACTGAGATGGATTTCTCTATAAAAACTGTCATTTCCTCAAGCATAGAAATCAACCAAATTAAAACGGCTTCTTGATGAATTGTATACACCACTTTTTATGACACAATGATATTTTTATCTGGCACCATTATAGGGAATATGTCGCATAGCAAGTGATTTATCGCTTTAAGTTTCAAGTATGTCATAACCATTTTATCTGACAATAATAAGCCAGCCAGATAAAACTTTACATGAAAGTTATCTTATCCAGAGAATCACCTGACCAGGCATAACTAAGGACAGACATTTTCGACGAACAGGAACATCTTCCATCAGCAAAATGTCACGAGGAAGATTGGACAGAAATCTAACTTACCACCCATGTTCATGCCGATTGGTTGTTGCATATTATTGCCTTTAGCCACCAGTTCACTGATGGCACTCTGTAGATTCATGTCATTGTTAATGAGAGCACTGTGCGCCTCCTCTTTCTGAAAACCACAACAGAGGGGGATAAAAAAATATGAGCGAGTACTGTAATGACCGCAAAAGAGTACAGTCTGAGCTATAAGACCATACACTCAGCCGTAGTTAGCTGGGTATGGGATCGAAAGACAGTCACTCATCAGTTGACAAGCTGACAATGTTGGCCTGATTGACAGTAATATTATAGCCAAGGCGGGCAAATGAGCAGAGGGCGAATTTCTCATTTGAACCACATAATTCAGTCTGAGTGGCTAAGAGCAACAAAGTCTATCTAATCCTGAAATCAATAATCATAATGTCAAGCTTATATCATAACTATAGACCAGGCACCACAGCACATAATGACTCTTATTTCTACAGCCAGCAGTCATCAGCTGCGCAGGGCTATTAGGTGTAACATGACACGACTGAAGCTGCACTGATGAATAAGGGCAGCGGCAGTGGAGCTCAGCAGAGACTGATGACCGTGGTTGACTATTGTTTGAGAGTTTGATGAGAGGTGGCTGAGGTTGTTGGCACAGATAAACGTGACCACTAATCAATCTATCTGAACTCGTCTCTGATGATATGAGACCACACGAGGGCATTAACTATACACTTATCATAACTGCCATGAAGGCACAAATAAAAATCTCATTCTCACTGACGCTCCAGAGCTACTCAAGTAAAAATATAGTGCGATGTACATGACTGAGAGGTTCTCAGTGAGAGGTAGGCTATACTTACAGGAAACTTCATCTGGTTGACAAGTATTTGAAGCATCTGATGTTTAGTTAGATTGCCTCCACCTCCCATGTTTCCTCCTCCGCCGCTGTTGTTACCCATACCACCAGCCATACCATTAGGTGGACCGTTGTACTGACCACCCATACCAGCACCTCCACGATTCGGCTGCATGTGTGGTGGGATATGATTCTCTGGGATAGGAGCCTAAAACAGAAACAAAATAAATCTCATAAAGTCAGTGTTTTGTTACATCATATCCAGCACTCAGCACTCAATTCAGTGTATTCACTCTAACTTGCTAAGCTTACCATAGCCAATGACTTGACAACCAAACTTCCCCATCATGATATACAGATAGGGCATACTAATAATAGATTTCCATTTTAACTGCAACAAGATTTCAGTGATGTCCTTCTAGGAAAGCCATAAATCAGTTTACAGTAAATGTTGAGGTTTTTAAACCTACATAAAGATCACACAATCTTCATAGATGTAGGCTATTCTTGATAAGAGCTCTGAAAAAAATCCCCATATACACATGCGAGCATAGTAAGACTAAAACCTACATGTATATGAGACGAAAATGAATAATCCGATGTTAGTTGTTTTGTGTTGCAGCTCCACATAGTGCAGCAACCCAAAGCTTACACAAAACAAGCTATCATCATGGTTGCCAACCAGCAGTCAATACAATATATCAGGTTACAGCTTTATAAGTGATCCAGTGTGATATCACATAACAAAACTGACATTCCGAAGTTGACAAATTCATGACAAACTTACATGTTTTCTGGGATTCTTGAAGCCTCCGGCACTTGACCATACAGATATGTCCTCATTCCAATCTCCCATATCAGTATCTCCACTTCCATACATCATCGAGGCATCAGATTCACTCTTCTACATTTTAAAAAAGCGAATTTGATTGATAGTACCCTGAAAATATTTGATGCTATACGCTAACAACTTCCAATTGCACATACCAGCAAAATACAGGCGTAATGAATCCCCTTGTAGTATTATTAGTATTAGATAAAAATATTTTCAAGTGCTTGCATACTCAAAACATCATAATGCATAAAAGTGCTTTGCTAATGCATCATGTAAGGCCCAAATAAAGCAGCGTATTGCAGCAGCAAACTTACAAACTGCCTTCTGTCTCTCCCGAAGTCTGGGGCACTGTTTTGATTATCCTCCCATGTGAACGATGGTTTCCTGTTGTTAGCAGGGCCAGAGTTCCACTGATTGTTAGATGACGGGCCGGCGTCGCCCCAGCCGCCAGAGTTGGATTGTGATGATTGTCCTCCCCATCCACTGGATCCAGACGACGGGTTCTCATTGGGCCAGCCGCTGGGAGGGGGTCGAGAGTTCCAGTTTGCGGGTCCACCACTTGGGCGATTCTGTCCTCCTCCTGGTCCATCCCAATATGTGGCTCCTACAGATAAGAGAACAGAGTCTAGTGTATATATATATTGGTAGGTGCGACATATGTTGTTGATAATTATTTAACAGGATGGTGCAATTGCTGGCTCTGTCCGTCTGCAACATTGGAAGTTATCAGTTAGTGAGATCCCAATCATCACAAATTATCTACATGAGTTCTTATCAACATGACTTGTGACAAGGCTATGTACTTGTTCAAGGTGAGCAGCATAATGGCCAGGACAAGGTGATTATAATGTCGTTAGAAATGTGTTCTTTGGCTAGCCGAAATGGAAATGATATAACTTGTTATCAAATTAGATGTAAACCAAAATAAACTATTTCTTGATGGCCTTATATGGATGGCATTATAACTAGATGAAACTTGCATCACACCTGGAGAAAGGCTTTTTTAACGGACATTATACGAGCCAATTCTAATGACACTGAGCAACCAGAATTTCATGCAATATGTCTGACTAGCTTCCCGGGACTCAAGAAATGAAATGCACCATATCACAGTGTACAAGTCCACCCTCTTCAAGTGATCCATGAAGACTACACATGCAAGTACGATTTATAATATGTCATTATTGCTTAGCTAATAACAAAACAACACAAAGTAGCAGGGCTTGGCAGACTATCTTGGGGGCGTAGTAGTCGCTGGTCAGTTCTGATTACGCTCCTTGACCAAAAGTTGAGGTTAAAGAAGGGTAAGGACAGTTACATGTATAAACAGTGGAAGTGAAGTGATTATTTAGCTCACGCTATGATGGCAAGTCACAACAGATAAATAAACATCAAACATTATTATAGTGTGTGACCCAGCTACAAACGTCACCATAGAAATAAGAGTGGCCAAACACTACGAACGACACAGTGATGATGGTGGTGGTTGTGGTGGTGTCACATTTTCTAACCTCTGGATGACGGAGGTTGTATCGGTTGTATTGTGGATGCCGCTGCGGAGCTGCCGCTGCCCCCACTAGAGGCGGCAGTCACAGCAGTGAGGGGATTAGAGGAGGGTTGAATAAGCAGAGATCTACTACCCTGCTGGTGTAGCATATCAACCATACCACCACTATCCCTGCTGTTGACTGAGGCAGTACAGCCACCGCCGCTATCCACTGCACCCACCACGGCAGCGGCAGCTGAAGCTACAGCTGCTGCAGCAGCCATATCTGAAGACAAATTAACATGTAGTCACATACTGGTATCTCATCATCGACTATTACCGCCGC
>ERZ1740059.1108-NODE-1108-length-13680-cov-9.888440_pt1 | contig 13680 bp, 8 predicted proteins | sample MGYA00581744_ERZ1740059 | MGnify/ENA primary metagenome ERZ1740059 (study PRJEB43018, sample SAMN04849738) | marine metagenome | isolation source: floating plastic debris | place: Pacific Ocean | collected 2008-08-28 | study: EMG produced TPA metagenomics... | reverse complement strand
TTGAAGCAGGAAGTAAACACCAAAATTATATATGTCTAGATTTGTCTAGTTATGAGTAATTTTGGGTAAGTTTTATGTAACGGAAAGCTATGTAACTAGTACTCTCATAAGCCAAAATTGACGGGTGAAAATCAGTGAGTAGTGATTTTTTAGTAGTGAGTGGAAAAAAATAACCAGGGACTTAGTTTACGCAGGTGTACTACTAGTACATCACGGCGGAAATAAAACACCCATTTCAAAGGCTTGAAATCCTTCTGGACGAACAGAATAGGATAAACTGATAATGGTTAGTTTACGCAAAGAAACAGAAATTTTAGAGAATTAAAAGCAAATCATAGAGGGTAATTTAACACTGTTGCAAAAGCAAATTGAAGAAGCAAATATCTGCTTGGAACAGTTGAAAAAATCCATCTTAACTTCTACTATTGTGCAACAAGAAGCTAAATAAGTTGCTCTGTCTGTAGTTGACTTTCTAAATTAGCACGTATCCATAATTCTGCCATAGACCAAACCCAAAATTTATCTGATGCTTCCGCAAAATCATCACGTTTGTGAGTCACAATAGCATCCAGCTTTTGATAGTTAGCACAGATAATTTCCACAGCGGATTCAAAATCTTTAATAGGTGAGGAACGTGCTTGCTGTAAAATACTTTGGTTAACAGAGCAAATTTGAATTTTGTCTTGCAACCAATTAATAACCATTTCTGCTATTCTCGTATTTTGTAAATGACTGAGGTATGTGTAAATTTTTTGCCATCCAACGTCGGTTATATACATTTGAATCCAAGGGTTTACTTTATCTAATAATTCTCTAACATCCGTTACGGTATTGCGATTCATTAAAGCCTCCAAAATTAGGTCAGCATCAACTAAAATCCGAATCACTTTTAATCTCTCCAATAAAACGTTATATCTTTCATTTAATGAGATGTTGGGCATACTATCTCAGGCTTTACAGCATTAATAGTTGTATATACAAACCACTTATCTTCTTTTTCTGATTTGTACAAATTATTTAGTAAAAAAATATTTCGGAGCAGCACAAGCAAGTTTTAACATGAAGCTATTGACAAAAATTATAGCTTGTGAATAGGGTTAACAACACTTTTTTGTTTGACGACAAATAAATTAATTAGTTCCATATTTTCCCGCACAATTGATTTTAAAAGTGGCTTAACCGATTGTAAATATTTCAACAAAGTATTCGAGGGTGTTTATTCCTCCAACTTCTTGAAAAAGAGAGGATGAAGACGGGTTATTTAAACCCCAACCTCTTAACAAAATGCTTTATAACGATACATATAAATCCTGTCGAGACATTGCTACGCCCGGGCATTCTTATGATTTATATTAAATATTCTGTGAAGTTATATTACATCATTCATGTAAATTTTGATGCAATAATATTAAACTTATAATTAGTATAATAAATTAACATAATTTAAACTAAAAAAATCTATCTAAAAGTAGATGACTTATAATTATTTATTCTTGAGTAACAGATAATAAAGTTGTCCATTACTGACTGTAACCCCGGCGCGGTCGCCAGCAATTTTTCCAGTACCTAGGAAGTAATCAACTCTACCCGCGCCTTTGATAGCACCTCCAGCATCTTGGTCTAAAACATAACGACTTACGGTACGATGTTGCATATCACCGTTATCTGTCGCAAAGGGAAAATGACCGCGTATCAAGGCTAATGCACCAGGAGGCATTAAGGATTTATCTGTAGCAATTGAACGTTCAGCACTTAATTCAACTTGGATGGAGCCTTGTGCAGGCGCACCTTTGTTTTCGCGGAAAAAGACAAAACTGGGATCGCGGGGAAGGTAAACATCTAATTTTTTGGGGTATTTGTCAAAGTATTCTAAGATTGTCGGCATGGTGACACCGGTTGATGGTAATTCACCATCGTCGATTAAGGCTTTTCCGATACTTTGGTAGTTATGACGAACGTTTCCGGCATAACCGACGGTTGTTTGAGTGCCATCGAGCAGTCGCAGCTTAGCGGAGCCTTGGATGTGAATCATGTAAGGTTCAAGGCGAGAGTTAAACCAAAATAACTCTAAGCCCTTTAATTTACCTTTGCTACCTTGCAAACCATCAGCACCTTCTAAATCCAAACGTGTAGGATGTGGTCTTTCCCAATTGTCTAAATCTGGCGGTAAACTATAAATTGGATAGCGGTATTCTGGTGTAGGGAAGCGACTGGCGACATAAAGCGGCTCAAAATAAGCAGTAAATAAGACTTTTCCATTCTTATCGTGTCCCACTGATTGATAAAACTCAAACTCTTTGACAATAGCTTGATTTAATTCTGCTGCGGTTTTAGACTCAAGCAGCAATTGACGAAACCGTTGTAAACTTTTAATGACTCGTTCTCTGTTGATTCCAGATACTCGATATCTTTGATAAGCAGCTTTAGCCGCTTCTGTTTGTAAATATCGCAAACTATTATCTAAAGAATTTAAAAGAACTTTTTTATCGGGTTGCTGACTATTTTCTCCCCATATTTGTTTATCTAAGCAGGAAGTATCACCTTCACAACAGGGAAAAGGCGCTTTGTTTACTGCAATCAATGCTGGTGTTACAGGCTTGGGAGTATCTCTATTCGGCTTGGGAGTAGAAATAGAAATTGGTAATTGCCACCTTCTCAACTGACACTGCACTGGACTAAGTAATAAACGTCCCAAAGGATGCACGATTACTAACGACGCGACTACTGGTAAGGCGAACGCAATTATAGTTAGGGACTTTTTCATTGGTAATTATTAATTAAATATAGAAAATCATAAAATCAAAGTAATTTTAAACCAGCGATTGGAAGGTTTTATACTTTAATAAGATTGGATATAGTTTTTATGCCGTTGCTAAATTTAGTTGTTACATTTTGTCACATCTGAAACAATAGTCAAATTTTGACTATACCAAACGGTGTAAACTTATGTAAAGATATTCGATAAATTGGATAAATTCTAACTTTGGAATCACAACTAATATTGACTGTAACTGTAATAGTATTATTCTGGGATGAGTATTGTTTTGCCGTTCTGAAAAGTTAACTCAAAATCATGATACTTCCAAGACCAGTCTTTAAATGACACATAATCCCCAATTACCAATTACCCATTGCCTGGGATCAAATTCCCATATTATTCATTCATATTGCGATAAGTAGCTACAGCAGAAGGAGAAATACGATTGAGATAACGGAAAATCCAGTATTTAAAAATAGTATCTAAAATTACTGGGAATGTGGCAATAAATAGAAATATAAATTCGTGATTTGCTGGTAAACCCCAATGACGGGATATCCCTTCTAAAATAATTTCCCAACCGTGAGGAGAGTGAAATCCTACAAATATATCGGTAAATAGAATAATGATAAATGCCTTGGCGCTGTCGCTTAAACCATACACGACATAATCGAAAAATTCTTTTAAAACAGCAATTTCTCGCTTACTAAATATCATAAAGAAGACAAATGCAATTACGGAGATGATGTCAGCAAAAACATTTTTGATTGCATTACCACTCAAATCGCGATATTCTTCTGCAATCTCTGATGCTTTTTCTTTTACTTGTTCTTCTATTTGCCGATCTATCTCTTCAAGAGTTGTTGAAGGTTCGCTATTAATAATAGCTTTAAACTTGATTTTGCCTTCAAACCTTTCTAACTCTAACATCGCTTCTTCTTCCATTTCATAATTCAGAAACAATTGAGATTGTTCGCCTTTTCTAAAATGGTCAATAATTGGACTAACTATAATCGCTTTTGATAATTGATGCGTTAAAATAGGTATAATTATTAATAATAATAAAAATCTAACTGATATAATAGTTCTTCTTTGAGACTTGCGGAATTTGTCCACAACATCTTGTTCGGCATTGGGATCTAATTCAACTTGCAAACGATTGAATGTGTTGAAAATTGAACGAGGTAATACACCTGTAGTGTTTACCTTACCTTTAGGGCGATCGCCTGATTGATTATTCCCTAACTCTTCCGCTTTAGCTTGAACTATTTCCGACTCAATTCTTGGTATAATTTTGTCATAACCATAGTCAGATTCAACAGTCAACTCTTGTGCTAAAGTTTCTTCTACGATAGGTCTAGTATACTTACTAACTATTTCATCAATAAATCTTAATTTTTCTAAAATAAATTCAGGACTGAGATATTCAACATCAAATTTCGAGGCTTCTTTTGCATTTGATTCATTAATAAAATAACGAGTAGCTTTAAACTCCGTCAACCTCATCCGTACAATTCTTAAAAACTTTTTGAGATCGGACTCAAAATAATCTATGACACTACTGCTATAACCGAGCATCGAACGGTCTATTTTTTTACCATTGAAATATTCATCTTCTATTGCTTTAATTTGTAATGCTGCCTTATAAGCTTCATCTAAAGAACGTTCCTGGGTTCGTAAGTACCACCGATAAACCTTAACTAAATATGAATAAATTTTTTGGCGAACTGAAAAGTTGTTCATTTTCAATAGTCATCCAACTTTTTTTAATGGTTATTAAGCTTACGTTAACGCTGTTCGGTATCTTAACAAAATCATCAGGAGACGGTTTGTGTTAAATCATTCTCTTTGGGTTTTAGGCCCCAGTCGTAGTGGAAAAACTGAACGTTTAGTGCAGCAATTTTGTATTTGGGTAGACAATAGCGATGGCAATCAACAAAGATTTTATACTGATAAGCCAAAGCAAAAAAATAGCCCTAGCATACCAAAAAGTCTGTATTCTCAACATAATGAACTCGGAGTTTTGGTGTTTGCTGCGAATGGGGATAATCGCCGGGAATTAGCAGATAAAATTGTTACCGCTACTTGGGGGAAATATCCACTGATAGCGAAAACACCTCTAGGTTTTTTTCAAGATGAAGTAATTTTATTTTGGCCTCTTCTGATAGAATCATTGGAATTAAAAGCACAATTTCCGGTGAGATTACGTCCGGAAACGGAACAGGAATTAGCAACTAAGCAATGGAAGTCGCGATTAGATCCAGAAATGCTGCGTAGTATTGGCATGAACGAGTCTCGTTTCGTACGCCGTATTCTTGACTTGCTACAATTAGCAGCTTTGAGTGGAAAACGTTGTCAAGATATTCCTCAAATTTTAACGGGAGTATTATCGCAACAAGATAATTTTACTAATTTAGAACCAGAATTTATTGGCTCTTTACTACTAGATTGGCGCAAATGGTGTTTAGACAAGGGCTTTTTAACCTACGGAATAATTACGGAACTTTACGGACAAAATTTATTATCAGATGACAATTATCTTTCCCGGCTTAAAGGGCGCTATCAAGCAGTTTTAGCAGATGACGTACAGGATTATCCTGCTCTGATGCGTCAATTATTCGAGATAATTCTGGATGGTGGTGTGGGGGCTTTTAGCTATAACCCTGATGGTATAGTGCGTTTGGGATTGGGAGCAGATCCCAATTATATGGAAGGGTTAGCACAATCTTGTCAGATAGAAACCTTAACTCAACCGCCCATTTTATCCTTGTCGGATATGCTTTTACGCTCAATGACGCAATTGGTAATTGAACCGATGACACAAATGAGTTTACCAACTGCGGTGCAGTCAATTGAAACGATTTCCCGTGCCTCATTATTGCAAGAAACGGCAAACACGATAATTGAAACAGTCAAATCTGGGATAGTAGAAGCTCAAGATATAGCGATAATTGCTCCCGGTTTAGATGCCATCGCCCGTTATTCTTTGATTGAAAAACTTCGCTCTTGTGGGATTATGGTTGATTCGCTCCAAGATAAACGTCCTTTAATCAGTTCGCCGCTTATCCGCGCTTTACTGACTTTACTAACTTTAGTTTATCCCGGCTTGGGAAGGTTAGTAGACCGAGATGCCATCGCAGAAATGTTGGTAGTACTAACTCGAAAACCCAATAATAATGATTATATCGATCCAGTACGCGCTGGATTAATTGCGGATTATTGTTTTAAACCCCATCCAGACAATCCCAATTTACTAAATGCCGATTCATTTGAAAGATGGGATAGATTGGGTTACGGTGCCACAACTGCCTATGGAAAGATATTAAAGTGGTTAGAGCAACAACGCTCGAATTACGAAAAACGTTTAATTCCCACTCCTGTTTCCTTTTTGTACGGTGCCATTGAATACTTCATGAATGACGTTGGTTATTCTAACTACGAACAACTGGCAATTTTGCGGCAATTACTGGAAACAGCCCAACATTACTGGGAAATTGATACTAGATTAAGACAGTTTTCTTTCAGGAAAATTACTGATGATTCCTCGGAGTCTTTGGTAGAAGAGCAGGAAAGGGAAGAGCTTGAAAGTCCTAAAACAAAAACCATTGCCGAATTTATCAGTTTACTGCGGCAGGGAACCGTAACCGCCAGTCCTTACCCCATACGTCCCATGGGAGCCTTAGGAAACGCTGTTACATTAGCAACAATATTTCAATATCGCTCCTTACGTCATTCCCATCGCTGGCATTTTTGGTTAGATGCAGGATCGCCATTGTGGACAAAAGGAGGGGCTGCAACCTTATTTGGTTCGATGTTCTTTCTACAAGAAAGATTTGGGCAACCTTGGAGTGCTGAAGATGAACAATTAGCCGAAGATGAGCGACTGCAAAGGATTATAGCCGATTTATTAGCACGGGTATCCGACAAAATTTATTTGTGCCACAGCGAGTTAGCGGTAAATGGGCAAGAGCAACTTGGTTCATTATTGCCTTTAGTGAATGCTTGTGTGGGGGTGGAAAGTGAGGAGTTAGGAGTTAGGAGTTATCAATAACAATTATCAGTCATTAGGAGTCAGTCACGGTATTGTCACATTACTTAGATTAAAGTTATGTACAAGGTAGAGAAAATATTAAACAAAAGAGCTGATTAAAAAGTAAATAAAATACTTGATGCGATTAGATTTTCTCAAACTAGCTTTTTTAAGGTTTTCTTTAAATTATATAGTCCTTAGAATTAATAATTAAACAAATATTTTAATGCAAAAATTACAGGTTTTATGCATTAAAAATATTCCAAATATATCTATTATTTACAACTTTTAAATACTAGTAAAAAAAATATAAATATTCGATGGAATAATATGGAAAAATGATATTAAGTTTAGATTAGTAAAAACTTTATATTATACTTTAAATCTCTATAAAATTGCGTTAATATACTTAAGTATTTATGTAACCAAATGAGATTTTAAATATTTCCTGGTAAAGCAAAAGCTAAACTTTTCCGTAGTTTTCCGGTAGAGTCAGACCCTCAAATAAAGTTAAGCTTCAGTATAAATGAAATTGCTTAAAAATAAAAATTACTAATGCCTCGAGCTGTGTAATAAATAAATTTTTTTATTCTAATTTATCAATTTAAACTTTTTTATTGATTTGAATAATAATTAATCATGGAATCTAGAGAATCTGTAGATTTAGATTTACGCAAATTTTGGTACATCATTAAGCGACGTTGGATACCGGCGACACTTGTATTTTCCATTTCAGTTGGAGCCGCAGCAGTACTAGGCTCTTTCAAAAAACCAGTTTTTGAAGCTCAAGGTAAACTTTTGATTAAAAAAATAAATCAGACTTCTGCCTTGACAGGCTTAGGAGGACAAATTGGACAATTAGAAGGCTTAGATATCAAAAGTAGCCCTATAAATACAGAAATAGAAGTAATTAGTTCCAAACCTCTGTTAATTAAAACAATTAAAAAATTAAATCTCAAAGATGATAAAGGTGTACCGCTTCAACCAAAGAAGCTTGCAAAACTTATTCAGCTTACAGCAATTCCAGCAACTGATGTTTTAGCAATTTCTTATGAAAGTAAGAATCCTAAAGAATCAGGAGCAGTTGTGAATGAGTTAATGAACCTGTATATAGAAAATAATATCCAAACAAATAGAGCTGCGGCAGTTGCTGCTGGTGATTTTATAGCTAGACAGTTACCCGAAACAGCAAGCAAAGTTCGTCAAGCAGAACAAGCTTTACGTGGCTTTCAGCAGCAGAATAATGTTATTTCCCTAGAAGAAGAATCTAGAAGCGCTGTAGCAATTCAGAAAGAATTAGAGATTAAAATTACTAACACAAGAATAGCTTTAGCAGAAGTAACAGCTAGTAACCAAAGCCTTCAGAGAAAAGTCGGGATGAATTTCCAGGATGCGATAAATACTGATGCTCTGAAAAGTTCTACTGGGGTACAGCAGGTTTTAGAAAATTTGCAAAAGGTAGAACAAGAATTAGCACTAGCCCAAACTCGCTTTTTTGGTACATATCCAAAAATAGGAGATTTAATTCGTCAGAGAGATGCGCTGCAAAATTTATTAAACAACAGAGTTGCAGAATTAACTAAAAATAATATTAGAATAGATGTCCGAAATTTGCAGATAGGTGAAGTTAAGCAAAACCTAACGGAGGAACTGACAAAATCGGAAGTCGAAAGTGTAGCTCTGACAAATCGTCTAAATTCTTTATTAAAAGCATTAGCAATTCATCAAAGAAGAATTAATACTTTACCTAAGTTAGAGCAGAAAGAAAAGAAATACGAGCGACAACTGGAAACAGCCAGAATTACCCATGAAAATCTTTTAAAAAAGCTACAAGAAGTAAGAGTTACGGAAAACCAGAATATTGGGAATGCTCGCATAATTGAACCTGCTTTTGTAACTAGGAAGTCTATGCAATCTACTAAAATCATGCTTTTGATTTTAGGAGGTGGTTTAGGATCTTTAGTTGCAACAGCAATGGTTGTTTTACTCGAATTAAAAGATAGATCTGTTAAAACCCTTAAAGAAATCAGAAAACTATTTGGATATACCTTACTTAGCACTATACCTTCTTTGAGAAAGAAATCTTATCTTAATCTCAAGGATACGAATGCACAGACTTTACCCGATATACCTGTAAGAGATAATCCCGATTTACCAATTGCAGATGCATACCGCATGCTTCAAGCTAACTTGAAATTTATTAGTTCAGATAAACCATTACAAGTAATTGTAGTTACAAGCTCTGTTCCACAAGAAGGTAAATCAAGCGTTTCAGCTAATTTAGCAGCGGCGATTTCTCAAGTTGGACAAAGGGTATTGCTTGTAGATGCAGATATGCAAAATCCTATACAGCATCATTTATGGGGTGTGAATAACACCAAAGGATTAAGCGATATCATCATAGGTCAAGTTGAATTTGAAACAGTTGTAAGTGGAGGAATGCTTAGTCTAGATGTGTTAACAGCAGGAGTAATGACTCCTAATCCTCTATTTCTACTGGATTCTAGAAAAATGGAATCTCTAATTGAAGACTTTAAGAATACTTATGACTTTGTAATTATTGATGCACCATCTTTAGTCATGAGAGCAGATGCTTTGGCTTTGGGCAAAATGGCGGATGGTGTTTTATTGGTAACACGTCCAGGAATACTCACAGCTGCTAATGCTAACACGGCTATAGAGGCTCTAGAACGTTCCGGACAAAATGTACTAGGTATGGTAGTAAATGGTTTAATTCCAGAAAACGAATCCAGTAGCTATTTCCATTACGAGAAAAAATACTCAGATCAAGATAATTCTTATCAAGAAGTTATCAAATAAAAATAATATTATCAGTTCTCAGCCATCAATTATGAGATTCATCCAGTTCATTCTAAGTACTCCAATTACACCATACATAAATAATAAAAGTTAACTATTCACGATTCACTATTCACTGTTCACTGCTCACTGTTAACTGTTCACTGTTTTTTCGGGTGCATTTTATCAATGGAAGGATTACGCAAGCTTTTAGGGAATTCTTTTTCTTTACTATTAAATCGCTTAACCCAGAGCATTACAACTTTTATATTAATTGCATCGATTGCTCGAATTTTGGGAGCTTATGAATTAGGGCAATATATGCTTGCCTTTAGTTATTATTATGTCTTCATGACTTTAGCTTCCCAAGGATTCAAAACTTTGTTTACGCGGGAACTTGCACGTAATCCTACAGAAACACCGTCTTATTTAATTAGCGGTACTTTTCTACAGTTTTTATTTAGTATCACTGGTTATGCTGTGCTGGCGCTTGTAGTATATCTTCTTCCTTACAAGGAAGATACTTCTATAGTTTGTTATGTTATAGGCTTAGCTATCATCCCGTTTTCTCTTTCCAACGTTACTGAATCTATTTTTCAGGCACAAGAGAAAATGCACCTGATTGCTATTAGTACGGTACCAGTTTATATCTCGCGCGTACTAGTAATGATTTGGGCAATGAATCTGAAACATGACATCAGTATTGTTTCAGCAATTATGGTAGCTTCCGAATGCCTAATATTTCTAGTTCAATGGTGTTTTATAACACAATTAATTCAATATAAATGGCGATTGGACTGGAAGTTTATGTGGGAGACTACTAAAGCTTCTGGTGCATTTATAGTTATTGAAGGTATATCGGTTTTCGGTTACAGACTTCAGGTTTTTATTCTCTCTTTATTAGGTGGCGAATTAGTTGTAGGGCTATATGGTGCAGTTACACAATTAATGCAGCCTTTTCAAATTATTTCTCATAGTCTTGTTTTAGCTGTGTTTCCAAAAATGACGAAAGCCATTGATTCAGGAAAAGATAGTCAGCGCCAAATTACACAAATCACTATAGAAATATTATTAATTGTAGCTTTACCTTTAATTGTCGGACTTGCATTTATTGGTAAAGATTTACTTATTTTACTTTATCATGACCCAAGTTTTGCAGAAGCACAATTTGCTCTGAATGTATTCGCTCTAGGATTGATTGCTTCATCATTTGTTGGACCGCTGAGTTACTTATTAGTAGCAAATGGATTTGAAAAAGTTAATCTTTGGCAAGTTTTTATTACTACTATATTAGATGTTTTAATAAGTATAGTACTTGTTTCTCAATATAAGCTAAATGGTGCAGCTATTACAGTAATATTTACTGATTTTGTAGCTTTATTTATTTATTTATATGAGGTTAATAGGCGATTATTTTCATTACAAATATGGTCTATTATTTATCGCCCTCTAATTGTAACCTTTTTAATGATTCCTACTTTTTTAATATTACAAAAATTCAGCTTTAATATTATATTTACTATGTTTATTGCGACTTTAAGCTACTTTTTATTTGTTGCTATTATAGGGATTTATACTGTTTACAACTCTAATGATGAATGGGCTAAATTATTACTTAAACGTAAGTAGCACTTAGTTAGTTTTTCCTTTCGATAAAAGAAGAAATACGATAAATATTAAAGCATCACAAATATCAAAATTTATTTTTGCTGTAGTGCAAGAATCTTGCCCGCTATTTTACATAAAAAATAATGGTTCTCTGGTTACTATTAGTAAAGTTAAAAGACTTGAAGCATATTGTGAAGCAACACGATTTTATTTAAAGCAAGAATTGATCGAGAATAATCATCGATTATTAACTGCTTTACAAAAACGTCTAAATCTAATTGAAAAGACTAGACCATATTTTCAAGTTGTAGACTCTCTCAAACAAGATAATTGTTTAAACATTTTTTTTTAAATGATCGAGAATCCATACTTTTTTATTCATTTGTTTAAACAGCTAACAAAAATATTATTTAGGCGAATTTTATATTATTTAAAATAAATTAATATACCTAAATAAATAAAGTATTTAACTATCATTAAAATCAGGGGATGTACATTCAAAATGAAAGTAGCTTTATTACATTTTTGCTTCTACGAATACACAGTTCAATTAGCTAACGCTTTAGCAGATTATGTTGATTTAACCTTAATTCACCCGCAACAATTAACCGCACAAACACAAGATTTACTCGATCCACGGATTCAAGTAATTACTTTTAATAAACATCGCATTCGCGATCCCCGTAATTTATCCGATATGGGTAAATTAATCGGTATTATCCGTAAAATACAACCCGATGTATTGCACGTCCAGGAAACTAACGATCCTTGGTACGATTTAACATTGTTGCTCAACAAAATGCCTCCTTTAGTGACAACTATTCACGATGTATTTCGTCACCCTGGAGACAAAGATAACGTCATCGGTTCCGAGTATACTCGACGGATTGCATTTTGGCGATCGCAACAGCTAATCGTTCATGCCAATTTACTTAAAGACGCTCTAGTTCAACAGTTCAAAGTTCCGAAACAACGGGTATGCGTTCTTCCTCACGGAGAATTGGGTAGTTTATATCAGCGCTTAGCCTCCAAGCATAATACAGTCAGAGAACCTTATACGCTGTTGTTTTACGGGCGTATTTGGGCTTACAAAGGCTTGAATTATTTGCTTAAAGCAATGCCATCAATTATAGAGCGCATTCCTCAAGTCAAACTGATTATTGCTGGCAAGGGAGATGATTTACAACTATATTTTCCCAATGGCTGCGACGAGCAGCATTATGAAATTCTCAATCAATATATTCCATCAGAAGATGTTGCAAGTCTTTTTCAACGCAGTACGGCAGTAATTTTACCTTATATAGAAGCATCTCAGAGTGGTGTCGCGTCTCTCGCTTATGCAATGGGTACCCCAGTTATTGCTTCTGAAATTGGTGGTTTGGCAGAAATGATTTATTCCGAACAAGACGGTTTATTAGTTCCTCCTAGAGACGTTTCTGCCTTAGCTGATGCGATTATCCGTCTGTTAGAGGATAGTAAATTACAACATCAAATACGAACCGCAGCATTACATCGTTGTGAAGATGATTTGAATTGGTCAAATATTGCCACTCAAACAATTGAAATTTATCGTAAAGCAATTTATCTCCAAAATACTTATCGGTGATAATAATGAAAAAACTTTTGTTATTTACCGAAGAGGCATTTACAGTTGTATCTTTATTGCTTTATTCAGGAGGCCCGTTAACTGTAATTTTGTCTAATGGAGCGAATGAAGGTGATGATTCTGGAGAAACGAATACTTCTTTAATTTTAGTATTATTCTTTTTTAATTATCTGATAACTTTTTTTCTACTTATCCTTCGCTGGAAAAAGGTAATACGGGTAATGAAGAAAGAAAAAATTATTCTATTATTAGTAGGAATTGCTGTTTTCTCTTTTGTATGGTCTTATCTTCCTAAGAAAACTTTGACTCGCGGTATTGCTATAATTGGAACTACTTTATTTGGAATATATTTAGCTTCACGCTACACCATCAAACAACAGTTACAACTCTTAGGTTGGATGTATGGAATTGCTGTAATTTTCAGCTTTTTATTTATTGCAGCGATTCCTCATTGGGGTATTATGGGTGGAATTCATGAAGGAAGATGGCGAGGTATTTATAACCATAAAAATACTCTCGGGAAAGTTATAGTTCCGGGTATTGCTGTCTTTTTGCTGTTGGCTTTTAATTCTAAAAAATATAGTTGGCTGTTCTGGATGGCTTTTAGTTTAGCTTTTATCCTTTTAGTACGTTCGAGTTCAACAAGTTCTTTACTTAATGGAGTATGTTTAATCGCCGCATCTATATCTTTCAGAGTTTTTCGATGGCGAGATAATTTGATGGTGCCTACCACGATTTCAATGGTTAGTTTCGGTACAATATTCTACGTAATTGTGTCTTGGACTACGGAATTCATACTCAAAGCACTTGGTAAAGATACCACACTTACTGGTCGTGGAGATATGTGGCCGTATATCTTTGAAATGATTGGTCAAAAGC
>ERZ1740059.1107-NODE-1107-length-13683-cov-5.795935_pt1 | contig 13683 bp, 12 predicted proteins | sample MGYA00581744_ERZ1740059 | MGnify/ENA primary metagenome ERZ1740059 (study PRJEB43018, sample SAMN04849738) | marine metagenome | isolation source: floating plastic debris | place: Pacific Ocean | collected 2008-08-28 | study: EMG produced TPA metagenomics... | reverse complement strand
ACCGTGTGCTGCGGCGTGGCCACCACGAGCCGATCGCCGCAGTACCAGACCGCCGCCGCGTCGAGACCCTCGAGGTCCACGCGCCAGCGTTCTTCCCAGCGCGCGGAGGCGGCCACGGCCGGCGCCTCCGTCGCGCTCGGCGCCACGGGCGGAGCGGCCGCGCGGAGCGCCTCCGGGTCGGCGTTCACGAAGCCGCGCTGCCGTGCGTGGTCCGCGAGCACGCGCCGGAGGGCGCGCACCTCCTCGCGGAGCGCGGTGACACGGAGGTTCCCGCGCTGCGTGCGCTCCGCACCGAGGAGCGCGCGCAGACGCGCGTCGGCCACGCTCAACACGGGCCTCGCCACCTCCGTTACCTCGAGGGACGCCGCACGCAGCTCGCCGGCGCGGCTCCCGAGGCGAAGCTCCACGCACCCGCCGACCTCGCCCCGCGGCTCGTAGCGCAGGCCGATGGAGAAATGGCCGGCGCGGAGGCGGAGCGTCGTGCCGCGCCCGGTCACCCAGGCGTCGAGGAGCGCGCGGAGCGCCACGACCATGCGCTGCACCGGGAGGAAGATCGGCCCCTGGCCGAGCTGCAGCCGGCGCCCGCGCACGAAGGCCCAGAGCTCCCCGTCGAAGAGGAGCGCGTGCACGTCGGCGCGAGCCGCGCCGCCGGCGGTCTTCGTCGGCTCGCTCGTGGGGATCCGTGCCTCGAAGCCGAAGGCGAGCGGTCCCCGGCCCGCGCTCTCGGCGCCTCCGCGCGTCACGACGGGTGCCGGCGGCGTCCAGGCGTCCGGGACCACGCCGAGCCCCATCGCGCGGTCCGCGATGCGCGCACGAATGCCGCGCGTGGCCGCATCCGTTGCTTCCTCCGCGTGCTCGGCACACGCCGCCGCGGCCGCGGCGAGGAGCGCCTCGAGGGCGACCGGATGATCACGCTGCAGGACTTCCGGGGCGGCGCCGATCTCATAGGCGCTCACGCGCACCGTGGCCCCGACGCGGAGCAGGGCCAGCTCGACGGGCTCCGCGGCCACGGGCAGCAGCACCTTGCGCTTCGCGCCGCGGGCGAGCGAGGCGACCGCCGCCGTGAGCTCGGTGAGCGCCGGGAGCGGGAGCGTGGTCGCCGGCGCGCTCAAGAGACGCTGGAGGCGGCCGCGTTCGGGAGCCCCGGTGGATTCCGCAGGGAGGGCGGAGCCCGCGGCGACGGGCACGAGGAGCGGGCGGGGGACGTCGAGATCCATCGTTTACCGGTTCCACCAGGGGCCTCGCGACGCCCTGGGAGACCTAGCTTCGCAAGGGGCCTCGCGGCGGATCCAAAAACGCGCGCACCTCGCGTTTTTCTGGATCCGGCGCGGTTTTTCGGGATCCCGCGGCCGAATGGCGGACCGATCAATCTCCGCCGAGGCTGAAGAACTTCTTGATCCGGTCGAGGATGAGAAGGCTGTCCCGGCTCTGGTCGGCGTAGCTCATGGCGGCGTCCATCACCGCGCTTTCGTCGAGGTTGCGGCGACGCTCGGCGAGGACCTCGCTGATCTTCTGCGCCAGCTCCGGCTGGGACTCGAGCACGGGCTGCAGACACGTGCGGTCGAGGGCGAGGAGCTCCGTCTCGCGCGCGGCGCGCACGGTGGCGCGGCGCTCCTCCCCGGTCATGAGGGACATCTCGCCGAAGAACTGCCCGGGCCCCACGCGGGCGACCTCGCGGTGCCGGGGACCGATCTCGATGCACACCTCGCCGCGACGAATGACGAAGAGCTCCTCGCCCGCGTCGCCCTCGCGGACGATGCGCTCCCCGGGGGCGAAGAGCCGGGTCTCCGCGCTCTCGGCGAGCGAATGCAGCGCCGCGTCGGGCAGGTGGGCGAGGAAGTCGATGCCGTGGAGCGCGCTCTCGCGGAACTCGACGGCGTGCTCGGCGTCGTGCTCCCGCGTCGCCTCGGTCACCTCGTGGAGCGTCACCGTGCGCCGCGGCGCCGGCACCTCGATGCCGGCCCGCTGGAGCGTGTACCAGACACGCGCGCGCACGGCCGCGTCGACCTCCTCGCGGCTCCCGAAGACCTCCACGAAGTAGCGCAGCTCGTACTCGATGCCGCGCTCGTGAAACGCGCGCAGCAGAACGTCCGGGGCCGGCCTCCGGGCGATACCCTCGACGTCGCCGAGGGCTTCGAGCAGCGCCGTCGTCACCTCTTCCGGCGAGCGTTCCGGCGCCGCGAAGACCGTGACGCGACGGCGAGCCGCCGGGGACGGCGCGGTGAAGTTGGTGAGCGCCGTCTTCGCGAGGGCGCCGTTCGGCACGACCATCTCGACCTGCTCGAGGGTCACGACCTTCACCGCGCGCCAGTTCATCTCGACGACGCGGCCCCAGTGGCGCTCGTCGTCGTCGAAGGCGATCCAGTCGCCGACGCGGAAGGGCGCCTGAAGCTGGAGCGCCAGCCCGGCGAAGAGGTTGCCCAGCGTGTCCTGGAGCGAGAGGCCGATGACCGCCGTGAGGAGCGCCGAAGTCGTCAGGATCGAGGTCGGGGAGACGCCCGCCGCGTTCAGCGTGAGGAGCAGGACCCCGGTCCAGAGGAGCGCCTGCAGCAGGTCCCGGACGATCTTCGGCGGCTCCTGCCCGAGGGTCCGGACCACGAGCGCATGAAGCAGCAGGAGGTAGGCGCTCCGGGTGATGGTGCCGAAGAGGAAGAAGACCTCGAGCACCACGATGAGCCGGTCCGTCTCGCGCATCTCGGCGGGGACGACCGAGCGCACGGCCACGAGCCCCAGGTGCACGAGGAAGAGGGCGAAGGGCAGACGGATGCGGGCGCGCTCGTCCTTCTGGAGCACGAAGGGAAGCGACAGCAGGAGCAGGGCCGCGACGACGAGGCCCACGCTCCCGACCATGGTGATGTGCTCGGCCCAGGGCGGCACGACCCCGGAGGGTAGTACGTCCTGGCCGGCGGAGAGGCGAGGAAGCTCCGCACGCGGCAGCCGGGGGCGACGCAACCGGCGGCGCGCGCGCCCGAGACGGGCGGCGCTATGCTGGAGGTGCCATGCAGGCGCGCATCGAGGAGGACGTTCCCGGGTTCGGAGCCCCGCGGCCGCTCACGGCCGACGAAGTGCTGCGCATGGTCGAGGCCGGGCTGCTCGCGGACGAGCGCGTGGAGCTGCTCGGCGGGGCGCTCTACCCCATGAGCCCGCAGGGGCCCGGCCACGCCTTCATGACCGCCTGGCTTCGTGACGTGCTCCTTCGGATGTACGCGGACGTCGCATGCGCCTTCGACCACACGTCCTTTCGCCTGGACGACGTGTCGCTGCCGGAGCCCGACCTCGTCCTTTGCCGGGGGAGCCTCGGCGTCTACCGCACACGCCTCCCGACACCCTCGGACGTGGTGCTGCTGGTGGAGGTGAGTCAGACGAGCCAAGCGCGCGACCGCGCGAAGGCCGGTCGCTACGCGCGCGCCGGGGTGCCCGTCTACTGGCGTATCGACCTGCCCGCGGAGAGCGTGGTGGTGCATCTGCGGCCGGGCCACGACGGCTACGGGGAGACCCAGCTGCTGGGGCGCGGCGACTCCGTCGAGCTCCCCGAGCTGGCGGGAAGGCGCCTCGCCGTGGACGCGCTGCTGGGCGACTGATCCGCGCGGCCCGCCGCTTCAATAGTTGAAGCGGCGCATGCTGATGTTCATCAGCAAGCCGAGGCCCATCATCGTCGTCAGCACGGACGAGCCGCCGTAGCTGAAGAGCGGGAGCGTCATGCCGACCACGGGGAGGAGCCCGCTGACCATGCCGACGTTGATCATGGCCTGCCAGAAGATCATCGCGCTCACGCCCACGCTGCAGACGGCGCCGAAGCGGTCCTTGGCCTGCGACGCGATCTTGAGGCCCCAGAGCACGATGAAGAGGTAGAGGCCCAGGACCAGCGCGCTGCCCAGGAAGCCGTGCTCCTCGGCCCAGACGGCGAAGGGGAAGTCCGAGTGCTGGTCCGGGAGGAAGCGTAACTGGTTCTGGGTGCCGCGCAAGAGCCCCTTGCCCGTCAGCCCCCCGCTCCCGATGGCGACGAGCGATTGGTGCGTGTGCCAGCCCGTGTCGAGGATGTCGGCCTCGTTGCCCTGAAGCCGGTCCAGGTACGCCGTGATGCGCTCCTTCTGGTAGTCCTTCAGGAGGTAGAACCACGTCGCCGGCGCGCTCGCGATGAAGAAGGCCGCGAGCGTCGCGAGCGAGCGCAGCTTGAGGTTCGTGAGCACCATGATGGTGCCGAAGATGAACGCGCAGATGAGCGCCGTGCCGAGGTCCGGCTGAAGCAGGATGAGCCCCATGGGCACCGCGAGGATGAGCCCGGGCACCACGAGGTCCTTGCGCGTTCGGCCGTCCTGCTTCGGGTCGTGATGCAGGTACTTCGCGAGCGCCACGATGAGAAAGAGCTTCATCAGCTCGCTTGGCTGAAGCGAAAAGCCGCCGAGGCTGATCCACCGCGTCGAGCCGCGGATGCTCCGCCCGAGCAGGAAGACGAGCACGAGCAGGACGACGCCGCCGCCGTAGATCACCCAGGCGTTGCGCTCGTAGGCGCGGTAGTCGACGGCGACCACGAAGATGGCGGCCACGGCGCCGAGGGTCAGCCAGTAGATCTGCGTGAGGTAGACGTCGGACTGTGCCCCGAGCGCGCTCGAGGCGCTGTAGAGGTTGATGACGCCGAGCACGGCGATGGCGCTCGCCGCGACGAAGAGCGGCCAGTCGAACTGGTCCCGGAAGCTGCGGACGAGGGCCATTACCTCGCCCCACTTCCGCTGCGCGGCCGCGCGTTCCGTGCCGTGGTCGTGGGGCCGCCGAGGTAATCCTCGAGCACCTGGAGCCCGATGGGAGCCGCGGCCTTGCCGCCCGCGCCGCCGTGCTCGACGAGGACCACGATGGCGACCTCCGGGGCGGCCGCGGGCGCGAAGCCGGCGAACCAGGCGTGGCTGCGGTTGAAGTACCAGGCCTGCGCGGGGTCGAGGTTCGCCCGCGGCGTCCCCGGCGCGATCTCGGCCGTGCCCGTCTTACCGCTCACGTCGACGCCCCCGAGGCGCACCTCGTAGGCCGTGCCGTTGGGCTCGTTGACCACGCCGTTCAGGGCTTCGTTCACGTAGGCGAGGTGCGCCTCGCTGAGGTCGAGGCGTCGGCGCACCCGCGGCTGCGACTCCCGCACGAGCGTTCCGTCGGGCTCGCGGACGCTCTCGATGAGGCGCGGTTCGTAGAGCGTGCCGCCGTTGGCGAGCGCCGCGTAGGCGAGCGCGAGCTGAAGCAGCGTCGTCCGCGTGTTGCCCTGGCCGATGGCCGTGTTGAGCGTGTAGCCGACGCGGAAGCGCCCGAAGCGCTCCTGGTACCATTCGCGCGTCGCCAGGAAGCCCCGGGCCTCGCTGTTGATGCCGACGCCCGTGCGCTCCCCGAGACCGAAGAGGCGCGCGTAGCGATTGAGACGCTCGAGGCCCACCTGCTCGGCGAGCTTGTAGAAGTAGACGTTGCACGACTGGACGAGCGACTGGCTCATGTCCACGTCGCCGTGCGCCGACGTGCAGCGCATGCGCTGCCGGCCGATCTCGTAGAAGCCCACGCACTCGACGCGCTGCGAGGGGTCGAGCACGGCGTCGCCGAGCGCCGCGAGCGCGCTGATGGGCTTGAAGGTCGACCCCGGGAACCACGAATCGAAGATGGTCTTGTCGATGAGCGGCCGGAAGGGGTTGTCCCGGAGCACGCCGTAGTCGTCGTGGCTGATGCCGCCCGACATGTCGTTCGGGTCGTAGGCCGGCTTCGAGTAGAGCGCGCGGATGGAGCCGTCGTTCACGTCGACGACGACCGCGGCGCCGCTCGGGTGCCCGCCGAAGGCGCGCTGCGCCGCGCGCATGAGCTCCATGTCGAGCGTGAGCACCAGATCGTGGCCGGGCTCGGGCCGGTGCACCTCTTCCTCCGTACGGCCCATGAGCAGGGCCCCATCCGGCCGCCGCCCGCGCGCGTCCACGAGCACGCGACGGAAGCCGCGGCGACCGCGGAGCTCCTCCTGGTGGGCGCGCTCGACGCCGGTGCGTCCGATGCGGTCGCCGGCGCCGTAGCCCTCGCGGCCCTCCTCATCGAGGCGCGCGAGATCCTCGGCGCTGACCTCGTTCAGGTAGCCGACGGCGTGGGCCCCGAGGACGCCGAAGGGGTAGGTGCGTAGTGGCCGGGCGACGACGTCCAGCGCCGGCAGGTCGATCGAGTGGGTCTCGAGGGCCGCGAGCTGGTCCCGGTCGATGTCCCGGAACATCGGGATCTGATGGGTCCGCCGCCGCGGCGGCACCGCGTCGAGGCGCTCGCGGAAGCGCGCGCGCGCCGCCTCGTCGAGGCTCATGAGCTCCTCGATGCGCGTCCGGTCGCCCTCCTGCAGGAGCTGTGGCGTCACGTAGACGACGTAGCTCGGCCGGTTCTCGGCGATCACCCGGCCGCGCACGTCGCGGATGAGCCCGCGCGTGGCCGGGAGCCGGATGGTGCGCGTGATGTTCTCGCGGGACGCGGCCTGCCAGTCCTCTCCCTGGGCGACCTGCAGCACGCCCATCCACGCGATGAGGCCGCCGAAGACGAGGAAAACGACGAGCCCCATCCACTTGTAGCGCTTGCGGAACTCACCGACCTCGCGGCGGGGGCTGAGAAGCTGGCTCATGCCGCCGCCGCCTCGTCCCGGCCTCGGCCGAGGCCCGTCCAGAGCCGCTGCGTCAGCGGGAAGACCAGCGGCGCCACGGCTGCCGTCGTGACCGCCGGTACGAGCAGGCCCCGCGCCGCACCGAAGGCGCTCCCGGACGCGAAGGCCGCCGGCTGGCCGAAGATGGCCCGGAGCGCGAGCGTGGCTGCGCCCACGAGGAGGGCCAGCACGAAGGTGAGCATGAACTGGAAGCCCGGGTTCCGGAGGAAGAGCCGGAGACCGGCGCCGCGGGCCAGGAGGAAGAGCGCCACGAAGAGGAACGTCTGCACGCTCATGGAGCTTCCCCCGAAGAGGTCCATCAGGTAGCCGAGGACGAAGGCCATGAGCGCGCCCCGGGCGATCGGCAGGTCCTGGACCACGCCGAGGAAGACCACCAGCGGCAGCAGCAGGTTGGGCGTGAAGGGCGGCACGAAGAGCGGCGCGAGGGCCGTCGTCTGAAGTACGAGGAGCGCGAAGCCGAAGGCGAGGAGCGCCAGATCTCGCGTCGGCGCGTTCACTCCTCCGCTCCGTCGCCGTAGCCCGGGCCCACCGAGTCCTCCCGCGCGCCGGTGGTGAGCACGAGCACCTCTTCGAGGCGCGAGAAGTCGACGGAGGGCACGACCTCCGCCTCCTGGTAGAGGCCGAACTCCTGGCGCTCGACGCGCACCACGCGGCCCACAAGCACGGCTTCGGGGAAGCGGCGCCCGAGGCCCGACGTATAGAGCTCGTCGCCCACCTCCACCTCGTCACCGCGCTGGAGGTACTGGATGCGGCAGAGGTAGCGGTTGGTCTCGCCCGTGCCGCGGAGGACGCCGCGCGCGCCCGTGCGCTGGAGGATGACGTCGACGGCGCTCTCCCGGTCGACGGTCAAGGTCACGTCCGCGTTCCGGCCGAAGGCGTTCCGCACCTGTCCGACCAGGCCCTCGGTGCTGACCACGGCCATGCCCGGACGCACGCGGTCGCGGAGACCGCGGTCGAGGCGGAGCCGCACGACGCGGAAGAAAGGGGAGACCTCCCTGCCGATCACCTTTGCAGTGATCGTCTCCTGGCCGAGCCGCTCCCGGAGCCGGAGCAGCTCACGGAGCCGACGATTCTCGCCGGCCTGGCGCCGGAGGAGCCGCGCCTCCTCCCGGAGCTGCACGTTCTCGAGGCGCATGCGCTCGGCCTCGGCCTTCACGTCGACGAGGTAGGTGTAGTCCTCGAGGACCTCGCTGACCGCGTCCGCCGCCTCCGTGGCCGCCCACTGGAGCGGCGCGCTGATGCGCAGGAAGAAGCCGTCGACCACGCCGGGCTCCGAGGGGTCCTCGAGGTTGGCGCGGAGGAAGAGGAAGGGCAGCACCAGGAAGGCCACGCAGAGCATGGCGTCCCGGAATCGGCGAAAGGTGCTCATGGAACCTGGTTCCCAGAGCTATCGCCCGAGCCGCGCGCCGTCCAATCGGCGGCTGCGACTCCCCGCAGGCGCGCCTCAGGCGATGGTGACTTCCTTGAGGAGGTCGAGGTGGTCGAGGGTCTTACCCGACCCGAGCACGACGGCGCTCACCGGGTCGTCGGACACCATGACCGGGAGCCCCGTCTCTTCACGGAGGAGCACGTCGAGGTTGCGGAGCTGCGCCCCGCCGCCCGTGAGCACGATGCCCTTGTCGACGATGTCGGCGCTCAGCTCCGGCGGCGTGCGCTCGAGGGCGGTCATCACGGCCTCGACGATGGCGTTGATCGGCTCGCTCAGGGCCTCGCGGATCTCGTCGCCGTTGACGAGCACCGTCTTCGGAACGCCGGCCACGAGGTCGCGCCCCTTGACCTCCATGGTCGTCGTCTCGCCGTCGGAATGCGCCGTGCCGATGTCGCACTTCACGCGCTCGGCGCTCTGCTCGCCGACGAGCAGATTGTACTTGCGCTTCATGTACGCGACGATCGCCTCGTCCATCTTGTCGCCGCCGACGCGCACGCTCTGCGAGTAGACGATGCCCGCGAGGCTGATGACCGCGACCTCGGTGGTGCCACCGCCGATGTCGACGACCATGTTGCCGCTCGGCTCGGTGATCGGGAGCCCCGCGCCGATGGCCGCCGCCATGGGCTCTTCGATGAGGTAGACCTCGCGCGCACCGGCCCCTTCGGCGCTCTCCTTCACCGCGCGCTTCTCCACCTCGGTGATGCCGAAGGGCACGCAGATGATGATGCGAGGCTTCACCAGCGTGCGCCGATCGTGAGCGCGGCTGATGAAGTAGCGAAGCATCGCCTCCGTGATCTCGAAGTCCGCGATGACGCCGTCGCGGAGCGGCCGAACGGCCTGGATGGACCCCGGCGTGCGGCCGAGCATCTCCTTCGCTTCGGTGCCGACGGCGAGCACTCGCTTGCCGCCCCGCGGGTCCGCCTGCACGGCGACGACCGAGGGCTCGCAGCTGACGATGCCGCGTCCCTTGACGTAGATCAGCGTCGTCGCGGTCCCGAGGTCGATCGCGAGGTCGTTGGAGAAGAGACCGTAGAGCCAGTCGAAGAGCATGGTCGCCGTGGTCCGGACGGGGCGCCGAAGGAGGGGCTAAACGTCCGAAAAACTTGGTGAAATTTACGGCGCTCGCCTGAGGCTCGAATGGGGTATCAGATCGGCCCGGGGCGGGCAAGGCGCGCACGGGAACGACCAAGACGCAGGTCGCGCTTCCGTCGGACGGCGGAAGCGTGAGGCCACGCACTCTCTACTCCGTCATGATGGAAGGCCAAGCGAATCGCCGAGGCTTGCTAACGCCGGCGGTACTTCTGCGACCCGTGCCCGTGAGCGAAGCCCGACCTGCGGCCATGGAGGGAGACGCGGGGTGCGCGCGCGTGCTGCCGGCGCTGAGCGACTTCCTGGACGGAGAGCTCGACGCGATGACCGCGTGGGCGGTCCGCCAACACCTCGCGCGCTGCCCGCACTGCCGCGCGCGCTACGCGAACCTCCACCGCACCGTGGCCGCGCTGAAGGGCGTGGGCGCACGGCGGCGTTCGTAGGCGGGCCGAACGCCGCGGCGTGGGCGAAGGCCTGGGCATGGACATGGGTTTCTTCCCAAGGAATGCGCGGCGCCGGGGTCCCAGGGACGCATGGAACGCGAGGAACGGGAGCGCGAGGCGCGCGGGCGCGAGGCCGAGGCCCTCGTGGCAGCCGCCAAGGGCGGCGACCGGCGGGCCTTCGACGCGCTCTATGCGCGTTATCGCCCGCGGATCTTCGCCTTGGCGCTCCATCTCACGGGCGAGCCGAGCGACGCGGAGGACGTGACCCAGGACGCCTTCCTCAAAGCGTATGCGCGGCTCCAGAGCTTCGAGGGGCGCAGCGCCTTCTTCACGTGGCTCTACCGCATCGCCCTGCACCGCGCGCTGAACCTCAAGCGGGACCGGGGCCGACGCCGCACGGTCGCGCTGGATGACGCCCGCGTCACGGCGGCGGTGGAGGTCGAGGCCTCCGGCGACCCGCAGCGCGCCCTCGAGCTCCAGGAACGCTACGCGCGGCTCCTCGCGGCCTTCGACGGCCTCTCGGAAACGCTCCGCAGCACCGTCGTGCTCACGACGCTTCAGGGGCTCTCGCATCGCGAGGCCGCCGTGGTCCTCGGGACCACCGAGGGAACGGTGAGCTGGCGGGTGCACGAGGCCCGGCGCCAGCTCCGAACGCGCATGAACGCCCAAGACCCGACGCCCACGGAGTTCACCCATCGTGCACGTCGCGTCGTGCGCGAGGGCGACCCCGCGCGACGCTATGACCTCGCCCTCGCGGCCCTCGTCCGCTGAGAGCGGCTGGTCAGAGGAGCGCCGCGAGGCCGGCGAGGCTCGGGATCGTCGCCGTCGCCGCCGCGCCGAGCGTCTCCTCGGGACGCCCCGAGCGGTGCAGGTAGACGGCACGGAAACCGAAGGCCGCGGCCCCGGCCACGTCCCAGTTGTTCGACGAGACGAAGAGGCATTCGTCGGCGGAAACGCCGAGGGCGTTCGTGGCCAGCGCGTACACGCGCGGGCTCGGCTTGAAGACGCGGGCCTGGCTCGCACTGAAGACGTGGTCGAAGCGCGCGGCGATGCCGGCGGCGCCGAGCACGGCCTTCAGCATCGCCGGCGACCCGTTGGAGAGCACGCCGAGCGTGGCGTCGTCTAGGCGCGAGAGCGCGCTGGCCACCTCGGGGAAGAGCGGCAGCGCGTCGTGGGCTGCGAGGAGCTCCGCCCGCGGCTCCGGCGCGAGATCGACGCCGTGCAGCGCCGCGGCGTAATCGAGGGCTCGCGCCGTGATGGCGTCGAAGGGCTCCCAGCGGTCCATGAGGCTGGCGAGCCAGCTGTAGCGTAGCTGCGCCTCGCGCCAGCTCCCGCAGAGCGCAGGGCCCACCTCGCCCACGAGCGCGGCGCAGCGCGCCTCCACGCCGCGCACGTCGAAGAGCGTCCCGAAGGCATCGAAGAGGACGACCCGTGGGCTCATGCGCTCGCCTCGACGCCGTAGCGGTCGAGGTCCGGCGCGACGAACCCCGACGCACCGACGCGGGCGAAGAGCGGCGCGATCGTCGGCTTCGTTCCGTCGGCGCCCTGCAGCGCGGCTGCGAGCTGCGCCACCAGGTCCTTCGGGGCGTCGGGACCCGCGGCGACCGCGTCGGGGGGCACGCGCTCCGATACGGCGAGCGCCGCGAGCAGCGGGGAGGCGTCGCTCATGCCCGGCTCGACGGACTCCCGGCGGCGCGCCCAGGGCGGGTCGTCGGGCACGCCCGCGTCGTCGACGGGGCAGAACGTGCCGCCCACGTCGGCGTCGCCCTGCTCGAGCGCGTCGAGCACCGCTTCGTGCGAGCCGAGGAAGAGCTCCTGGGAGAAGAAGGAGCGCGGGTCGTGGCCCGCCTTCCGGACCAGCTCGCGCGGCCAGTGGTACCCGGAGGACGACCAGGGATCGACCCAGGCCACCCGCGTGCCCTCGAGCTCCGCGAGCGACGCGACGCTCCCCTGCCTTGCCACGAGGGCGCTCGCGTAGGTCGTCCGCTCGCGCTCCACGGCGGCGAGGAGCTCGAGCGACGCGAAGCGGCGCGTTCGCGCCACGGCGACGGGCGGAAGCCACGCGAGCTCGATGCGCCCCTCGGAGAGCGCCCGCACGAGCGCCTCGTAGCGTCGAAAGCGGAGCGCCACCGTGGGCATGCCGAAGGTCTCCGAGAGCGCCGCGCTCAGCGCCGCGTCGTGCCGATCGTCCACGGTGGCCGCGATCCCGAAGCGGAGGGGCGTGAGCGGCGCACGCTGAAGGCGCGGCGCCTCCAGCACCAGGGCGTCCACGGGACCGGCGGCGGCGCCTACGACGGCGTGAGCCCAGACCAAGGGACCAGAAAACAAACCGAAGGGGGGGAAGCACCGGGGCGAAGGCGGCGGGCCAGCCGCGACAAGGGGAGGTTTGGATCAAGATGCATAGGCTCGCGGTTCAAGAAGGCCTCAAGCGCTTCCACGATTTCGATATCTTCTTTGCTCGTTTCTTTGGGCGGCGGAGCTGGATCAGCTGAATCTTCGCCAGTCACACCGGATGCGGAAGGGTTACCACTGAGCAACCCCAAAAGCACAAGGACCAGGGACGAAGAGAAGGTGAGCAACCATCCGGCCCAGTGTTCGTTGCCCGTCATGAATGCAACGGCGATTAGGACGTCGCTGAGGGCGGACGCGATCAAGGCCCATCCCAAGACCTGCCAAAGAACCTTCGGAACCCGCCCGGCGTCTAACCGCGCAAGGGGCATGTCTCCAGAGCTGCGCAACACATAGAGGATCGCTGCACCATAGCCTGCAAAGACAAGTGGCACGACGAAGTCCGTCGTTTCAGGCGCGAAGATACGGCAGAACAGTGTGAAGGCCGGAGTTGCGCCTTGAAATCCGACTTGACGGAGCGATATCCGGCTGATCAGGGCGTCCTGCAATGTGATCCACGCAAGCGGCGGGATGACCGTGGCGCTGACCGGCAGAACGGGTTGGAGCCAGGCAGTGTCGTATCCTAGAACCAGTGCGACCAGAAGCGATTGAACAGCGCAGGCGGTAAGGAAGGCAACCAGCAGCGGCCTGCCCCCAGACAGAAGGGTACGGGCCGCAAGATGGGCTAGGACAAGGGCTGCAAAAGCAGTGAGCGGGAGCATGGGCATACCGCGATAATTGTCCAAAATCCGGATTGTGACGACCTAAATCCCGAAAACAGGACGCGATACGTCGAATTCTTCTCACATCAGTTGGCATGCGTTCAAAAACGGAGGTTCTCATGAAACGCCTTGCCCTTCTCGCCATGCTTGCTTTGTCTTCGCCGGTTCCCGCCGCTGCCGATATGTTGCCGGGCTATGACCGGTTCGATCTGTCAGCCGACCACCGCGCTCGGCCCATTGCTGCCTCGATCTGGTATCCTGCGGCGAACCGCACTTACCGTGCTCCGGTCGGTGATGGCCCCATCTTCGACCCGACTTTTGCGCTCATTGGCCCCGGCATTAAAGACGGTCAGCACCCGCTTGTTCTTCTGTCGCATGGGTCAGGCGGCAATGCCGATAGTTTGGGATGGCTGACGAGTGGTCTTGTTGCAAACGGGGCAATGGTTCTCGCGGTAAATCACCCGGGCTCTCCCAGCGGCGACAGTTCTCCTCGTCGCTCGGTTGATCTGAAGGCCCGCGCGAATGGCCGCACTGCTGGCGCGGTTCAAGACGCAAACTGTGAAGCTGGTCCCGAAGCTGCGGATTGCGTGTTCTTTCGCCTGGGTGATGTTCGATTTGCGGACTATCCAGGTTTTGGATCGGATGCACGCGATCCGCGCGTATCAAGCGCCGTGACCATTGATCCTGGTTTTGGGGGCTCTGCGGATCCAGATACCTTTCAAAACGCCTTGGCCGGCATAACACTTATCAACCTCGGTGATGCAGACAGGCTCGCTGCTGCTGACGTGGGATCAAACGGCAACAATCTGGCAAACAGGCTGCCCGATGCATCCTACATTGAGATTGCACCCGCCAACCACTTCACGTTTCTCGGCACCTGCAAACCTGGTGCCGCCGCAATGCTAGAAGAGGAACAGGACGCCCCGATCTGTACTGCCCCAGAAGGCACAGATCGCGCCG
>ERZ1740059.1106-NODE-1106-length-13687-cov-9.487529_pt1 | contig 13687 bp, 5 predicted proteins | sample MGYA00581744_ERZ1740059 | MGnify/ENA primary metagenome ERZ1740059 (study PRJEB43018, sample SAMN04849738) | marine metagenome | isolation source: floating plastic debris | place: Pacific Ocean | collected 2008-08-28 | study: EMG produced TPA metagenomics... | reverse complement strand
CACTATCTTGGATTATTATACCGGAGAAGGTAAAGATACCAAATGGGTTCTATATTCAGTTTTTGAAAGCTCTGTCAAGTTTGGAATCATTAGCTCGGGAAGTTGTTGAACCAAGATTTCGGTTTGTAACTAGAAAAATAGCACCGTTAGTTACTGATTTGTTAGGAAGATGGGAACCTGTTGTATGAGTCGGTTAGGTAGTTGTAAAGAATATTAAAATAACGATGCGTTAGGAAAAATATCCATAACGCATCTTACTAAATTGACAAATTTCAGTCTTGATCCGGGTATCGTTCAATCTCTTCCTGGACAGGAATAGCAGCAACGGGGATACCTTCTTTTATAAATCTTTCCTGAATCATGCGGACTGCATCTGCATGAACTCCCCAAAAGTCTTCTTTTGTTGCCCAAGCGCTAACATAAACACTAATGTAGTATTCTTCAATTTGCCAGACAAAACTTGAAGGAGCTGGATCTTGAAGAACTTTGGGATGAGATTTCATAATTTCTACGATCAAATTATGAACCCGCTGCAAGTCTTCCTCTAAGGAAATCCGTAGCAAAAGGCTAACTCCTCGAGTTTTACCCTGAGTAAGGGTTTCGATCGTTCCGCTCCAAACTACATTGTTGGGAATACTAAAAATCTGACCTTGCCAACCTCTAATTTTAGTATTGGCCAGACTCACGTCGTCTACATTACCCCAAATACCATTAATTTTCACCTCGTCGCCAACATCAAAAGGCTTGTAAAGCATCATCATTAAGCCACTGGCAAAGTTACCAAGGTTACTTTGTAAAGCAAAGGCCAAGACAAAACTCGCACCCCCAAGTAGGGCTAAAATCGGACCAAGGCTGATTTCTAATGCTGTTAGTGCCAGCATAAAACCAACTACAACACCACCACGCTTGACAAGCATGATGGTAAACTCGCGCATCAGTGCAGATACATTGTCAAATTTGACAAGAAAGCGCTTGAGGAGAATGGCAATAATTTGAGAAACGATAATCGAGGCTATGACAATACCCACGAACTTAGCAAGATTACCGGCCCAGCGCAAGCCACCTTCTCCCGATTGTAACCAACCAATCAATCTAACCCCAACACCTTCAGTATCTTGCAAGTCCACTTCAACTGTATTAATGGCTTCAATATACTGTTTGTAAGATTTAGGATCGCCTCCTTTAAGTTCGAGTTCGTCTAAAACGACTTTAAAGCGATCGACTATTGCTGTTCTTTCTGATTGAGCTTCGGTAACATTGGCAACCAATTGATTCTTCAATTTGGAATCAGCTTCAGCATTTTTTTCCAGTTGCTCTGCTGCTTTCTCTAATTGCTTTCCTTTTTGGTTGAGGTTCTGTTTTTCATCCACAACATCAACTGGGCCAGCAACTTTAGTGTCGCCACTACTTGAGATTTCGGTTTCTCCTACAACATTTGCGATTTTGTCGAGCTTTTGAGAACCCAACGCTTCAGTTTTATCGCTTCCCTCAATTGCCGAACGTGCTTCTTTGAGAGATTTCTCTGCTGCTTCTAGTTGCTGAGTTGCTTTTTCATATTCTGGTGAATCTGGAGTAACTGTTTTTTGAGCTTCTTGGGCTGATTCAAAATTTTTGATAGCCTCATCTAGGGTGTCAATCTTCTTGGTAGCCTCGTCGTATGCAATAGAGCCAGCAGTTAAATTTTCTCGCTCTTGCTTGGCTTTCTCTAGGGTTTGTTTTGCCTTTTCGAGTTGCTCTGTATCCTTAGCCTTTTCTAGAGCGTCATTTAAAGCATCATCCTTTTTCAGTTCCTTTTTAGTTTCTGTAGCTTCTTCAATTGCTGATTCAGCTTCTTTCAGCTTTTCCTTGGCTTCTTCAACCTTTTTTGTCGCTTCTTCATATTCTGGCGAGCCTGGATTCGCACCATTTTTTGCTGATTCTGCGGCTTTGAGGGCTTCCTTTGCTGCCTCTAATGCATCAGCGGCTTCTTCTTCTTTACCGATGATCCGATTTTCACGCTTAATCGCTATTTCAGCATCGCTAATTTGTTTAACTTTATCTTTGAGTAACTGTAGCCAACCCTCAGATTCATTTTGTAATTCTCCTAAGGTGAGGGGCTTAACTAGTAACTTCAACTCATCTATAGGTATTGTCGGATCTTCAGTAGTAATTGCAGCTTTCGGATCTGCATTGCTTGCAGGCTCAACTTTCTCAACAACAGCCTCTTCAACTTCCGCTTCTTGTGCTCCGGAGGGGGAACCACAGACAGCGAAAACACAAACTACACCAGCAAGGATAATAGCGCGAGCTCTATAGCGTATCAATGGCTTATTCCTTCCTTAAGTAAAAATATGTAATTTACAATAGATACGTAAATTATTTTACCTTATCATATGTAAAAATCACGATCTGTTTTTACTATTTTTATAATAAGACATAGCTAGTTCATAGAATTAATACAATTGGTTTAAAGGATTTAATTATTTTTTGAATATAATTTATAACTAGAAATATAAAAATGATTAAATTATCTTATGTATGAAATAAAACTCTTTATCTTTGGTGTAATTTATATCATTCAATTTTCACCAACTAATCGCGCAAATTGAATGATATTAAATCCGCCTTAGAATCAATTCCAAGGCGGATAAAAAAGTCTGATAAATTACACTGGATAATGCTTTGCAGTCTTTGTTTGACCGTCAATAAACTTTACGATACCAAGCTTTCAGAGGTTAAGTAATGAACTGTACTAGGTACTTGTTCCCTAGCAATCTCTTCCTGAACAGGAATAGCAGCAACGGGGATACCTTCTTTTATAAACCTTTCCTGAATCATGCGCACTGCATCTGCATGAACTCCCCAAAAGTCTTCTTTTGTTGCCCAAGCGCTAACATAAACACTAATGTAGTATTCTTCAATTTGCCAGACAAAACTTGACGGAGCTGGATCTTGAAGAACTTTGGGGTGAGATTTCATAATTTCTACGATCAAATTATTAAGCCGCTCCAAGTCTTCCTGCAAAGGAATCCGTAGCAAAAGGGTAACTCCTCGAGTTTTGCCCTGAGTAAGGGTTTCAATCATACCACCCCAAACCACATTGTTGGGAATACTAAAAATCTGACCTTGCCAGCCTTTAATTTTAGTATTGGCCAGAGTAATAGAATCTACATTACCCCAAATACCATTGACTTTTACCTCGTCGCCAACATCGAAAGGCTTATAAAGCATCATCATTAAGCCGCTGGCAAGGTTACCAAGGTTACTTTGTAGGGCAAACGCCAAAACAAAACTCGCACCCCCAAGCAGCGCTATAATTGGACCGAGGCTGACTTCCAATGCTGTTAGTGCCAGCATAAAACCAACTACAACTCCACCACGCTTGACAAGTAAGATCGTAAACTCGCGCATCAGTCCAGATACATTGTCAAATTTGACCAGAAAACGCTTGAGGAAAATAGCGAGAGCTTGAGAAACGATAATCGAGGCAATCACAATACCCACGAACTTCGCGAGATTACCAGCCCAGCGCAAGCCACCTTCTCCCGATTGTAACCAACTAATCAATCGAACCCCAAGACCTTCAGTATCTTGCAAGTCTAGTTGCACGGTATTAATGGCATCAATATACTGTTTATAAGATTTAGGATCGCCTCCTTTGAGTTCCAATTCATCTAAAACGACTTTAAAGCGATCGACTATGGCTGTTCTTTCTGATTGAGCTTCAGTAACATTGACAACCAGTTGATTCTTTAATTTAGAGTCAGCCTCAGCATTTTTTTCCAACTGCTGTGCTGCTTTATCTAGAAGATTTCCTTTTTGGTTGAGATTCTGTTTTTCATCCACAGTATCAACTGGGCCAGCAATTTTAGTGTTGCTACTACTTGAGATTTCGGTTTCTCCCACAACATTTGCGACTTTGTCGAGCTTTTGAGAAGATTGAGCTTCAGTTTTATTAATCCCCTCAATAGCTGAACGTGCTTTGTTCAGAGATTCTTCTGCTGCTTCAAGTTGCTGAGTTGCTTTTTCATATTCTGGTGAATCTGGAGTAGCTGTGTTTTGAGCTTCTTGGGCTTCCTCAAAATTTTTGATAGCCTCATCTAGGGTGTCAATCCTCTTTGTGGCTTCGTCGTATGCTAGAGAGCCAGCAGTTAAATTTTCTCGCTCTTGCTTGGCTTTCTCTAGAGTTTCTTTTGCTTTTTCGAGTAACCCTGTTTCCTTAGCCTTTTCCAGAGCATCGCTTAAAGCTTCATCTTTTTGCAGTTCCTTTTTAGTAGTTACTGCTTCTTCAATTGCTGATTCAGCTTTTTTCAGGTTTTCCTTGGCTTCTTCAACCTTTTTTGTCGCTTCTTCATATTCTGGCGAGCCTGGATTAGCACCACTTTTTGATGATTCTGCCTCTTTGAGAGCAACCTTTGCTGCCTCTAATGCATCAGCAGCTTCTTCTTGTTTGTTGATGCTCCGATTTTGACGCTTAATCGCTATTTCAGCATCGCTAATTTGTTTAACTTTTTCTTTAAGTAACTGTAGCCAACCCTCAGATTCATTTTGTAATTCTTCCAGGGTGAGGGGCTTAACTAGCAATTTCAACTCATCTACAGGTATTGTTGGATCTTCAGTAGTAATTGCGATTTTCGGTTTCCCAATGGTTGCTGACTGAATTTTTTCAACAGCAGCCTCTTCAACTTTCGCTTCCTGTGCTCGGGATGGAGTTGCACAAACAGCGAAAACACAAACTACACCAGCAAGCATAACCCCAGGAACTCGATAGGGTATTAATCGTTGTTGTCTTATATTACGTGATAACACTATATGACAGTTATATTAGATACTAATAAAGTTTATCCTACAGATAAAATTTTCACCATATATTTTTATTTTTTTATAAAATAATCTAGAGATAGCTTATGTATTTAACTTCTAAATATGGGTTTAATTCCCCGGCAATCTACGATGAAAGATACGCCCCACGCGACCTGGGAATGGGTTGGGGTTAAAATCCCCATCCCAATTCCAGCCAACTTCGGCTCTTCCTTCGTTTTAATCTAAAATCCTATTTCTTCAATTCCCAAAGTCTTAACTAAAAAAGCCCATTTATCGGCTGCTTCTTCAATAATCTTTGTTGTAGGTTTACCGGCACCGTGTCCAGCTTTTGTTTCAATTCTTATTAATACTGGTGCTTCACCGTCATGGGCTGCTTGTAATGCTGCGGCGAATTTGAAGCTATGGGCAGGTACTACGCGATCGTCATGATCTGCTGTGGTTATCAAAGTTGCGGGATAAGTTGTTCCCGGTTTCAAGTTATGTAAGGGTGAATAAGCGTAAAGGGTTTTGAATTCTTCGGGGTTTTCTGAGGAACCGTATTCAGGAACCCATGCCCAGCCAATGGTAAACTTATGGAAGCGTAACATATCTAATACCCCTACCGCTGGTAAGGCTGCACCGAATAAATCTGGACGCTGTGTCATGCAAGCACCAACTAATAATCCGCCATTGCTACCACCGGCGATCGCCAATTTTTCCGATTTTGTATAACCGTTCTCTATTAACCATTGTGCTGCGGCGATAAAGTCATCAAAGACGTTTTGTTTTTTATCTTTGATTCCTGCTTGGTGCCATTCTTCGCCGTATTCACCACCACCGCGTATATTAGGTATGGCGTAAACTCCGCCCATTTCCATCCACACCAAGCTACTAACTGAGAAGGTTGGTGTTAAAGAGATATTGAAACCGCCGTAAGCGTAAAGGTATGTGGGGTTATTGCCATCTAGTTTAATTCCCTTTTTATGGGTAATAAACATTGGTATTTGGGTACCATCTTTGCTTTTGTAAAAAATCTGTTTGGTTTCATAATTATCAGCATTAAAATCTACTTTTGGTGTGCGAAAAATGCTACTTTTACCAGTTACCATATCGTAGCGGTAGATAGTTCCTGGTGTGGTAAAGCTAGTAAAGACATAAAAAGTTTCGGTGTCGCTTCGTTTACCATTAAAACCACCAACTGAACCGATACCAGGTAATTCAACTTCTCTGACTAAATTACCTTTGAAGTCATAAATTTTGACTTGGCTGCGAGCATCTTTAAGATAGTCGGCAACAAATTGATTGTTAATAGTGCCGACACTTTCTAAAGTTTCTGGAGTTTGAGGAATTATTTCTTGCCAATTTTGAGGTTCCGGTTTTTTAGTATCAATAGCGATAACTCTGCTTCTTGGTGCATCTAAATCTGTCTGAAAATAAAAAATATTTTCATCGTTATCAATAAAGCCGTAAGCTGACTCAAATTTATTGATTAATTCGATAACTGCACTCAGCGGATTAGTTAAATCCTTGTAAAAAACTAAATTTTTAGAATCAGTTCCCAACCAAACGGAAATAATTAAATAACGTCCATCTTCAGTAACACTACCGTTAAATCCCCATTCTTTCTCATCGGAGCGTTCATAAATTAAAGTGTCTTCAGATTGAGGCGTACCGAGTTGGTGATAATATAACTTTTGATAGTAATTAACATCTTCTAACTTAGTTTCTTCGTTTGGTTCATTGTAGCGACTGTAGAAAAATCCTTTGCTATCATTTGTCCAAGAAGCACCAGAAAATTTAATCCACTTTAAATGGTCTTTTAAATCTTCACCAGTTTCAATATTTCTTACCTTCCATTCTTGCCAGTCAGAACCAGCAATAGATATACCATAAGCTAAATATTGACCGTTGTCACTAATAGATATACCCGAAAGTGCAACTGTTCCATCTTCTGATAGTTTATTCGGATCTAGTAAAACTGTTGGTTTATCTTCAAGATTTTTCAGAGTATATAAAACGCTTTGATTTTGTAAGCCATCATTCTTAAAATAAAAATAACGACTTCCCTCTTGAAAAGGAACGCCGTATTTTTCATAATCCCATAATTTCGTCAGACGTTTTTTTATATCCTCCCTTGCCGGGATTTTCTCAAGAAAACCAAAAGTAACTTTGTTTTGCGCTTCTACCCAAGTTTTAGTCTCTTCAGAATCGGGATTTTCTAACCAACGGTAATAATCTGCAACTTCAGTGCCGTGGTAATTATCAACTTGTTCGCCTTTAGGGCTAACTGGGTAATTCAGTTTTGTTTCAGTACTCATGTTTTTCTGAGAAGAAGGTACTTTTACATGGTACAGAAAATTACAAATAAGAACTATTATCAAAAAGATAACTAAAAATTTAGCTGAAAGCGAAAACAGTTTCTTCATTCTGAATTTACGTTTACCCAATATACATATAAAGTACGATATCGTTCATAACTTCTCTCAATGATATACATAAGTATTAAATTTGTACTAGTTTTGTAATTTATCTAATTAAAGGTGAGTAGGAAGTAGAGTTTTGTATTTTCTCTCGTTGACGGGCACCCATAAGAATTTTTTAAAAGAAAAAATTCTTATGGGTGCCCTTGACTGGAGATTGATTGTGTTTGATTGGTTGATGAATTTAAAGCTAGTGTAAAAAAAAGAAATTGCATTAGATACGACTAAATTTATTTTGAATGCAATCGGACAACCTTTTGAAGATCCAGAATTTGTTAGATGATTACAGTTGATTCATAATTTCTACCCTTTGACTATTTTCACAAAACTTTACCTTTAGGTTAAAATTCCAAGGTGAAGGATTATTTTGGGTAAAATATGTCAAGCTTTTACAAGCTCCCATTCAACCACCTTTTAGTGAAATGGGAATACAGGTATTTTTATTTGTCCAAAATACTTAGGTAACGATTGTTGAAATTTTAGTAGCAAACAAAGTTGTTTTTCGTATTTAACTCAAACTAGGAGATAATTTTATTTATTTAATAAAAAGGGATTAAAGAGTAGGGAATATTTATAGTTCAATTCTCCGATAACCATTTATATAAAGCTTTATCTTCGGAATCAATTTCTTCAACCGAAGTGTAAAAATAGTTTTCCCAACTGACTTCCGGTAGTCCGGCAAATAGCATAAGATTAAGGGGATAAAATTCACTATCGGTACATTTACGAAAGTCATCTCGGAACAGAAAAATGCCTTTATTGAGTGCTATTGCCATACCTAGTTCTACCATCACTCCTTCATCGGGAGGTGTACCGTTGACAATAGCGAATATAGCATCACAATTTTTGACATCATCAAAATCTGCTCTAGCAATTTTATAAGCCCAGCCCGGTTTTGAGAAATCTAATTGGTTATTGCGTTCAAATGGTTCCCAAACTTCTGCTCCTAATGATTTTAACTTCTTGACAATGGGAGGAAGCAGTAGTTCTTTCTGTTGTTGGGAAAATCCATAGGGATTAGCTAGATAAATTATTTTATTCATGATTTGCAAGTCACTCAGAGGTAGTAGGGAGATTATAATTGGTAATTCAGAATTATTAACTCCCGTGCTCCTGACTCTTAACTACTAGCAACTAACTTCTCACCTTTCAGCATCCTGACAGCAGCTTCCAGCAAAGCTTCTTCCAAATATGGCTTGGTAAAATACCCACTTGCACCCAATTGAATTGCCATTTGTCTGTGTTTATCGGCACCACGGGAAGTCAGCATAGCAATCGGTAAATCGTTCAAATCGGGATTTTTTTGAATGCGCGACAGTAATTCCAAACCGTCGCAACGGGGCATTTCAATATCGCAAAATACAATATCGCAAGGTAAACCGGAACGCAATTTATCCCAAGCTTCTTGTCCGTCACGGGCTTGTTCTACACGATAGCCTGCTTTACTAAAGGTGAGGGAGAGTAATTCTCTTACAGTAATCGAATCATCAACTATAAGTACTGTGGGGTCAATCTTCACCTCAGCAGTTTCTACAGGAACAGTAGTATCTTTTTGATCCCATAGACTGACACTACTTTGTTTTGACGTACGTCCCTCGAAGATATCAATTAACTCCAATACGTCAACAATCGGCATAATTCGTCCATCACCAAGGACGGTAGCACCTGCTACACCAATGGGTTTAGGTGCAGGTCCTTCAAATTGCTTAATTACAATTTCCTGTTCGCTCAAAACTTGGTCAATTTGGAGCGCCATCATAGTGTTTGCCGAACGCACTACAATTACCGAAACCATATCATCATCTCTGTTACCGCCATAAACATTACCGCGACTCAGGAGACGGTTAAATGTTAACAAATCCTTAAGAGGACGGAACGGTAGTTTTGTATCGCGCCAGAATATAGACTTTTTGCCATTGGCATCTTCCTGAATGCTCTTCACGGGCATATCTAAAGTATCTTCTACCCCATCCATAGGAAAAGCAATTCTGGCTTTATCGGAGACACAACATAAAGCTTTACAAATACTTAAAGTTAGGGGCAGACGAATAGTAAATTTAGTTCCTTTACCCAACTTAGAGTCTGTATTAATTGTCCCTCGGATTTCACTGATAGAAGTACGAACTACGTCCATTCCGACACCACGCCCCGCAAGTTGGTCGGCTTCATCTTTAGTGCTGAAACCTGAGTGGAATAGTAGCTCGTAGACTTCTATTTCGGCCATAGCTTTTGCTTGTTCCGGTGTAATTAAGCCTACTTTGACCGCCTTCTTCTTCACTTTTTCAGCATCGATACCAGCACCATCATCACTCACAGAAATAACAGTTTGATTACCTTGGTGGAAAGCGCGAATCTTGATAGTTCCTTGGGGAGGTTTACCATTCGATTCTCTTTCTTCGGGAGTTTCAATACCGTGAGCGATGGCGTTATTGAGTATATGATTCAAAGGGTCAGTTAAATGTTGAAGAATCATTTTATCAATTAAAGTGTCCTGACCTTCGATAAACAACTGCACTTGTTTACCACACTTAATGGAATTATCTCGTACCCCTCGTTCCAAACGAGTTGTTACCTGAGAAAACGCTTCCATTCGCGATCGCGTTATTCCTTCTTGTAATTGTGAAGTTACCTGGCGAAATTGGCGCGCTACTCTTTCGTTGTCTTCAATCACAAAGTCAATATCGCTGGCTGATTCTCGTACCCGTACAATCAATTCAATCATTTCTTGAGACAGGGTATGAAAAGGTGTAAACCGATCCATTTCTAATTCACTGAAACCCCTGTCACTATGGGAGTTAGAACCACCAAATCCGCTAGTGTCTTTACGAGTGGCTAATAAAGACGCTTCCAATAAAGAACGCTCGTATAGTTCCTGCATCCTCGCACCTACATCGGAAAGACTCTGTATCTGATGAAGCAAGTTATCAAGGGATTGCCGCATTCTTTCTTGATCTTGTTCCAAAGTGTTGCGATTGACGACTAATTCCCCAACCAAGTTACTCAAGTTATCCAAATGCTTTACAGGAACTCGCATTAATTGTTCGCTTTTAGCGCTACGAGTAGTTTTGGGAGAAGTAGGTTTGGCCTGATTTGCAGCAGGTATAGATGCATTAGCTTGTTCTAATAGTTTTTCTAAATCGCCAAATTCATCTCCTATAGTTGGCGTAGCTTCAGCATGTACTGTGGCGGGTGTATCGCTTGTTGTTGTTTCTTGGGGATTATCGAGAACCAGCAAACCTTCTAAAGCGGCAAATTCGGCATCTGCGAGGGAATCATTATTCGCTGGGGCTGCGATTTGTTCGTCTCCAAGCAAAGATTCTAACTCAGCAAAATCATCCGGTATGGGTAATTCATCAAGCTGTAATTCTTTTTCAGAAATTGCGATATTTTCTTCTACCGATTCCGGGTGTTTTTCTTCGTGTGATAACGAAGAAATTTCTTCTATATTTTCATCATTTTGATTATCATTATGAAATCCATTGGTGAAAGGTAAAAAGGTAATTTCTTCTTCTTTCGATGTTGCTTGTAAAGTAATTTCCTCATCCAAAGGAATATCTTGAGCGAACAAATCATCAATTAATTGCGCTTGAGTATTAGCGGCAATATCTTCTAAATTTTCTGGTGGAGAATCATTATTTTCACTTGTATCTTCTATAACTTCTAATTCAAAAGGTGATTCTAGGGATTGAGAATAATTTGTGGAATCTCTTAAATTGATATCTGGAGATTGTTGTACAAAAGGATTATCTGATATTTCAAGCTGAGAATCATCGCTATTAGCTTCTAATAAATTTTCTGGTGGAGAAGAAATTGCGAATAAATCTTCTTCGACTGAAGAATCTTCCTGAGAATTATCGCTATTAGCTTCTAATAAATTTTCTGGTGGAGAAGAAATTGCGAATAAATCTTCTTCGACTGAAGAATCTTCCTGGGAGTTATCTAGCTCAATAATAAATAATTCTTGATCGTTTCTATTATCAAAAGCGCCTTCATCCCCACTTAGGGCTAATTCCAATAAATCATCTACAGAATCCCCTGATAATATTGAATCAAACTCTGCTTCAGATACTTGCGGGAGATTATGATCTAATTCTTCGGGTTGAAAGTCTGGGATCGCAGCTTCAGATAATTCATTTGCAGCAAAAATATCTTTAGAATTAGTAGCTTCGAGTAAAGTCTCTTCTAAAGCTTTTGCCACATCCTCATGAGGTATAATCTGGGTTTTTTCCCAGACATTACCTGAATTCTCTAATAATAGCTCCTCAGAATTCTCAAATAAATCGCCGGGATCGTCCTCTAATTCAGGTTGTTCAACTTCGCCAAATAAAGTATCTAAGCCAACCTCTTCAAAGCTAGGTAAATCAATTTTTATCTGTTGTGCTGCAATTTCGGTGACTGCATCGTCAGCAGCAGTTTCTGCAAATAAATCATCAAAACTAACTGTATGATTTTCTGATTGCTCTAGCTCAGTCGTATTTTCACTTAAAAGTGAATTTAATTCATCTTCATTGCTATTTTGATTATCACCCTCGAAACTAAGTTCAAGTAAATCGTCAACAACTTCAACATTGCTAACTTGCTGTAAATTATCATCAGCAAATAGATCGTTACCATTAAAATCTGTATTTGCAGTATCGTTTGAATTTTCTAAATCTTCTTCTGAAAAATCTTCGCCAAACAACTGCATTATTGTCAGTTCTTCTTTTACAGTTGTTTGATCGTCTTTATTATTTACCTCTTCAAATAAGAGAAAATCTTCAAATTCACTATCAGTATCTTTAGTTTTTTCAATATTAGCGTCTATATTGTCTTTTTCTGCATTATCATCTTTTAAATCAATAATTTCTTCTCGTTGCCAAGTTTCATCAAGTTCTGGAGACTCACCTTCAAATAGATCGGCAAGAGTATTCAACTCCGCTATGCCTACTTCCGGTCCGTGAATATCTAGCTCGTTAATTACTATCGGTGCATCTTCATCAACTTTATCGTCAATTTGCTCAGATAATTCAAATAAATTTGTAATATTATTTTCTACTTCAACGCTATCTGCTGCTACTTGAACATCCTCGGGAACTTCATTCTTCTTATCCGTTAAATGCAAAGCCTCTAGGGCAGCAACTTCTTCATAATTATCTGTTTCTAACTTTAACAGTAATTCCTTTTCAGGCTCATCCTCTAAACTATCTATTTCCAATAATTCAATTTCTGCGACCGGTAATAAGGCTTCTAATTGCTCACTAATGACAATTTCATTTTCCCTATTACTTAAAACTAACTCTAGCGCTTGTTTAATCTCGGTAATCACAATTTTGGCCAAAGTCAGATAAGAATTTTGCTGTGCCGCGATCGCACTTGTAGCCCCTCGACACAAATGACTCCAAGAAGATAAATTCCATTTATCGCCCAATTCAGCTAAATAAGCGGTACATTCCTCTAGACTGCTACGATTTTCAGGTGTCTCTGGCTGCTTAAATAATTGCAACATCTGCCGCAAATTATTCATCACTTCTGTTTGCAGTTCGCGATTATTGTTATTTCCAGATACCGCTGTATTTTCTTTTGTCTGCAACCCACTACCACTGGTAACCTGAGAAACCGTATTTCCGCCAGTAGATTGTTTGACAAGCTTATCTAAATGCTCCATGAGCCAACCAAACACTGGTTCAGCTTCAGCCATTAAAGTATTTGCCGCTTCCTCCGTTAAACCAAACGGCCCGCTTAAATGTTCTAAGAGTGCTTTGAGAGTATCGGAAACCCCAAGAAACAAAGATTCCAGCTTTTGGTCAATTTTAACCGGATTATCTTTAAGAACTTTGAAGCAGTCTTCAAGACGGTGAGAAGTACGCTGAATGCTATTCAAACCAAGCATCGCTGCTCCTCCCTTAATAGAGTGAGCAGCCCGGAAAACTTCGTTAATTAAATCTGGATCGTTAAGAGTACTCTGGAGATTTAATAAACCCTGCTCGATAGTATTGAGGTGGTCGGTTGCTTCCTCAATAAAGTATCCTAAAATGCGCTGTTGTTGTTCCGGTAGCATAATCTTCCATCTTTATGAGTTACGAGTTATGAGTTATGAGTTATGAGTTATGAGTTATGAGCAGTAATTTTTATCCCTCACTCATCACTACTCACTCCTAACTTTTATCTAGATTCGGCAGTTTCCACTCGGAAACGTTCCACGGAGGAAATCAAATCGCGAGATACACCAACCAAGTGCTGCAAGGCACCGGAAACCCTCTGTGCTTCCTGAGAAGTTTCTTGTGCAGTTAATTCCACCGATTGCATTACTTGAGCCACGGCACGGGATGTATCCGTTTGTTCTACAGTATCTGTAGTAATAGAAGATACTAGTATTTCGATACGATTCGCTACTTGAATGATGTTTTCCAAGGAACGTTTTGCTTCTTCAGCCAATTTCGTACCTT
>ERZ1740059.1105-NODE-1105-length-13699-cov-3.223322_pt1 | contig 13699 bp, 10 predicted proteins | sample MGYA00581744_ERZ1740059 | MGnify/ENA primary metagenome ERZ1740059 (study PRJEB43018, sample SAMN04849738) | marine metagenome | isolation source: floating plastic debris | place: Pacific Ocean | collected 2008-08-28 | study: EMG produced TPA metagenomics... | reverse complement strand
TGCCATTAAACGCTCCTTCTGTAAAAGCTATTTTTCCAGCTAAGTTTGGCTTTTCCAGCGATCCCTTAAGAGTACCAACAGTGTTGATTTCCCCTGCGATATCAACAGGAATTTCGACAAAGTTAGCAATATTATCAATTGTCAAATTGGCAACGGCAAAGGTAGTATCGAGGTTTTGGGGAGACAGTTTGCCCCGCAATGACATCATGGCATTTTCATCCCCCAACTCAGCCTTGGCTAAATCTACTTCTGTTCCCTCAAGTTCGCCTTTGACAAGCAGTTTGGGAATGCTAATATACTGAGATTCTTCAATAACCAAACCCAAAGGTGACACAATATTGGGATAGGCTTCGGTTGGTTGCCATTGCCAGTTGTTGCCTTCTACCCTAAAGTCTGCTTGGGGTGTTTGAATTGTTCCTCCCAAGACTATTTCTCCTACATATTTACCCCGTATATCTAACTGTGTTGGTATATTTCCTGCTTCTTTGAGGGCTGCGTTGGCTTGAATTTGATTATTAACATTGCGTAATTGATTTAGTTTGCGGGTAATGGTTTTATCAACCAAATCCTTGTCTGGTGCTGGTTTTATCGCTGTTGGGGCGGCATAATCGGGAATATTAAACAGGTTAGTAACGTCTTGTATTGAGAACCAGCGAAAAGTAGTTAATACGTCTTGGATATATGCTTCGGGGATGTCTAACTTACCATCTATTTTTCCCGACTCCAGATCCAAAGCGGCATTTAGATTGTATTCGCTGTTGCCCAAGTCAAGGGAAGAAGTCGTTACTTCGGCAATATTTGAGCCAGGATCGTAGTTAAACGCCGCATCAAGCTGATTAGCCTGAATATAGCCTACTCCTGGGTTGTCGATCTCGATGTTACCCTGGGCTGCGAATGTGTAAAGATCGAGATCGATATTCCCTGTAGTTGTACCGCCCAATGCACCTTCAATTCCTGCTGCTTTTGCAGGGGCGATATTAAGCAATGCGAGAGGGAAATTATTAATATCTAAAGAAAAGCGATCGCCATTACGATCTCCTACAGCTACAATCGGATTATCGGTATTTTCTCCCTGACGCAGTTCTAGATTAGTGGGGAGATAGGGTAATTGGCAATTGTCATCGTTACAGGGTACGGCACTAGCTGCAATAACATCTTGTTCTCCTTCAAGGTTTAGGGCAATTTGCGCTCCTGGCTGTACCGCTAGATTGCCCGTCATGGCTGGATCGAAAACAATATCATTGAAGGCAAAGTTTTGGAGGCGTAAATCTCCTGTCTAATTTATATTCTCAGGGTTGTTGGGGGCAGATAATAACTGTTTGCCTCTAAACTGCCCGTCAAATGCCGCTTTACCTTTGATATTTACATTTTCGGCTACTAGACTGTTATCTTGAGTTGTGGCAGCAAGGATACTGTCTATGGGCAAGCGATCGAAGTCTAAATTAGCAGCAACATCTAGATTAGAACTTGCTACATCCAGGTTATTGGTAACATCAGTTAAGGTCAAATCTCCTTGAGCATTAATACTTTGTACTCCAGAGTTTACGGCAAGTTTATTGACCGATACAGGAATATTAAGCTGGTTATTAATTAAAGGATTTATATCTCCTGTCAAATTTAACTGGGCATTAATGTTATCGGTGGGAATTGAGGCTAAATTCTCAGGGGCAAATTTATCTAGTAGTAACTGGGAGCTAATATTGTTAGCATCGACATCAGCTTGCCATTGATTATTGTTCAAATTAGCGATCGCTTTTACTGTTCCTGCTGCTACATCTAAATCAGCATCTACTTGAGCATCTACCGTACTCAAATTAGGATTTTTGCCAAATGCTAGTAGCTGTTTTAATTCTCCTGATGCGGCGACTTTACTCGATCTGATATTGGCTGGGAGAGGTAAATCGGGTAAGACTCGATTTAAATCTATCTGGCTGGTATTGGCATTTGCTCGAACTATCCCCGAATCAACCCGACTGTTTACCGCTACTGCTTCTCCGTCTACAGTTAAATTTAAGTCTGCATCTGCCTTAAGACTATTTAAATTATCATTCTGGGGAATTTCTAGCAGTTGCTTTAATTTGCCTGAAGCATTAATTGTCCCTGACTGTAATTGCGTCGCCACGGGAAGATTATTTACCAGGCGATCGAGCTGAATATTGTTAGTAACTGCTTTGGCTACCACATTGCCATTATTTAACTGGCTATTAACCGCAACATTTCCACCGTCTACGTTTAGATCTAGATCTGCTGTACCCTGAATCTTTTCTGGCTCTAATTCATCGAGTTTTCCGTTTAAATCAAATTTAGCCGTTTCCACCGCTACAGGGCGACTCAGGTTCAAATTGGGGTTATCAACTTGGCTTAGAAAAGGAGTAAGATTGAGAGAATTGGCATCAATGTTAGCTTGCCACTGTTTAGTCTTTAAATCGGCATCTGCTACAACATCCGCTTTGCCATCACCGTAGGTAATCTGAGTATTTCGCAAAGCCAAACTGTTGTCAGCAAAAATAGCTTCTCCGAAACCTGAAATATCTTCTACATTACCAGCGTTTGCTTTTGCCAAATCCCATCTGACATTCCCTTTTGGGTTTTCTACAGTACCGTCAATTTGCCCTTGTGCATCAAGATTACCAATAGTTACTTGTTCGGGTAGCTGATAGTAAGGGGCGATCAATTCTTGGGTAGGTAAGTCGGCAATAAAACTAAACGCCAATGGCATATTATTAAATGCGATCGCTCGATCTTGTTCTAAAGCATCTTCTATATTGGTGATAATTGTGCCTTCTGCGGTAACATTTCCCCCCGTCGTAGGGTTAAGCTGGATATTTTCTAAGACAACCTTGGTCAAATCGGCACGAAAGTCAGCATTGATCTTTTCAAACTGAGTCTTATTTATTGTTACTGTCTGAGTATTGTTAATATTGCCTGTTAACTTTGGCTGTTCAATTTCTCCTCGCAGTTTTACCTGGGCTTCTACTTCCCCAACAAGATTTACTGGTACTTGCTCCATTAAGCCAGGAGGCAAACTAGCTAGCTGAAAAGGCAAAACAACCGCATTTAAATCATAACCACTGTCTAAATTTACCTTGCCATCTACCTGTGCTGTAATATCACCCAAACTTGCCTGAGTTTCTTGAATTTGAGCATTTCTACCACCAAAATTTAGTTTTGATTCTGCACTGACAGGGGCATCTAAATCTGTAGCTTCTCCTGTAGCGTTTTGGAGATTGAGCTTGCCTTTTATATTAGCGGAGGTTATTTCATCAAAGGAAGGAATATTAATATCCAAGTCTGCATTGAATACCCCCGTATTTATTTTTACTGGTAGGTTGGGCAACAGAGTAGACACATCAGACAATGCTAAGTCTTCCACTAGCAGCTTAGTATTGGTAGTGCCAGTTTCAAGTTCGGTTTCTCCTTGAATAGAAGCTTTTGCCTGTTCGACTCCTGCATCAAGATCGTAGTCGAGAAATCCATTTTTCTGGTTGAATCTACCGTTACCATTTAACTGTGCCTGGAGAGGATTTTGTTCGTAGGGTACAGCGGTGATATCTGCTCGATCTACATCGATATCAACATCAAAATAAATTAAAGGATCTTTTTTTTCTTTATTAGGATCGCTAGCTAGAAAATCGAGATTTATCCATTCTCCATCCTTTTCTTGTTCGAGATAAATATCTGGCTGAGTAAGGGTGACATCTAGAGGTAAAGTGCGTCTAAATAAGACAGGGAAAATATTAAACCCAACCTTGACACCTTCTACTGTAACTTTATCTGGATCTGTTGCAGTGGGAGGAATAACCGTCTCGCCAAATTCAATTCCTGATAACGAAAAGCCTTCAACTTGTCCTAAATCTATTGGGCGTTCGATAAACTTACCAATTTGATTTTCTAAAACAGGAGGCAATTTCTTTTTGACTAAAGTATCAAGCCCCCAATAACCTAAACTACCCAAAGCTGCGATCGCAACTATACCACCCGCTGCTTTTTTGGGTGAAGATTTTAGTTTATTTACCAACCGCTTTAGAAAGTCCTTTCTTTCTGGTTGTGGGTTGGGAGGCTGATTAATAGTAGTCATGGGTTAATTTTATAGGTAATATAATTCACCTAACAAAGTATCGAATACAAGTAAAAATAATTAATAAACGATCTTATACTTATTTTTGAATAATTAACCTCTCTCTGGAGTTATAAACAATCATGAACTCTTTTCATATAAGCGATTTAAACCGCATTTGATTGAAAACCAGTGATTTCTATGACGACTGCTTGCAAGTAGAGAATAGCAATTATGTTTCTCTAATTTTGTCTTGTTCGTTGTTCTATACAGATTTAAAAATCATGAGGCACAAGCAAAAACTGACTCCTGACTAATAACAAAAACTAAAATATTTAACTTCACTCTATTAATAGCAAAAACTACAATAAGCAATTGTACTCAGTTAAATTATTAAAAAACGATTGTTCCAGGGGTTAACTTTAAGTTACATTAAGTATTTATTTAGTTTTGAAAATTTTTAAAGTCAAAATTAATTGTTTTTAATAAACATAAATACAATTACTCGTAAGTAATAAAAGTTTTCAGAAAACATCTTAATTAATTAAATTGAGCGATCGCACAATAGCCAATTTTATAAAAGCACAACTTTGGATATGGCTAAAACGGTACTAAATACCAGAAAAAGCTGCCTATTAATTAAGTTTTCTCGATGACTAGCCTTAGCAAAAAAGTAAACAGTTGTCTTTAATATTACATTAAAGTCAATGTCTAAGCTATGGCAATTCAAATATCATACAAAACATTAAATTTCAGTTTAACCAGAATCAAGAAAATGGCAAATAAAGATTTCTTTCTCAGTCCAGACGATGCCCAAACGTTAGGCGATATTAATTATATGAAAAGGTCTGTTCGAGTCAGACATACTTTTCCTAAAACACTAAAAAATCCCAATGGTTTTGCTGTCGAAAAAGAAGTATCTTCCTCAGACGACAGATCTTTCAATAGTTTTAATTCACCCACTATTGAACCAACTCAAAATATCAACAGCAATTTTAGCAATTTTACCTCTGAACCAATAAAAAGTACTCCTAAAAAGCGTCCTCAAGGGTCTAGCATGGACATATTTCGCAATATGGCTCGTAATATTGGTAAGAAATAAATTGCCAGCTAACTATTAATCAAAAATAAGAAAAGCGATCGCCTAAATTCTTAGTAAAAAGCGATCGCCTACACACGAAACTTATAAATTTTTAAACAGTAGTACCAAGCTGTACAGAGCCATCAACTACCTGTACGGGATAGGTGGGAACTTTAATTTCAGGATCGTCAAGATATTCCCCTGTTTCTAAACTAATGTTTTGTTTATAAATGGGTGCTGCAACTTTAACAACGCCATTGCGATCGCCTACTATACCGCGAGATAACACATAAGCCTTGCCAAAAGGATCGTAATTATTGAGGGCATAAACTCGTTCTGTTTCTCCCAGGCGAAATATTGCTACCTGTTCGTCATTAAACAGGGCGCATACTCCAGTGTTGGGCTTGATATCGGTTATCTGACACACGGTTTGCCATTGTGTAGCGGTTTTGTTATTGGGTATTGCTTGAACCATAATTACTAATTACTAATTACTGATTACTGAAAAGCTAAACAGTCAAACTGGCTTTTTCGTCAATAGTTGCGGGGCGTTTTTGTCCTCTTTCCTCTACATAAGTTAAACTGGGATCTGGGCGATCGCTATTTACAAAATGACGAAGTTTGGATTCGTCTTACAAATTAGCTTTCCATTAACATTGATAAGTGTAAACAAGATGTTGCATTTTCGCCTCTAGATCCTTGCAGATACCCAACGAATCATTAATAATCACGTCTTTGAGATAGTCTAAGCCGCCCTCTAGTTTGCTAAACCATACTGAAGTACGTTGTAGCTTATCAGCAGTGCGGATATAGAACATAAGGAATCTATCTATATATTTAATCAGGGTTTCCTTGTCAATATCTGTAGCTAATAACACCGCATGGCGAGGAGTCATCCCTCCATTACCACAAACATATAGATTCCAGCCGTTTTCTGTAGCAATGATGCCAAAATCTTTGCTCTGGGCTTCGGCGCATTCTCTAGTACAGCCAGATACAGCAGATTTTAGTTTATGAGGCGATCGCAAACCGCGGTATCTTTGTTCGACTTCAATCGCCAAACCCGTAGAGTCATCTACCCCAAAGCGACACCAAGTACTACCCACACAGGATTTTACAGTACGCAGGGCTTTACCATAAGCATGACCTGATTCAAAGCCAGCATCGCCTAAGCGTTTCCAAATTGCGGGTAATTGATCTACTCTTGCACCAAATAAGTCTACCCGTTGTGCGCCAGTGATCTTAGTATAAAGTCCAAATTCTTGGCTACTTCGCCGATAGTAATTAGTTTTTCGGGAGTAATTTCACCACCAGGTACTCTAGGAATTACAGAATACGTACCGTCTTTTTGGATATTAGCAAGATAGTAATCATTAGTATCCTGTAATCCAACGTGGGGAGTTTCTAAAACGTGTTCGTTCCACGTAGAAGCTAAGATGGAAGCAACAGTAGGCTTGCAAATTTCGCAACCCATTCCCTTACCATGTTGTGAGAGTAAATCGGCAAAAGTGTGGATTTTATTGACTTTAACAAGGTGGAATAATTCCTGACGGGAATATTCAAAGTGTTCGCAGACGTGGTTTTTAACTTCTACCCCTGCTTTTTTAAGTTCGGTGGTGAGAATATCTTTAACCAAGGGAACGCAACCACCGCAACCCGTACCAGCTTTAGTGCAGCTTTTGAGTTCTCCTAAATCTGTAACACCATCAGAAATTGCATTGCACAAATCCGCTTTGGAAACGTTGTTACAGGAACATATTTGCGCCGTGTCGGGTAAGTTATCAACTCCTAGTAGTGGTGCGCTTCCTCCTTCTCTGGGGGCTACTAATAAGTCTTCGGGATGGGGAGGTAAGGTGATTTCGTTTTGTACTAGCTGCAAGAGATTGCCATAGGCAGAAGCATCGCCAATCAAAATACCACCGAGTAACAGTTTGCCATCTTCTGAAACGACTAGTTTTTTATATGTACCGTCTATCGCATTTTTATATACTAATTCTTTCGATCCTCTTTTTCTGTCAAAGTTATCCCCAAAACTAGCTACATCTACTCCCTATAACTTTAGTTTAGTAGACATATCCGCACCAGTGAAGGTTTGAGCGCCTACCTTCGTAATACTATCGCTGGCGACTTCTGCCATAGTGTAACCAGGGGCGACTAAACCAAAAATACGTCCATTATAAAGAGCGCACTCTCCAATAGCATAGATATCAGGATCGCTGGTAACGCAGTTGTCGTTAACAACAATACCGCCTCGTTCGCCAATAGCCAAATTGCATTCCCTCGCCAAGTTATCGCGGGTGCGAATACCAGCAGAGAAAACAATCATGTCGGTTGACAATTCAGCACCATCGGCAAACTCCATTTTCACTAGCTTGCCAATTTCACTGACAATGTTGGTAGTAGATTTACTGATGTGAACCTTTACTCCCAACGCTTCGATTTTTTCTTTTAATACTTCTCCGCCAACTTCATCAATTTGTACGGGCATCAATCTAGGGGCAAACTCTACCACATGAGTCTCTAAACCCATAGATTTTAGAGCATTGGCGCATTCCAAGCCCAGTAAGCCACCGCCCACAACTACCCCGACTTTAGATTGCTTACCCCAAGCCTCCATGTTCTCCAAGTCTTCGATAGTACGATAGACAAACGTACCAGGGCCATCGTTACCTTTAATAGGAGGTACAAAGGGATAAGAACCCGTAGCTAATATCAGCTTGTCATAACTTATCTCGACACCATTAGCTGAAGTTACAGTTTTATTATCTCTGTCTATAGCAACAACGCGGTCGCCGATATGAATCTCGACATTATTATCCTGATAGTATCCTGGTTCAACTAAAGTCAAATCTGCTGCGGTTTTGCCTGAAAAGTATCCGCTGAGGTTGACGCGATCGTATGCAACACGGGTTTCTTCGCAGAAGGTAACTAAATTCCACTGTTGTGATACATCTTTTTGTACCATCAACTCCAGGAATTTATGACCAACCATACCGTTACCAACTACGACTAAATTCTTTCTGTTGGTCATATGATGATTTTATCCAAACGTTCTACATACTCTCAATGTACATATTTTGTTGGGTTTGTTAACGTTCTAAATGCTTTTTTAGCATTACCATAATGTTCTTTCTACATTAGTAAACTAAAATTACTGAGGAAGAATTTAATAGTCTTAAATAAATGTAGAGATTTAGATTATTTTAAACAAAAAAGCGATCGCGATTGTATTTACTAAAGCTCTCTATGAATTAATATTATCTTGCAGAGTTATTGCGATCGCATGCATCCAGCCTTTGATACCTGACTCTGACAAATTTTGCCATTCTCTTCCAGCAAAAGAGTAGGATCTAATCTTGAGAAAGTTGGAACGATAATTGATATATCAACAGTTTCTAGTAATGCTAAATCTTTTTCTGTGCTTCCTATTCTTATGGTGACAACCTTCTCGGAATTATTTGACTAACTCTTTTTGCCAAGGCAATATTTTATTCTGTTCTAAACTTCACCGAATCAGAGTGGGAAGGTAAGCCTTCGGCTTGAGCTAAAATTTGGATCGTGCTAGACATTTTTTTCAAAGCTGTAGAAGAATACTGAATCAAACTAGAGTGCTTCATAAAAGTCTCTACACCCAAAGCTGAAGCATAACGAGCCGCGCCTGAAGTAGGCAAAGTATGATTGGGTCCTGCCAAATAGTCTCCCGTAGCTTCAGGAGTAGAATTTCCAATGAAAATAGCTCCTGCATGACGTATTTGCTGAATTATGTCCCAAGGCTCTGCTATTTCCAACTCTAAATGTTCTGGAGCAAATAAATTAGAGAGTTCAGCCGCTTCTTCCAAAGAACTTACTATGACGATTAAACCGTAGTGAGCGATCGCCTTTTCCGTTAGAATTTTACGAGGGTGATTTTCTAACTGCTTAGTCACTTCTTGTTGAACTTTTTGCGCTAAATCTTTACTAGTTGTAATTAAAATAGCTGCTGCCATCGGGTCATGTTCTGCTTGGGCTAATAAGTCTGCTGCCACATATACTGGGTTTGCCTGTTTGTCAGCAATTACCAAGACTTCAGAAGGACCAGCCAAAGAATCAATCCCTACCGTACCATAAACCATTTTCTTGGCTAAGGTTACATATATGTTTCCAGGACCAGTAATCACGTCTACTTTGGGAATGGTTTTAGTTCCATAAGCCAATGCTCCTATGGCTTGCGCTCCACCAACGCGATATATTTCTTCAATTCCTGCTTCTTGAGCTGCGACTAAGACTGCGGGGTTTATTTTGCCATCTTTACCAGGAGGAGTAACCATCACAATGCGGGGAACTTCGGCTACTTTTGCGGGGATAGCATTCATCAATACTGTACTGGGGTAACATGCTCTTCCGCCAGGCACATATAGCCCTGCACGGTCAACGGGAGTGTAGCGTTTTCCCAAAACCACTTCATTCTCTTCAAACTGCACCCAAGATTTGGGAACTCTTTGACGGTGAAAAGCTTCTATTTTTTGACATGCTGTTTGGATCGCACTAAGAAGATCTTTGGAAATTTGCTGGTATGCGGCATCTAATTCCGAACCACTAACCTTTAATTGGTTAGCAGTATATACTCGCCCATCGAATTTTTCCGTATATTCCAAAAGAGCGCGATCGCCATTTTGTCTAATGTTAGTAACAATCTCTCGAACAATGGCTTCTTTTGGTTGAATATCTTCGCCATTATTGCGATCGCCAATACGCGCCAATTCCGCTTGTGCCTCTGTTTGCCGATCAATTATTCGCAGCATCGAGATCCCCATTTCCATTTTTAGCTTTTAAACAATCTTAGTGAGCTTTCACTATCCTACCTATTATAGAAATCTTTACAGTGAAATATTCATATATATCTAGCTTAACGTGAAACTATAGTCGATTGCTTGGTTTATGCTAAATTTTCGTTTGTTTTTTTCCGATATTTTGTTTGTTATCCTAAAACTTGCTTAGTTTATGCCCTTGACACATTTCTTAAATACTTGCTACACTGTAAAATCCAATTCTATGTGTACTTTTTAAATTTCTTAAATCAAAGCAAATTTCTGTATTTACAACTGTGGCTAATTCCAAATCGGCAATCAAACGTATCAGAACAGCAGAGCGCAACCGTTTGCGTAACAAAGCTTACAAGTCTGCGCTTAGAACTTTAACCAAAAGCTATTTTGGTGCTGTAGAGACATATGCAGCCGAACCCACTCCAGAGAATATGGAAACTGTTAAGCAAGCTATGTCAGCAGCATACAGCAAAATTGATAAAGCTGTTAAACGCAAAGTTCTTCATAGAAACAACGGAGCAAGAAAAAAGGCTCGTATAGCTAAAGTTTTGAAAAAAGCAACAGCTTCTTGAATAAGACATCCACGTCCCATTCTGCCATCAGCTTAAACACTGTGGCACATTACTGAAGACCATAAAATAATAGGCAATACATCAAGTAGATGCAGTTAGTAGATACCCATGTTCACATCAATTTCGATGTTTTTCAAGGGAATTTAAGCTCGTTAAGGCAACGTTGGCAAGATGCTGGTGTAGTTCACTTAGTACATTCTTGTGTAGAGCCAAAAGAATTTCAGGGAATACAATCTTTAGCGGATCGTATCCCTGAATTGTCGTTTGCAATTGGCTTACATCCTCTAGACGTCGATCAATGGCATCCAGACTCCCCTCGGCAAATCAAGGAGTTAGCAGAGTCAGATAGTCGGGTTGTCGCTATTGGAGAAACAGGATTAGACTTTTACAAGGCAGATAATCAGGAAAAGCAAATTGTAGCTTTGGTGGAGCAGTTGAAAATCGCCAAAAAACTCGACCTTCCTATAATTATTCACTGTCGAGATGCAGCGGTTAAACTAAAGGAAGTACTTACAGATTTTTGGTCAACAGAAGGCTCGGTAAAAGGGGTAATGCACTGCTGGGGAGGAAACAAGGAAGAAACTGAGTGGTTTTTGGACTTGGGCTTTTACATTAGCTATAGCGGAATTGTCACTTTTAAAAATGCCAAGCAAGTAAAGGAAGCCGCCAAAATAGTTCCTATCGAACGCCTACTAATTGAAACAGACTGTCCCTTTCTAGCACCTGTTCCCCATCGAGGTAGAACAAACGAACCATCTTATGTCCGTCACGTAGCCGAACAAATAGCCACTCTACGAGAAACTGACCTAGACACAATTGCCCAACAAACTACCGCTAATGCTTGTCGGCTATTCAACATTCAGCTAAAGCCTTGAATAATAATCTAAAAAAATATCTTTTAAAAAAACTTTAGGTTTCTCAACTTTTCTCCAAGTCAATGGGTTGACTTTACCAGTTTTAAAGGCTCTCGAAGTTTTGCCATAAATCCAAAACATCAGCCCAATAAACTCAGCGCAGCTCATCACCAAAATCAACAGTAGTAACAGCTAGAATCTTCATGAATAATCTGACATATAACTTGCTACCGGACTTAATTGAAATTCAACGTTCGAGTTTTCGTTGGTTTCTAGAAGAAGGATTGATTGAAGAACTAAATAGTTTTTCGCCAATTACTGACTATACAGGAAAATTTGAGCTGCATTTTATGGGTGAAAACTATCGGCTCAAAGAACCCAAATACTCGATGGAAGAGGCAAAACGCCGAGATAGTACCTATAACGTACAAGTATATGATCCCACTCGCTTAATCGATAAAGAGAGTGGTGAAATAAAAGAAATGGAAGTATTCGTAGGCGATCTTCCATTAATGACCGACCGCGGTACCTTTATAATTAATGGTGCCGAGCGGGTAATTGTCAACCAAATTGTGCGATCGCCTGGAGTATATTACAAGGCAGAAACCGATAAAAATGGTCGTCGTACCTATTCTGCTTCTCTAATTCCCAACCGTGGTGCGTGGTTGAAGTTTGAAACCGATAAAAATGGTTTAGTTTGGGTCAGAATTGATTAGACTCGTAAACTCTCGGCTCAAGTATTGTTAAAGGCGATCGGTTTAAGCGATAACGAAATTATGGATGGTATTCGCCACCCAGATTTTTATCAAAAAACCTTAGATAAAGAAGGCAATCCTAGCGAAGAAGAAGCATTGCTAGAGCTATACCGTAAGCTACGTCCTGGTGAACCTCCAACGGTCAGTGGTGGCCAGCAGCTGCTAGAGTCTCGTTTCTTTGATTCTAAGCGTTACGACTTAGGAAGAGTTGGTCGTTATAAAATCAACAAAAAGCTTCGTTTAACCGTTCCTGACACCACTAGGGTTCTTACTACTACTGATATCCTTTCTGCAGTAGCCTATCTAATTAACCTAGAATTTGACGGCGGTAACACCGACGATATTGACCACCTAGGCAATCGTCGAGTACGTTCTGTAGGAGAACTACTACAAAACCAAGTCAGAGTTGGTTTAAACCGTCTTGAGAGAATTATTCGCGAACGGATGACCGTGAGCGAAGCCAATAGTCTAACTCCTGCTGCATTGGTTAACCCCAAACCCTTGGTTGCAGCAATCAAAGAATTCTTTGGTTCATCTCAGCTATCTCAGTTTATGGATCAAACCAATCCTCTGGCCGAATTGACCCACAAACGTCGTCTTTCAGCTTTGGGACCTGGAGGTTTAACCAGAGAAAGAGCTGGTTTTGCAGTAAGAGATATCCACCCTACTCAGTATGGTCGTATTTGTCCTGTAGAAACTCCTGAAGGACCTAACGCAGGTCTAATAGGCTCTCTAGCTACCTATGCCCGCGTCAACCCCTATGGCTTTATTGCTACTCCTTATTACCGTGTAGATAATGGTCGCGTGCTAAAGCAGGAAGATGTAGTTTATCTGACTGCGGATGAAGAAGATGACATGAGAGTTGCTCCTGGAGACGTAGCAACCGATGATGACGGCTACATCTTAGGCGAAAGTATTGCGATTCGCTATCGTCAAGAATTTTCCACCTGCAATCCAGACGAGGTAGATTATGTGGCAATTTCTCCCGTCCAAATTGTATCTGTAGCAACAAGTTTAATTCCTTTTCTAGAACACGATGATGCCAACCGCGCCCTAATGGGTTCTAACATGCAACGTCAGGCTGTTCCTTTATTGCGTCCCGAACGTCCTTTAGTTGGTACAGGTCTAGAGGCTCAGGCAGCTCGTGACTCTGGGATGGTTGTAGTTTCTCGCACCCACGGAATCGTTACCTATGTAGATGCGGAAGTTGTCCGAGTCAGAGTAGAAGAAGGTGAAAATGGGCTATATGCACCCGATCCTGGACAAGAAATTACTTACAAACTACAGAAGTATCAGCGTTCTAACCAAGATACCTGTTTAAATCAACGCCCTCTGGTGTACGCAGGAGAAGATGTTGTTCCTGGTCAAGTATTAGCAGATGGTTCTTCTACTGAAGGTGGAGAGCTAGCTTTAGGGCAAAACGTATTAGTAGCCTATATGCCTTGGGAAGGTTACAACTATGAAGATGCGATTTTGATTAGCGAGCGTTTGGTTTTCGACGATGTATACACTAGTATTCACGTTGAGAAATTTGAAATTGAAGCCAGACAAACCAAATTAGGACCAGAAGAAATAACT
>ERZ1740059.1104-NODE-1104-length-13716-cov-3.871532_pt1 | contig 13716 bp, 15 predicted proteins | sample MGYA00581744_ERZ1740059 | MGnify/ENA primary metagenome ERZ1740059 (study PRJEB43018, sample SAMN04849738) | marine metagenome | isolation source: floating plastic debris | place: Pacific Ocean | collected 2008-08-28 | study: EMG produced TPA metagenomics... | reverse complement strand
GACCCGATGCTAAGACTGTTGCCCAGATCCTCACCATGATGGATATGCTTTTGCAAGGGCGAGCTGACCTGACTATTGGGGACATAGAGATCTTACCTATTGCCAAACAAGCAGCGTTACGGCTTAGTGAAACTGATGGATTAACTGAAGACCGTGTTACTTCACTAGCCACTAAAGCCGCTGAGAAGTGGTCAGTTGAGATCTTTCAGCGGAAATTAGGAGGTGGTACAGCGTGACCCTTAGGCGATTAGCCATAAGAGCAGGCATTGGGATAATTACAGAGATCAACAGACAACCGACTGTTGAAGATGTCGATTTTAATACCGCCACTGGCCTTCTGATGGGTGGGGTGTTGTTTTCCCGTATCAGCGTCAATTCTGGCTGCATTACACACCTATGCAAAATGAGATATCATCTGCAGGTAATGCAGTTCAAAAATTTCGAGTAATCAACGGTCGTACAGCGCCGATGGCCGACTAACAGCTTTCACTTCAACAGACTCTCCCTATGCACACGCACACCGCTCTTTCGGTCTTCCGGGAGCGGTTTTTTGTTGGGTGGGTGCTAAAGCTTTGGTCACCCTGGAAAATAATCTGACACAAATTGATCTATGCGTCTCACATTTGCAATATACCTGACGGTCGTAAATACAAAATCAAAAGCTTATCTGTCTAACTAGCTATTGACACAAACTCTTACAATTGTCATATACTGAACAGTACTAGGATTTAGTCATCAAGCATGAGCACCAAGCAACCAGAACTTTCAAATACTCAAGAGCTAATAATGAGCGTTATCGAATTTAGGCAATTGTATGGACTTGAAATTTCAAAATCGATTAGTAAAGCAACTGATGGTAAAAGAAAGATTCCTGTAGGTTCTCTGTATCCAATACTCAAAAGACTTGAAGCAAAAGGATTCGTTAAAAGCGAGTGGGGAGAAACAACGGAGGCACGTGAAGGTGCTCGGCGGCGATATTATTCACTCACAGGAGCCGGTAGTAGTGCCCTAGCTGAAACTAGAGCTATCAGAGCAGCTGTAAACGCCTACTCTCAAAACCTTGGGGGTATCTAATGTGGGTAAACCGAAGTAATGATCTGATCATGAGAGTTAGCTGGTACACAACTTTATCAATAATTGCTGTTGTTATAGTAACTTCTCACTTGTCTCTTACAGAGAAACTCTTGGGGCTTATGGGAGTAAGTGGCATCCTGTTTGCCACAAGCGACCTTAAAGAGAAACTTGAAAGTTTATTAGAAGAAATTGGAAAATGGGTCTCAAGCACATTCAGTACAAATAAAAGAGCCTATCTGAGTCAGAAGTCAAAATTAAGCTCTATAAAGGTAGGGGTAGTAGCATTGACGTCTTTTCTGAAAGTCAAAATCCTAAGGGTAAGAAATCTCTTTCTATCCGTTGATGAGCGTGAGGAATGGTTAGGCGACCTAAGAGAAGCCGTAGATCATATGCGCTATGTAGAAAAGCGTTCCAAGTGGTACATCAAGCGTTATGTATTCGTTCAACACGTCTATTTCGGTTGGAGCAAACTTCAGATATTGCTGTTCAACATGGCTTCCAGGATTAGCAAGAGCTGAAAAAAAGGAAATGTTGGAACCATGCGGTAGGGATTATTTACCTTTGAAAGAGCCTTACATAGGTGGTACGCATCAAAACCAGGTGAGGAAATGAGCGAAAACGATAGACTCAACATGAGTGTGCGCCAGGAATCTAAAACGCCCAACAAATGGAAAAACGAACTTATCAAAGAGTACCGAAAGGTGATGCGTGACAGGCAGTTAAAGGGTAAGACTGTAGAGAATATCGCGGCTGAAGAACGCTTAATACAGTTATATGTATCACTAGAAATTGAAGCGTTCAAACAAGGAAAAACTATCAAGAGTTCACGCAATTTCTGCTGGGCTTACAGAGGAGTGGCCAAACCCTTAGGTTATCTCTTATCAAGCGATGAAAGAGAAGAGTGGATTGGGGACCTGCTAGAAATACAAGAGCGAATGATATTAGAAGATAGATATTCTATTCACGTCATCAACATAGTGATATCTGTAAAGGCTGCTCTGCTGGTGTGGGTTAAAGTCAAGTGTGAGTTTGTAGAGATAGTCACTAGTGTTATCGGCAGAATTATAGAGTAGGGTACATGCGAGACTGTACAGAATTTTGTGTAAGCGATCTATCATCCATGTACATCACGAGATTGCGGCGCTTACTAGCTCAATGGGGATGCCCAGGTGCTTGGTTGGCTCGATAAAGTCGTTGATATGAGAGATCGCAAATTCTAGAAGGTCTTGCGATCGCTGCAATTGGATATCGTGCGATCACTACTTTAAGGCATCCAGCACCTTTTGATGAGTTATCCCTTTTAGATCGCCAGAAACTGAAAAAACTTTCTTAGTGCTGACCCATCAGATAGATTGAATATCGTAGCGAGGAAAGACAATTCTAAAATCTCTCTGATTCGCATTACTAGCGGTTTGATTCCCAAACGTTAGTCGGCTATTGCCTAACAGAAATGTGTGGATCTGGGCCTCAACGATAGCAAAAAAATAATGGTTTCTGTTTCTAATCTCATTGGTTAATTCAAATCTTACCGGTGGAACGCTTATAGAATAAGGAATCGGTAAGCTAACTGGGGATGTTTTTTTTTCAAGCCGTCTAAAAATACGTCGGGTAACTTTAGACTGATCAAGTAAGATAGCACCTTTAGAGGTACTTGCCTTCTTCTCTCCCCCAAAGGCAATTTCCTGCCTCACGGTTAGCGAACAGTCGACTTGAGAATGTCTACTGAACCGAGTCGTTGAACGTTTGGCCTCTGCTTCCAAGAAGCCCTGTAACTGAATAGTGGGGTTACTCTCAAATATGCCATTGGAAGCTGGATAGTTTTCTGGATGGCAAAGAAAGACACTAAATACCTGTAAGGCTAGCCGGCGTTCGGCATAGTTTGTACCATTGACGGCTTGTTGCCCGCTGATAATTGCTTCAGATTCAGAAGCCGACCATTTGTCAAATACAGAGAGGTTTCCGTTTGTTTTATCGTGGGCTGTGCAGACTTGTACAGTTAGGGGAATACTGACAATCGCGATTTGTCTATCGTTCTCAACAATGTAATTCAATTGAAATTGATTTCTAAAGGAATCGTTAGTACCTCAATGGGTACTTTAGGCGGTGCTTTGGGGGTAGTAGCTAGTTGATATAATCCCTGTGACCGTCAATCTGCCACGGGAAATTATTGAAAAAGCAGACGCCCTCGCTGCCGATCAAGGGCTTAGCAAGGGCGATTTATACAGGGATTGTTTTTTGGATGGGCTGGCGACTCAGTTCGAGAAATACACTAAACCGGAGGTGTACGAAAAAGTCAGAAAGCGCAACAGGGCAAAAAGTGAAGAAACCAAAGACGACGACTAATCCTTCATCTCATCCGGCACCGTCAACAGCCTCGACTCAATCGCCTCCCATTCCTTGCGCGAGACACGGACGGCGGCATTTTTGCAGTCGATGATCAGCTTGGTGGCGTAGAGGTAGTTGTCGAGGGCTTGGGCATCTTTAAGTGAGAACGTTACTAGCTCTTTGTCCAGGCGGAAGAAAGTTAGGAACGTTTCAAGTAGTTGATCAGCAAAACTCTTCCATTTAGTGCGGGTAGCGTCATCAGAAGGAATTTGTCTTTTTAGAGCTTCTAACTTTTTCGAGAGCGCTACATAGTCGATGGCACTGGCTTTAACTATGACGCTGGAGCTAGCGATGTCGCTAGCTCTGGCGCTAGCACTGGCGATAGCTCTGTCGATGCCGCTGGCTTTAGCGATGTCGTTGGCTCTAGTACTGGCGTTGACTCTGGCGATATCGCTAGCACTGGCGATGTCGCTGGCTATGGCGCTTGCACTGGCGATGACTCTGGCGAGGTATCTGTCGCTATCTCTGGCTCTGGCACTGGCACTGACTCTGGCGCTGGCGATGTTGCCAGCGCTAGTGCTGGCGCTGTCGCTGGCGATGGCGATGTCGATGTCGCTGGTGCTGCTGGCTCTAGCTCTGTCCCTGGCGATGGCGATAGCAGAATACAGAAGCCACACTCTTGAGGCCAACATTTGATTGCTGGGAAGTGAGCTCTCGGTTAAACCTGTTGCCCACTGCAATAAGCCTTGAAGCTTTGGTGAATTAATGAAAGCATTAACTTTTTCCCCCATCACCAGGAAGAGTTCTTTATTTCGCTCTTCCAATAATCCCGATACCAGCAGAAAAACCTCACGCCAACGTTCGTCTCTTAAATGCTCGCTTGCCAATTCCTGGATCAGGTTATTTTTACTGACGTATCGTGCTGTGAGGTACTCCTGAAGGGTTAGATGGGAAAACGAGTAGATATCAGTGGCTCGTTCTACAAGAATGCCTTGTTGAACTTCAATTGCATGTAGCACAGCTGGACCATCTAAACATTCTGGAGCATCAAGGGTATCGGCTAGGTAGCTGGTAATGCGATTGGTAATATCTGATTTTGAGAAGAACAGACGGTCTTCCTTAAAGCTTGTGTAGGCAATTTCACTAAGAAGTACTTTTTCTAAATCCGGATGGAAGTCTTCGTAGATGGGGGCACGTTCCAACCTTTTCTGGGCTGACCATTCACTCAACAGGATATTCAAAGCTCGTTCATAGAGCGTACTGCGTTTGCTGGGTAGTGTTTGCTCTCGCTCGTAGACTAGACACAAAAATGTTAAGAGTAAGGGCGTCTGAGCAAGTTCCTTGGCAGCGTTGTTTTGAGGTTGCTGTAGTAGTTTCAAATAGCGTTTAGCTGTATCCGATTCTTGGTCTAGGCCAGAGTTAAACCAACGTTGAATAAACTGATCTATTTGTTCATCATCAAAATCGGCAATGGTAACATCGCTAAACCGATTAAACCCGCTACGATAGGCTGCCGTACGACAGGAGGCAACAAACGTATTTTTATCGTATTGGATTGCAAGTGCCTCGATTTGCTCAATGACCCGGTTCATATTGTGGTCAGGAACCTCATCTAAGCCATCAAACAGTAGTAGTAACTTACCCTGCTTGAGTGATTCTGATGTAAATGCTTCAGTGTCCGGGAATCCGCAAATTTCAAATTCTTTGGCGATGACAGCAGTCAGGTCAATGCTCTCATCTCTAAAAGTTTTGAGTTCAAGAAACACTGGAATTTGTTCACTTTTAAGTTGCCCTTGTTGACCTTTAAGGGCTTCTAGCCCAAGCTTTCTTAGGAAAGTACTTTTGCCAATACCCGGTCCACCCAAGACCATTAAGTACTGCTTGTCTTTGGCGATACTTATACCATCATGGCGTTTGTCTGCTGTCTGAAAGCTACGCTTACCTTGATTGCGGTATAGCTTTTCTAAGTCATCTGCTGTAGCAAAGTGGCGAATACTACGCTCATCCAGAAATTTAACCGCTGTATAGATCGAGTCCAAAGGTACAGGCTCTTTCATCAGTCCTGGCATGATCTTCATTTGCCCATGACGATCTTCGTACTTCCTGTGGTATTCCCGTGAAGCCTGAAGAACCCGTCCTTTTTCTTCAGCATATTGCTGGCCCTCACGCACCTGGCCAAAAACTTTGCCGCCTGTTTTCCAAAGTTTCTCGAAGACAGGTAGAGCAATACCACTAATAGCCGCAATAGCGGCAGGTTCAAGACCAGACATAGGAACGCCTAAAATACACGACGCTATTTTCTACACACACAGAAGGCCTTGATCAGAGCAACGAACCACATCGTTTACTCCCCACCAACTTTTGCCACCATCAGATATCCCCATCTTCAACTTTGGTCTGATATGTCAGCGCTAAAGTCTCCCAAATACCCCACTAAGGTCTGACCGAGATGAAGGACGGTGCCACGTCGGAAAGTCTTTAGGGAATATGTTTGGAGGGTAACTATACTGAAACTCTGGTTCACATCGGGTAGATATATGGACAACTCGTAGTATAGTATGTCGATTTGAGCGGATAGACTGCAAGGTCGCAGTATAGTATGTCAATAAGGGCAAATAGACGGAAAAAGTAGATCTAGTAAAGAGTTAGGCTGAAGAAGTTAAGGTCACCTCAATAAATTGTTCTTATTGAGAATATTTTGACCCTGCTTGAGAACTGACAACGACATCACAAGTCTTTCGTGTGATGCAATCGTTAAGTTAATCCATCATTCAAGGTGCTCTTAATCAAGCTTATAAAGTCATACAAATCATGAACGTTGAGATTATTTTTGTCGTAGTAGGAGCAATACTTACGATTTTGGGCGGTGCTGTTTCAGCATTTAGTGAGCGCAGGACTAAAGAGCCCAAAATAGCTCGCCTTGGATTAAAAGAACCAACTGATGCTCTTGCTAAGGATATTCGTCTTAAGGAGCTTAAAGAATTATTCCAACGTCAGCAATTCGTTTCTGATTTGAATAGTTGGGCTGATTCATCACTAACATTTGGGCAATACATAATTGGTGGACTTCTAGCGTCTTCTTTTGTACAGGAATCAGTACCCAAGCAGGTGATTGGTATGTTAGGAGTGCTTGTTTTACTATCATCATTGATCCGCCAAAGATATCGGCCTGATATCAAGGCTTTTGCTGCAAAGCGTCGTGCTGTAGCTTTGTATTTATTCATTTTGAAAATAGGAGATAGCCTTTACGAAATTGAGAAGGGGCTAGACAGTGCGCCAACAGTCTTTTCAATACGGAAAAGGGTCACCGATTTCATATCAGAAATTGAGAAGAGCATACTTGCAGATTCCCTACAGGACAAACCCAAAGATAATCCAAACAAGCCTAAAGACAATCTAAAGTAACCTATCACTGTTGGGTTTTCCTATTAGGCAGATTTTTTGTTTTTAGATGGCGCTCATATACTGATGATTTATCTTTTTGGGATAAATTTAGTTAATAGTTTTACACCAGTAGAGATACTTGATTATGACAGAAAATAAGAAGAGTAAATCTTTTTTATTAGTGCCTGCAGGTCTTTTCCTAATTACTTTAGGGGTAATATTAGGAGGAATAAGATGGGCAAACCAGACGAATCCATCCATACGAGAGGCAAAAGAGAAATGCAAGCAAGATTTCACAGATGCTAGTCTTGTTGAAGAAATTGTGCCTGCCTGTACTCTAGTTATTGATTCGGAACCTGATGATAGGGAAACATTGCTTGAGGCAAGGCTTGCCAGAGCACAGGCATATGCAGTTCAGAAGAACTACCGTAATGCAGAAACGGATTTTGATGAAGCATTCAGCCTTGCAGATCTTGATTCTAAAAGCCCAAATGCATTCACATCGCACGAGAGACAGATCGCTTTTCTAGCGGATCTTTGGCCTGAGCATCTAGAGTTGGTAAGAGACAATACGGGGAAATGTCAAGCAGCATCTGATGCATATAAAACATCAATGAGCGCGTATAGCTATGCTATTTCAGATAGAGAGTTGGAGGTTGAAAATGATGAGTTGCTTATACTGCTAGAGCTAGGTCATTTTCTCTCAAATAGAGAAAGAGCTTGGAATATTGCTCTTGACTACTACGAGTTTATTCTTGACATTGATCCTAATCATATCAATGCGCGATTAAGCCTGGTTCATGCACACCTGATGTCTATTGAAAATTCGAGAGCGGCTAAAGCAAGTGATGGTGTAATCAGCGGCCTTTTAACACAAATAGAGAATGACTCTCAAGATCGAGAAGAAATTCAAGTAACAGTTCTTTATCACAGGGGGTCATTACTTGCGAAACAAGGAGATTATAAAGGTGCGATAGAGCAATATGATAAAATTTTAGGTGAATACTCCAGTGGACTAGATAATTATCCACTTTTAGAGTTCATTGCGATAAGAGATAAGGCATTTGCGTTGTTCGCTGATGGGGATGACTCGTCAGACACAGCTTTCAATAATGCCCTCGTAACTTTATCAAATATTGACAATATTTCAGATGAGGAACGTAATAGCAGAAGAGCGATAATTGAAAACTTCCAAGAGAATAATGGCCTTTTAGAGTCATACATTGATGTAGGATTTGCTTTTTCTGAGTTAGTGGTTCATGATTTTGAGGCCGGGGAACATGCCTTCATTGAGGCAGGGCATGGGAAATTCTATGGTTGCTACAGAGGATAGTAGATCGATGTGTTAGTTGGCTCTGTACTACACTCATCAGGACTGTAGGGTGAGTTCCACACTTTAACTCCCATTGTTACACCAGTAATTTTTTGGAAGTGTATCATTTTCATTCATTTCTTGCGGTAGGAGGTCACAGCCTAACAACGCCAATACACACCGACCTCCAAGAGCTTACAGACTAATGATGTAAAGTTTATCTGTGGAGCTGGTGAAAAGCGGCGTTAAACCTAAGCCGCAGCCTTCCCCCCAACCTCACCCAAATACTCCCGTACAACCTCACTCAACCCCTCACCATGCAACGTGACGTTATACAGCTTCACGGGGCACATACGAGCTTACGAGTACCAAAGACCAGCGCATTTTCCCCATGCTCGTTAACCGTTAGTAAATCTTGCTTCCCGCCAAGGGTAACCGTTCTAACCGGTCGCGATGGAAAAGGCTGCTGTACTTTCCTGTGGCAACCGTTGTGAGCGCTGAGGATGACCAGGCGGTCGTGGCAGCATGGCCTATAGATGTAGGCGAAGTAGAACGGGATAACGTGAGATGTGGGTTTTGATCTCAGCTGTAAAGGCTTTACTATGACTAGTGATTTGGCCACTTTGTCTTAGCCTTCGGAACTATGCCTTGGTCGTGGAAAAAGCCTCCAACACTGGAAAAATATGAGCAGAAATGGTCGAAGTGGTTCAAGGTAAATCGGTGGTGGATCACAATAGCGTCTCTAGCGGCTCTCCCATTTATCAGCGCTTTTATTGTTATCGCCATTGATTTAGATTGGTTAGGCAATAATGACTGGTTCGACCTAGAGAGAGAAGTTTGGAAAAAGTCTATATGGGAGTGGTTAGAGTTATTGATCGCACCCATCGTGTTTGCATTAGCCGGTTTCTTTATCCGCCAGTTGTTAGAAAGACAAGAAGATGACCGGCGTAAATTGTCGGAAAAACAAGAAGACGATCGGCGTAAACATGAGGCATTCAAGGATTATTTGGATGATATAACAGCGCTGTTTTTAAGCGATAACTGGGAAAGGGCGGTACAAGAAAAACGTAACCATCAAACAGATAATCAAAAAGTCTTTGCCATTGCGAAAGCCCGGACGCTGGCAGCACTTAATGAACTCGATAAAGAGCGACAAATACAACTGATTCAGTTCTTGTCAGAATCCCGTGAATTGGCGAATTTCACGTTTCCAGGTAGAGGATTAGATCTCGAAGGCGCTAAGCTGATTGGTGTCAATCTCGAAGGTGCTGATCTATATCAGGCTAATCTCGAAGGTGCTACTCTGTATGAGGTTAGTCTCAAAGGTGCTAATCCAGATCAAGCTAATCTTGAAGGCGCTAAGCTGATATCTGCCAATCTCGAAGGCGTTACTTTGATATCTATCAATCTCGAAGGCGCTACTATGGAGTCCGTCAATCTCGAAGGCGCTAAGCTGATATCTGCCAATCTCGAAGGCGCTATTCTGGATCTTTCCAGTCTCGAAGGCGCTACTCTGTATCAGGCTAATCTCGAAAATGCTGCTCTGATGCTTACTGCTCTTAAGAACGCTAATCTGATGTCAGCCAACCTCAAAGGCGCTACTCTGTTTAATGCCAATCTTAAAGACATCAGGTGGGATAACAAAACACAATGGGACGGCGCTAAAAACCTCGATACCGCTAAGAACATCCCAGAGAATCTGAAAAAGCAGCTGAAGCTACCGCCTTACGATACGCCTGAGTCTGATAGTACGACAGAAGAAGAGTAACTCCTCAACACTCCACACTGAACCAGTCACGCGCTCACTCCCCCGCCAACCTCTGCCTTTCATTTCTGCCTGAAAGTTTTCCAGAGAGGGCTTTGGCAGTCTTTACGTAAAACTAAGCCGAGATCTCACTCTAGACCACCTCCGTCTCCAACTGCTTCCAGATAGGCACAGGATTAGGTGTGTAGGTCTCTGCGCGGTTTGCTTTCATACGATCAACAAGCGCGTTTGTCCGTTCGTTGCGTCGGGTGATTTCTTCCACTGGGAAATCCTCAGCAGCGTATGTCACTAGCTCTTTATTGAGTAATTCAAACCCTTTAGGTGGAGACTCCAAAAGCCACTGGCAAATAGCCTGAACCTTATCAAACTGCTCATCGTAGACCATCATATGAATCGCGGTCTTACAGGCCACCATCCAGCCCATATGCTCCCAGTAAGCAATCTTGCGCTCCAGCATCACCTGGGCCACTTCATAGTCGGATGGCAGGTTAGGAAGCTCCTGAATATCCGCTTCGGCTACATCAGGGTCAAACCATGACGAGGTATCGATGTCGGCATGGCATAGCTCAAAGGAACGGTCGAACAGGTCCTTCAATTCGGCTTCGGGCAAGGTGTGCATGTTGGGTGCGATCGCAGTTTCTATGAAATACAAAAACGTTTATCTACCAAACGCCACATCTGCTAGCTATTGATGGGTAAACAAAGGCCACCATAATAAATCCTGCAACAACAAAAGCTATTAGTGAGTTCAGCAAGTTTTCTTCTCTAAGTTGAGAGCCAGGCATCAAACCTAAAATAATTAGTCCAAAATCTATAGCAAAACTCAATACGACTTCTTCTGTTTCAAGTTCTCGAACAAAAACCTGCAAAAGCAAGTGCAAAATCGCAAGCACAAATGCTAAAGGTACAGTGCCTAAAGCAGCTTCATAAAAAAAGAAGCCCGCAATAGTAAGCCCAGCTCCATACAGCAAAAAACCGTATGAAATCAAGCAACTCAGCTGTTCGCCAATAGTTTTTAGAGAGTCTATTAAGGGGTCGGTCATTGGAATATTTCGGTAGCACCTTGAGCTTTTCAACACTACACTTGCACCAATTTGTATTGTGATCTGTATTGCTAAGTGCTATCTATTTTTTACTCATGCCGACGCTAAAACTGTTTCATTTTTCCGTACTGCTACTGGCTCAGCAATCAGCTCTGGGTTATCAATACACAGCGTGAAGAAATGAGCTGTCACCGCTGCATTGTCAGGGTGCTCATGAAAGTCAGCAGGCAAACCAGAGATCATCCGGTTGTAGGACTCATACACAGGAGCCCACAAAGCCGCTTCTTCGTGCTCATCCTTGGCGTACTTCACCTTGATTAAATCACTACGGCTCTGAGATGCCCAAGCCTGCATAGCCGCAAAGCACTCATCAGATAGCTCTACCCGTTTATGGATGAACTCATGGCCCGTCTTGGTAGCCGTAAACATGCGGATGGTGAATAGTTTCATTGCTGCTGCTCCTCTTGAAATGCTTCGTACTCGGCTAGTTGCTGCTGATATTCTGAATCGTCATAGTGAATGCATGGGCCGTATTTAGACCCTGGGGTTTCATTATGCCAGTAGATCCCTGGGTACAGATTGTAACAATCCCACTGAGTTGTGCGAGTTACTTTGACCGGTTTTTCTTTAGCATCCTCAGAGTTGGGTGGGCCTGATTTAGGATCGTATGTCATTAAATTGCTACCTCACACTTTGCAAAACTTCTGAGCATAAAAACACCAGTTTTCAGCGTCTCTGTTGTATATGTAGTCACCGTCAATCGGGCCACCATATCCCAGATGCAAAGACACTTCCCCAGGATCGTCATAGTTGGCTAAAGTGGCCCAGTCCATATCTTCATCAAAAGAGGCAATGAAATCTAAGGTTGTCTCCATGTGCCATTCAGCACCACTCCTAGCCTCAATCCGATACATGAGGTAATATTGGCCAGCCTCAACATGCTTGATAAACGCTTCAACCACCCGTTTTTTTGCACCTCGCAAAACATCCATGTCGCCTTCAACTAACGCTAATTGGCAGTGCTGGGTTGGGTAGCGAATAGAGGATCCATCAGGGAAAATCCTAGTTTCGACAATAAGTCCACTAACTTGATGTTCACGCTGGTAGGCATGAACTTGATCGCGATAGCTATGGTAACTATCGACAGACGCCATATTACGAGCCCCTAAAATTAAGCCAACTGGATCCCTGCTGGCCAATATCTGCAACTCTGCATCGTCAGAAAGAACAAACTCACGCTCGCCTTTTGTATGAGCTGTAAACTCGGCTTCTAGAAACCCAATGAGTTGTTCGGTGGTGTATGTCATGCTGCTACTCCCCCATCAACTTTTGGCGCTCGCCGCTACCACCTTGAAAACCTTGATCCAAGAAACACAGAATATCTCAAGGAAGCTTCATTGTAATATGGGCTGCTGGTTCATGAATCCACTGAGCTTCATGGATACCCATCGAGAGAATCCAATTGCGGCAGGCATCATTAGCCTTTTTGCCTTTACCAAAGCCGTACCGCTTAGCAAGCTCGGTGATTGTCAGCCCATCAAACTTTTCAGAGCGTCCGTAGGCATCAATAACAACAGTGACAGGCTTCTCAACTTCATTCACTGCATCATGCTTGCCAAAAGTTAGGGCAGGCAATGCAGGGTTAATAGTGGCTAGCATTTGAGCAGCCGACGCTAAACGCTCTTGAGACTGAGATCTAGCTAACTCAGATCGAGACAGCTCTAGTTCCAGTCTGAGCTTCTCAAGTTCTGCATTCTGAGCAGGCACAACAACTTCAGCCTCTCTGGTCTTTGCTGCGAAATAAGCTTGAGCAGCAGCGATCTCTGGCTTTCTTGGATCGCCATTCATGGCAGTCAGGTAAGCACCATAGCGAGTAAGTCTATAGTCAGTAAGTTCTCGTGTAGCTCCTTTGCCCGTAGATATCATTTTCGAGGCTCCTCGAAAATGATCAAACGCTTCATTACCAGAGTTTTCACAGGCCAACGTTGCCTTTTCGATAACCTTGCCAAACCGGTCCCATTTTGGATACCCCAAAGGGGCACCTAATTCTCTGGCGTTCCAATACTCGACGCCATGGCTATCAACCTTGCGCAGTTCATCAAATATGGTTTGTGTAGCGACAATACTACTCATCGAACTTCACCCCAAACGAAACGCCTAAAGCGTCTTCAATCTTTTTAAGAACATCCTCAGCCAACGTTTGAGACTCTTTTTCGATTCGGTACCAGTTCTGCACTGACATCCCAGCGCCACCAGCTAGCTCAGTCATAGTTTTGCCAGCCTGCTGTTGTTGCTGACGCGCCTTCTTAATCTGCTCACCCAGACCTGGGACTTCAATTTCAATAATTCGCTGAACTTTCACCGCATTGATCATAATGACTCCTTACAGATAATGCGTGACGCCACTATTGTAGCGCCACTTTTCAATTGCTACGAGTGTAACTTGACGCGTGTAACGTAACAAGTTAAAGTTAAAATATAGCAAGGACTGGAGTAGCGCCAACTACGACCAGCCCTCTAATCAAACCCTTTCCAATCAAGGATTTGCCTAATGAAAACTCTAACCCGCGACCTCGTATATGTCGCCCCCTTCAGCCGGGTAATTACCGCCCCCTGTTGCCACATCGACACCCCTGAGCCATTCCACGCCATAGCTAACGATGCTCTGGATGTCTTGCTGGTTGATCAATACTTCATCACCCTCCAAAAGCTAGCCACCAATCAATCCAGTCCAACCCTTCCCGACTGGATGACTCTGGACCTAACGCTAGAGCTACGACGATTGCCTAGTCCAGCTAAGCCCCGCATCGAAG
>ERZ1740059.1103-NODE-1103-length-13729-cov-5.662279_pt1 | contig 13729 bp, 12 predicted proteins | sample MGYA00581744_ERZ1740059 | MGnify/ENA primary metagenome ERZ1740059 (study PRJEB43018, sample SAMN04849738) | marine metagenome | isolation source: floating plastic debris | place: Pacific Ocean | collected 2008-08-28 | study: EMG produced TPA metagenomics... | reverse complement strand
CGTCCTCGGAAACGGTGGGTTTGAAGGACGACTATAATGGCCCCATCTGCTACACGCCCGATGGCAACCCGCTCGTGGGTCCGGCGCCGGGGCTTCGGAACATGTGGGTCGCGGAAGGCTTCTCCTTCGGCATCACAGCGGCGGGTGGCACAGGTTACTATCTCGCGCAGATGATGGTCGAAGGGGAGGCCGAGATTGACATGGCGAGCCTCGATCCCAAGAGGTATTCGCAGAACTGGATGACCACGGAATACGCCGCGCGCAAGAACGAGGAATGCTATTCCCACGTCTATATCCTGCACCATCCGGATGAAGAGCGTGAAGCGTGCCGCCCGCTGCGCACGGCGCCTGCCTATGATCGGCAGAAGGCCCGTGGCGCGCAGTTCGGGTTTGTGAACGGTTGGGAGCGCCCGAACTATTTCGGCCCGCTGGATGCGCCGGACAGTTTTGACCACGACGCACGCAGCTTCCGCCGCGGTGGCTGGTGGCAATACGCGGTTGAGGAAGCCAAGGCGATCCGTGAGGGCGTGGGTCTTATCGACGCCACCGCCTTTACCAAGCACAAGGTGTTCGGCGCCGGGGCCACCGCGTTCCTCGATTGGTTCACCTGCAACAAGCTGCCCAAGGTGGGCCGCATCAACCTGACCTATGCCCTGACAGCGCACGGGACGACCCGGACAGAGTACACGATCGTCCGTCTTTCCGAGAATGAGTACTATCTCGTCTCCGCCGGTGCGTGGACGGAGTACGATCAGGACTATCTTCTCAAATCCATCGAAGACTGGAGCACCGGCAGCACCAACGACTGGGTGGGCGTGCAGGATGTGACCACCCAGTGGGGCGTTTTTGCCATCGCTGGGCCGAAATCCCGCGACGTGCTGAACGAGGTGATCAAGGATCACGATCCGGTAACAGCGCTCTCCAACAAGCGATTCCCGTGGCTGTCAGCCCGCCAGATTGAGCTGGGCATGTGCCCGGTGAACGCGATCCGTGTGGCCTATACCGGCGAGCTGGGATGGGAGCTGCATCACCCGATGGAAATGCAGAACTATCTTTTTGATCTGCTCGAAGGGGCAGGGGAGGCGCACGGCATGAAACTTGTCGGCGCCCGTGCGCAGAACTGGCTGCGACAAGAGAAATCCTATCGCGCGTTCGGCACGGAACTGGGCCGCGATGCAAACCCGCTGGAGGCCGATCTGCCGCGCTTTGTGGATCTTGAGAAGGATTTTCACGGAAAGGAGAAGATGGTCGAAACGGGTGTGCGGGTGAAGTGTTGTACGCTGCTGGTCGACGGGCCGGAGGATGCCGATCCATGGGGTCGGGAGGCGCTTTACACCGAAGATGGCACCCGCGTCGGGCGTCTGACCTCGGGCGGCTATTCGGTGCATTTTGAGCAATCCATCGGCATGGGCTATGTCACGCCCGAGCTTACCGTTGAAGGCACGAAACTGAAGGTCAAAATGCAAAACAAGCTGTGGGATGCCACCGTGACCTGCGACAGCCCCTACGATCCCAAGAACGAGACCATCCGCAAGGATGGATGAGTGCCTCCGGCGGCGCGTATCCTTTTGGTCGCGTGGGCACCGTCATGCATCTTTGCCCGCGGAAAACGCAAGCGCGGCCCGCAGGGCCCAGTCACGGTAGAGCTTGGCGCTTGGGTGAAAGCCATCTGACGCCATGTTTTCGGGATCCAACGGAAAATCCATGGAAAGATACTGCGTGTCGGATCGCGCATGCACGATGTCCTTTAGGATGGCATCGAAACGCCTCGCCCGCGCGCCGAGAACCTCATTGAGCGGTGCCGGCAGCCGTGGAAAAACGCCCAGCGGTGGCACCCCGCAAACGCAGATGCAAGACGGCTGGAATGTCTCGGCTATGGTGGACAAAAGGCGCTCATAGCCGCGCTGCCATCGTGTTGCGGACACACCGTTTTTCGTATCATTCACGCCGAGCGCAACCAGCACCAGATCCGTCTTGGTCGCGGTCATGGCGTCCAAGTCGCCCTGCGTGCTTTGCACCGTTGCGCCGGACTTGGCGACAACGTCCCATGTGACGCAAAAGTCTTTGGCCAAAGCCCGTGTCAGCTGACCCGCCAATGCCTCGCCTTGATGGCGCACGCCGACCCCGGCAGCAGAACTGTCGCCCAGAATCAAGAGCCGCCTTGGCGGTCCATCGCCCAAGGTGCCGTGCCTCTCGCCCGCGGCCTCGGGCAGGCGCGAGGCGCGGGCCATGACCCAAACGGCTTGGGAGAGGAGGAGGGGCGCGAGGCCCACGGTCTTGAGGTTCATGGGACAGGCATATGGTGCGAAAACGACAACTAAAAAGCCCGATCCTGCGAGGGCTTTAGGAAAACGCGTCTGGCTGGGCTTCCCGTGCCATGTGATCCAGCACGGCATTGACGAATTTCGGCTCTTTGCCCTCGGGATAAAAGCTCTTGGCGATATCGACGAATTCCACAATCACCACCTTGGGCGGCGCCTCACCGGTCAGCATCTCTGCCCCCGCCGCACGAAAGAGCGCACGTAACGTCGGGTCGATACGGTCAATGGGCCACTTCGCCACCAAGGCGCGATCCGTCATCTGGTCGATCTTGGCCTGCCAGTTCACCGCTTCCGCGACCAGCGCCCGAAACAGATCCACATCGCCCTCGTTCATATCCGCGCCGTCATCCACCTCTGCGCCAAAGCGGTGCGACAGGAATTCATCCACCACAGGCTCCACACCCTGCGCGGAATGCTCCATCTGAAACAGCGCTTGCACGGCGTAAAGCCGCGAGGCCGAGCGCATTTTGCGCCGTGCATTGCCGGAAAGCTGTTGGGCGCTGCTCATGCGGTGGTCTTGCCTTTCCCGTCCCCGGCAAGGCGGTACTCTTCTGCATCCGGGCGAAAACCTATGCCGCCCTTGGGCTTGCCCCATTTCCGCGCCAGCGCGATGAGATGCAGCGCGGCCGCTGCGGCCCCCGCGCCCTTGTTCATCTGGGCGGGATCGGCCCGTGCCACCGCCTGGTCGGTGTTTTCAACGGTCAGAATGCCGTTGCCAATCAACGTGCCAGAAAGCCCAAGCAAGGTGAGCCCGCGCGAGCTGTCATTGCAGACAGTGTCATAGTGCGTTGTTTCGCCACGGATCACGCAGCCTAAAGCGACAAAGCCGTCAAAATTGCTCATCCGGTCGGCCATGGCGATGGCGGTCGGGATCTCCAGCGCCCCGGGCACTTCGATGAGCTCATGGGTGGCGCCTGCGGCCTCAATCTCGGCCAAAGCCCCTTCGATCATCATGTCCGCAATGTTGCGATAGAAGGGCGCCACCACGATCAAGAGCTTCACCGGATCGGAGAACTCAGGGCGGGGCAGGGTGTATTCTTTTTCAGCCATGTCTCTATCCGTCACTCAGTCTCAGTCGCTCAGGGGGCGCGTGCCCACAATGGAAATGCCATAAGCATCGAGGCCCAGATACCGCGTGTCGGGGTTGTCTGTCAGCAAGATCAGTTCCTTGATGCCCATATTCACCATGATTTGGGAGCCAAGCCCGGTTTGCTTGACGGTTCTGGGGCCATCATCATCCTGATACTCCTTGGCCAGGGTCGGCCGCGGTTGACGGTAGAGAAACACCGCGCCGCGCCCTTCGTCGGCGATGATATCCATGGCGCGCTGGAGTTTGCCCGTCGGCACACCGCCGGAATGATCCATGGAAATGCCCAGAACATCCTCCAACGCGTTGAGCGCATGGGCCCGTGCAAGCACAGGGCGGCCGTCTTGCAAAGCGCCTTTTGTCAACGCCAGATGCTCAGTTCCCGTTTCATCGATAAAGACTCGCATGTCCCACGCGCCGCCGTGAGAGGACGTAACCTTTTCGCGGCGCACCTCGCGGACCAAATTGTCGTGCTTGTGGCGATAGGCAATGAGATCAGAGATCGTACCGATCTTCATGCCGTGGGTTTTGGCAAATTCAATCAGATCCGGCAGCCGCGCCATGGTGCCATCATCCTTCATAATCTCACAGATCACGCCGGAGGGATGCAAGCCGGCAAGCCTTGAGATATCGATCGCCGCTTCCGTGTGGCCCGCCCGGACCAGCACACCGCCGGCCTTGGCCCGCAAGGGAAACACGTGGCCAGGCGTGGCCAGCGCGGCCATGGTGTTTTGATCATTGATGGCCGTGGCGATCGTCAGTGCGCGGTCGCCCGCAGAAATGCCAGTGCTCACCCCTTCGCGGGCCTCGATGCTGACGGTGAAAGCCGTTTCGTGGCGCGAAGAATTGTTCACCGCCATCATCGGCAATCCCAAGAGATCAATCCGCTCTGACGTCAGGGGCAGGCAGATCAATCCGCGACCATGGGTTGCCATGAAATTGATCACATCCGCTGTCGCGAACTCCGCGGGAATCACCAAATCCCCTTCATTTTCACGATCCTCATGGTCGACGAGAATGAACATCTGGCCCGCGCGGGCGGCGGCAATGATCTCCTCGGTGGAGGAGATTGCGCCGCTGAAGTCCGCCTCGATCGGTCCGGGCGAAACATAAGCTGCTTTGGACAATGGCAAATCTCCGCATGGTGCAGGCTGGACAGATACCTCAGGGGCGCAGAGATAGCCAGAGGCGTTAATGCGACGTCACGATCATCTGCGGCCCTGCGGCAATTCAACTCAGAGAATATTTGCCATTCCCGCGAACGTGTCTTGAGCCGTGCGATTCCTGTGCTACACTTTCAATCGTAACAGCGCAGAGGCTGACTGGATGGCAAACCAAGGTTGTTCCTACCGCAAGAGCATGATCATAGGGTTCACTATGTCGGGTGCGGTAATTCTGATGGCACTTTGGTTCAACATCGCCGGACTGATGAATTTGATCGCTGAGACCACTCTTGGCTGGTTATTGGCGTTGCTGATGTGGATTGTGAATGGCGTTGTGTTTGGTCTGCTGCAGATCGCGCTTGATCGTGTAGGCATGGGCGATGATGACGACGATGATCACCATGGCGGTCGCCGCATCCGTGATCTTGAGGCGGATCATTCAGTGGTACGTGTTCCGGTTGATAAGCCGCGCGGACCTTTTTGATCTCTCCATAGCTCCCTGACCGTTATCTTAAATGGCCGCGCTCGACGCGGCCTTTTGCTTTTTTGCGCTCTTGCAACGTGAGATTTTGGTGTGACGGGCCCGCGCGCAGCCGTTTGGTTCTCTCATTCCCGAGGACCTGTATGTACAGGTGGGCGCCAGGTAACCAGGCCAGGGCCAGGACAGAGCCAGCTCCCTCGGAATTGTTTAAGGCCACCGGAATGCAACCGTTCACGAGAAGGGCAGCACCCGCCACCCTTCTGACCTAGTGCACCCGCGCGCAACCATCAAGGGGTTGTGAATGTTCTCTTTTTGTTCATAATTGCCGCATGTTGACGATGCCTGAAACAACAATGGGTCCTATCCTTAAACCCGGCCAACTCTTGGCCCGGGGCGTCTGCCGACATCTGATGGACCTCGATTTCGCCTGTTTGGAGGAATTCGCGCCCGAACGGGGCAAGCGCGTCGATGTGATGGCCGTGGGCCCAAAGGGCGAGATCTGGGTGATTGAGTGCAAATCATCGCGGGCGGATTACAAATCTGATGGCAAATGGGAAGGCTACCTCGATTGGTGCGACAGGTATTTTTGGGCGGTGGATGAAGGTTTTCCGACAGAGCTTTTGCCTGTGGACACGGGGCTGCTCATTGCCGATGCCTATGACGCTGAGATCATCCGCATGGCGCCCGAAAGTAAGCTGCCCGGTGCGCGGCGCACGGCGCTGACACGTCGCTTCGCGCGTCATTCCGCGATGCGGTTGCAAGGGCTGCGCGATCCTGGTGTGTGACAGCTCAACCCCACAGTGAGCGTGGGATTTGAGCACCAGAGCATTCCCCGGTAGGATCAGTGCATGACAACGAAGGATGTCTCTTATGTCTCGTGACACCAACCTAATCCTCTGCCCGATCAACCTGCGCCATGCAAAAATGGACACCAGCGCCTATGATGAGGCCGTGGCCATGGCGCGGCGGAGGGGCGCCAAGCTTTTGGTGGCGACAGTGGCCCCGGAGATGGAGCGCAATCTCAACATCTCCGATTCAAAGGAATACTGGGGAAAGGCGCTACAGAAATGGATCGCGGCCTTTCCGGCGGACGGGGTGGAGGTGGAGACCGTCGTGCCACTGGGAGCGGTGCACCGTCAGATCGTGAAACTGGCCGATGAGCGCAAGGTGGATGTGATCGTGATGAGCTCCGCCAATCCCGGCATCAAAGACTATATCCTGGGCACGACGGCGAGCCATGTGGTGACCCATGCTCATTGTTCGGTGTACGTGGTGCGAAGTTAATGGCGCGCCGGATGCCTTGACGAGTGCGCGTTGACTATGATTTGCGCGCTTCAGCGATCTTGACCGCTGCTAGGATCTCCTCGGCGATTTCGCGGGCCTCATCGGGGTCGAAATCCATAGGGATCTCGGTGCTTCCGGCCTCAATGTAAAGTCGCACCATGCCTTTGTCGGTCGGGCCGATTTGAAGGTTTGCTTCAATGTCGCGTTCGCTGTTGATGCCCATTGTGTCCTCCGCGTCTCATGTGACGTACCCCGTCCCTAAAGGCGAGGCAAGCCACATGGGCGCGGGTCAGACAATGGCCAGCGCAGACAACACCATCGTGCCGACGATGACACCGTAGACAATGGCCAACGCGTGCCAGCTACCAGCCTGAACGCGCATTTCTTTGATCAGATCATCTCGTTTCATTTGCTCAATCCTCTTTGGCTCTGCGGCCTGCTTGACCCAACGTAGGGGCGCTTTTTCCTTGAAAGCCAAAACCGAACGATTGCTCATCGTCCGGTGGTTCAATGTGTGATCGTGGCGGCCGGTTCTCCGACCTGCGCTACGTATGTGGCGAAAACTGCTTAGGCAGTCATTGCCATGGCTGAGAGAACAAATGTCCCGATCAGCACGCCGTAGAAAATGAGCACAGACTGCCAGGTGGCACTATGCATGCGAAGTTCGCGGTTTAGGTCATCGCGGTTCATGATCGCCTCCTGTGATCTGGTTACCGTTTCGGGCATGTCTTGCCCTCATGACCGGCATATATGTGCTTTTGCCGGTATGGCAATCAAAATCGGAGCAAAACCCTATGCATTTTTTGCATATCCGATTAGCCGCCTCAGCATAGCTGTGGATAACTGAATAATTTTAAGTAAATTCAACGGTTAGTGCGACGTTCCTGCCGCTTTGATTGGGCCTTGAAGTGGCATCACATTGAACATTCCCTCTTGACGATCCTTCATAGCCAAAGCAGCGGCATGGGCGGCGGCGGCTGTGGTGTAATATGGGATCTTGTCATAGAGCGCGACAGAGCGGATTTCGCGGCTGTCTTCCACGGCTCTTGCGCCTTCGGTGGTGTTCATAACGAGGTCAATCTCGTTGTCCTTGAGCATGTCCACGACGTCGGGACGGCCCTCGTAGACTTTGTTCACAACCTCACAGGAAATCCCGTGTCCTTCAAGGAATGCAGCCGTGCCGCGCGTGGCCACGATGAAGAAGCCAAGATCGACCAGCGTTTGCGCCGTTTCCACCAGCTGAGGCGTCTTATCATCGTCTTTGATCGAGAAAAACACCTTGCCGCCATCGGGCAACTGCGTGCCGGCACCCAGCTGTGCTTTGAGGAAGGCGCGCGGGAAGGACACGTCCCAGCCCATGACCTCGCCGGTGGAGCGCATCTCTGGTCCCAGGATTGTGTCTACCCCTGGGAAGCGGGCGAAGGGCATCACAGCTTCTTTGACCGAGAACCACGGCATAGCGGGATCGGCCAAGGTCATCTGGTCGGCCATGGGCAGCGTTCCGGGTTTGGCATCGGCTGGATAGGTGCCGCGATGCGGGAAGTTCGACAACGGCTCGCCCGACATCAAACGCGCGGCGATTGAGGCGATGGCACTGTCGGTCGCTTTGGCCACAAAGGGCACTGTTCGCGACGCGCGGGGGTTCACCTCGATGAGGTAGATATCGCCGCCTTGGACGGCAAACTGAACATTCATCAGGCCGCGGACATTAAGCGCCTTGGCCAGCGCCTCTGTTTGACGCTCAATCTCTGCGATGATCTCGGGCTTTAGAGAGTAGGGCGGCAGCGAACAGGCACTGTCGCCGGAATGCACGCCCGCCTCTTCAATGTGCTGCAGGATGCCCGCCACATGGACGTTCTCGCCGTCGCTCAGCGCATCCACGTCGCACTCAATGGCGCCGGAGAGATATCCATCCAGAAGAACGGGGCTGTCGCCCGACACAACCACGGCTTCGGCGATGTAGCGTTCAAGCTGGGCCATGTCGCGCACAATCTCCATTGCCCGCCCACCCAGCACGTAGGAGGGGCGGATCACGAGGGGGAAGCCGATGTCCTCGGCAATGGCCAGCGCCTGTTCATTTGTCGCGGCAATGCCGTTGCGCGGCTGTTTTAGGCCCAGCTGATTGACCAGCGCCTGGAACCGTTCGCGGTCTTCTGCCAGGTCGATGGCATCGGGCGAGGTGCCGAGGATCGGGATGCCCTCATCATGCAGCGCATTCGCCAGTTTCAGCGGGGGCTGCCCGCCGAATTGCACGATGACGCCGGGAAGCGGGCCTTGCTCCTGCTCTTTGGTAAGGATTTCCTTGACATGTTCAAAGGGCAGTGGCTCAAAATAGAGCCGGTCTGACGTGTCATAATCTGTCGAGACGGTCTCGGGGTTACAGTTTATCATGATCGTTTCATAGCCCGTGTCCGTCAGAGCGAAACAGGCATGACAGCAGCAGTAGTCAAACTCAATGCCTTGGCCGATCCGGTTGGGGCCGCCGCCCAGGATCACGACCTTTTTGCGATCAGAGGGCCGCGCCTCGCATTCCACCTCGCCCATCATCGGGACCTCGTAGGTGGAATACATGTAGGGCGTCTGCGCCTCAAATTCCGCCGCGCAGGTGTCTATGCGCTTGAAGACCGCCCGCACGCCCAAGGCCAAACGCGCGCGCCGGACCTGACCTTCGTCACGGCCGGTGATGTCGGCCAGACGGGCGGCTGTGAAGCCCAGCATCTTGAGCCTCCGGAGGCCCTGTTCGTCAGTCGGGAGACCCTCCTGCCTCACACGCTCTTCGGTCTCGACGATTTCCCGAATGCGCGCCAGAAACCACGGGTCAAACTTGGTGGCGAGGAAGATCTCATCATCTGTGAGCCCGTGGCGCATGGCCTGGGCAATCGTGCGCAGCCGGTCCGGGGTTTGTGCGGAAATTGCCTTGATCACCGCCGCCTTATCGGGCGCGCCTTCGATATCGACTTCGTCAAAGCCGGTGAGGCCGGTTTCCATCGAAGCTAGCGCCTTTTGCAGGCTCTCATGGATTGTCCGGCCGATCGACATCGCCTCGCCCACAGATTTCATCGCCGTGGTCAGGTGCGGCTCCGACCCGGGGAATTTCTCGAACGCGAAGCGCGGGATCTTGGTGACCACGTAGTCAATGGTTGGCTCAAAGCTCGCGGGCGTGACTTTGGTGATGTCATTGTCGAGCTCATCGAGCGTGTAGCCCACCGCGAGCTTGGCCGCGATCTTGGCGATCGGGAAGCCCGTGGCCTTGGAGGCCAGCGCAGAGGAGCGCGACACGCGGGGGTTCATCTCAATGACGACCATGCGCCCGTCATCAGGGTTGATCGCCCATTGCACATTGGAGCCGCCCGTTTCGACGCCAATCTCGCGCAGCACGGCGATCGATCCATTGCGCATGATCTGGTATTCTTTGTCTGTCAGCGTGAGCGCAGGCGCAACGGTGATGGAATCGCCCGTGTGCACGCCCATCGGATCCACGTTTTCGATGGAACACACGATGATGGCGTTGTCGGCTTTGTCACGCACGACCTCCATCTCATATTCTTTCCAACCCAGCAGGGACTGGTCGATCAGGATTTGACTGACGGGGGACGCATCGAGGCCGGACTTGCAATAGTATTCATAGTCATCGCGGTTGTAAGCCACGCCGCCGCCTGTGCCGCCGAGCGTGAAGGCCGGGCGTATGATGGCTGGCAGGCCGATGTCTTCGAGCGCGTCCATGCATTCTTCGATCGTGTTGGCGATGGTGGCCTTGGGGTTCTCTATGCCCAGACGATCCATCGCTTCACGGAAAAGCTTGCGATCTTCGGCCATTTCAATGGCTTCGCGGTTCGCGCCGATCAACTCGACGCCAAATTCCTCCAACACGCCCATATCGGCCACAGCGAGCGCGGTGTTGAGGCCGGTTTGACCGCCCATGGTCGGCAGCAGGGCGTCGGGGCGCTCTTTTTCGATGATTTTGGCGACCACTTCCGGTGTGATGGGTTCAATATACGTGGCGTCGGCCAGTTCCGGGTCGGTCATGATCGTGGCGGGGTTCGAATTGACCAGGATCACCCGGTAGCCTTCTTCCCGCAGCGCCTTGCACGCCTGCGCGCCCGAGTAGTCAAATTCGCAGGCCTGTCCGATGATGATGGGCCCGGCACCGATGATCATGATGGACGAGATATCGGTTCTTTTTGGCATGACGATTGTCCCCCGAGTACACCATGAGCCCGCGCAAATTGTGCCGGTTATAACGACCGGGCAGGGGGGTGCAAGGGGGCTTTCGCCCCGCGCGGTCAAGGGCAGGGCAGGCGGGGTGAACCTCGCCTTAAGCGGCGCTATTCCGCTGCGTGCTTGATGCGTTTGGCGTCGTCTTGATAGAGGTAATCGCGTGTCAGCGGCACGGCTTCTTGATTGGGCGCCAGCTGAAACTGAAACACCACCTGTTTGTCGTGCTTAAACGTGACCTCGCAGGCAATGAGATAGTACCGCCACATCCGGCAAAACCGCGCGTCATAGAGCGCCTCTGCCTTGTCGATATTGGCCATGAAGCGATCGTACCAATGCCGCAACGTATAGGCATAGTGCATGCGCCACACTTCAATGTCGCAAGTGTTGAAATCATTGGTCTCAATGTGCTTGGTGGCCTCTGACAGGGCCGGACAGTACCCGCCGGGGAAGATGTACTTCAGAATCCAAGGGTTGGTCACACCCGGTTCATCACAGCGCCCAATCGTATGGATCAGCGCGATGCCATCCTCGGAGAGCAGCTTGCGCACCGTTTTGAAATACTCGTTGTAGTGCAGCACGCCCACATGTTCGAACATCCCCACAGAGACGATCCGGTCGAACGTACCGGTCACGTGCCGATAATCCATCAGCTCGAATGTCACCCGATCAGACAGACCCGCATCCGTGGCGCGTTGGTTGGCGATGGCATGCTGCTCTTCTGAGAGCGTCACACCCACCACCTCAACACCGTACTCGCGCGCCAACATCAACCCCATGCCGCCCCAGCCACAGCCGATATCCAGCACCCGCATGCCCGGCTGCAGGCGCAGCTTTGCCGCGATATGGTGCTTCTTAGCCAGCTGCGCCTCTTCCAGGGACATGTCGGGATCGGAGAAATAGGCGCAAGAATATTGCCGGTCTTCATCCAGGAAGAGATCGTAAAGCTCGCCCGACAGATCATAATGATGCGCGACATTGGCTTTTGATTTGCTGGCCGGGTTGAATTGCGACACGTAGCGGTGAACATGCCGGTAGATCTCAAGAGGACGATGGAACCAAGGCCGGCCATGCTTGGCCATATTCGCCACGGCGAGGTTTAGAAACCCGCGCAGGTCATCATCGTCAATCGTCATTGTCGCGTCCATATAGGCCTCACCCACGGCCATTTCGGGCGAGATGATCAATTTGCGTGGCAGGTCTTTGTCATGGAGCGTGACGGCCACTTTCAAACCGTCGCCGTCGCCGTAGCTCTTGGTTGTTCCGTTGGGAAAGGTGACTGTCAGTTCGCCTGACCGAAAAAGATGGGTCAGGAACGTATCAAGGATTTTATTCCACATATTTCATCCCTCTCTGCACGCGTGGTCCGCGCATGTCGCGATGCATTAAATTTCAATGTTTGAGCCGCGTGTCTCGGGCTAGTCGCGCATTGGAAACAAAGTTTTGCGCAAAATTAACCATCTGTAAATCTTTTTGGCGGGTGTCACTGGTCACGCGCTAAGAGTTGCCAAATCCATGATCACTTGAGTTTCGCTTGACTTTGCCGCGCCGCCAAGGTGTACCGGCGCGACCAAACAAAAGAGGCGTTCATGCACCCTTATCGCAGTCATACTTGTGCCGATCTGACCAAAGAAAACGTAGGCGAGACCGTGCGCCTGTCGGGCTGGGTGCATCGGATCCGCGATCATGGCGGGATCCTGTTCATTGACCTGCGAGATCACTATGGCGTGACCCAGGTGCTCTGCGACCCCGACAGCCCGGTTTTTTCCCAGGTCGAGACCGTGCGCAGTGAGTGGTGCATCCGAATCGACGGCAACGTGAAGGCGCGCGACGCGGAGCTGGTGATCCCCAAGATCCCAACCGGTGAAGGTGAGGGCGTTGTCCGCGATATTGAGGTGCTGGGCTCTTCGGCTGAGCTTCCGCTGATTGTCTTTGGGGATCAGGAATACCCCGAGGAAACCCGCCTCAAGTACCGCTATCTCGATTTGCGCCGTGAGGTGATGCAGCGCAACATGACGCTGCGCTCCGATGTCGTCTCTTCGATCCGCAAGCGGATGTGGGACATTGGCTTTCGCGAATACCAGACGCCGGTGATCACCGCGTCCTCGCCCGAAGGCGCGCGCGACTTTCTTGTGCCCTCGCGCCTGCATCCGGGAAAATTCTACGCGCTGCCCCAGGCGCCCCAGCAGTTCAAGCAGCTGATCATGGTGTCCGGCTTTGACAAATATTTCCAGATCGCGCCGTGCTTTAGGGATGAAGACCCGCGCGCTGACCGGTCCCCCACAGATTTCTATCAGCTCGACATGGAGATGAGCTTTGTCGAACAGCAGGATGTGTTTGATACGGTTCAACCCGTGCTCACTGGCATCTTTGAGGAGTTCGGCAACGGTGCCAAAGTCGATCAGGACTGGCCGCAGATCTCCTATCGTGATGCCGCGCTCTGGTACGGCACGGGCGAGCCCGACCTGCGTAACCCAGTGAAGATGCGGGTCGTCAGTGGGCATTTCCGCGGCGCCGGCGGTGCGGTCTTCGCGGAATTTTTGGAGCAGGACGGCACTGAGATCCGTGCCATCCCCGCCCCCAAGGGCGGCAGCAGGAAGTTCTGTGACCGAATGAATGCGTTCGCCCAGAAAGAGGGCCTGCCCGGGATGGGCTACATATTCTGGCGCGACCAGGGCCAGGGCATGGAAGCCGCCGGGCCGCTGGCTAAGAACATCGGGCCGGAGCGGACAGAGGCCATTCGCCAGCAACTGGGCCTTGAGGTCGGCGATGCAGCGTTCTTCCTCGGTGGCAAGCCCAAAGCGTTTGAAAACGTCGCGGCCAAGGCGCGCAATGTGATCGGTGAAGAGCTGGGCCACACCGAACAGGATCGCTTTGCTTTCGCCTGGATCGTGGATTTCCCGATCTACGAGAAGGACGAAGAAACCGGCGCGGTTGATTTCGAACACAACCCGTTTTCGATGCCCCAAGGCGGGATGGACGCGCTTAACGGCGATCCGCTCAAGGTGCTGGGCTATCAATACGATCTGGCCTGTAACGGCTATGAGCTGGTTTCCGGCGCGATCCGGAATCATAAGCTCGATATCATGATCAAGGCCTTTGAGATCGCAGGCTATGGCGAGACGGAAGTGCGCAAGCGCTTTGGTGGCATGGTCAACGCGTTCCAATACGGCGCGCC
>ERZ1740059.1102-NODE-1102-length-13732-cov-9.132120_pt1 | contig 13732 bp, 13 predicted proteins | sample MGYA00581744_ERZ1740059 | MGnify/ENA primary metagenome ERZ1740059 (study PRJEB43018, sample SAMN04849738) | marine metagenome | isolation source: floating plastic debris | place: Pacific Ocean | collected 2008-08-28 | study: EMG produced TPA metagenomics... | reverse complement strand
TGTATGTGGAATATCTGCCAATAGCCGCCTAAAATGATATGATGTGGTAAATCGTTTTAAATGCAGTCAATATGCGCGATTTATCAAGGGCATTGGGTTATTGTCGGGTATCCACTCAAAGGCAACATTCAGAAGGTCATGGGTTAGAACGTTATATCGAAAAATTAAAGGAATATGGGTTAACCGATGAGCAGATTCATTGGGATATAGAATCGGGTGCTTCTGACAAACGCAAGGGGTATAACCGAGTACTTGAATTAGTGCGATCGCGAAAAGTTGATAAGATTATTGTCCCATGTTTTGACAGATTCACTCGTTCTGCATTAGGTTGGGAAGTAGCTCGTGAGGAATTGCAGAAATTTGGAGTTGAACTGATATTTCTTGACGGTGGGAGTTTAGATTTAGAAACTCCTGAAGGTTTATTTACTAGTAGAATATTAGCTGCAATGTCCGCCCAGGTTAGAGATAAAAATAGATATAATGCTATTCAAGGACATAGATATTTTCAAGAGAAAAGAAAGATATATCAAGCAATATTTGGTTTTATAAAAAACGGGGATACTGTTGTTCCTAACCTTAAGCAATACAGAAATACAAATAAAACTTATGTCGAAGTAGCCCGAGAATGCATAGAGATGTTTATCGAATCGGGTGAATTATCAAAAACTATTAGAAAGTTGGTTGATAAATACGGATTAAAACGAGTTGGGAAATATAAACATGAAGACTTCCCTCGTGACGTTTCGGCATTCCGCAGATGGTTAGTTAATCCTCAACTATGCGGAATGGTTCGTTATTATCCAGACGATTTAGAAAAGCAGGTAATTCTTCAGTCGGAACATGAGGGAATTATCACAATTGAACAGCACCAACAAATAAATCAAATTTTAGCTACTCATCCCTGCGGTAGACGTAGAAGCGTAAGCAATCCGCTGGTAGGTTTATGTAAATGTGCTAAATGCGGCTCAACAATGGAAAAGCGTTCAAATAATTACAATGGCAAAGTTTACGAACATTTAAAATGTCCGGGTGCTTATCCAAAGCCACGTCAACCTAAGAAGTGTGATGTGAGAAAGTATTTTCGGCTACGAGATGCTATTGATACAACCATCCAAGCTTTGAGGGATAAAGCTGTAAGCATAGCTGATAATATGCCAGTTGAGAATACAGAAGAAGTACCACCAGAGATATTGGAACTCCAGCAACAGATTCTCAAATTAAAACAACTTAACGATCCGGACTTTGATAGTGCTATAAAAATTAAGGAACAACGGCTAGAAAACTTGGTAAGAACCTCAGAACTCAACCTAGTAGCCGATGAAAGCAGAAATCGGATTTTGAGCGCGATCGCAAGTAATAACAAATTCTGGGAATCAGCTACCAGAGACGAGTTAAGAGCAATTTTTCACGAGTTAGTAGATGAAGTGGTTTGTTCTGTAGATGGTAAAACACAATCATTTGATGTATTGCTTAAAATTTGATTGGGTTCCTGCATAATGCAATCGTTTCGGTTAGATACTAACTTTTAATGTTATAATTGTATGATAACGAAGAAAAAAGTTATGATATGATTAAGTTCTAATCGTTTAAGGATTATCTTTGGAAATGCAGTTAAGCGCACCACAAGTGGCGATTAAGTGGAAACTAGCTCATCTTATGCTTGAACAGGATATAAAAACTGGGGATTTAGCGGAGGTTACAGGTCTTCATCCAGGTACTATTTCAAAGTTAAAGGCTTGTCGAGTAATGCCTAAAAGACTTGATAGAGATACTTTTGAAAAACTATGCCAAGCTTTAAAATGCACTCCCGGTGATTTACTTGTAATTGAATAAGAATTATATGCCTTTGGCATCGATTTAGATAAAGCAGCGGGAGTATCGAAGGAAGCAACTCAATTTTTTACGAACATGGTTCAAAACTTTATGTTGAATAAATATATTGAACAATTAGAATCCCTTTCCTTAGATGATTTATTGATAATTCAAAGGAAAGTTGATGAGTTAATTAAGGATAGAACAGTGTATCCTTTTAGGACTATATTTGGTGAAGAATATTCAGGTCATTATCAAGGTAACAGAGCTTTTAAAACAACAGTTAGATATTATGGCTCTGATAGAGCGAAGACATCCATAACATCTAATTCTCAGGAATATACAGTCTCATCCATGCCAGATGTTAAAGTTGAAAATCAACAGAACGTTAGCGATTATTCTTTAGAAAATGTAATTAATCTTGTAGATGAATGGATGACTGATGAATCAGGTTACGATGAAGAAGTTTATCCAGAAATTGAAAATGAATTAAATAAAAATCAAGCATCTTTTCAAATTTCTTCATGAGTCAAGTAATAGTTCCAGATACTAACCCATTGAGTCAACTGACGCATCCAAAGATAAATCCAAATATTCAAAAATGGTTAAAATCCTTAAATAGAGAAACAGTTATCAGAGTAGCGGAAGTAACGGATTATGAGGTACGCCGTGAATTATTAAGAACTGGCAAGCAGAAAAGTATTGATAGGCTTAATAAATTTAATGAAAGTGTTGGGCTAATCACAATTAATTCAGCAGTGATGAAAAAAGCTGCTGAGTTATGGGCATGGACAAGAAACAGAGGAAAGCCAACAGCAGGTAATCAACGTTTAGATGGTGATGTAATTCTTGTTTCCCAAGCTATTATTCAATTAAATAATTTTGATAAAATAACTATTGCAACAACAAATACAAAACATATATCACTATTTAAAGATTTAGGCATCGATGTTTTAGATTGGATGGAAACTCTTGAAGGTTTTAGCGATACATCTGCATAGACAAATCTTCTAATCAGCCGTTCTGTTAAACTTATCTAAATCTACTCATTGGCAGAAAAGGCGTTAACAAATTTTAAATTAAAGGTTTGGCGTTGCTGATTGAAAATATGAATACGTCTAAACTAGAAGCGCAAAACCCTATAAAAACGTTGTTCAATAATGCTAAAAATTTAAATTCATACACTGAGTAGGCAACGCCGGATTTTGAGTACGATAGCCCTTCGGGCGACGCTTTAGCGTATCGCAAGTAATAATAAATTTTGGGAATCAGCTACCAGAGACGAGTTAAGAGCAATTTTTCACGAGTTAGTAGATGAAGTGGTTTGTTCTGTAGATGGCAAAGCACAGTTTTTTGATGTGCTACTTAAAATTTGATTACGTTCTTCTTCTGAGAGAGAAGCTAGATATCTTTCTGCTACTGCCCAAAGGATATCTGAAACTTTTTTGGAAATTGTCATGATTCTATGTAGAGTTAATTGCTTCTAGGTTAATCTGTCAATTGAAAATTTCTGTTCGCAGAGAACTTGGATATAAATTCCTCGAATGCGATTGGTTGAATACGGTATGTATTAGCTATGGAGATTAGTTTCATAAAAGCGAAACGATATGCGGAAAATTTGCACATCTTTAATGGTAAAACAATAAGTTTGTTTATCCAAAATCCCATAGCTGGTCTAGTGCGTGCTTTTGGTCACTTATTGAATGCTAGTCTAAGTTTTGGGGTGAGGGAGTGTGGAATTATTTTACATGGTTTTGGGGGACTGCTGTACCGGGCTTCTTTAATAATGTTGGCGATTGGTTTAACAATGCAGGTAAGCATTTAATGATTACTTTTGCGAATGGGATTAAATCACAAGTACATCAAGCATTAGCGCCGATAATAGATTTTACCAACCGCGTTCGCTCTTACCTACCATCCTCCGATGCCCAAATGGGGGCATTGTCAGATTTAACAGCGTCCGGTAAGGCATTATTTGCAACAGTTGCCGAAGGTGTTGACCCAACTGCATTAATTAATGCGATCGTGCATGGGGTGAATTCGACAGAGGAAGCGCTACAATTTAATCCTTTACCAGCAACAACAAATAATAATTACAGCAGTTCACAACCTGTTGTTTTAAATTTCAATCCAACAATTAACGCTGATGGAAATGTTGACGGACGTGAAATGATTGAACAGTTGCGTCCGTTTGCGCGGGAATTGATTGATATGTTGATTCGGAATAATAACAGATTGACGCGATCGGTTTTTTGATGCAAAAAAAACCACAATGCAATTTTAATGCTGTGGTTTTTTTGTTTAATTTATTAACTGACTATTTAACGCCAGGTATGTTTAATTGTCCCTGTGGAACAATCTTTTTATTTTTGCGATGTACAGCTAAACGGATATTCTTCTTTTTCTGTCAATACCCGAAGAACACGATCCCATGGACTTGTAATATTTCAGGCAATCGTTTAATGTCTTTAACCTCTTCAGAGCGGAGATTGAATTGGCTTTTTGAGTTTATTTATCATGACAAGCCAATTTTAGTTTTACCCAACAGTGGAAAGCATCCGATGAATAAATAAATATCATTTACAACGATTCAATGTTACTCTTGATTTGTTGAAATTGGGCTTTGTCTTGAGTTAAACTATTTTGCTGTTTTTGATATTCTGCTAATTGCCTATTCAATTCATTTATAGAATCAGTTAACTGGTCGTAAATTGAATTTACGTTTTTCTTGAATTGCCATTCTTCTTCTTCCAAGGCTAAAATAATATCTTCCAAGAGTCTGTCACACAAAAAATGTGCCATCCTTTGGTAATAATTGAATTCAAGTTCTTTTAATTTAGCAACTTGTTCTTCTAATTTATATTTTTTAATATCCGATTCAGAAAGACTACCTCCCACAAAACTAACTAATTCGGTAGCTGCTTGTACAATTAAAAATATTGCTGTTCCTACTACTGGCATACCACCGAATAAGCTAGATAATGATAATGCTCCGATGACACCAGGAATAAAAATTCTTCCTACTCCACGCAAATCTTTAGTAATAGTTTCCTCATAATATGATTTTTTGCTCTGAATTTGCATCAAGGAATCCTGCAAGCTTTTTTCAAAATCAACATTAGAGAATGGTTGAGTGAATGAATTAGCTAATGATAAAGAAGATATGCAATCAAGGGTTTCATAACTTCTTTTCACAAGTCCATCTAAACCTCCTCCTCCATATTGTTGAGATATTCTTACTAATTCTTGATTAGCCCAATCAATTAGTTCTTTATGACTAAATTCAATCATTGCTTCTTGCAAGTCTTTACCGTCTTCTGGTTGTAGCTGTATGTAAACTTGCTTATCTTCTTTTAAAACCACTGGTTTTAATGTATCGATGAACGATTTAACTTTATTGGAAATACTATTTTGAGTAAATTCGCTGGTTAAATTCTTGATTGAACGATTTATTTCAGCTTTAGCTCTTCTGAAGAAATCTTCTCTTTCTTCTTCTACTCTTTTCAATAGTCTTTCAATCAATTTTTGCCATTCTTCTTTGCTACGTCCTTGTAATTCTACTTCGATTTTTTCTATTTCTTGCTTGAGATTATCTGACTTTAATTGCAAAAACTCTTCGATTACAAAAATTTGCGATCGCAATTTTTCTGTCAATCGTTTCAATCGTATTTCTTCAGCTTGATTTTTACCAAATTCTGCCAAAGATTGACATATTTGATCTGACTCTAGCTGTATAACTGTATGGTTGGAATTATCAGCATTATTCTGGGGATAAAATGACTGTAATGCTAAAGCAATAACTTCCCAACTAAAATTAAATTTAATTTCTTTAATGAATTTATTAATTTCGTCTAATTGATTTTTAATTTCGTGACTAGGTATATCGCTATCTGAAGTGTTTGCGATAATATATAATCTTTCAATTTGATGTTCGCTTAATGATTGAATAAATTGCTTATCATCATCTCCAAGCTGATGTTCGAGAGTCAATATCAAACATACAATATCACCATCTATTAATTCTGCTCTAGCTTCCCGTTCTGAATTATCTTCTACAGTAGCTTCAAATACAAATTCTGGACATTTATCACTCTTACTTGGATAAGCTAAAGTGATAATATCATCAGCTTGCAATATCTTACAGCCCTGTAATTTATGACCATTAATATAAGTACCGTTACGACTGTTTAAATCACAAATTTCCCAATTAACAGTATTAGAATCTGAATTGATTACAGGTTTAATCTCTACATGATTACCTGATATTTTCTTGTACTTTGGTAAAGCAATTTCGATAACTTCAGATTTATTCTCAGATTTAGGATTACGTCCAATTAATATTGTTTGATTAGGAGAAAGTTTGTAACGTGTTTCTTGTTCTCCTATTTTATCGTTAGCTTTAAGTATAAGTATGGAATAATCATTTTTGGATAAATTTGGTAAATTGGATATTTTATATTGATAGTATAAATCAGTATATTGACAGCTATCTAAATAGGTCTCTAAAGCTTGAGCTAAAATTGGCAAACGACTAAAAATCTGAATAGTAAGTTTACCTGTCTTCAGAGAAGCAGCAATGCTTGCAAATTCTTTGAGAATATCTTCAAAACCTGGAATTTCTTTAGCTTTAGCTTCCGTAAACTTTTGAATTGCTTGAATCGATTGTGCTAGCTGTTTTGATTTAATAGACATAGATTTAAAGCTTTGACTATATTTGAGTAATAGTAAAATGCTTCCGATTTAACTTATATGCTTCCCTAATAAAATAAAATTTACGTTATAGTCCTTAATATATTAAGCAGTATAAGACTTTATTGGGATAGGGCAGGTAGCGAGTACTTTTAACATTATTCCGGATTTATATAAAATTTTCAGTCTATGATTTAACTAATATTTATTATTTAATCAGAGCAAACTGTAATATATACTTATGATAATAATAATTTTAATGAGAAATTTTGAAATCCCTTAGTTTTAGTTAGATATATCTAGATTATTATCCAATATTAGCCTCTACCGCAGAAGATTTTTTATCAAAAAACTGGATTTTGTATGTAGTAAAGCTAGATTTTAATTAAAAATCTTGCTTAAATAATTGTGAATGTTCCTCCAAGAAAAATTTTTCATGTACAGAATAACCTTAGAATGGATTGAGGAGGGTGGTACACGTTCCCAAACTATTTCCGATGCAGATAATACTAAAGAAGTAGGTAAAATTCTCATTGGTAGAGATGAAAACCAATGCGATATTGCTTTGCCTAAGAGCGAAAAAACAGTTTCTAGATTACACGTAGAAATATTTTACGATTCTCATCGCAAAGGTTGGTTTTTAAAAAATTTAACTGGTAATAGACCATCACCAAATCCAGTAGTGGTTGATGGAAAAATGATTATTTTAGAAGAGGTTTTACTCTCAATTGGAACCGTATTTAAACTAGGCAGAATTGCTCTAAAAGTTACAGATATTGAGATTATTCAATCCAAATATGGGGTTAAATGTCAAAACTGCATGAGGCAAATTCCTTACGACTATATAGGAGATTTTTGCCCCTACTGTGGATATGCTTTACAAGCAAATGAGACTAATTATTTGCCACCTCAGAAAGAGTTACCTCCTGAAAACTAAGATACTTGAAGCACAATTATGAATATACAACTAACTTGGAAAGATGCTGTTAGCCAAGAAACTATACAGCAAGATTTTACTTTACCTTTAGGTATTGGTAGGGAATCAACAACAATACCCGATAGTTACGAAGAACAATCCCTATCAAAAGCTGTTTTCAATCATAGCCTAATTTCTGGCTTTCATGCAGTAATTCATCTTGTTAATGGTGAAATCACCTTCACTGATAGGAGTAGTAACGGTACAAGCATTAACGGTGTTCCATTTTTAAATAATTTTAGTCAACCACTTCATAATGGGGATGTTTTACAAATAGGTGTGTACAAGATAACTGTAACTTTACCCATTCAAGGTACGGGTACAGAGGTGATGCTTACTCCTCCTCCGGATTTAAATCCTCAAGCTGCAAATGAGACAGAGTTAGCTACAACAGGTGAAATAATTCCGGTAAATCAACGTGATGTTGTTGATGCTGAATTAGTAGAATCTAAAGCTTTATCAATAACACCTGCATCTGGTGAAGCAACTATTGCTTTTAACTTAGAAAATGATAATCTAGAAACTCAAATCGAAGCTCCTCAACCACCATCCCTATCAAAGTTTCCATCGAAAGAATTTATGTCTTCGCAGATGGTGGATGTGCAATCTCTTTATGCAAGTGGAAATAGAGTTGAAGAGATAGATTACGTAGCTTTGGGAGGAGGTTTGGGTAGTTTTTCTTGGGTAGACCATTTGAGAGTTTATGGTGTAAAACCGGAAAAAATTGCTGTTTTAGGTATTGACAAACAACCTTACGCTCGTTATCAGCGTCTGTGCGAAAACTCTCAAATCCCTCCTCACGAAAGACTGCGTTCGGGGTCTGATTCTTGTCCGGATAACCTTTGGGGGTGGCCTGGTTATGCTTTGCGAGAAGCTTGGCAAGATTTTAATGCGGGTCAATATACTTGGGCTTTGAGACATCTATGGCAAGTATTTGCCGAGCCTTATTTTATTGAAACTTATACTCCTAAATCTGGAAAAGTATTCGATTCAATTGATAGAGAAGCCGAGCGTATAGGCTGGTCCCAGATGTTAAGATACGGACGCATTCGCAGCATCCGTAAAACAATGGATGGTCGTTATGCAATTGCATATTCGATTCCCGACAAAAATAGACGCTCTCATGGTTTTATAGTAGGACGTTACCTTCATATTGCTACAGGTTATCCTGCGATCAAATTTTTACAAGACTTGCAAGATTACCGTATTAAAACTGGTGATTTTAAGTCTGTAGTTAATGCTTATGAAGAACATAATCATATATACCAGCAATTAGAGCGTCAGGGAGGAACCGTAATTATTCGCGGTAGAGGGATTGTAGCATCTCGAATTATTCAAAGAATCTTTGAAGCGAGAAAGCGAAACCCGAAAATCATGGTTATTCACCTGATGCGAAAGCGGAACATAGAAGGAACTAAATTCGGCTTTTCACGACGACAGGTAGAAAATCACTGGGAATTTCAACCATTTAATTGGCCCAAAGCTTGTTGGAGTGGAGATTTACGTGCCAAATTAGAAGGTGCTTCACCAGAAGAGCGCTACGAACTTCTAAAAATTTGGGGTGGAACTACTACAGCAGATCGGACTGATTGGAAAGAGATAATTCAAAAAGGTTTAGATGAGGGATGGTACAACATTGAGTTTGGTCAGGTAAAAAAAGTAGAGCGTGACCAAAACGGTAAACCACTTTCCTATGTTGATACTGGTAAAGGAATATTAGAGGTTAAAGCAGATTTTATCATTGATTCTACCGGACTGGAAGCTGAACCCAAGAATAATCCTTTGTTTAAAGATTTAATCGAAAATTACAACTTCCGCTTGTCTCCCAAAGGTGGATTGCAAATCGCTAACGACTTTGAAATTAAAGAAATGCGAAACAATCGCGGTAGAGTCTATTGCTGCGGAGTATTGACTTTAGGGGGTCCCTACGCAGCAGTAGATTCATTCCTAGGATTGCAATATGCTGCTCAAAGATCGGCAGATAGCTTAGTTGCAGCAAAAGCTCCAGGAATCGGCTATCTCGATGGTTTAGGTTCATTGTTCCAATGGATTAAATGGGCTATGAATAAAAAACCCTAATCCTCCACTAACCCCTTCCGATTACAGGGAGGGGGAAGAGGGGGAAGAAAAAAATCTTCTCCTTATTAATTATTGACTGATAACTGATAACTGATAACTGAAATGACTCCTACATTAATTGGACGCTGGCAATCTCGGATATTTCTGTTAGCAACTATTGGTGTTTTATTCACCTTACCTTTTGCTGTTAGTAACGGTTTCCAAAACATAGAATTTATCTACTTTTGGATCTTATTTTATGTGGGTGCATTTGGTTTAGTTTGGGACATTCTTTATACCTTAATTCAAAAGTTGTTCTGGGACCACGACTGGCCGGGAATTATACAATTTTTTGCCGCAATTTTTGAAGGTATTTTCTTATCATTAATGATTAATTTGGTCGGGTTACCAAATATTACTCAAAAACCAGATTTACTAACTTATGTAATTCATTACAGCATAGTCTGGATTGCGGTTTACTGTGCTTCTTGGATAGTAATGCGCTTGTTATTCCCCCGTGCGCGTTTTCGTGGTGGTGCTTGGATAGGTAAATGGGCTAAAGCTTAATTTACTTCTATTGGTTGAATAGTGGAGGTGGGAAAGGGGAGGAAACCTCACCCCCTCTCCTTATAAAGGAGAGGGGTGGCCGATAGGGCGGGGTGAGGTTTATTGGCTTATTCAACAACCGAAAACCGTTATATTTACATCAGGGATAAAGATCAATTAGCAGCAATCAATGTGATTTGCGGCTAAAAGTATTGCGCTAAATAAATACGCTGATATAAGGCGCATCAATTACTACAACAAATCGCAATACCAACACATATTAACTCAAAGCCAAATTAGTACAAATAGGTACAATTTTGATGAAACAAAAACCTTGGCTGAAATATCTGCTTGTGGTTTTATTAATTGGTTCTGCTGGTTTGCTTACACCTGCAATCTTTAATCAGTTTTCAGCAGCAGATTCGATGGAATCTTCTGTTTTATTAGCAAGAAGGTCTAGATATGACCAATTAATGCGGCAGGGTTACGCTGCAACTAGACGCAGACAATATTCTAGAGCATTAAGATTTTTCCGACTAGCATTAGGTCAACGTCCTGGAGATAGATTTGCTCGTAGGGCGATCGCCAATGTAAGGCGTTATCAGAGACGTGTTTCCAGGTACAGAAGAGTTGCTAGAAGGGGAAGACCTCGTAGAAGAAGAGGTGCAGCAACAAGAGGAGGACAATGTATTGACTTGATTCCTTTAATACCAACTAAACAAGAAAGTTGTTCTCAGAAGAATCAAGGTAACGGTAATTCTGCTGAACCCTCCTTATTCTTAACAAGTGCAGAGCATCCAACCTTCTTTTTCTATATTCCTCAAATCCCTCAAGAAGAAGAATTATTATTTGAGTTGAAGGATTCTAGCGGAAATATTCTGCACGAAGTTAGTTTCAATCCTCCTGAAAAACCCGGTATTGTTACCGTTAGTCTTCCTACAAATAAACCTGCTCTAGAACTAAATCAAGAGTATAGTTGGAGTATTTTAGTAGATGATGACAGAGCTGATGAAGACTATCCAGAAGGTTTGATTAAAAGAGTTGAGCCAACTCAAGATTTAACCAACCAACTCAAAACAGCCTCACCCTTAGATCGTGTCGCACTATATGCGGAAAATGGATATTGGGAAGATAGTTTGAGAACTGTAGCTGATTTACGTCGAAAGAGTCCTCAAGATGAAGAAATCAATATCGAATGGGGTAATTTGTTGGAAACAGTAAACCTTGAGGAAGATATAATCAACGCTCCTCTGTTATCAAAGCGGTAAAGTTGAATCTCGTTGTAGGGTGTGTGACGCAATTAGTGTTTTCAAACCCCATTAGCCCTCAGGCTAAAGCCTGGGGCTAAAAAAACCAAGCCCTTTAAGGGCTAAAAACCTTAATTTTTCCTAGTCCGCTGTCACGGCGGACTTAGTACCTGTAGCCGCACCCTTTAGGGTGACGGCGAGGCAGGAAAACAGACCCTAACCTTCCCTTAGCCCCCTTAAAAAAGGGGGTTTAATTCCTCAACCGAGTAGTATTGATGACTATCCTTGTTCTTGCTTGTCAATCATGATAATAGAATTTAGGGAGCAATTTCTATTATTTATTCATAGTAAATACTTCTAATTCGCTAATGTATAAAGACAAGCATCTCGACGGAAACAAAAAATCATTAACAAAAAATATTCCTTGGTTTACCTTGGGAATTATTGGATTATTTTTATTTTCTTTAATTTTAAGATTTTGGGAAATCAGCCGCTTTAACACCTTAGTATTTGATGAAGTTTACAATGCTAAATTTGCTAACGATTTTTTGAATCAAACCCCATTCTTTGATGCTCATCCGCCAGTTGAGAAATATATTATTGCGATAGGAATTTGGTTGGGTAATATTCTTCCCTTTGGCAAGGATATTGTGAATAATTTGACTGGTTCGGAGCTTTCAACATTTAGCTATCGTTGGATAAATGCTTTAACTGGCTCTTTTATTCCTTTGGTGGTAGCAGGTATTGCTTATCAATTAAGTTATCGTCGCAGTTATGCTTTAATTGCTGGTTTATTTGCTGCTGTTGATGGTCTTTTGTTGGTAGAGTCGCGTTATGCTTTAAATAATATCTATTTAGTCATATTTGGATTGCTTGGTCAGTGGTTATTTCTATTAGCTTTAGATAGGAAATATCAACGAAAAAAAATATCAAATAAATTATTACGTATTTTCTCTGCTATCTGTTTTGGTGTTTGTATCGCTGTTAAGTGGAACGGTTTGGGATTTCTCCTTGGTATATATCTGATTTGGATATTTGGTTGGGTAATTCAACAGTTTAAATTGATTCCTGCGGCTGAATCAGATGTTGAGGAAACTGAGGAGACACAAGACACAATATTAAACCCGAATGAATGTTTGTCATTGCGAGCGAAGCGTAGCAATCGCAGAAACCTTGAGATTGCTTCGTTTCACTCCGTTCCCCTCGCAATGACGAATAACAATTCTTGTTTACAGAATTTGACAAGGGTAAATTTTAAAGAGTTCCTGTTTTATTGGGGTGTAATTCCTGCTTTAGTTTACTATCTGGCTTGGATTCCCTACTTACTGGTATATCCAGAATCGGGATTTTGGGAATTACACCAGAAAATGTCAAGTTTTCATACAGTTTTAGGTGATGGACAACAAGTTCATCAATACTGCTCCCGGTGGTACACTTGGCCTTGGATGATTCGTCCGATGGCATATTTTTTTGCAAAAGTTGATGGAACATCAGATTCAGTTTCAAATTTAGGTTTTCCGGTGTCGGTGAATCCTGGAGAAACGATTATTTTTGATGTCCACGGTATGGGAAATCCCATCCTATATTGGTTATCTTCCGTTGCAATTATACTAGCGCTAGGGATATTAATTTATAGAATTGCAGGTTGGTTAGGTTCATCTCGAACAGCCAACAATCAACCTTTATTTTCCGCTCAAATAGCTGAATTTTGGATTTTACTTTATGTAATTTTGAATTACGCTGCAAACTGGCTTCCTTGGATGAAAGTTAGTCGCTGCACTTTCTTATATCACTATATGAGTGCTTCAATTTTCGCTTTTTTATGTCTTGCTTGGATAATTGAACATTGGCTGCGGAGTTATATTATTTTTCTACGGATAGCAGCAATCACCGTTATTTTTGCAATTTTACAGGCTTTTGTATTCTGGCTACCGATTTATCTCGGACTGACTTTATCCGAGCAGGAATTTTATTTGCGGATGTGGTTTCAAACTTGGATTTGACGAGAGTTAGGAGTTGGGAGTTAGGAGTTAGGAGTTATAAATTTCAATCTTTGGGTTAGTAGTCTTTTTCCAGGTGTTTTGATGGCTCTTTTCTAGTCGTCTTTAGACGACTTTAGTTATTAGACTGGGACTTATAGTCCTAGTCGAGTTGGTAAGAAAACCCGTCATAATTAATGTGGTCTAATACTAGCATTGCGCCAAGACAACTTTGCTCCGGGTTCTCGCTCGCTCGACGAAAACAAAAAATTATTTTCTCCCCCCTCTCCCCCCTCTCACCCTCCTTACCTTAGATCTTGCACCATTGTCGTTAAGCCCTAATACCCGCCTTGAAATCAATCTTGGCTGGATATACAAAGTACGTTAAAACGCACTAAACCCTTGCCCAGTCTTCTTTAGAAGAC
>ERZ1740059.1101-NODE-1101-length-13738-cov-8.539428_pt1 | contig 13738 bp, 13 predicted proteins | sample MGYA00581744_ERZ1740059 | MGnify/ENA primary metagenome ERZ1740059 (study PRJEB43018, sample SAMN04849738) | marine metagenome | isolation source: floating plastic debris | place: Pacific Ocean | collected 2008-08-28 | study: EMG produced TPA metagenomics... | reverse complement strand
TTTTATCTACAATTAAAAAATTTTAGTATCTATCTTTCAACTCCCAACTCCCAACTCCTAACCCCTAACTCCTAACTCCAAACTCCTAACTCCTAACTCCTAACACCTAACTCCTAACTCCCAACTCCCAACTCCTAACTCCTAACTCCTAACTCCTAAACTTCATAAACCTTACCATCGCATACTTTTACTACTCGGCGATCGCAGCGCCTGACCAAATGTTCGTCGTGAGTAGTAACAATTACTGTAGCCCCAAAGGAGTTTAACTTACGCAATATTTGCATTATTTGCCAAGAATTATCTGGATCTAGATTTCCAGTTGGTTCATCTGCTAAAAGCAAGGGTGGAGTTGCAATAATTGCTCGCGCCATACTTACTCGTTGTTGCTCTCCTCCAGAAAGTTGATCTGGAAAATAATTAGCCTTACTCAGTAAACCTACTAACTTTAAGGTGGGTTCTAAACGTCTTTGAATTTCCCTACGTGTATAACCTTGGGCTTGCAAAACTACAGAGATATTTTCCGTTATCGTTCGTTGGGGTATTAATTTATAGTCTTGAAAAACAATACCAATACGTCGCCGTAATAAAGACAAGTTGTCACCGCGCAATTCTGCCACATTGCGATCGTCAACTATTACCTCTCCCTGGGTTGCTAATTCTTCTCCATACAGTAGTTTCAACAAGGTGGATTTACCAGAACCACTAGGTCCTGTAATAAACAAAAATTCCCCTTTTTTGATGCTTAAGTTGGCGTTTACTAAGGCGTCCGCCCCAATAGTATAGGTGTTTGTCACTGAACGCAGTTGCACCATCAGATTAGTGCTATTCTTTTTGTCGTTTTTTTCCGTTTGAAAATCGACAGATTTATCAATTGTGTTGTTATTTGCGATCGCCGGCATTTTAGGAAGATTGAGATTGAATACAAAATAAGTATTCCCAGGCTTGCCCTGGGAATATCAAATTTTTATTTATTGTATTTTTAGATAACTAGCTCAAAGCTCAAACGCCTTTTGTTCTAACACCGTAAATCAAGGCTTTGAAGGCAAATTTCGGTAAAGCCAACATCCGTCGCCATCGCCAAGGTTCTTGATAAAGACGATATAGCCATTCTAGGTTATTATCACCCAACCAAGCAGGAGCCCTCGTTTTGGCTCCCGACCAAATATCAAAACTACCACCCACGCCAATCCAAATAGCTTGTGGACACAAATGACGGTTTTGTTCTATCCATAATTCTTGACGCGGCACTCCCAAACCCACATAAATCACTTGCGGTTGTATTTGAGAGAGAGTAGAGCGTAATTTTTCTTCTTCTTCTGGGGAATGATAGCCCGAATGAGTTCCGATTATATCTAAACCCGGAATTTGTCCTTGCCAAAATTGTGCTGCTGCTGCGGCAGTTCCAGGCTTTCCTCCATAGAAAAATACTGTTGAAGAAGGAGAATTTTTTCCAATCTCACGCAACAACGCTTCTGCTAGTTCAATTCCTGGAACACGACGCACATCTTGCTTTAAGAGTAATCGTAAATATAAAACAATTCCAGCACCATCCGGAATTACCAAATCAGCGGCTTTGATGATCGTCGCGAGAGTTTCATTTCGTTCCGCTTGCATAGTCATTTCTGCATTCAGCGTCACAACATGAGCTCCCATTGCCTTTTGCAAGCATTCTAACAAGTAGCCCGGGTAATTCGTAGCTACATGAATCGGTAGTCCTAACACCGAAAATTCTTTAGGCGGTTTAATCATGCTGTAATCTAGATTCGCCTCACACCAAGTGTTATCGAAGCTAGTTTATCAAATTTGTTCCTTCATTGTTTGTGTTGCAATTTTCGCTACAGTTTCATGAATTGCTGCAATCATAAAAAATTAGGATTTTATCGACAGGAAATTAATTGTTTTAACTGGAATTTGTAGTTTAGCTGACTAAATATTTTTGGATGTTAAAATCATTAGAAATACTTAATAATTTTAAATTGCAATCTGTTTTGCAACTCATACATTCTAAGTAGCATTGTTCCAGGGATTTTACAGTCAACCAATTACCGGTAGAAACTGACGGCATATTCCAAAACCCCGGTATACTTTTAACAAAGGAGGTTAAAAATAATAGGAATATATTTGAGTTCAAGCAGGAGCGTACAGTTTTTCAAACACAAATACAATTATATAGTGTAAGATTAACCACTCACAGACATGAGTTAACTAACTCTAATTATGAGCCGTATATTTAAACTATTAAGCATTGGATACTGTTAAATAAGGCGTACTGAACTGCGATTGTAGATTGATAGCCTTTCCTATAAGTCGAATGAATACCCTATTAATATATAATCAACCAGCAAAAGTTAATTTTATGCCTTTAAGACTACAGATGTTAAGGAAACTGTATCTTAATAGACTTCTTAGTAAACTCAATTTTACAGTTAATAGTTTAAAGAGTAGAAATTTACCATGACTAAAATTCGCGTTGCTTTAATTGAAGATCACGATCTTACTCGCCTGAGTATTCGCACAGCATTACAGCGAAACGTTGATTTTGAAATAGTAGGAGAAGCTGCTAATGCTGCCGACGGACTGAAAATATTAAAAATGCTGCAACCAGATGTGGCTATCGTAGATATTGGGTTACCTGATAAAGATGGGATTGAATTAACCAAAGAAGTCAAATCAGCGCCGGGATTGTTAAGTAGGGTCCTGATTTTAACTTTACGCGATAGCAAGGAAGCTGTTCTTGCAGCTTTCGCTGCTGGTGCAGATTCCTACTGTATGAAGGATAAATACGATAATTTGCTTGAAGCCGTACGCCATACCTATAATGGCAATGCTTGGATTGACCCGGCGATCGCGCGTATTGTATTGCAACAAGCATCATATAATCCTTCACACTCCTCTTCAGGATCGGAGAATAATAAATTTCCTGAAAAATCCGAGATCAACCATCCTAAAGATAATGACGATATTATCGATCCTTATACTCTCACCGAAAGAGAATTGGAAGTATTACAGTTAATTGTAGAAGGTTGTAGTAATGCCGTTATTGCCGAAAGACTCTACATTACCGTGGGAACTGTTAAAACTCACGTACGCAATATTTTGAACAAATTATGCGCTGACGATCGCACCCAAGCAGCAGTCCGTGCTTTGCGCTCTGGATTGGTAGGATAGTGTTGAATACAGAAGCATGTAAGTATTTTTTGAGGATATTAGAGATAAAATTACGACATTCTGTCAATTCTGTGTTAGGACTGTGATGGGGTGTTAATAACTACCTTTTTGTTCAAAAATAAATTCGAGATAAAGATATATTTTATACGTTTTTATCTTGAAATTACACAAAAAAAAAGTCAACTATGACTGAAATTGAGGCAGGTAAGCTGAAGATAATGGTAATAGATGATGAGCTAGATAATCTAGACTTACTTTACCGTACTTTCAGGCGAGATTTTAAAGTATATAAAGCAAGCGATGCTCGTAGTGCTCTGGAGATTCTGGACAAAGAAGGCGAGATGGCTGTGATTATCTCCGATCAAAGAATGCCAGAGATGAATGGTACTGAATTTTTTGGTCTTACAGTTGAGCGTTTTCCCGATACAATTCGGATTTTACTTACAGGCTTTACTGATGTCGAAGATTTAGTTGATGCCATCAACTCAGGTCAAGTATTTAGGTACATTACCAAACCTTGGAAACCAGATCAACTCCGGGGACTCGTCGAGCAAGCCACCCAAACCTATAGATTAGTAAAAAAAAGAACCTTCAATTTACGTCGTTCTTTGCGGCGAGAATCCTTAGTTAATGCAGTCACTACAGCGATTCGGGAATCTTTAGATTACCGGAGTATGCTGCAAAAAATTGTTGCAACAATTGGACATACTTTTGAAGCAACTTCTTGCATACTTAGACCTATTGAAGGAGAAAAATTATCACCAGACGAGTTTTTCTACAATGATAATAATACTGAATCTGCCAATTACTGCTTTAATTCCACCGCTTTGATGGAAAAAGTTCTCCAGAGTCGTAATTACGAATTAGGAGAATTTATTTCGGATGATGGCGAAAGCTATCAGCAATTAGCCGTACCATTGATTTATCAACAGCATTTACAAGCGGTGCTTGCTCTCCATCAACAGCAGAGCGATCCCCAAGATGTCACCATTAGGGAATATAAGAATTGGCAGCATGAAGATATAGAGCTAATTTCAGGTGTCGCCGAACAAGCTGCATTAGCTCTTTCTCAGGCTAAACTTTATCAGCGTCTCCAGCAAAAACAAGAACAAATTCATGTTGAATTGGAAGTTGCGCGACAAATTCAGCACAATTTACTACGCCAAAGTTTACCTCAGATTGAAGGAGTAAAGGTACAAGCTTGCTGCTACCCAGCCCGGGAAGTTGGGGGAGATTTTTTTGAAGTTTTTCTTCACCCCAAGGGTGATTTATGGCTGGCTGTTGGTGATGTTTCTGGTAAAGGCGTTCCTGCAGCACTGTTTATGGCTAGCGCTATATCGGTATTGCGCCGGGAATTATCTCAAGAAACCCCTGCAATGCCAAACATAGTCATGAAAAATTTAAATCAGGCTTTAGGTGACGATCTTGTAAGCAACAATTATTTTATTACTTTGGTATTGGCTCGATATTCTCACACTACCAAGGAATTAGTTTATGCTAACGCCGGTCATATTTATCCTATAGTCTGTTCTCACAAAGATTCACCAAAAGACGAACCTAATTTTCTCAAAGAACGTGGAGTTCCTTTAGGAATATTACCCGATTGGCAAGCAAAGTCAGGAGAATTGATTCTTGCTCAGTCAGATACTTTATTGCTTGCAAGTGATGGAATTACTGAAGCTCAAGTTTCAATGAAAACTAATTTAAACAAAGAATTACTGACACGTTCCATGCTCAACCAAGAAGGGCTTTGGCAATTGCTTCTAGAGCAAGAAAAACCACTTAGCCTGAATAAATTGCTAAATCGCATCCACTTAGACACCGAAATTCAAGAAGACGATCAAACTATACTTTCACTGGAGGTTTTATAAACGATGAAAAGCGAGCTTCACGTACCAAGTGACTTGAAGTATTTGAATATTGTGGAAGAGTGGCTACTTGGATGCTTACAAACGGAATTAGGAGAATCGGTTGATTGGAAGCGGCAATCAAATCGTTTACGTTTAGTTTTAGTTGAAGCTTACTCAAATGTAGTGCGTCATGCCCATAAGGAAAAACCTCAAGTCCCAATTTTGATTCGTTTGGAACTAAAACAACGGGATTTAGCTTTAGAAGTTTGGGATGAAGGCGAAGGTTATGATATGTCTACTTATTTTCCCCCTAGTCCTGTAGAAAAACAAGAAGGAGGTTACGGTTGGTTGATTATGAATCGTTTAATGGACAAAGTCGAGTATGAATTACAAGTCGATGGCGCTAATTGTCTCAAATTAGAAGCTAGTTTGCCAGAAACGGTAGAAAAAATGCAACATTAGTCATTGCTATAGTTCGCTCTCACTCGTCCAATTTACAAAAAATTTTAGCTAACATGTTTTCACGCAGATTAATGTAACTTTAATTTAGGCATTCATCTTTGAGAATAAAACTTTAAAATTCACAATACTTAATCAAGATAATAACTTTTACTAAGTTTATTTGATTAATGTCCGGGAATCATCAAATAATGAGACAGTGACTACACTATTGATTAGTTAATTCAACTCGGTAAATTAAAATGCCAGTAATTAATTAATCAATAGTTGGATGCTGGTAAATATAGGTGACAATAACTTAATTCAAGCATAGTTACAACATTTTACCAAGTATCTTACGTTTAAAGTCATTTAAGTCTCTAAATATTATACTCAGTAGCGATGCCTATGAAAGTCTCGTTTTGTTTGTCGCCACGCTATCGTCTAGATGATGATTTACCTTGGTTAGAGGGAATAGATCCTAGCCGTCATTATTGGATAAAAGTAAATGGCCAGAGTAATTTAACAGTAGCAATTCCCGGACTACTAGTTTCCTCTATGGATGAAATGAAGCAGGTGATGAAACAATTTCGGTCCCTTGAGCCTGGAGAAAAAATTACCTTGGAAAGGGCTGCCAGTACTTCTAAAATTTACTGTATCAGCACCAACTGTTACGCAATTGAAACAGAAGTAGACAGTGCTCCAGTGTGGCATTTATTTGACCAAGAGACTTTAGATAGTTTACTCACAAGTGCCCATCCTGACTGGCAATGCGCTCCTGCCGATATCGATTTAGGAAGAAAACTATTATTACGTTCTTTACAAAAAGCTACCGCAACAAAGAGTTAAAAATTGATAATTTTAGGCTTTTAGTTATCATTCAGATTTGTTTAATATCCGCTAATTTTCAAATATTATTGCTGCAAAGAGAGTAACTCTTGCGGAGAAGCTAAAAGTTTAATTTTCACATCCAAAATTTGTTGATTTTCATTCAGAATAAACAGCCAAGATACATTTACACTGAACCAAGGAGTTTTTGCTTTACCGGCGACTTGAATTTGGGTTATGTTATCTTCTGAAATTTCCCTCGTACCCTCACGAGGATAAGCTTTAATATCAATTGCTTCTTTGTTTAAATAACTCAATATGGCATTTCTCCCTACAATTCCAGATTCAAATGGAGGATGCATTACACCGTTTTCCGCAAATAAGGAAACGGTTTTTTCGTAATCGCTCGCGTTTAAATTTTCAAAATATTGCTGTACAGTTGGTTCGCTAATTCCTTGAATTGTGATAGATTCTTTCGATTGAATTACACTCATAAAATTTCCTGTATTGCGAATTTACTTAATATTATTTAACTACTATGTAAATATAAAAGCTGCCGTCTTTGAAAGCAGCTTGAGAAATAAATATGATATTAATAAGACTAAACATTCGATGGAAGTCGAAACCGATGAAAAATAAACTTATTCTATATATAGGAATTCTAGATTTTAAAAATCAAAACCAAATAAGTGTAAGGTGGGTAATAACGCCCACCCAACAATCTACGGTTATTTAGCACTAAAACAGATAAACTTTTGATCGAGACAGTATCAAAAAAATCTGCCTGTTGTCGTGTTTTTTGAATGCCGAGAGCCAAAGCAAAAGCGCCTTAGTCAGCTAATGGATCCACACCCATATCAATTACAACCTTACGAAGAACAGTAATTTGTTGACCAAAATCAAGTTCCTTAATAGATTCTAAGACTTGAGCGCCATCGCGAGACAATTGATAATTGAATGGCATTGGTACAACAGAGCCTTTAACCATTAATTCCGATAATTCATACCAAAAGGCTAATTTTGTATTGGCGCTTAGGATACCATAAGCGCGGGAATTTTGGGTGTTTTTCTTTGCAGCTAAATCGCACATAAACTGTAACTGTTCGTCATGAGACATTTGCTTGATTTGATTGAGCAAACCCTCCGCCAATTGCAAGCGTGCTGCACCGGTTGCCGCAGGAGTGATAGAATTTCCCATTTCGGTGTATACAAACCAAAGCACCGCTAGTTGATCGTCCACTGACAGGTTTTTAAACACATTCACAGTGGAATTTACTACATCTGTCAACCGATCGTTGTAGTTGAAAGTATTAGAAAAACGGTTTTGTATTGAATTTGTAGAGAAAGTCATATCAGGCACCATTGTTTGTGAACTTCGTAGCGAATAATTCATTCTAGGAAGGTTCCATTTGTATGTTGCTTTACCTTCCACTTGCTATTCTGCATACAAACTTAATAATTTGCAAATAAAATTTACATATAGGTGCATTGGGAAAAATAAAACAGGGGATCGCAACACCGGTATAAGATAGGGGTGCCGTTTCGGGCAAATCTTAAAATAAGATAAATGAATCAATCATCATCCTTTAGTAGCAGACAAATAAAGGAAAAGGCGCTAGATATCGGGTTTCATAAAGTTGGAATAGCCCCTGTAAATGCTATAGATAATCAAATACAGAGATTACAAGCATGGTTAGCACTGGGGTATCATGCCGATATGCAGTGGATGGCTTCCCCCAAACGTCAAAATATTAAATTAGTCATGCCAGAAGTGCGATCGCTAATTTGCGTCGCCCTAAATTACTACACGCCACATCAACGCCCTGAAGGAAAAGAATACGGCAAAATTTCTCGTTATGCCTGGGGAAGGGATTACCACAAAATCATCCACAAAAAATTGAAAGCGCTTTCAATTTGGTTGCAGTCATTAGGTGAAGGAATAGAAACCAAATATTATATAGATACAGGACCGATTCAAGATAAAGTTTGGGCACAACAAGCGGGGATCGGTTGGATTGCCAAAAATGGTAATGTAATTACAAGAGAATATGGTTCCTGGGTATTTTTGGGAGAAATTCTCACAAATCTGGACTTAACTCCAGATACTCCCCATACTCAACATTGTGGTAGCTGTACTCGATGTATTGAAAGTTGTCCTACCGAAGCAATTACAGAGCCATTTGTAGTAGATGCCAACCGCTGCATTGCATATCACACAATTGAAAACCGTAACGAGCAATTACCCGAAAACATTGCATCTAAATTAAACGGTTGGGTTGCAGGTTGTGATATTTGTCAAGATGTATGTCCTTGGAATCAACGTTTTGCAAAAACCACTGACGTGCAAGAATTTCAACCTTACCCTGGGAATATCGCTCCTAAGCTGATAGAATTAGCCAGAATCACACACCAAAAGTGGGATAAGCAATTTCGGGCATCAGCATTACGGCGAATTAAGCCGCAAATGTTACAAAGAAATGCCCGTGCTAATCTTGAAGCATCCCCGTTACAGCGAAAGAATGACTCAGAAAGTAATTATTTTTGATTTTGATGGCACAATCGCGGATACGGTAGATGCGCTAGTAAGTATTGCCAATAATTTAGCTATAGAGTTTGGTTACGCACAAATTACTCCAGAAGAATTTACAATACTTAAAAATTTAACTTCTATAGAAATTTTTAAGTATTCTGGGATTCCTTTATTCAAGATACCTTTTCTGCTTAAAAAGGTTAAGGGAGAGTTAAAAAATAAAATTCCCGAGCTAAAACCGATTCAAGGAATTCAAGAAGCTTTAGTCGAATTGAAAGATAACGGAAATCGGTTAGCTATTATAACTTCTAACTCTAAAGGTAACGTCAAAGAGTTTCTTAGAATAAATAATTTAGATAGTTTCTTCGAGTTTGTTCATACTGGAGTCACAATTTTTGGTAAAACTACGGTAATTAATAATGTCTTGAGGCAAAAACAGCTAAAAACTCAAGAAGTTATATATGTAGGGGATGAAACCAGAGATATTGAAGCCTCAAAAAAAGCTCATATTCAAGTTATCGGTGTCACTTGGGGATTTAACTCAGAAGAAGCATTAGCCAAACAGAATCCAGACTTTTTAATTCATCATCCCCGAGAATTGCTAGAAGTTATTAAAAATATTGACGTTGCTGAATAAAACATGAAAACGTGATTTCACATTCAAAAAGACGTAGCATTGCTATGTCTCTACATCAGCTTCACGTTTACTAGAAAGTGATTGTTGATATAATTTATAACGAGGTAGGCAACGCCAAAATATTTGTTGAAAAATGGGTATTGGGTTGCAGGAATTCTAAATTTTTAACTCCAAACTCCTGCTTAATTAACTTAGGACGGCCCGCAACTGGCACATTTTTATTGTAGGGTGCTTGTACACTGACTGATTCTTTACGAAATAATAAGACAGTGAGTGTACGGCACCATCCGAGTATTGTGACAATTGCGTAAGTCGTGTAACTAACAACTAACAACTAACCACTAACCACACTTAAATCATCTGGAGTTAGATTTGAGTGTATAACTTCACCATCGCGGAACCAAACAATACGTCTTGTTTGACTGGCAACTTCAGGTTCGTGAGTTACCATCACCACGGTGATTTGGGTACTATTGAGTTCAGTAAAAATATCTAGTACTTCTTGAGTTGTGCGCGAATCAAGTGCGCCGGTAGGTTCATCAGCTAGGAGTAAAACGGGACGATTAACAATAGCACGGGCGATCGCCACACGTTGTTGTTGTCCCCCCGATAGCTGATTGGGTTTATTATTCAAGCGTTGTTCTAAACCAACTCGTTTTAAAGCTTCAATTCCCCGATCTCGTCTTTCAGCATTAGGTACACTAGCATAAAGCATCGGTAGCATAACATTTTCTAACGCCGTAAGTTGAGGCAGTAAGTGGAATTGCTGGAAGACAAAACCTAATTTTTTATTACGAATATGTGCCAATTGGGCATCATCCATTTGCGCCACATCCACATTATCTAAATAATATTTTCCTGAGGTGGGACGATCTAAACAACCGATAATATTCATTGCCGTAGACTTACCAGAACCACTTGGTCCCATAATTGAACAATATTCACCTTGTTCTACAACTAGATTGACATCATTTAGTGCTTTTACCTCAGTTTCCCCACTACCATAAATTTTAAAAATATTTTCTAAACGAATTATATTAGTCATTAGTAGTTATTTATTAGTTGTTAGTTGTTAATAGTTAGTGGTTGGTAGTTGGTAGTTAGTTAGTCACTGTTAACTGTTAACTGCTCACTGCTCACTGTTCACTGTTAATTGTTAATTGTTAATTGTTCATTGTTCACGCGCTTCTCAAAGCTACAATTGGGTCGAGTTTGGCAGCACGACGTGCGGGAATAACGCCGAAAAATAAACCGATCGCACCAGAAATACCAACAGCAGAAATAATTGCAACTGAAGAAATTCCCGCTTCTAAGGGACTAAAAGCTGCGACTAAGAAAATGCCGCTAACACCAACTGTAGTACCAATTAAACCGCCAGCAGCGGAAACAATTACTGCTTCAATCATGAACTGTAATAAGATGTTTTGTTGGGTTGCACCAATTGCTTTTCGCAGTCCAATTTCTTGGGTACGTTCAGTCACGGAAACCAGCATAATATTCATGATACCGATGCCGCCGACGAATAAAGAAATACTCGCAATTGCAGCTAACATAATTGTTAATGCGCCAGTTATTTGACTAACTGTTTGCTGTGCATCTTTTTGAGAACGAACTGTAAAATCATCTTCACCAATAATTTTGTGTCGCAAACGCAATAAATTTCTAATTTGAAACTCTGCAGCATCTACAGTATTACGATTGGTTGCAGAAACTACAAGGTAATCTAATGCAATACCGTAGGGAGAATTTTTTCCTACAAGTCTATTTGCTGAGGTTGTGATGGGTATCAATGCGGCTTCATCGTAATTTTGACCACCTAATCCCGAACCTTTACCTTCTAATGTTCCAATGATTTGAAACGTGGTGTTTTTAATTCGCAATTGCTTGCCTAAAGGATTGGTACTACCAAAAAGTTTTTCTACTAAATCGTCACCTAATACAGCTACTTGATTGCTGCGTTTGATATCTATTTCATTGAAAAAGCGTCCTTTGGCTATTTCAAAATCTCGCACTAATGGAAAATCTGGAGTAGTGCCAATTATATTTACATCGGTGTTTCTATTACGATAAGTCACCACATATCTTCGATTTAACTCCGGCGCAACTCCTGCTACTGTGGGAACTTGGGTTGCAATAGCTTGGGCATCAGCCAATACCAAGGTTTTGGGAGCTTCTCTAGTAATTTGCTGAGTTTCTTGATTTCCTGGAAATACAAATAATACATTTGCTCCGAGAGATTCCAATTGTTTGTTAACAAACTTTTGTCCCCCTTCACCAATACCAATCATGGCAATTACCGAAGCATTACCGATTACAATCCCTAACATGGTAAGGGTGCTACGTAATTTATTTGATAGCAGGGTTTTACCCGCCATCTGCACGCTTTCTAAAAAATTCATTTATTAATTTTGTTAGTTGTTAGTAGTTGGTAGTTAGTTGTTGGTTGCTTTTGGAGTTAAGAGTCTTGTGTAAGTAGTGAGTAGTGAGTAGTTAAAATTATCTCCCCATCTCCCCATCTCCCCATCCCCCCATCACTTATTGCGTTGCTCTAACATTTTCTTGATTTTGTAGTCATTAGGAGGGCTGGTAAAAATGCGATCGTCTTTTTGCAATCCTTGTAATATTTGTGTTTCATTTCCAACTTGTGAGCCAATTGTGACCTCGCGAAACTTGGCTTTGTTGTCTTTATCAGGTACTAAAACCCCTGTTTGACCTTTTTCTGTGACGATGGTAACTGTTGGCACCCATAAGGCTTTTACAGCCTCGCCTAAAAAAGTCAAGTTTACGTTTAAACCGGAACGAAGTTTATCTTTACCTGTATTAATTTCAATTCGCACTTGAAACAATGTGACTCCTTGTTCGTTTACAGCTTCAGGAGCAATCAGACGTACTATTCCTTTGAAAACTTCCTCGGGATAAGCATCGGCAAGTATATCTACTTGTTGTCCAACTTTGATTTGACTAATGTCAGCCTCGGGGACATTCGCTAGTACTTCTAATCCTCGTGCAAGAGCAACTATAGAACTAGATGTGGCTGAGGCACTGCTAGAAGCGGAAGTAGTAGGAGTAACAAAAGCTCCGACATTAGCAAATTTTTGCGTGATAATACCAGGAAATGGGGCACGGATAATAGTGTTATCTAGATTTACTTGCTCCGTTTTGAGTTGTGCTTGTGCTGCGCTGACGGCAGCGGCTGCGCTGGCAATTTCTTGAGGGCGGGAACCACTTTCTAACAACTGCAATTGAGCGCCTGCTTCTTCTAGTGATGCTTTAAGTCGAGCGATTTCTTCAGGGCGACTACCGCTTTTTAATAAAGCGAATCTTTTTTGGGCTTCAAGTAAATTTGCTCGAGCCGTATTATCTTCGCTAACAAATTGATCTAGTCTTTCTTTCTCAACAGCCCCTTGACTATACAAATTTCGGTAACGCCTCACCTGTTCGTTAGTAAAATCTACTCTTGAAGAAGCAGCATTTACCTGTGCTTGGGCTTGGGCAATTTCTTGGGGGCGATTTCCCCGCACTGCGGCGGCGAGTTGTGCTTGAGCTTGAGCCAAACGCGCCTTGGCTTGACTAATTTCTTGGGGACGAGAACCAGCTTTTTGTTGGTCTAATTGTGCTAATCGTTGTGCTAAATTGGCACGAGCTTGTAAAATTCTCGCCTGAATATCTGCACTATCCATTCTGGCGAGAATTTGCCCAAGTTTTACTGTATCCCCTTGTTCTACATACAATTGGGTGACTGTACCGCCGTTCTTGGGGCTAATATTCACGTTTTGAACTGGCACAATTTTTCCGCTAGCATTCAGAATAATGGTGACTTTTTTGTCTTCTACAGAGACAGTAAGTTCCGTTATGTCTTGTTGGTTTTTCGATCGATTGACAAAAACTGAGGTAGCAAATGTGCCAAACACTACAATCAGTACTGCCAAAAAAGCTCCGAGCCAGGGAGGTAATCGTTTAACTTTGCCGATTACGGGAATTTCTATGGGTGTAGCCATAACAGCAGCGATAAATATTAGAAGTAGTTTGGGTAAGGTAAAGTGGAAGTTACAAGACGGAACTCATAGCTTAAAGCAAAGTCTTACTAATACGGTGTTTAGTTTCAAGAGTGTAAACTAAAATTCAACTATCTACCTTCGCGCAAGGCATTTCATATCAAATTAAAAAGAGAAAAATAAGTTCCCTTGTATTTGTTTAACTTTTTTAATAGTAGCCTTTCCAACTGACATCTGACTTACCCTTTGGGGTGACTTTAGTCATGATTAATTAGTCATGATTAATTAATAA
>ERZ1740059.1100-NODE-1100-length-13760-cov-6.278220_pt1 | contig 13760 bp, 16 predicted proteins | sample MGYA00581744_ERZ1740059 | MGnify/ENA primary metagenome ERZ1740059 (study PRJEB43018, sample SAMN04849738) | marine metagenome | isolation source: floating plastic debris | place: Pacific Ocean | collected 2008-08-28 | study: EMG produced TPA metagenomics... | reverse complement strand
AACGCGCTGAACAATCAGAACTCCATTTTTGACAGTTTCGAACGCGTCGAGGGCCCTTGGCTCTATTCCGACAAGATTGGCGCGGCAGCAGCCTCCGATGTCGAACGCGCCCGCGTGGCGATTGGTGGCCCGCTCGGCCTGTCTGCGAAAGAAGCGGTCTATTTCGCGGCAACGGAAGACAATGCCGGCACGCCCTTGCGGTCTCAATGCACCTATCGCGTGACGGGCCAACCCATGGACACAAGATGGTGGTCCCTGACCCTGTATGACAGCATGACCCAGCATTATGTCCCGAATACGGAGAACCGATCGAGCTGGAACAGCGTCTCGGTGCCGCGCGACGATAATGGCGACTGGAAGATCCTGGTCGGCCCGACGCCTTTGGATGGCGCCTGGTTGCCATCGCAGGACGCGCCCGACCAGGCGTTTGAGCTAATGTTGCGCGTATATAATCCGAGCGACGCCATGCGCGCCATTCTTCCCAATATTGAATTGCCAGATGTGGAGCGGGTCTCATGCTGAATCGGATCGTGATTTACCTGCTCGGCGCCGCGGCATTGGCCGCGCTGACCTTTTTCGTCACGCGGAGCTTCATCGTTCAACAGGCGCCGATCAAAGTCATGTCGACCATTGAAGCGCGGATTGCGGCCGGCGCCGGCGGCTGGAATGCCTGCTTCCACAATCAGGTCTATGGTCCACGCGCAAATGCTGCCCGGCGGGCCAATCCGGACAGTATCATCTCCTCCATGGCCTATGATCTCAGCGACGGCCCGGTGCGCATTTCCGGCGAGACATGGCCGCGCTATTGGTCGCTATCGGTCTATCAGCAGAATTCGGACAATTTCTTTGTCGTCAATGATCAGGCCCTGGCCGATCAGAGCTTCGATTTCGTTCTGGCGCTGGCGGAACAGTCGACGGAAGATCTCGACGGAACACCGATTGTCTCGCCCACGGCCAAGGGTATTTTGCTGATCCGGCGCTTTGCGGCTGACGCATCGGACATGCCTGGCATCATCGCCAATCAAGAGGCGCTTTTTTGCGGTCCAGCCTAGGCGTGATCACTTGCAAGCTTCTGAATCCGACCGGGTTCAGGCGCGCTTATGTTCAACGCTATGATCATTCAGACCCCGCGCCACGATGAGCAGAAAAAATGGTCGTGCGCCGCTTAGTCCTGCCAGATCCCGTGCTCGATGCCGCCCAGCATATAGATGGCAAATGTCCCTTCCCCGGGAATGGGCGTGGCCCGCATAGCAAACTCTGCCCCAGCCGCTTCTGCCGCGGCGATCGCGGCCTCAATATCCGACACCAGAAGATAAGGCCGGACCACGGGCGTCTCATCATCGCGCAATGGACCACGGACAGATATCCGGCCCCCGCCCGCCAGATCTGCGGTGCGCGCATTGCCAAGCATCGGCACGGGCTCGCCAAATGTCACGCCATGCTGCGCCGCCAGTGCCTGACAGGTCGCATCGACTTCTGGCGTAACGATTTCAAGGTATTGAACTTGCACTGTTTTCTCCTCAATGGATCCGTGGTGTTCAGCCATGACCGGGGCGCTGAATGCCAGCGCAGAAAAGGCCACCACGAGACTCGCGATCCTGATTTTCATATCGTCCCCTCTTTAAACCGTGAGACGGGAGCTAACCATAGGTTCCGGAAGACGAAAAGAGGGGCGATCCTATTAACGCCTGATCTCACGCATCGGACTTTAGCAAAAAACTTTGTAAGAAACCCGATCCGTCCCAGACTAACCCAAGCATGAAGCCAAGTCAGACCGCAAATACGCGCTATCATGAGGCCGCCGACCAGTTCGCCCACGCGATGCAAAGACTCGCACGGGCAACGGAGGCCAATGCTGAACGGCGGTTGGACCTGCTGCAGGACATGCATTTCCAGCTTTGGAAAAGCCTGTCTGCATTTGATTGCCGGTGCAGTCTCAAAACCTGGGTCTACCGCGTCATCCACAATGTTGCGGCAAGTCATGTCGATCGTGAAAGACGGCGCCCGGTCATGGGTATCGACTTTGACGAACTCGAACAGATGCCGGGTCTGACCGACCTGAGCGGCCTGGTCGAACGCGATGATGCGCTGGCACGGCTTCATGCCTGGATCCGCAAACTCAAGCCGACAGATCGGCAGATCATGACGTTGTACCTGGAGGATTTGAGCGCGGCAGAAATGTCGGAGGTGACAGGCTTCAAGCCGGGCGCGATTGCCACCCGCATATCGCGTCTGAAATCCAAACTTGCCCAAGACTTTAAGGAGGCCTCGAAATGACAGACCATGACCCCCTTCGCGATCTGTGGGCATCGGACCAGGAAGAGAAGTTCACCATGTCCATTACAGACCTCAGCGCGCGCTCGGATCGTTTCCAGTCGCGTATCAAACGCCGCAACCTGATCGAATATCTCGCCGCCGCCCTGGTGGTCGGGGTATTTGGCTGGATGGCCTTCATCATACCCGTTCTGTCGATCAAGATCGGCGCCGTGATGATCATGATGGCGGCGATCTATATCAGTTGGCAACTCAATCGTGTTGCATCCCTGTCGGCCGGCGATACGGCGGGCGACACGCTGGCCAATATTCATCGCCGAGAACTGGTGCGTCAGCGCGATGCGCTGCGATCCGTCTGGTGCTGGTACCTGCTACCCTTCGTTCCCGGAATCGTGGTCTTCACGCTCGGAACGACGATGGAGACCGCAACCGATGTGCCCATCTGGGCCGTCATTACATCCTCCGCCGTCAGTCTTGGCTTTGTCTCTGCCATATTTGTCGGGGTCTGGGCAATGAACGCGTATGCCGCGCGAAAGCTGGACCAGGAGATTGAGGCTCTGGACAAGGTCCGAGTCATCGGATGATCCGCGCAGCGATGTCGGTCGAACACACAAGCGCGGAAAAGTTCCTGCCTGTATCAGTTTTGGCCGACATCAATCGTCTAGACATATGGACCTCAAACCGAAGGAGACCCTTATGTCAAAACTGATCCCTGTAATCGCAACCCTTTGCGCCTTGTTTGCCCCTGTTTACGCGGCAGCTGCGCCAGCCTCATTCCCGCTGATCGGAGACTGGCAAGGTGCCTGTGATGCCTGGGGTGCGCCGGCAACCTGCACCACGGTCTGGCATCCTGGACAGCACGAGTCGCATCTGGTGCAGAATTATTCAATTGTCAGCGATAAAGACGGCGCTTTGATCTTTTCAGGCCGCGGCCTGTATCGAATTGTCGATGGCAAGGTCGACGGCATCTGGGAAGACTCACGTGGCCATATCCTGCCGCTCGGAGGATCCTTCGCGAACAATACACTGACCGTGATTTGGGGTGACGCGACGAGCGAGATCGGACGATCGATTTATCAATTGCAGGATGATCAACTGAACGTGACGGATTCGGTATTGGTCGACTCAGGCTGGCGCAGTTTCATGCGCATTGAATACGCGCGCAACGAGTAAGGTTGCCCGCTGATGCCTGATATGACCGATTTGAAATTAGCCACCCAGTCCTTTGGGACAACCGTTTCGAACGCAGCCATCCAGGACTGACGCCCAGACGCGATATCCTTCATCGTTCAGATGCAGGTTGTCATATGTGAGCTCCGGACGCAGTTCTCCATTCGGCGCCCGCATGGCCTGCGCCAGATCGAGATAGACAAAGGATCGATCTGCTGCGGCCTCGCGCACCGTCTGATTGAAGGTCGAAACGACCCTATTGTTCGGCTCATTGCGCGGTAGAACGGACACCGCGTATAGCTCGGAATTCGGCATTGCGTCCGCGATCGTGTCTATGATCTTGATCGTGTTTGTGCTCACCGGGGACGCATCGAGGGCATGGTAGGTATCATTGGTTCCGATCATCAGGAAAATGCGCTCAGGTGCATGTCGCGTGATCTGGTTCATGCGCAGCAAAACGCCATTTGTCGTGTCCCAGGCAATGCCGTGATTTGCGGTTTGAACATTCGGAAACATGGTATCCAGGGGCGCAGCCTCGGTGATACTGTCGCCGATGAAGAGGACACCACCTTGCATGACGGGCAGAGCTTCAATCTCGTCCAAACGTCGATTGACATGGTCATGTGATTCCGGTGGCAGGCCGGACCAGAGCACGCTGCCAGAGGCGCGCGCGTCCGCAGCAGGAGCAGCTGGCGGGGTCAAGCTGGCGCACCCGACCAGCATTGCGGCACAAGAGGCGAGTATCGTTTGGCGGAAAATCATCAGAGGCGCTCCATCATGGTCGTGGACCGAACCGCGTCGTGCCCGTCTCCAAGGCGCGCCACGCATGATGTACAAAGTCGACCAGGAGAGGTCTTGTATCGCGCGGGTCGATAATCTCTTCGGCATAGAAAGCTTCCGCCGTGCGGAACGGCGAGGCAATCGCGTCGAAGCGCTTATACAGGCTTTTCAAGTAAGCCTCCTTATCCTCGGCTTCGAGAATTTCCTTGCGATAGGCCGCTTCGATTCCGCCTGCCATGGGCAGTGAGCCCCAATCGCCACTTGGCCAGCAATAGCGCCACTTCGCTTTTGACGGATTGAACATGGCGCTGCCGGCCAGGCCATAGGCCTTGCGGATCACGACGGCGCAAATCGGCACCGTCGCCTGATACACGGCGGCCATGGCGCGGACGCCCTTGCGAGTCACGCCGGCCGTCTCATGTTTTACGCCGCAGGCAAAGCCGGGGCAATCGACGAAATGAATGACCGGCAGATGAAAGGTCGAACAGAGATCCATATGCCGCGTGACCTTATCACAGACATCCGCTGTCCAGGCACCATCCAGGAAGAAAGGATCGCCGGCCAGAATGCCGACGGGGTGGCCATCAACTCGCGCAAAGCCCGTCACGATGCCGCGGCCCCACTGTTCACCAATCTCGAAGAAACTGCCTTTGTCGACGGTCGCCGCAACAATCTTGCGCGGCATGTAAGGCGTCTTGCCATCCGTCGGTACGATGGACAGCAAGCTTTCATCCTTGCGGTTCTGGTCATCCGTCGACGCCCGGACCGGCGGAAGGTCGTGTACAGATGAGGGCAGGTAAGAGAGAAATTTCCGGGCCGCTTCGAACGCGTCGGCTTCGCTGTCGACCACCGCATCCACGGTGCCATTGCGGGCCTGAATTTGCCAACCGCCCAATTCTTCCTTGGTGACATCTTCGCCCAGCGCCCGGGTCACCGGTGGACCGGCAACGAAAACCTGGGACAAGTCTTTGACTAGAACAGAGAAATGGCTGGCCGCCAGTCGTCCGGCACCCATGCCCGCGCACGGACCGAGTCCGAGAGAGACATAAGGTACCTCCGACATGCCGGTGACAATGTACTCCCAGCCCGGCGTTTCCGGGATGTAGGTTCGGGGATCCTGCTCAAACATCTTGATCGAGCCGCCTCCACCTGTCCCGTCAATCAGCTGCACCAGCGGCATGCGATACTCCTGACTTTGCTTCAGCGATTGCAGCAACTTGCCCCGGATAGAGGCATCCGCGGCGCCGCCTCGAACCGTAAAGTCATCGCCAAGTATGAAGACCGGTCGATCATTGATCCGCCCCCGTCCGACGACGGAGTTGGACGCCATAAAGTCTTCCAGCTCCTCATCCGTATCATAGACCGCGCGACCGGCGATTTTTCCGATCTCGTGAAAACTGCCCGGATCGGCAAGAAAAGCAACCCGCTCGCGCACAGTCAGTTTGCCTCGGCCCTTCTGACGAGAAACGGGTTCGTCCCCGCCCATACGTTCCGCAAGCCGCTCACGACGGCGCAGTTCTTCGATTGATTTTTCCCACGACATAGCTCTGTTTCGAAACCTTCCGCAGCGGCGGGTCAAGGCCAAATCGATTCCTTGATTTGAAACGAATTTCCAAGTTGCTGCTGTTTACGTAAGCGGCACCCTTGCATCGCCTTGTCAGGCCTGCTTTATCGACAGCAGGAGCATTAGACAGGGAGGCTTCCTCATGGATCTCGCAGAATTGACCTCAAAAGCCGCCGCAGCCGTTGCTGGCGGGGACAGTGGTTTCGCAAAGAAAGTAAAGTTTGACTTTGGCGATGTTGGCAAACTCTTCATCGACGGCGCATCTGGCGTCGCGAACAATGACGATGCCGAAGCAGCCGCGACGGTGAAAGTCGATTGGGAAGATTTCGGCAAACTCGCCGCGGGTGAAATGGACCCGACGATGGCATTCATGCAAGGTAAGCTGAAAGTGCTCGGCGACATGTCTGTTGCGATGCAGTTGCAAAGCATCATGAGCAAGCTCTCATAAGCTTGATCAGTAGATGATTTGATTGACGGCCTCATCCGGCTTAGACGCTGGATGAGGCCTTTTTCGTTTTGGACCGATGCATGCTCGAACAGTATCCCGATCGCATAGTTGATGTGCCTGGCAATCCTCGCCCGGAAGGCGCTCGGATTATCTGGTTTGAGGGGGTGGGTGGACGTCGTTTGCGGGCCTGCCTGTCGCCGGCAACGGTGGAAAAGCCCCGCGGAACCTGTATCGTCTGCCCGGGGCGAACGGAGTTCATCGAAAAGTATTTTGAAGTCGGCCGAGAGCTTCAGGATCGCGGCTTCGCGGTGTTGATCATCGATTGGCCCGGTCAGGGGTTGTCGCAGCGATTGCTGGAAGACCCACAGAAGGGTCATATCGACCGTTTTGAAACTTTCATGGGCGCCTTGCGCAATGGCCTGGACGCGATGGAAGAATTACCACGACCTTATGTGTCGCTGGCACATTCTATGGGCGGCGCAATTGCGCTAGCGGCGATTGGTCAGGGTCTGGTTCGAGTCGAAGCAGCAGCGTTTTGCGCGCCGATGTGGGGCCTGCCGCTTGGACGCGTGCAGCGTTACTTTATCTGGGCGATGCGGGTCATGGGGCGATCGGATGATTTCGCGCAGAAGCCAGGACCGCCCGAGAAATTTGAAGACAATATCGTCACATATGACGAACCGCATTGGCAGATGAACCGTGCCCTGACCGACACGGCGCCGGAACTGTCGCTGGGGCCAGTGACCTGGGGCTGGCTCGGGGCGTCGCTGGACATCTTCAATCGGATTTCACGACCGGAGGTCCTGCGTGCAATTGATATCCCGGTCTTTGTCGCGAGCGCGGCGGATGAAAAACTGGTCGATAACCGTTCGCACGCTCATGTCGCCAGTCACCTGCCCAAGTGCGAGCATGTCACCGTTCAACAGGCGATGCATGAAATCCTGATGGAAACGCCGGAGAAGCGCGCTGAATTCTGGGCTGGATTCGACCGAATGCTGGCGCGCGGTAAGATCTGAAATTTAATCAGCTTTGAAGCCAGCCGCGTTATGGGCGCCATCACAGAATGGTTTGTTGGCCGATTGGCCGCAACGGCAGAGATACGCCTTACGACCAGACCAGGCTCTTCGGCCGGAGCCAGCGCGAATAGTGAAATTCCCACTGACTTCGATCGGGCCATCTGGAATGCGTTTAATCTCAAGCGGACCGCCCGCTTCGATTGCCGAAAATCCCTTTTCGCCGACCGCTCCGGCATCCTGGAAATCAATGTCACGATGGGAATTGTCGCAAAAGGGCTTGTTTTTGGACGCGCCACATCGGCATAGGGCTGCGCGGCGCGCGACACTTTGCATATCGTCGCTGGCACCATCAATAGACAAATCGCCCGAGATATAGAGCGGACCATCATTGGCGATTAGGACTTCATTTTCCGCTGGGGCTGCTTCAATCACAGCAATCCCATCCTGGTCCCGCACGGCAAGCGCGCCCGTTGGACAGCGCGCAACCACATCCGCAATATCGTCCCGGTCCGAAACATTGGGATCGCACCAGGGGTCACGCCCGCCGACAAACAAGTCACCTTTGGCGCTACCACACTCGCCAACATGTATGCACAATCGTCGATCCCACGTGACCGTTTGAGCATCGCCCGCATACTCAAAAATTGTGGTCTTCGACATGGTAGTCCCCTGCTCAAATGTGTGGATTAATGCGCATTCGCCTCAGATTGGAGTTGAATATAGCTCTTGATTCCGATGCGTTCGATCAGGTCGAATTGTGTTTCAATATAGTCGACGTGCTCTTCCTCATTATGGAGAATCTTGCCGAACAGATCACGACTGACATAATCCCGAACGCTTTCACTGTGCGCCATCGCATCGCGCAACAAGGGGATCGCGTCTTCTTCCAGAGCCAGGTCGCATTTGAGGATTTCTTCGACACTTTCACCGATTCGCAATTTGCCGAGATCTTGCAGGTTCGGCAGACCACCGAGAAAGAGAACGCGCTCAATCAGCCAATCGGCGTGGTTCATCTCTTCGATGGATTCCTTATACTCATAATCGCCAAGCTTGCTGACTCCCCAATCCTTGAGCATGCGGGAATGCAGGAAATACTGATTGATCGCAGTGAGTTCATTCTTCAACGCCTTGTTGAGAAACTCGATGACTTTCTTGTCGCCCTTCATATGGCCACTCCGTTAAAACACCTATTGCCGGGAGAAATAGCGTGAATTCGCGAAAAATCAAGAAAAAGTACAATAAAAACAATTGATTATGATAGTGCGAAGCATTTGCAAGGCGACTGAAAATCAATCTCAATTCGAAGGTCAAAAAAGCCGTTCGAAATCACGGTGATACCATTTTGCTTATCCAGCCGCGGCAGCCGTCCGCATGGCATAGATTTCGTCCAGCCGTGCATCCATCTCGGCGGCAACCATGACAACACTCTCAACCGATCTTAGAAACCAGTCTTGATCGATGCGCTCAAAATCGTCGGTTGGCTTATGATAATCGGGATGATCTTCGACCCCGAAATAGAGATGAGGAATCCCGGCGCGGAAAAACGCCGCGTGATCCGACAATAAGGTCCAGTCTTCGCGCCCATCGCCCTCATCAAATCCCATTTTGATTGCAACGGGCGCGCGGGCGGCGATGTCGATCATGATCGGTTTCATGCCTGGCCAGTGATGCGTTCCGGAGGCCCAGAGCGTTCCATTGTCCCCACGCGACAGCATATCGAAATTGACGTTCAGCGCCACATTGTCCAGCGGCGCGTGCGGGTCCGCCACGAAGGCAATCGCCCCACCCAACCGATCTTCTTCGGCATCAAATGCGAGGAAAATGACATCATGCTCAGGCGCGTTGTTAGAGAAATACTCGGCCGCCGCAAGCAAGCCGACCACACCGGAAGCATTGTCATCAGCGCCGTTGTAGATTTCACCATCGATGACCCCGACATGATCGTAATGAGCCGTGATGATCATCGAAAGACCAGTCTCCGACGTGCCCGCAATTCGACCAATGATGTTGACCCCGTTTTTGGCCGGCGCAGCGTCCGTGCCTGTTTCCGGGTCGGCAAAAGTGCCATAGATGAAGGGGTGTTCGAAACTGTTCCCAGCTGGTGACACACCCAGCCCTTTAAACCGGTCGATAATCATGGCGCGTGCGAGGGCGTTTTCTTCCGTGCCGACTTTTCGACCCCGCAGCTCGTCCGCACTCAACGCTTGCAGCATTTCGATAGCGGGTTCTGCGGAAAAGCGTTCCGACTGAAACCCTTTGTTCGGCGAACAAGCCGTCAGAGCGACGGCGATTAATGTGAAGATAAGACTACGCGGCGACATCGCAATCGGTGCTCCCATAACTCAGTCTGAACAACATGCTAAAATCGGTAGAAACCGCCATAAAAAATATTTTGATCCAGTTTCGAATAGTCTGCGTAGAGGGTTTTAGAGAGAGTAATCTCTCTTCGCATTGGTGGGCGCGAGACGTTTCCTCCCTCCCAGTTTCCGCCAACAATGCGGGCTTACTTCTGGTCCATCGGAACTATGTGCGCTTCCGCCATATATTCGATGGACCTCATTTCATGTAGTCGACTAACCGTGCGCTGAAATTCGAAGCTGCCATCGCCCTCAGGGTATAATTGTTCGGGTTCAGCGGCCGCGCTGGCGACCAGTTTGACCTTTGCTTCGTACAACGTGTCAATCAAAGCGACGAATCTGGCGGCTTCGTTTCGCTTGCTGGGCTGCAGAACCGGGATGTTCTCCAGCAACACTGTGTGAAATGTTGCCGCGATCGCGCGATAATCCTCGGCCCATAGGGGCTGAGCGCAGAGCTCTTCAAAGCTGAACCGGGCGACGCCCGCAGCTTCGCGGGTCACTGGAACCTTACGGCCTTTGACCGTCAGCATGCAGCTTTGTGGCGCTGCACCAAGCGTCAATCTTCCGAACGCGCGATCCAGAGCCTCCACTCCGTCCTGCGTGGCAGACCAGACTGGCGCTTCTGTCAGGCGTTCTAGACGATAGTCGCGTTCAGAAGCCAGTTCGAAAACATCCGTCCGAGATTTCAACAAGTCGATGAAGGGCAGGAAAAGATGGCGGTTAAGGCCATCCTTGTAAAGCTCATCCGGATGACGATTAGACGTCGCCACGATCGTGACACCGCGCTTGAACAAGTCTTCAAACAATCCCGCCAGGATCATAGCATCTGCGATTTGAGTGACTTGAAACTCGTCGAAACAAATTAGCCTCGCCTCAGCAGCAAACTGTTTGGCGACGGGGAAAATCGGATTGCTAACATCGCGACGCTTGCGCGCTGCGTTCAGCCGGTCCTGGACACGGCCCATGAATTCATGAAAATGAACCCGCATTCCTGCAATGGGAGCCTCGGCATAGAACAGGTCCATCAACATTGACTTGCCGCGTCCAACCCCGCCCCAAAGATACAATCCGCGGACGGGTTTCGGCCTCGAGAACCACCCGCCCTTGCCGTTTGAGTTCAGGCGATCAAGCACATCGTCCAGTTTGAGCGCGGCTTCGATTTGCGCTGGGTCGCGGCTCAAGGCGCCGTCTGCGATGCGCTGGTCCAGGATCGTCGATACCGCTCCCAAATTCAGCTTCCTCCGAGCGCTTGCGCGAGCTGGTTGGCGAAGTCGGAAAAGGCGCCGGGCGCGATCAGGATAGTAGCGATAATGCCTGCCAGGGCCCCGCCCAGATGCGCTTCGTGGCCGATCGTCTTGTTCTCACGTTGGGCCAGGATCGCCGACCCGACCAGGAACAGAATGCCGATCAGGACAGCTGGCATGAAGAATGGAATCGGAAAGATCATCAATTGCTCAAAGGGTCTGAACAAGATGAAACTCATGACAATGCCAGAGGTCGCGCCGGAGGCGCCCAGGGCGCGGTAGGAGATCTTGTTCTTGTTCTCCAGCAACGCCCAGGCATTCCCACCAAGCAAAGCCGCAAAATAGACGAGCAGATAGCCCGTGGTTCCGAGTTCCAGTTCCACAGAGCCGCCAAACATGAACAGCACATACATATTCACGAACAGATGCAGGAATCCACCGTGCAGAAAACCGCTCGTCACCATGCGGTGATATTCGCCACCCGAAAGGATCGGTCCGACATGAAACAGATTCTTTTCCAGGAAAGCCGGATTGGACAACGCGTATAGGCTGGCAATGACATTCGCCACGATCAATAGCGAGGTGACGGGAATGAACAGAAACTGATCCATTTCAACGCCCTAACCTATTGCGGTTTCATCTGCATCCCGTTTTATCAAAGATCCCCGCTTTTTGTGTTGAAATGCCGAAAACCGTCACAAAGAAGGATGCTGTCTCTCTGAATTCTCTGGTTGGCGCTCGCTCGACCGCCGCCGATATGTTCTAAACCAAATCATCATAAAGATCCGGCCGTCGATCGCGGAAAAACCCCCAGGCCGCACGTTCCCGGTCAATCTGATCCAGATCGAACACCGCCGAAATGACGCCTTCTTCCTCCCGATTAAGCTCGGCAACGATGTCGCCGACCTCATTGGCGATGAAACTGGTGCCATAGAAAACTTGTCCATCTTCATCGCCGACCCGGTTCGCGGCAATGACTGGTATCACATTGCTCACCGCATGACCCTGCATGGCCCGGCGCCAGCGCGCAGCGGTGTCAAGGCTGGCATCTTGCGGCTCAGCCCCTATCGCCGTCGGGTACAGAAGAATGTCCGCGCCGAGCAGCGCCATGGCGCGCGCCGCTTCGGGAAACCACTGATCCCAGCAGATCCCTACTCCGACGCGCCCTTTCATGGTGTCCCAAACGCGGAAGCCTGTATCGCCGGGGCGAAAATAGAATTTCTCTTGATAACCGGGGCCGTCGGGAATGTGGCTCTTGCGATAGACCCCCAATAGCGCGCCATCGGCATCCACCAATACGACAGAGTTGAAGTATTCTGGCCCCTTTTTCTCAAAAATTGAGACCGGGATGACCACCGACAGCTCCCGCGCCACATCCTGTATGGCGTCAACCGCAGGATGATCTCGCCAAGGATAAGCGTTTGCAAAATGCGCCTCATCCTGCGTCTTGCAGAAATAGTGGTCGCTGAACAATTCCGGCGGCAATATGATTTCCGCCCCGCCACGCGCCGCACGCCGTGCGAACTCTGCCACGCGGGAAACATTGCGTCCTGGATCGCCTTTGGTGAACGCCATTTGCAATACGGCTGCGTTGATCTGTCGGCTCAAAATCGCTCCTCCGTCAGCGCCGGCACTTGCTGGGTCATGCAATGAAATGCGCCTCCGCCTGACAAGATGTTGCGCGCTGGCAATCCAATGATTTCAAAATCTGGCATAGCAGCCTCCATCGCGGTGAGCGCCTTTTGGGACAGAACTTCGTCGAAAACCGGCATAAAGACCTTTCTGTTACTGATCAGGAAATTGAGATGGCTGGCCGGCGCAATCGCGCCCGCATCATCCGCGATCCGACCGGGCGACGGAAGCGCTATTACCTCAAGCCCTGCGGCGCGAAGGTTGGATTGAATGGCCGTATAGGTCTTGGCATTCGGATCATCTGGGCCTGACGCGTGCTGGCACAAGACTCGACCCTCTCCAACAAAGCGGGCGATATTGTCGATATGTCCATCCGTATGATCATTGCGCAAACCCTCGCCGAGCCAGATGACCTGCTCGATCGCGAAGGCTCGTTTTAGTTCGGACTCGGCAATCGCCTGCGTCCAGCCCGGATTGCGATTGGGATTCAGCAGACATTGCCGTGTGGTCAGCAACCGGCCAGCGCTATCCACATCGATCGCACCGCCTTCCAAAACGAAGTCATGCGACTGTCGCTGCACGCGCTCAACGCTCGCAATGCCGCCCGCAGTCATCGTGTCGCCCGACATGACATATTTCTCGCCCCAGCCATTGAACCGAAAGTCGAGCGCGATGCTCTGATCACCGCTATGCGCGAACACAGCACCGGTATCTCTGAGCCAGATGTCGCCCGCTGGTAGGGTGTGCAGACTAACTCGCTCGGTCATGATTTCAGCTTCAAGCGCAAACCAGGCGCTGCCAAAAGCTTCCCGCGATCCACAGGCAATCCGAACCGGGGTGACGGCACTCAAGGCGCGGACGAAAAGAGCAATCTCATTTCGCGCTGCATCAAATGCCTGCCCCCATTCGCTGCGCAAGTGTGGCCAGCCGACCCAGACAGCGGACTGAGGTGCCCATTCAGGGGGCAGAAACAGGTTCGGGTTCGTCATCGCCGCGCCTTTGCCACATGCGGGGCAAAAGCTCAAAGAAAAAGGGCGGTGCCTTCTGCACCGCCCTTCTTCGTCAGGTCATGTGACCAAATTAGAATTCGTAACGGACCCCGAAACGGATTTCCCAGAGTGATGCATCCCCAATCCGGGACTCAGCTGGCTGTGTGGCCAGACCGGTTGTAGGGTCGGCTTCAACGGTTGGTGGGAAGGCCGGCACACGCAGGATGCCCCACTCGTCGTTGATCAGGTTGGTGAGGTTATCAACAACGATGAATGCCGACGAACG